>ERZ650300.2099-NODE-2099-length-10857-cov-3.709498_pt1 | contig 10857 bp, 10 predicted proteins | sample MGYA00376236_ERZ650300 | MGnify/ENA primary metagenome ERZ650300 (study PRJEB26733, sample SAMN07839303) | wastewater metagenome | biome: urban; feature: wastewater treatment plant; material: waste water | place: USA: North Carolina | collected 2016-04-28 ... | reverse complement strand
AAATTCTTGCTCCATGTGACGAACAACGTAGTTCATACTTCTGTAGCAGTGTAGAAGGTTGATTTTCGCTTTTGGAGCGATTGTTAATTCTTTATAAGTAGCATCACCACTCCATTGAGCGATAACTCTAAGACCCATCTCTTCTAGTAAAATTCTTGAACTCCAAGCGTCCCCTCCGATGTTATAATCGCCGATGATGGCAACATCGTACGGAGTTGATTCAAAATCTTTTTTATACGAATTATCAGGCAACACCTCATCACGAATCATATCGTTCGCGATATGGTGACCAAGACTTTGAGAAACACCACGGAAACCTTCACACGAAACGGCAACGGTAGGTTTACCTGACTCTTTTTTGTACGCTTTAGCGACCGCTTGGATGTCATCACCGATCAAACCGATAGGACACTCACTTTGAATGGAGATACCATTGTTCAGTGGGAAAAGCTCATCAATTTCCGCCATTGCAGCTTTGAGTTTTTTATCGCCACCGAAAACGATGTCTTTCTCTTGGTAATCGGTTGAAAAGTTCATCGTAACAAAGGTGTCAACACCTGTTGTTCCGATATAGTAGTTTCTTCTACCTGCACGTGAGTACTGACCACAACCGATAGGTCCGTGGCTGATATGAATCATATCTTTGATAGGTCCCCAAACAACCCCTCTAGAGCCGGCATACGCACAACCTCTTTGGCTCATTACGCCCGGTACAGTTTTTTTGTTAGACTGAACGCCGGCACATGTTTTTGTTTCATCATCAGGGCTACCGACACCTAGGTGCTTAGCTCTGTTTTTAGCAGTTTTCTCAGGATAGCTTTTTAAAACTTCCTCTACAACCGCCTTCATTTCCGGTACAAGATTTTCCGGTCCCATGACGACCCTCCTCTTAAATTCTATTTATACGCCAAGCTGAGCAAAGCCCATCTTGACTGCGTTTGCCACTACGGCACCAAAGCTAGCTGCATTCGCAGCAGAATTTTGTTATTTGTAGCTTACTTCAAGAGTAATTTGATCTCTTGATTTATCAAAGAAATCAGCTATTTCGATAGCTTCTGCATCTTTATCTTGATTTTTAACAAGAGCAGCTATTTGATATTTGTTTGTAAAAGTCAAATATTTTGCTTCTTTTTCTTCGTTCTCAACTTCAAAGTATTGAACAAGAGCTTTACCAAGAACAGTGCTTACGTTGCTTATTGTTTTGTATTCGTTGTTACCTGCATAGATTTTTACAGAAGCAACTTTTGACAAAGAGCCGCTAACCGCTTCTTCTAGTTTTGCAAGAACTTTTTCGTCTGCTATTTTGTTTCCTTCAGACGCAGGAAATTGAAATCCAAGTACAAACATCTCTTTTCTCCTATTGTTTTCGTAAATATTGCCAACGGGAAACCCGTTTGGCTGTTTTGACTTATTAAGCTTCTGCTTTTTTACCGATGTTAGCTTCGTCAGCTGCTTCTTCGATACCGAATTCCATTAGTAGAGCCTCAAGGTCATCCATCGCAAGCGGAGTTGGGATAACTTTTAGGTCGTTTGCTATGATTTTTCTAGCAAGCTCTTTGTACTCTCTAGCTTGATTAGATTTTTCTGCATACTCAACAACAGTCATTCTTCTTAGCTCAGCGTGTTGAACGATGTTGTTTCTCGGTACGAAGTGGATCATTTGAGTGCCAAGTCTCTCAGCAAGAGCGTTAGCAAGGTCAAATTCTCTATCCGTCATCCTAGCGTTGCAGATAAGACCTGCAAGTCTAACACCACCGGTATTTGCGTATTTCAAAATACCTTTAGAGATGTTGTTAGCAGCGAACATCGCCATCATCTCACCAGACATAACGATGTAGATTTCTTGTGCTTTACCTTCACGAATCGGCATAGCAAAACCACCGCAAACAACGTCACCAAGAACGTCGTAAGATACGAAGTCAAGGTCATCAGAGTATGCGCCGTTTTCTTCTAGGAAGTTAATAGCGGTAATAACACCTCTACCTGCACATCCAACGCCCGGCTCTGGACCGCCTGATTCTGTACATTTAATCCATCCACCTGTGTTTTGCTCATCTTCAGGATTGAAAATTGCAGCTCCACCTTTGCAAACATCATCAAGCTCTAGGTCTTCAACCGTTCCAGCTTTAGCAGCCATTTCCATAATAGTAGCTTGTGCTTTCTCATGAAGGATTAGCCTTGTAGAGTCAGCTTTCGGGTCACATCCTACGATTAGGATTTTTTTACCGAAGTAGTAAGCCATAGCGGCTAGTGTATTTTGGCTGGTAGTTGATTTACCGATACCACCTTTTCCATAGAAGGCAATCTGTCTAAGTGCGCTCATCTTGTTCTCCTTGTAATAATTTACGTCAAGAGATATTACATTTTGCGTTCCGTAGAAAAAAAATTATTTTTTTTGGAAAAAATTTTTTTCATTTTTTCAAATCCGATAAAATCAAAAAAAATTAGCTAATATAAAACAGATTAACAGATAATGATAGATATAAAGATATAGCAATGGCCAGAAAAAAGGAACTTATACTAATTGTCGACGATATGCCGACAAACCTGAAACTACTCTCTATAGCGCTAAAAGAGGCCTACGATACCGAAATAGCACAAGACGGCGAGACCGCTATCGAACTTGCAAAGCTAAAAAAGCCCTCATTGATTCTTATGGATATATTGATGCCGAAAATGGACGGCTTTGAAACATTCAGAAGACTCAGAGGCGATAATGCTACAAAAGACATTCCTGTAGTATTTATAACATCCGACCACTCCATACAAAGCGAGATAAGGGCATTTCAGGAAGGGGCCAACGACTACATCACAAAACCTATAGTCTCCCCTATCTTGATAGCCAGAATACAAAACATCCTAAATCAGGTAAAAATAGATGAAGCACTAAAACAAAGTGAAAAAGAGGCCAAAAAACTATCAATGGCGATAGAAAACAGCCCTTCATCGGTATTTATCACAAACGTAAACGGTAAAATAGAGTACGTAAACCCAAAATTCACCGAGATAACAGGCTATGAGCCCGAAGAGATTGTCGGCAAAAACCCATCTATCCTAAAATCAGGCACAAAAACAGCAGAAGAGTACAAAATACTCTGGGATACGATATCAAGCGGCAAAACATGGTATGGGGAGTTTTATAATAAGAAAAAAAACGGAGAGCTTTACTGGGAGAGCGCCTCCATAGCATCCATCACCGACCCGTACGGCAACATAACAAATTATGTAGCAGTTAAAGAGGATATAACCGAAAAGAAAAAAATGGAGGAGGAGCTAACAAAGTTAGCAACCACCGACCCGCTGACCGGTGTTGCAAATAGACGTTTTTTTGCGGAACGGATGGAATCGGAACTAGTTAGGTTCAAAAGATTTGGAAATCCGGCTTCGTTTTTGATGCTCGACATAGACTTTTTCAAAAAAATCAACGACTCTTACGGGCACGCTATCGGCGATGTAGCCCTAAAAGAGTTTGCCAGAATCGCTAGAGAGTCGCTCAGAAAAACGGATTTGGTCGGGAGACTAGGCGGCGAGGAGTTTGGGATACTGCTAACTGAAACCGATATAGACGGCGCTATGATTTTTGCCGAAAGACTACGCTACAAAATAGCTAACAATATCGTATATACGGATGTAGCAAATATTACATTTACGGTAAGTATCGGAATAAGCGAATATAGCCTCTCCGATGAAGAGGTAGAGGGGATTATAGCAAGAGCCGACGAAGCCCTATACGAGGCAAAAAATACCGGTCGCAATAAAACCGTAGTATACGGGATGGAGGAGTAGCCTAAAAAAGTCTATAGGCTATCTTCTCAAAGTCGGCCTCCAAAGCTTTAAAAAAATTATCAAAACCCTCTCTTGCAAACCTAAGAATACCCATAATAAATCCTTTAAAAAATATTGGACGAGAAATTCAACAGAGCAAATGGCGTACCTAAAATAGTTGGAAAAAATTGTCAAATTTTATATATTTTTAATATTTTTAGTCTAAAATATGTCAAATTGCAATATTGGAGCTTAAAAGATATGACATTCAACGATATAGTAGAGAGACTAAAAGACATCATCTCCGAACAGGTAGGGGCCAAAAAGGTATTCGACAAAGATGTTGCATCTGCACTAGGGATTGAGCCTATTAATTTTGCAACGATGAAAAAAAGGGACAAAATCCCATATAAAGAGTTATCGGAATTTTGCGCCAAAAAGAGGATATCGCTAAATTGGCTTCTATTTGACCAAACGCCGGAGAGCCTCGTGGAGGCCACAAACAAGTACTACTACGTCAAATACCTAAGAGAGATAAACGCCTCGGCAGGCGGTGGTGCGGACAACTACGAAGAAGACGGAGAGGAACTTGCAATAAACGAAAGCTTTGTTACATTTTTGGGAGGCGAGAGAAATCTGCATAACATTGAGGCGATAAACGTAACCGGAGACTCTATGGAGCCGACACTGACCGACAAGGCTATAACGTTTATAGACAGATCCAAAACTGAGATCAAAAGGGGCGGAATTTTTGCTATAGTATCGGAAAGCGGGGTATTCATAAAGAGGCTAAATCAGAGGATAGACGGGAGCGTCGAAATCATATCCGACAACAAAGATTATCCGGTTAGCATAGTATCCAATGGCAGTTTTGTAGTTTTGGGTAAAGCCGTATCGACTTTTAACGCAGTTTTCTAGCCTCCACCGTTTTCACAGGTTATTTTTAATATCATTAAGGTTTCTAAAAATATCTTTTTGGGATAGAAAAAATTTACCGTTTATAAATTATTTTGGTTAACAGGGACAATGGGAAAAAAACTTATTTCCGTAATGGATACATCTTTTCGCGACGGCCTACAGTCTGTTTATGGCGGACGCGTGCTACTGGAAGACATAAAGCCTGCCATACAGGCTTTTGTGGATGCCGGAATAACCCACTTTGAGTGCGGCGGCGGCGCAAGATTCCAGTCGTTGTATTTTTATTGCAATGAAGACGCTTTCGATATGATGGACACATTTAGGTCTATTGTAGGGCCGGATATTAAGCTACAGACGCTCTCCAGAGGTGTGAGTCACGTAGGGCTAGATACAGGCTCCAGAGGCACTATAGAGCTACACGCAAAACTGTTTAAAAAACACGGTATGACGACTATCAGGAATTTTGATGCCCTAAACGACGTTCAGAATCTTGTATATCCGGCAGAGTGCATAAAAAAATACGGTCTAAACCACGAGGTATGCGTAACGGTAATGGAGCTTCCTCCGGAGTGCTTTGGGGCACATGAGGCTGATTTTTATATGAACGTCCTAAGGAACATACTAGACAGCGGGCTACCGTTTGACTCCGTATGCTTCAAAGACGCATCCGGAACCGCAAGACCTAGAAAGATATTTGAAACAATCAAAGCGGCAAGGGCGCTACTTGGAAAAGATACCCATATCAGATTCCATACGCACGAAACCGCCGGGGTCAGCGTTGCATGCTATTTGGCCGCACTTGATGCCGGAGCCGACGGGATAGACCTTGCGATGGATCCCGTCAGTGGAGGAACGAGCCAGCCGGATACACTAACGATGCTTCATGCGCTAAAAGGGAGCGAATACGATCTGGGTCTGGAGGCTAAAAGACTACTTGAAGCCCAAAAAGTACTAAAAGAGTGCCTAAAAGATTATTTCGTACCGCCGGAGGCAAAAGAGGTATGCACCCTGATACCTTTCTCCCCTATGCCTGGCGGAGCGCTTACGGCAAATACGCAAATGATGAGGGACACAAAGACTCTGGACAAACTCCCTGCCGCATTAGAGGCCATGGGTGAAGTGGTCGCCAGAGGGGGATTCGGAACCTCCGTAACCCCTGTTAGCCAGTTCTACTTCCAGCAGTCATTTAACAACGTAGTATTTGGCCCTTGGAAAAAAATAGCCGACGGTTACGGCAAGATGCTTCTTGGATATTTCGGTAAAACTCCGGTAGAGCCGGATGCCGAACTCGTACAAATAGCAAAAGAGCAGCTAAACCTAGAGCCGACATCCGAAAACCCACTCGACATAGCCGATAGAGATTTCAACAAAAGTCTGGCCTGTTTTGAGGAGCAGCTAAGGCACCATAATCTGGAGGTTACAGACGAAAACCTCTTTATAGTGGGAACCTGCGCCGACAAAGGGATTGCGTTTTTAAAAGGCGAAGCGAAAGTAAACGTCAGAAAGATAGACCATCACGCTACCGAAGCAGGACAAAAACAGGCCGAAGATAAAAGTGCCCATGAAATGCTAGAAAAATTTGATCTGTACTCCGTAAAAGCTCAGGAGATGGAACTAAAAGTATCATCGGTAGGTGAAAAGTCTGAAGAGCTTGAGAGTAGATGGAATGCCAAAAATATAGTTTTCAAACTTGAAAAAAAGGCAAAATCGTCATCGGATAGCGATATGGGCGGAGCCGATGCCGACGGCAATATACACGTTCACGCCCCGCTCCCTTCAGAGGTTATCAAAGTTCTGGTACAAGTCGGCGATGAGGTCAAAGACGGTGAAGATTTGATGATTTTGGAGGCTATGAAGATGGTGATGGAGGTTCAAGCCCCAGCCGACGGTATAGTAAAAGCTATCCACGTAAAACAAGGTGGAACCGTAGAGAGCGGTCAGGTTCTCGTAACCCTAGAATAACCCCGCACCTTACAGCGTTACTACGGTAACGCCCCCGTAGGGGATTTTGATACAAAAAGCCTCCTCTAAACTAATCTTTTGCACTTTTGATAGGATATAGCGTATTACACCGGAGTGGGTAAATACCAAAATGCTTTTTTTGCCGTGCATAGCTTTTGCTTGGGATAAAAAATCGTCGATTCTATATTTGAATTCAGTTATCGTCTCGCCCCCGATCCTCTCGATAAAACTCTCAAAATCGTCATACAAAATACCAAATTTGTCACATATCTCATCATAGCTCATCCCCTCGGCACGTCCAAACGATTTTTCACGCACCCTATCGTCCAAAACAGGGGAAAAACCGAACGCACGAGCCGTCTGCACGCATCTGGACAAATCCGACGAGTAAACACCGTCAAACTCCACCCTTGAAACAGAATCAAACACGCCATCCGGTAAAAATCTATCCGTATCAAGCGGCACATCTATCCAGCCGTTATATCTGCCCTCAAACTCTACCGGAATCTCTCCGTGCCTAACCAGATAAACCCTCAAATGCCCACCCAAACGCAAAGGGCAATCAACAAGGTCACTTCCGACGATTCAATCACAAATCCGTACATATCCCCGCTAAGGCCGCCAAACCGTCTTGACAAAATAGACCCGACAAAAGCAGAAACGGCAAAAGCGAACAAGATAAGCCAAAAAAGTTTTGTATCCACAAAAACCGTCACCAAAATTGTAACAGTAAGGCTAAACAAAAAAAGCGGTTTTGTAAGCTCCATTTTTGCGGCGTACCCCATCCCGCTATTTTTTGCGTACCTAAATAAAAACATAGAGACCACCCCTCCAAACCTTGAGAGCATCGGGACTAGAACAAACAGCGGGGTTTTGACAACGATACAAAAAGCGGATAACTTGACGGATAGGAGTAAAAAACCGTATATCGCCCCCATAGCTCCGATTGTAGGCTCCTTCATCACCCTCTCAGCCGCCTCTCTCGGAGCGTGCAGCGCATCTACCGTATCGACAAACCCGTCCAGATGTAACGCCCCGTACAAAACCGTATAAAAGGCAAACAGACAAACAGCCAAAACCGTAAACGGCAAATAGGGTAAGAGCAGTAGATAAGTGGCATAAACCAACCCCCCCAGAGCCAATCCCACAACCGGATAGTAGGCCGCCGCCGTCCCGTTTAGCCCCTCTCTAAACTCATAAAACCTAAAAAACGGAAGTGTCGTCATCATCGAAAAGGCTAGACGAATAGCGTAGATATGGTTTTTTATCATTATCTATAATTCTATACTTAAGCTATAAAACTTATTCCGACCAATTTTTTTTGCCTTAACAAGTTCAAATTGAATTAAATACTTAAGATCCTTGATAGCCGTTTGTTTTGATACTTTAATCCGTTGCGCAATTTCATCCGATGTTTGCATAAACGAACGCTTAGAATTTGAAAGCATCTTAATTATTAGTTTTTGTCTCGGTGTCAAATCAAGCGAATTTTTTTTGGCTTTATCAAGTGTAAAATCCTCTCTCATATAGTTTTTTACCCTGTCTTTTAATATCTCAATACCCTCTTGCATTACATAGGTCATATAGTAAAAAAAATAGGTCATATCAAGTTCATCGTTTGCTTCACTTCGTTCAACATGAACAAAAGCCTCATAGTACTTTTTTATATTTTTTTGTTTATATATAACTTCAGAGAGAGATATAAAATAAAACATATCAAACCCGTATTTTTTTAGTAAATATGTAAACAGTACCCGCACGGTTCTGCCGTTTCCATCCATAAATGGATGAATATAGCTGAATATAAAATGAAAGGCTATCGCTTTGTATATATTTTCAATAGGTTTTCTGAAGTCATCATCTAGCAAAAACTCGTACAGCTTGTTCGTCATTTCTCGCATTTCATCTATGTTTGCCGTAGGAGAAAAGATTACTTTGCCTTTGTCGCTCATTATTTCTACGGCTTCGCTTCTATAAGCCCCCTCGTCTTCGTTTTTATCTAGTGTGCCTGCGGAAACTATTTTGTGCACTTCGCATACAAACTCGCTGCTTAAGTCGTCATTTTTTTTGCGCAAAAATTCAAGAGCGTCATAGTTATTTAAAATCATTTTTTCACTTTTGTCTTTTGGCTCCTCTTTTTTGACAACTAATTCATTTGTCCTTTTGACCGTACTATGCGCACCCTCGATTGAAGAAGAAGAAAATGCCTCAAGTATTAAAGAATCCACAATAAGTTTGTTATTAAATTTGTCTTTAAAATGGTATTCGATGCTTTTGTAAAATTCTTTCATCGCCTCTATTGAGTCTTTTAGTTTTTTTGTTTCACAAAGCACAAATTTTTTGTTTTTGTACTCAAAAATAGTCTCTTTGTGTTTTGCTCTGTATCTTCTAACTTCTTCAATAATTTTCTCAAAATTACAACTATTTTCCTCCACTCTTTTACGGCGATACTCCATCTCGTTTTCCGTGAGGTAGTTTGTTATCGTAAAGTATCTAACCCACTCTTTGTCGCTTGTGGGGTAGTCGGCAAACTCTTTTAATATATTTGTGTGCGCCATTAAAGACTCCGAATATTTATTAAAATCGATTTTATCATTTCATCCTCACGCTTAGTCCAACAGCACACAGATATACCTCGTCGCACGCCGTTGCAACCATCTGCCCTATGATGCCGCAAAGATCTACGTACCGCCTCACGTCCGGATTTTCGGATACTATACCGCCCGATACGTCGGTTAGGACAAATACGATATTGTCCGCCTCGGCTAGGAGTTTTGATGTGTGGGCGATTATCTCGTCGTCTGTTTTGCCGTGGTATATCATATTGTTTATCCACATCCCCAGACACTCGACCAGAACGACCGTACCTGCCGACAAAACCGGAGTCGCAAGATCCAGATGGGATTCTACCGTCACAAAACCGTCCCCTCTCTGCACCCTGTGAAGCTCTGCCTTTTGCCTCATACCCTCATCAAAAAGCTCACTTGTTGCGAGATAAATAGGTTTTTTAGCTTTTGCTAGCTCCAAAGCCCTCTTTTCGGCCAGCTTTGACTTTCCGCTTTTTTGAGCCCCTACATACAAAATCTTCATACCAAAACCGCCGCAATCAAAATCAAAATAACGACCAAATCAACCGCTCTCCCAACCCTAAGAGCCATTATGACATCACCATCACCGATAACACCTCTACCGTCTCCAAAGTACGGTTTTTTCTTTATTTTACCGTGATACGACGTATCTCCGCCTAGCCTGACACCTAGCGCTCCGGCCATTGCCGCTATCGGATATCCGGCATTTGGGCTTTCGTGACCGCCGCCGTACCTAAATGCGCTTTTTAGACCCCTCACGCTAAGAGCCGCAATACATATCAAAACAGCCGTCAGACGGGATGGAATCAGGTTTAGTATATCGTCCGCTTTTGCCGCAAATTTTCCAAACTTCTCGTATCTCTTTGTCCTATACCCTACCATCGAATCGAGTGTATTTATCGTTTTATAGACGACGATGCCGACAAATCCAAAAATGGATAGATAAAAAAGCGGAGCCACCACGCCGTCGCTCAGATTTTCGGCGTACGTCTCTATGAGTGCCTTGTTGATACCGCTCTCATCCAAAACTTCAGTATCACGACTAACCAGCATTGAGAGGGCGGCTCTTTTGTCATCGGCCCCTAAAACCCCTTTTACCGCATCGTACAATGATTTGGAGGCGAGAAACATCGACGAGAGGACGGCAGTAACGCAAATATCAACGTAATAATCCAAAAACGAAAGCAAATATACCGCCGAATACGCCAGACCGCCAAACAAAAAAACCGCCGATACGGTGAGAATCGCCCCAAAAAAAACCGAATCTCTCCAAAAACGCCCCTCAAACCACGATACAAAATCCCCGATAAAACACACCGGATGACGAACCGGAAACTCCCCAAAAACCCTATCGATAATATACGCCGATAAAGCGACTAGCAAGAGAGCGCCTCTATAATCTTTTTGTAGTCGATGCTTTGCTTGACCGTATCCGCAAAGCTTTTTAGCATACCCCTTTTATACTCCAAAAAGCTATACCCATCGTATCTATCGGTAAACGGCGCAAAAAATCGCTCACGAAACCCGTCATCGTCAAATACGGCATGCAGATGGGTTCCAAAAAAACCCTCTCCGCTTGCGTAGAGCGGAAATTTTTTGCTAATACCGCAATGTATCTCATACC
>ERZ650300.2096-NODE-2096-length-10878-cov-7.832948_pt1 | contig 10878 bp, 9 predicted proteins | sample MGYA00376236_ERZ650300 | MGnify/ENA primary metagenome ERZ650300 (study PRJEB26733, sample SAMN07839303) | wastewater metagenome | biome: urban; feature: wastewater treatment plant; material: waste water | place: USA: North Carolina | collected 2016-04-28 ... | reverse complement strand
TTTAAATTGCAATATTTTTGGAAAAAATTAAGCATTGTTTTTATAAGGTTTTTTTGAATTTTCTTATTTGATTTTTTTATAAAGATTAAAAAATTAAAAGCAGACCGAAGCCTGCTTTTATTTCAACAACTTAGAATAATACTCAGTCTACAAAAGTCACTTTTGCAATTGCTTTTTTGCTGGCTTGAACGATCAAAGTCACGTTCTCTTTCACAGAAAAATTAGCATCAACCACATTCCAATCTACTTTCACTGCGCCACGCGCCACAGCATCTTTGGCTTGTGCGGCATTTTTAGTTAAACCCGCAGCACGTACAATAGAAGCAATAAATAATTCACCACCAAAGTCAGCACGCGAAATCGTTACTTCTGGCGTACCTTCAGGTAATTCACCTTCAGTAATGATATTACCCGCACCTTTATGGGCATTGGCTGCGGCTTCGCTGCCATGAAAACGTTCAACCAATTCGAGTGCCAAAATCTTTTTGATTTCTTGAGGATTCCGACCTTCTGCCATTTCTTTGAGCAACACTTCAATTTCATCCATCGACTTGAAGCTGAGTAATTCAAAATAGCGCTCAATCAGACTATCTGGCATCGACAAGACTTTTTGATACATCGCACCCGGTGCATCAAACACGCCAATATAGTTGCCTAAAGATTTAGACATTTTATTCACGCCATCTAAACCTTCAAGAATTGGCACCGTAATACAAACCTGAGCTTCCTGATCATAACGACCTTGCAAGGTACGTCCCATCAACAAGTTAAAAGTCTGGTCTGTACCGCCCAACTCTACATCGGCGCGTAATGCCACCGAGTCATAACCTTGTACCAGCGGATACAAAAATTCGTGAATCGCAATCGGTTGCTGATTGTTATAACGCTTGGTGAAGTCATCACGTTCTAACATACGCGCTACGGTTTGCTGCGATGCCAACTGAATTAAATCTGCTGCAGTTTTCGTTGCAAACCATTCTGAGTTAAACACCACTTTGGTTTTATTTGGATCAAGAATTTTAAAAACTTGTTCCTGATAAGTTTTGGCATTTTCCAAGACTTTTTCACGTGACAACGGCGGACGTGTAGCACTTTTACCTGTTGGGTCACCAATCATGGCGGTGTAATCGCCAATCAAAAAAAATACTTCGTGACCTAAGTCTTGGAATACTTTTAATTTATTGATTAATACCGTATGCCCCAAGTGTAAATCAGGTGCAGTCGGGTCAAACCCCGCCTTAATTTTTAAAGGACGATTTTCTTTTAATTTCTTTAGAAGATCTTCTTCAGAAATAATTTCATGCGTGCCTCGTTGAATGAGAGCAAGTTGTTCTTCAGCCGGCAGGAAATTTGACATCACGAAATCCAAACACATCAGTTATTCAATTTGTGCGATATACTAACACTTTTTCAGCATATTGCAGGCTATAGAATAACCATGACAGCGATCTATATTGGGGTAATGACGGGCACAAGCATGGATGGTGTCGATCTTGTTGCTGCTTCTTTTGATCCACTGCAACTCCACGCTACCCTGACTTTGCCGTTTGATCCCGATTTACGCGACGAACTTATGGCACTGACTTTGCCAGGTGACAATGAAATTGACCGCATGGGTAAGGCAGATGTGGCTTTAGCCACCATGATTGGACATGGTATTAACAGCCTGATTGAAAAAAATAAACTGGATAAATCTCAAATTAAAGCGATTGGTTCGCATGGTCAAACCATTCGTCATCGTCCTGAACATGCTTTTACTTTACAAATTGGTGATCCGAACATCATCACCGAAATTACTCAAATTCCTGTAATTTCAGATTTTCGTCGTCGTGACATGGCTGCAGGTGGACAAGGTGCGCCTTTGGTGCCCGCGTTCCATCAAAATTTATTCCAACATCCCAGTATCCATCGGGTAATTTTAAATTTAGGTGGTATTGCCAATGTCAGTTTGTTGCCCGCAGGACAGCCCGAAGCAGTGTCAGGTTTTGACACTGGACCTGCCAATATTTTAATGGATGCTTGGTGTGAGCGTTACACAGGACAACCTTATGATGAAAATGGCAATTGGGCGGCGTATGGTCATCCGATTCGCAGCTTGTTAGACCGTTTGCAAGCGCATGCTTTTTTCTCTAAAGAACCGCCTAAAAGTACAGGTCGCGAAGACTTTAACTTGGAATGGCTAGATGAACAGGTTGCCGATTGGCGCAATGATGTGGAATATAACGAGCTGGAAGATAATCCTGAAAATATTCAAGCCACTTTATTAAAGCTCACTACCCGCGCAATTAAAAAAGCCATTTATCGTTCAGGCATGGATACAGGTGAAGTCTATGTGTGTGGCGGTGGTGCCTATAATTCTTATTTGCTCGAACAATTGCGTTGGCGTTTGCGTAAACATCAATGGACAGTACAAAGCACAGCCGATTTAGGATTAAACCCGACATGGGTCGAAGCTACCGCCTTTGCTTGGTTAGCGATGCGTTTTTGTCAGCAATTAAGTGGCAATTTACCTGCGGTCACAGGGGCAAAAGGTGATCGTATTTTAGGTACCATGACTTTGGTTTAAGTTTACTCTTTTAAACCAAACCATGAACAAAAAAGCCTTTACTATTCTATATAGGAAAGGCTTTGATCATTTTGAGCGCATCAATCTACTTTTTCAGATGCTGATACTCAAAAATATTTAAATTTCACTTAGATTGAGAATGAAGAACCACAACCGCAAGTCGTGGTTGCATTCGGGTTTTGTACCACAAAACGCGAACCTTCCAAGCCTTCAATATAGTCCACGACCGAGCCAACTAAATATTGATAGCTGAGTGAATCGACCAACATTTTTACATCGCCATTCACAAATTCTGCATCATCTTCATTTTGGCTTTCTGCAAAGTTAAAGCCATAAGAAAAGCCTGAACAACCGCCACCCGTCACATATACACGTAGCATTAAGTCTTGATTACCTTCACTGTCACGCAATTGGCGAACTTTTTTAGCAGCGTTGTCGGTGAGCTCAAGTGCTTGGGCATTCATGATGGATTTTCCTCAGGTACAATTCAGATGTCTTTTCTGCTAAAAGACCACTTATCAAGTATAGCATACTCAATATTGGGACAGTGATGCAGAATTAAAGTGAATTCTGAGTATTTACCTCAAGATTCTCCAATTATTTGTAATTTTCGTCCTGCAAACCACATTCAAAATTGGTTGGCGCTTGTTTACAACGGAATTGCCATAATAATTTCATCATGCGTTTGTCATAAACACCACGTTTGGTTAAGTCAATCCGCGATTCACGCATCATTTTCTGATAACCCGGTTGATCTGCTGCAGGCACTTGCATCCAATATTTTGCAGGAATATCAGCTTTCATTTTACCCAGAATACCAAAGGCACGTGGTAACTGCCCTTTCACCCAATCACGTGATTTTTGACCAAATCCTGCAGGGAATTTATCAGGACGGATAATAATATTGCCCGTGACTTGTAAAATTGGATAATTCACAATTGCACCTTTAGTACCTAAACCTTTATGGAGTTCCAAAGGGCGGAATACCGCAGCAGGCGCACCAATAATATCAACCTGACCATTGTTAAATTTACTGCCAAAATTGGTGACATCGGCACTTACTGCTTGCGCACCAATTTGCTGTACCATAATTTTTTGCGCTTGGTCATAATCTAAAACCGCAATTTTTTTTCCTGCAGCTTTCGCGACACTATTAATACTGCGGTCATTCACCATCAAAAAGGCATCACCCACGGGAATGACACCTGCAACTTCATACTGACCATTGCGCATATATTTGGCGAAAGCAGGACTTGCCAAACCTTGCATGACTTTGACTGCCAGTTTTAAATCTGGAATCGCGCCAATTGCATCCAATGAGCCTGTAAAATGGTTAAATTGACGACCACGCATGCCGGTCACACTAATACCATCACATTTTCCTGCTTTAAAATCTTCTGCAATCACGCCTTCGTTTTGACCTACGCGTAACTCAATCTCTGCACCCCAGTTTTTGGCCGCCAATTGATAGTCTTGCATTAAGTTATAGACATCACCATTTTTACCGACCAAGTCGAATACACAGACCACTTGTTTGGCCTGCACTGTACTGGCGGCTAAAGACAAGCCTGCACCAAATAATAAAGCATTCGTCCATTGTTTCATTTTCTAGTTCCTTCTTTTATTTGTTTTTCTGCGCACAGTTGATCTAAACTTCAATTTAGTATCACTGTTCTTCTTATCACGCTTAGATTAACGAATTTTAATCTCTGGCTGATATGGCTCAATTGACAAATCTTTCAATATAAAAAAACCTAGAATTTTCTAGGTTTATTATTAAAAATCAATCTATTCACCACCCAGTGAACATTCAAAATTGGTTTTTTCGACAGAACAACGAGCACGTTTTAACACACTCATCATAGCAGGGTCATAAATGCCGCGTTTGGTCATATCCATACGTCCATCACGCAGCATTTTTTGATATTTGGTTTTATCTTCTGCGCTCAGGTTCATTTTATATTTGGCTGGAATTTCACCTTCTAAACGATTAATCATACTCATCGCTTTAGGTAGGTTTTTTACAAACCAATCTCGTGATTTTTGTCCAAAGCCTGCAGGGAATTGTTCAGGACGAATTACAAAGTCTGCGGTCACTTGTAATACAGGGAAATTAAACATTGCCCCGTTATTACCTAAACCTTTGTAGATTTCTAAAGGTTTGTACGCATAGGCAGGCGCACCGACCATATCGACCTGACCATTGTTAAACTTCGCCACAAAGTTAGACACATCAGAAATGACAGCTTGCGCACCTACACGCTGCACCATAATTTTTTGTGCATCATCATAGCCCAATACCGCAAATTTTTTCCCTGCTGCTTTTTCAATCGAACTGATATTCTTGTCGCGCACAAAAATGAATGCCGAACCTAAAGGTGAAATACCCGCAACTTCATATTTCTTGCCACCTAAATTGGTGACCATTTTCGCAGCATTACGTTTGTCTAAAGCAAAACTGATGGCACGTTGTGCAATCGCATTATTTGGTGCACCACCTAAAGCATCAATCGACCCTGCAAACTTATTGTATTGACGGGCACGCATGGCAGTCATAAATACCCCTTCACATTTGCCTGCTTTAAAGTCATTGTCTGCAACAGCTTCATCCTGACGCGCAATTAAATTGACTTCTGCACCCCAGGCTTTTGCGGCTAGCGCCCATTCTTGTGCCATTTGAAAAGATTCACCTGACTTACCCAGTAAGTCAAAGACACATACATCTACTTTTGCTGCTTGCGCCTGAGCACTGAAACCGATCGCTGCGAATGCAGTCAATGTTGTGCTGACCCATATTTTTTTCATTGTTTCGATCCTTCTACAGATTTTTTTTATTTTTGAGTGTCCGTACACGAAACAAATATTAAGCAAGTTCAAATTAAAAAAATAGAGCATTTACTCAAATTTCATCTGTCAATTCTGCCAAAACTTATACTGCCTTATTTAAGCTATCTCTTTTATTGCATAATTCACATATATTTTATAGATTTAGATTAAAATCAAATCGTTTACAACATGCACGTCTTTTGTGCTTGTTTACAAAGTTATAAAAAATTTTGTTGCTGCAACGTAGTTTTTAAGCATCACAAAAGAGATTTTTCGCAAATCACAAATAAAACCAGGCTTATTTTTGTTTTCTGGCGGGCTTACATTAGAATATGCCCAACTTTTGTTGTGACCAGTAAGCACCATGATTCAACTTGACCAAGTTTCTTTACGCCGCGGTGGACGTGTTTTATTTCAAAAAGCGTCTATGCAAATCCATCCAGGCTGGAAAGTCGGTCTTACAGGCGTCAATGGTGCAGGAAAATCCAGTTTATTTGCTGCGCTTTTGGGCAGCTTAACTCCAGATGAAGGTATGCTAAGCCGTCCACAAGGCTGGACTGTGGCACACATGGCACAGGAAATCAAAGCGTTGGATTTGCCTGCGATTGATTTTGTGCTGTCGGGTGATGAAGAATACTGGAACATTCAACAACAACTACAACATCCAGAACAATTAAATAATGACCAACTTGCGCATTTGCATGGTCGTTTTGATGAAATTCATGGTTATACCGCACCTGCCAAAGCCGCACAACTCATGGCAGGTTTAGGTTTTATGGAACATCAAAACAGCTTGGCTGTCAGTAGTTTTTCAGGTGGATGGCGGATGCGTTTAAATTTAGCACGCACCTTAATGAGTCGCTCAGAATTATTGTTACTGGACGAACCAACCAACCACTTAGATTTAGATGCAATTTTATGGTTAGAAGACTGGCTCAAAGCCTACGCAGGAACTTTGGTGCTGATTTCCCATGACCGTGATTTTTTAGATGCCATTACCGATCATATTTTACATATTGAAAATAGCGAACTGACTTTATATACAGGCAATTATTCAACCTTTGAAACCACACGCAGTGAACGCTTGGCACAACATCAACAAGCGTATGAAAAACAATTAGAAACCCGTGCACATTTACAAAAATATATTGATCGTTTTAAAGCCAAAGCCACCAAAGCACGGCAGGCACAAAGCCGTATCAAGCAATTGGAACGCATGCAATTGCTTGCCCCCGCACATGTCGATACCCCATTTACCTTCAGTTTCCGTGAACCAACCAAAATGAGTTCACCCTTACTGACCTTGGAACACGTCAGCATTGGTTATGCAGACAAAGTGATTGCCAGCAAAATTAACCTACAAATTACTCCGACCAGCCGTATTGGTTTATTGGGGATGAACGGCGCAGGTAAGTCGACTTTAATTAAATCCTTAGTGGGTGAATTGGCATTATTGTCAGGTACTCGTAAAGCCTCAGAGTTACTCAATATTGGCTATTTTGCGCAGCATCAAATGGATGCTTTGGATGATACTGCCAGCCCGATGCTACAACTATCACGCATTGCCGATAAAAAAATCAGCGAAGCCACTTTACGCGCCTTTTTAGGCAGTTTTGGCTTTAGTGGTGAACGTATGGACACACCTTGTGAAAGTTTTTCAGGAGGTGAGCGTGCGCGTTTGGCTTTGGCTTTAATTGTCTGGCAACGCCCTAACGTACTGATTCTGGACGAACCGACCAACCATTTAGACTTAGATATGCGACATGCCCTCACCATGGCTTTACAGGATTATGAAGGTGCAGTAGTATTGGTGTCACACGAACGTCAATTGATTGCCAGTGTCTGTGATGACTTACTCTTGGTTCACGCAGGACAATGCACAGAGTTTGAAGGCGATTTACAGGATTATGCCCAATGGTTACGCCAAGCCCGTGCAGAGATGCTTAAACAAAGCTCATCTAACACAGCTCCATCCAATCCAAGTCCAGTGGTTGAAAGCAAAACCAACCTTGCTAAAGTAGATAAAGAAGCGCAACGTAAACTGGCAGCACAACGCCGTGAACAAACTCGCCCTATTCGTAAAAATATTGATAAATACGAAGCGCAAATTGAAAAAATTCAACCGCGTCTGACTGAAATTGAAACCGAACTGGCAGATCCTGCCCTTTACGATGCCAACCATAAAGATGATTTGCTCAAACTCATGAATGAACAAAATGATCTGAAAACCAAATTGGCACAGGCAGAAGAACACATGCTTGAATTGATGATGGAATTAGAAGAACTCGAAAGCAGTTTTGAATAAGCATATCGATGAGATTTAACCCTATGCGAAATAGGGTTAAATCTCATCATATTACATAGAAGATGCATTGCGTATGTTCCATACTCATAAGCCACATTCCTAATAGTTTTTAATATTTAGTTTAGCTTCACAATCACCATACCATAAAAACCCGAGTCATTAATTTCACATCCTGAAATCTTTACTACCCCTGTACTTGTCAAAAGGCTTCGATAACTCGCTAAATTAGAGCTTATTGTAGATGCACAAGTTGCAGCAGCCGCAGCCATAGAGACTTGTTGCGCGGCACTACTGGGAGTATCAGATCCCTCAATTAAACGAGTTTCAGTAGAATCGATTTCCGAAAAATTTAATGATTTTGCTATCTGATTCGCTGTATTAGTATTAGCACCTTTATTCACTTCGGCTAACTTAATCTTGAGGTTATTACTTCCCTTGATATAAGGGTATATATCAAGCATTGGAAATTTCTTACCTACGTTATGCTCAGCAATAGTAAATAGTTGAGGTTGAGCCAAGAATTTAGATGGAAAAGTAATCGTACTTGTACTATTCAGATTAACCGACTGATTAAACTTTGGATCAATTAGATAATATTTTAGTTCAGGGTTAAAAGGTAACGAAGTACTAGCTACTGGAAAATAACGGAATACACCATTTCCTTTATTAGTTTTATCTAAAACAATATATAAATTTTGTCCTTGATATTCAGGATCAATTTTTACTGCTTCTTTAAACTTTAAATCACCTTCAATTGACTGTTTACCTGTAGTCGGTTCAAAGAAAACTTCTCTAATTTGTTCATTCTTTGGAATTAATACATCTGCTACTAGGTGCCCTCTAGTGGTACTACTATTTACAACGGGTATATACTTATTAACATCAGCTTTCCAACAAGCAGTTGCTGAACACAAAGTGAAATTAGAAATATTAATCTCTCCAGCATCATTATTACTAGAAACTGTTAGATTAACCCTCAAGCGAGACATACTATCTCTTTGAACACCTTTAAATCCTTCTAGGTTTTGGGGTGTAAACGGAGGTAAAGCTGCAAAGACTGATGTCGATGATACTAGTAAACTCAATGCGAATAGTTTTTTCATTTTTTATCACTTATTTAATTTTAGTCATTAAATATTAAAGTTTTTATTTAATATTTCCTTTAATAAATGTAATTTACATTGTTATCTGCCAAATCTCATTCCATAACTCTTTTTAGGCTCATTTATTTCTTTAACTTGGATACTTGCATCTCTAATGCTTGTAGTTGCTTGGTCAAGACTTCGTTTTGCGTCTTGAAGTCCTCTAATTGAATAGTCAAGCTGTTTACTTGCCGCACTAACTTGTTCAAGTTTTCGTTTCGATTCTGATCTACCTTGTTCAAATTCTCTAAAAATGACTTTAATCGCTTCTGAAGCTGCTGATTGTCTTGCTGTGTACTCTCGAACATCTGCCGTAAAGCTTCTTCTTTCTGTTGTTGCTGTGCTTGCATCTGTTCCAGTGCTGCGAGCAATTGCTTTTCTAATTCTGTCATCACTTAATATCCCATCGGAACCATGAGGCTGCCGTTTTTCCAAGTCCCTGCTTCCTTGTTCACTAATACGCATAGTCGCTTGCGGTTCTTCTTGTCGATACAATCCTGAAACTGCACATTCGCCCCTTTGTCCTTGAGTTCTTGAATAGCTAGATTCTGTTGGGTAATTAGCTCGAAATTCTTGTTTATTCTGTAGCTCTGATACGTCAGAACGCCCCATGCTAGGGCTATCGCTGTAACGATGGCGATTGATACGATCATCCAACTTTTTAATATAATCGGGCGTATCCGTGAGTTTTGCTCTCGGATAGCGGTACTCATGGTTTTCTCGTTTTCGTTCAGTAAGTCGATTAAGCGTTTTTCGTGCTGCTTCAATGCGTTCGCCACGATCTGCTCTGTATCTTGCGCTTGCTGCTTCGATGTCTGCTCGAAGTTCTTGGCCAAATCTAAAATCTTGCTCATATATTTTGCCTTTCAACCGAATGTTTCTACCGCCTTCGGGGTCTTTGATACTGATACTTTTTGGTGTTTTACGAGCAATCTCAAAACCTGCATTTTCAAGCGTAGTAATCACATCATCACGACTTTTAAGATTGCCGCTCTCAACAATGTTTAAAAGGCCGTCAGTAATTGCATGAGCTGCCGCTTCTTTAGCTTTGGGAAGGTTATTTGGAGTACATAACTCGCGCTTATTTAGAGGGTCATTTGGGTCATGTAATTTGTAGTGATCATTTACAAGGTCTTTCCATGCGTTAAGCCTTGGTCTGTCTACTTTGTCATAATAGGGCTGTAAACGCTTACCACTTTGTAGCTCAACATTTGCTACAACGAAATTAAGCTCCAAACGATCTTTGTCCAGGTGTTGTACCCACAAAATCGAATATTGATCCTTATCCAGTCCTGGTAATAAAGTTCGTTCAAAACTATCCATGATTTTTTGTTTTTGGTGTTCTTGTAAATCATGTTCAGCAAAGGATAAAACGCCCGAAGTATATTTTTGAGCAAAGTGGGTACTATCAATCAATTGAACCATTTCTTCAGGATCACCACGATCTAAGCGAGCATCTTCACGATCTCGATCTTTTCCAAGTAAATAGTCCACAGGACCACTACCTGAACCCGAACCACGACTATGTATTTTTATGATCATCGTTCAATCTCTGCAATTCACGCTCAATACTGGATAAAGCTGTAATTATCGCAATTCGATCTAATACTGAATCTTGCTTACTATGTTGGTTCACAAGTCTAGCTATCTGATTTAGATTGTTTCCAATCCCTGCCAGTTGTCTAAGTAGCTTTGGATCAACTTCAATAACTTTGCTTTGTTTTGTCTGCTTTTCTCCTAAACAAGTTTCACGCATCCAAGTGGCTAAACTGGCTTTAGTACATCGGTTTAATAAGGCTTGATGTTCTTCCTCTGTTAAACGGATCTTTATTTCTTTAGTCCTTTTTATGAGTTCTTTGTTTGCCATTGGATCTCTCGTTTAGTAACACCAAAATAGGAAAATTTTAATTTTTCTGTTTTGGTGTTTTTGGGGGTATCGGGGGCAAAGCCCCTGATCCAGTCTCACAAAAGGGAATCTTCGAGCGAAGCGAAGAAAGTCCCCTTTGTGTATGCTGGCTTATAATTAAAAAATTAGCATG
>ERZ650300.2095-NODE-2095-length-10883-cov-12.567603_pt1 | contig 10883 bp, 9 predicted proteins | sample MGYA00376236_ERZ650300 | MGnify/ENA primary metagenome ERZ650300 (study PRJEB26733, sample SAMN07839303) | wastewater metagenome | biome: urban; feature: wastewater treatment plant; material: waste water | place: USA: North Carolina | collected 2016-04-28 ... | reverse complement strand
ACCAATTAATTTTTGGTGGAGAACATAACTTCAACGCAGTTGACCATCATAATTGCAGACTTGGAAAATGGTATGACACAGGACTTGGAAAAGAACAATTTAGTTATGTTCCATCATATAAAGGTTTAGAAAAACATCACCATACAGTTCACCACGAAGCAAATCTTTTAGCAAAAGAGTGTTCAGGACATAATATTTCTTGTTCTAAACAATTAATTGAAGACAAAATTGCTTTAGTTGAAAATGGTAGTGAACAAGTATTTATTTACTTAGATAGAATCTTAGAAGAAAAAAATGATGTGCTTATGAAAGAAGCTGCAAATAAATTATTTGAACAAGGAAAATAAAATGAATAATGGAAAATATTCTATTGCAATCATAGATGATGAAACAGAAATTTTAAATGTTTTAAGTAGATCTTTATCAAGAAATCCAGATTTCTCTGTTACAACTTATTCTAATCCTGTTACAGCTTTAAGTGCTCTTAGCAACTCAAAAGCTGATTTAGTTCTTTTAGATATTATGATGCCACAAATGAATGGTTTAGAAGTTTTAGAAAAATTAAAAGCAAAAGATTCAGAACAAAAAGTAATCATGATGACAGCATATTCGACTTTAGATAAAGTTTTAAAATCTCATAAAGAAGGTGCAACAAATTATGTTATGAAACCTTTTGATTCTTTACAAGCTTTAGAAAAGAAAATATTAGAAGTTTTAAAGTCATAAAACAATGAATGATAAAAGCCTTGGTGTTAGGTATTTTTTTTATTTCCTAACTTCGCTTTTTGTTTTAATATTTATTATAAATATATTTAAAGAAGATGAAATTCAATACTCTTTAGAGAACTATAAAAAGTCGATTCACAAAGAGTATTCAAAATATTATAGTGAGTATAAAAATAGCTCTGAACTTATATATTTTAATGAGTTTGTAAAAAATAAACAACTCGTTAAAACTTTCAAAAATATCAATAACACAAATTTTTACGAGGCAAAAAAAGAGATTTATAGCCAATTAAAAGATAGTTATCTTTTTTATAAAACTTTAGATGTAAATGATATAAGTTTTTATTCCTCTTCAAATGAACTTCTATTAAGTATGCAAGAAAATCCCAAAGATTATGGTTCAAATATTGTAGCTTGGGTTATTTCAAATAAAAAAGAGTTAAGCAGTTTTAAAATAGTTGATAATAACTATTTTTTATTATTTTCAAAACCAATATTTGATGAAAATCTTAATTTTTTAGGGGTTATAAATATAGAGTTTGATTTTACTTCTTTACTTAAAAAACTGCAATACAACAATGAATTTTCATTTTCATTGCTAGTTTCAAATCAAATAAAACTTGATAAAAACTTTTATTTTAATTTAACAGATTCTCAAAAAAGTTTAGTAATTGATAATATTAGTAAATCAAAGGATTTTTCTTTAATTAGTAAAAATCATGCAATTGATTTTCCCGTAATTTTTATGCCTATATTAAAATCACTTACAAATGAAAATAGTTTATATTTAGTGGCTTTTAATTCAAATAAAAACTCAAATATTGCAAAAATAGATAAATACTTTGATATTTTGTTTGTAGTAGTGACTTTTTTTATATTTGTTATATTTTATTTTTCCTTTAAAGTAAAATATTTTAAAACACAAAAATTAATTATTGATAAAAAATATCAAGAATTACATAGTCAAATTGACGATAATGTAATAAAAGTTGAAACAGATTTAGAAGGAATTATAACTTACGCTTCAAAACCATTTTGTAAAATTTCTGGTTATTCCCACAAAGAGTTATTAGGAAGAAATGTAAATCTTTTAAAACATTCTAATATCTCAAGTGTATTTTTTGAAAAACTTTGGAGTGAATTAAAAACAAATAAAATTTGGGAAGGTGAGATTAAAAACCAAGATAGATATGGAAATTCTTATTGGATAAAAGGTGTGATTTTTCCTAAATATGATTTTGATAATAAAATTATAGGTTACACTTCAATTCGATCAAACATAACTGATACCAAACAGTTAGAAAAAATAAATAAACTTTTAAAAGAAGATTTATCAAATAAATTGAATGAAATAAGAATGAAAGATAAAACATTAGTTGATAGTACAAAAGTTCAATTAATGCCAAAAATCTTAGATTCTTTAGGACATCAGTGGAAACAGCCTATTTTGAATATATCATCAATGATTTACAATTTAAAAATGATTATAAAAAATGAAGAAAATAGTAAAGATAAATTAGAGTTAATTCAACAAACAGAGTTTGAATTAAAAAATTTATCAGAAGTATTAAACGAAATAAAATATCTTTTCCAACAAAATCAAAAGAAAAAATCAAAATTAACAGATGTTATAAAAGAATCAATTTTAGCTACACAAGAAGAACTTCAAGCAAATAATATAAAAATAAAATATGATTTAGAGAGTGAAATTTCTACAATTATTCCGTTTAATGAGCTAAAAAACATCATATTTAATATGATTAAAAATTGTATAGAACAAAAAAAGTTAAATAATCAAGATGAAGTTTCTATGATAATTAATGTCATAAAAGAAGATGGTTTATTGATAAAAATTGAAGATAATATTAAAGGTGAAAATAAAAAAATTGATGAAAATAGATATTCAAACAGCTATTTATATTTGGTAAAACTTTTTGTTGAAAAAAATAAAGGTCTTTTTTGGTTTGAAAATACAAACTACAATACGACATATTATATGAAACTAAAAAGTGAGAATATTTAAAATGAGAATTTCATTTTACATCAAACTTTTTTTAGCATTTATTGTTTTTGCTATTTTATTATTAGGTTTTTCATCTTTTGCTTTTAACAATTTTTATGAATTTCATAATCAGAAAAAAGAGAAAGAAAATATAGTAAATATTTTAAAATATCAAGAAAATAATTTTAAAAACTATATAAAATTTTTCGATGAAAAGCTTTTTTTATTGAGCCAAAAGAACTTTTTAGAAGGTGAAGATAAAGAAAAATCATTAGATTTATTTAAAAAAGTACTTTTTAATAATGAGAATATTCTTGAATTTAAAGTTGTTTCTTTAGATGCCCAAGAGATAATAAAAGTTACAAATAATGAAGGCAATATTAAAATAATTGAAAAAGAGAAACTTCAAAATATATATCCAAACTCTTATTATAAAAATATAAGAACCCTCAAAGAACAAGAGATTTGGCACGATAATTCAAATTTAGATAATCCAACAATAATAAATTTTATTTTAAGAGAGAAGAATTATTTTCTGATTTTAAAAGTTGATTTCAGTGATTTTTTTGCTGAAATTTATAAAAATTTCGACAAAAAAACTTTAGTAATTTCTGATAATAACAGTTTAGTAAATAGTGAAAATAAAAATTTAAATATCTTTTCGCAAGAAAAATCTTTTGAAATTTATATAAAAGAGTTAAACAATATAAAAAAAGAGGATATTTATTTAACAGATGTTTTTATATCAAAAAAAACTTATCTAAATGAAAATAAATATTTTATCTTTATAATAAACATTGAACAAGAAATAAATACTAATTATTTCCAAGAGTATTACAAATCTATAATTATAATAGGTTTGGTTTTATCCATAATTTTATCACTACTTTTTTCAGAACCAATAGCAAAATTAAATAAAAAAATAGAAGATGAAAATAAAAATCTAGATTTAAGTATCAAAAAGAATTTCATAGAATTAAACGAAAATCAAAAGGTTATAGATAAACATATTATGTTTATTCGAATGAGTAAAAACAATGTTATTTTAGAAGTTAGTTCAGCTTTTTGCTATTTTTTAGGCTTTTCAAAAGGCGAATTAATCGGACATGATTACAAAATGTTGATTCATAAAGATACAAAAAAGAAAGAGTATATAAAACTTTGGAAATTTGTAAAAAAAGGGAAATCTTATGTTGGGGAAATAAAAGGAATCAAAAAAGATGGAGAATCTTTTTGGGTTGATTTATTTGTTGAACCAAATTTTGATAATTTAAAGCAAATAGTTGGTTATACAATAATCACTTATGATACAACAAATAAGAAAAAAATCGAAGATTTATATGGAAATATAAACAATCAAGTTGAACAATATAATGCAATTTTTGAAAATGTAAATAGTGGTATTGCTTTGATTGATTTAGAAGGAAATTTTAAAAAAATAAATAGCACTTTTAGTAATTTTTTAAAATATAAAAATGAAGAGTTATTGGAAATGAAATGTATAGATATTGTTCCTGAAAACTCAAAAGAACTTTTATCAAAAATATTAAAAGAAGCCAGAGAAATAGGAACTATTTCAAATATTGAAAAGATTTTTGTAAAAAAATATGGAACATTAATTCATCTTGAATTATCTTTGAGTCTTTTATCGGATAAAAAACATTTTGTATTTGTTGTAAACTCTTTAGAAGATAAGAGAAAATTACAAGAATTAAATCAAAATCTTGAGTTACGAATAAATCAAGAAGTAGAAAAAAGTATTCAAAAAGATAAGATTCATCAACAAGAGCAAATAAAAAATGCAAAATTAACTTCAATTGGTTCTCTTGCTGCTGGAATTGCCCATGAAATAAACACTCCACTTACATATATAAAAGGTAATTTAGAGTTAATGGGATACGATATTTTAGATTTACCACAAAGTGAAATTCAAGAAAGAATGAAACATGATAGTGAAAAAATTAAAGAAGGAATCAATAGAATTGCAAATATTGTTGAATCAATGAGAGAAATGTCTCAAAGTAGTAAAGAGATAAAAGAAGAAACAAATATTTATGCGACTTTAATAACTTCTTTAACTATGGCATATAATCGTTCACGACAAGTTTCTAGAATATATTTAAATGGCAAATTATTTGATATAGATTCAATAAATAAAAATGAATATAAATATCTTTGTAAAGTTCAAAAACAAAGAATAGAACAAGTTTGGATTATCGTTATAAACAATGCTTTAGATGAACTTGTAAAAATTGATGATTATGAAAATAGGGTGTTAAATATCAATATTTTTGAAGAAAAAGATGAAGTTATAATAAGATTTAAAGATAGTGCAGGTGGAATTAATAAAGAGATTATAAATGATATATTTGAACCTTTTATATCTTCAAAAGTACATAGTGGGATGGGTGTTGGATTAAATATTGCTAAAAAAATAGTTGATGAACAAGATGGAATTATTACAGCTTACAATGAAGATTTTGGAGCTGTATTTGAAATCAGATTACAAAAATGTGAAGAAGAATAAAAGGTTATTTTTATACAATAAGAAAAAAATTAAATAAAGAAGATAGATGAGAATAGGCTTTATTGGCGATATTGTAGGTCGTCCTGGAAGAAAAATAATAAAAGAAAATTTAATAAAAATTAAAAAAGAGTTTGAAATTGATTTTGTAATTGCAAATGGTGAAAATGCAAGTCATGGTTTTGGACTAACAACAGAAGGTGCAAAAGAGCTTCTAAAAAGTGGAATTGATTTAATAACAGGTGGAAATCACAGCTTTGATAAGAAAAAAGATATGATGGTTTTACTTGAAACTTCAAATGTTTTAAGACCTGATAATTACCCAGAGGGACTTGTTGGAAGTGGAGTTAAAATCTGCGAAATAGAAACTCCAAATGGAATTGAAAAACTAGCAGTTATAAATTTAATGGGAATTTATGGAATGCCAACTGTTGAAAATCCTTTTAATTGGGCAAAAAAGTTAGTTTCAAAACTTCATGAAGAGGGAATTAAAAATATTTTTATGGATTTTCATGCAGAAGCAACAAGTGAAAAAAGAATAATGTTAATGATGTTTAAAAATCAAATAAGTGCAATTTGCGGAACTCATACCCATGTGGGAACAGATGATTTACAAATTTTTGAAAATACAGCATATTTAACAGATATTGGTTTAACTGGTTGTAGAGATAATGTAATTGGAATGGATTCAAAAATCCCTGTTCAGAAAGTAACAACAGGAATTGGCGGTCATTTTGAAGTTCCAAACTCTTGTAAATCAATCTTGCAAATGATGGTTGTTGATATAGAAGATGGAAAAGCCTCAAGTGCATTTAAAATAAAAAAATATTGTAATAATCACAAATTATTTATCACAGAAGCTTTTATTGATTGACATTTAAACTATACGGAATTAATAAAAGTTACGATAAAATAAATCAACTATATGGCTATGAAACAAAAATCCAAAGGCTTAATTGATGATTATAATTCCACAAACTAAAGGTGGTGTAGGTAAATCTACTGTTGCTATGCAGGTTATTGCTCCTTATTTATACAAAAAACATGGCAAAAAGATTACATACATAGAAATAGATGATGAAAATAATGACTCAAGATCGTTTACAAGAACTGAAATTGTAAATAAAAAAATGCTTGGAACAAATAGATTAAATGAACTTGATGAGTTGATTTTAATGGATGATAATCACGAAGTTATCGTTGATGTTGGTGGAAATAAAACTTCTTCTTTAGTTCTTGATGAGATTAAAAAAGTTGGTTCTTTTGGAAATGTTAAGTGGATTATTCCTTTAGGTGATGGTGAGCTTGATGGAAAAAATGCAATAGCAACTATGAAAAAAATCAAAAAAATAGAAAAGAATCCAGAAGAAAATATAATTTTTGCATTAAATAGAGCTATTTCTATGGATGAAGATTATTATAATGAACAATTTATCAACTTTTTTGGGCATAAATATCTTGATTCAAACTCTGTAATTTGTGATTTTGTAAAAGATCCAAAATATTTCCCAGTTAAAAATGACAAAGTAATTACAATGAGTAGATATTTAGGTTCAACTGTTTGGGAAATGGCTTATAACAACACAGATTTTGCAGCAAAAGCTATTCAAGCAAAAGAGGTTGGAGATATTGAAAGTGCTAGAAAATATCTATTTTTTAGAAGAATTCAAACAGAAGCAAAAGATTATGTTTTAAATACTTTAAATAAAATCTTTTGTGATTTAGATAGATGGATTGAAATTAAAAAATGAGTGATATGAGTTTCAAGCAAGCCAAAGAGCTTGTTGAAAAAATGGAATTTTCTGAAATTGCTCTAAGACGTGCAGCAGATGATTTGGCAAAATCATCACAAAATTTTGAAATAACTTTAAAACACCAAGAAGATATTATAAATAAACTTCCTTATGCTGATAAAAAACTCTCTTATATGTTTATTGCAGTTGCAGCTAATATAGGATTGATTATTGGTTTATTAATAGGTAAATATCTTTTATAAAAATAAGAAAATTAGGATAAATATAGATGGAAAAACAAGAAAAAATTGTATCAATGTTCAATGATATTGCAGGAACTTACGATGTTGCAAATAGAGTTTTATCAATGGGAATTGATAAGTCTTGGAGAAATAAGGCTTGTAATTTAGCATTTAATTTTTATGGTAAAAAATCTATTGAAAAAATTGTAGATGTTGCTTGTGGAACAGGAGATATGATTTTATTTTGGAAAAAAGTTGCAAATGAAAATTCAATAAATTTAGAAAATATTGTTGGAGTTGATCCAAGTGTTGGAATGATGGAAGTAGGGAAAAAGAAACTTCCAGAAGTTGAGTTTATCGAAGCAGGAGCTGCATCTATGCCTCTTGATAGTTCTAGTGCTGATATTATTTCTATTTCATATGGAATTAGAAATGTAGTTCAAAGACAAGAAGCTTTTGATGAATTTGCAAGGGTTCTAAAAAAAGATGGATTAGTGGTTATTTCTGAGTTTACGAAAAATAAAAAAGAGAAATTACTTGATCATTTAACTGATTTTTATATGAATAAGATATTACCAATTTTAGGTGGATTGATTTCAAAAAATAAAGAAGCATATACATATTTACCAAACTCAATTGATGAGTTTTTAACAACTGAAAATTTATGTAAAGAGCTAAAAAATGCTGGACTTGAGCCAATTCATGTAAAAGCATTTTCTATGAATATCTCTACTTTAATAATTGCTAGAAAAATATAATTTTCTAGCATTAAAACCATGAATAAACCAATCTCCGTATCAACTTTAAATGTTCAAATAAAATCACTTTTAGAAACTACTTTTATCCAAGTTTATGTGGAAGGTGAAATTTCAAATATCACTCATCACAGCTCTGGACATATCTATTTTTCAATAAAAGATGAGAGTTCAACCCTTTCATGTGTTATGTTCAAAGGAAATACAAAATATCTAAAATTTCAACTTGAAAATGGTCAAAAAGTAGTAATTACTGGAAATATAACAGTTTATGCCCCAAGAGGAAATTATCAACTTTTATGTAATAAAATTGAACCCTCAGGACAAGGTGCTTTAGCATTTGCTTTTGAGCAACTAAAAAACAAACTTGAAGCAAAAGGTTATTTTGATGGAAATTATAAACAACCACTTCCAAAATATCCAAAAAAGATAGCAATAGTTACTTCACCAACGGGTGCAGCAATTGAAGATATGAAAAAAGTAGCAAGTCACAGATGGTCTTTAGTGGAGTTTATTTTAGTTCCAACTTTGGTTCAAGGTGAGGGTGCTGCTTTTGATATAGCAAACTCAATTAAATATGCGGATAAATTGCACTGTGATATTATGATTGTAGGTCGAGGTGGTGGAAGTATTGAGGATTTATGGGCATTTAATGAAGAGATAGTTGCAAATGCTATCTTTGAGGCCAAAACACCAATTATTTCAGCTGTTGGACATGAAGTTGATTATTTGATTTCTGATTTTGTGGCTGATATTAGGGCTGCAACTCCATCAAATGCCATTGAAATTGCATTACCAGATATAAATGAACATAGAATTTATTTAGACTCTTTGATAAATGAATATAACAATCGAATGAAAAACATATTGTTTAACAAACAACAAGAGTTATCAAATATGAAAAGATTATTTGAACAAAACTCAATAGAGACAAAATTTAACTATATTCAAACAGAAATAAATCTTTTAAAATCATCATTTAAAACAGATTTATCACAAAAAGTTTTAAGTTCTTCAAATGAGTTAAATTTATTAAAAAATAGTTTAAAAAATAGTTTTTCAGCTATTTTATTGAAAAGTCAAAATCAAATAGACTTATTAAAATCAAATTTTGAATTAAATCATCCAGATAAAAAAGACAAAAATGGATTTGTACAAATTTCTAAGGATAATAAAATAATTTCTTTGGAAGATTTAAAAATTGGAGATAAAATTCAACTCCAAACACCTAAATATATTGCAAACTGTATTTTGAACGAAATTAGAAAACAATAAAATTTAAGTTTACAGTAGGTAGAATAATAAAAAACAAGTAAAAACTCTTGAAGCAATTAAAAGGAATGTATCATGGAAGATAATGAAAAAAAAGTTATAGATTATGCAAATACTAGTGAGTTTATGACATTTGAATTGGGTGCAATGAAATATGCTATTGAATTACCGAAAATTAGAGAAATTTTAACATATCCAGATAATATTACTCCTTTACCAAACACTTCAAAATGGGTAAAAGGTTTAATTAGTTTAAGAGGGGAAGTTGTTCCAATCTTAGATGTTAGACTTAAATTTAATACAGGTCCTGGAACTTATGATGAAAACACATCAGTAATTGCTGTTATCACAGAAGATAAAAGAATTATTGGAATAGTTGTAGATTTAGTTGATGATGTTCAAAGACTTGATACAAGTATGTTAGCAGCTGTTTCTGAAATGGGTTCAGCAATTCCTTCAAAATATTTAAAAGGTTATATTAGACTTGCAAATAATCAAATGCTTGTTGTTATGGATATTGAAAGAGTTGTTGCTAAAGATGAATTAAGAGATTAATGAAAATAAAAAATAAGTGATTTTATGAGTATAGATAAAAATTTGTTAAAAAAATTTACTCTTTTATATGTTGAAGATGATGATGTAATTAGAGTTGAATTATCTCAATTATTAACAAGTTTTTTTTCTGAGGTTCTTGTTGCAAAAAATGGTAAAGAGGGATTACGTACTTTTTTAGAAAATCAAGATGATATTGACTTGATTTTAACAGATGTAAATATGCCAGAATTAAATGGCATAGAGATGATAAAAAAAATTCGAGATTTTGATAAAAAAATCCCAGTTATTTTTGCAACAGCTCATTCAGATAATGATTTCTTAGCAGAAGCTATAAAACTAAGAGTTCAAGAATATATTGTAAAACCTATTGATATTAGAAATCTATTATCATTAATGAATGAAATTGGAAGTAGTTTATACCAAGAATTTTTATTAAAACAACAACAAGATGAACTCACAAAATATAAAGAAATTCTCGATTTAAATAATATTGTAATAAAAACAGATACTCTCTTAAATATAACCTATGTAAATGAATTGTTTTGCCAAATTTCAGGTTTTAATAATGAAGAATTAGTTGGAAAAGAACTTAAATATTTGAAATATCATGATATGTCGAATGATATTTATACAAATTTATATGCAAATATTTTAAATAATAAACCTTGGCAGGGTAGATTAAAAAACGTAAAAAAAGATGGAAGTTCATTTACAACTGATGCTTATTTAATGCCTACATTTGATGATGCAGGTGAAATGAATGGTGCTATTTCAATTCAAAAAGATATTACTGAAGAATTAAATAAAAAAAGAGAGATTCAATTAGCTTTGATGAGGGATAAAAGTGATATTCTTATTAAGAGTAAAGAAGGAAATTTAGAACAAAATCAAATAATAAATGATTTAAAACAAAAGTTTGATAGATGTCAAAGTGAGTTAGAACGTGCATTACACGATATTGATAGATATATTTACAATAATAAAAAACTTAAATTAGAAAATAAGAATTTTAAAATAGAAATTGACTTAAATAAAAAGAATTCAAATACACATACAGCCTTTAAATTATCAAAA
>ERZ650300.2092-NODE-2092-length-10889-cov-7.531198_pt1 | contig 10889 bp, 10 predicted proteins | sample MGYA00376236_ERZ650300 | MGnify/ENA primary metagenome ERZ650300 (study PRJEB26733, sample SAMN07839303) | wastewater metagenome | biome: urban; feature: wastewater treatment plant; material: waste water | place: USA: North Carolina | collected 2016-04-28 ... | reverse complement strand
ATTTAGCAGGAGAAGCAGTTTATAATGGTTTAGATGCATTATACAATATAAAATAATAAATAAATTATTAAAGAGTTGTCAATTATTTGACAGCTCTTTTTTTGTATAAAAAAAACAACTAAAATCAGTTGACAAAGTAGAAAAAAAAGGTTATTATAATCGCATAGGCAATTGTGAAAAAATTAACTTTAATAAGTTAAGCGAACTATTCACATGTTAAAGTAATAGACTATAAAATAATTTGACAATCAAACCAAGGAGGTAAAAAATGTGCAGTAACAAATTAAAAGAATCTGGATTTAGAGAGCTAGAAACATTTATAAACTCACTAGATACTAAAAAAGGATCACTAATATCAGTATTACACAAAGCTCAAGGTATTTTTGGATACCTACCTAGAGAAGTTCAGGAGTTTGTAGCAGATAAGTTAAACGAATCATTAGCAAATGTTTATGGTGTCGTAAGTTTCTACTCTTATTTTACAATGGTGCCAAAAGGTGAACATGCAGTGGCAGTATGTATGGGAACAGCATGTTATGTAAGAGGAGCAGATAAAGTATTAAATGAATTTCAAAAACAATTAGGGATTAAATCAGGAGAAACATCAGTAGATGGTAAGTTCTCAATAGATGCTTTAAGATGTGTAGGTGCATGTGGAATAGCACCAGTTGTACTAGTTGGAGAAAAAGTTTATAAAAAAGTAGAACCGAATGAAGTAAAAGGTATAATAGAAGAATATAAATAATTAAAATTAGGAGGAGATTTATGTCACGTGTAACTTCTATTGAAGAGTTATCAAACTTGAAATCAAAAATAGAGACAGAAAGAAAATTCACAAAACAAGTTTTAATATGTGGAGGAACTGGATGTATTTCATCAGGAAGTAATGAAATAGCTGATAAAATGACTGAAAAAGTAAAAGCAGCAGGAAAAGAGAATGAAATTAGAGTTATCAAAACAGGTTGTTTTGGATTCTGCGAAAAAGGGCCAATTGTAAAAATGTTACCAGATAACACATTTTATACAGAAGTAACTCCAGAAGATGCGGATAGATTAGTAGAAACGCATTTATTGAAAGAAGAAAAAATTGAAGAATTATTGTTTGTTGATCCAGTTACTAAAAATAAAATAAGTGATTCTGATTATATGGATTTCTACAAAAAACAAGAAAGAGTAGCTTTAAGAAATTGTGGAGTTATTGATCCAGAAAATATAGAAGACTATTTATTACATGATGGTTATACAGCATTAGATAAAGTACTTAAAATGTCGCAACAAGAAGTTGTAGATATTATGAAAGATTCAGGATTAAGAGGAAGAGGTGGGGGTGGATTCCCTACAGGTCTTAAGTGGCAATTTGCTCTTAATAACGTATCTGATCAAAAATATGTTGTTTGTAATGCAGATGAAGGAGATCCAGGAGCATTCATGGATAGATCAATACTAGAAGGAGATCCGCATTCAGTTGTTGAAGCAATGGCAATTTGTGGATACTCAATAGGATCTAATCATGGACTAGTGTACATAAGAGCAGAATACCCATTAGCAGTTCAAAGACTTATAAAAGCAATTGAACAAGCAAGAGAAAGTGGATTCTTAGGTAAAAATATTTATGGAACAAATTTTGATTTTGATATTGAAATCAAATATGGAGCAGGAGCATTCGTATGTGGAGAAGAAACAGCTTTGATACATTCAATGGAAGGATTTAGAGGAGAACCTACAACTAAACCACCATTCCCTGCAGAAAGTGGATATTGGGGAAAACCAACAAATGTTAATAATGTTGAGACATTAGCAAATATACCAGTAATCATAAATAAAGGTGCAGCATTTTTTAAATCATACGGGACAGAAAAATCTTCTGGAACAAAAGTATTTGCTCTAGCAGGAAAAATAAATAACGTTGGATTAATAGAAGTTCCAATGGGAACAACATTAAGAGAAGTTATTTATGAAATTGGTGGAGGAATTAAGAACGGTAAGAAATTTAAAGCTGTTCAAACAGGAGGTCCATCTGGAGGATGTCTAACAGAAAAAGATTTAGATTCTCCAATTGATTTTGATTCATTGACAGAAAGAGGATCAATGATGGGATCAGGTGGAATGATTGTAATGGATGAAGATGATTGTATGGTTTCAATATCTAAATTTTATTTAGAGTTTACAGTTGAAGAATCTTGTGGTAAATGTACTCCATGTAGAGTTGGAAATCAAAGATTATTAGAGATTTTAGAGAAAATAACAAAAGGTCAAGGGACTGAAGAAGATTTATCAAAATTAAGAGAATTATCTCAAGTAATAAAAGATACATCTTTATGTGGATTAGGACAAACAGCACCAAATCCTATTTTATCGACAATAAATAACTTTTGGGATGAATATGTTGCTCACGTTAGAGATAAGAAATGTCCAGCAGGTCAATGTACAGAATTATTACAATATGTTATAAATGACAAATGTATAGGATGTACTGCTTGTGCTAGAGTTTGTCCAGTTAATTGTATAGCAGGAGAAGTTAAAAAACCACATGTAATTGATCAATCTAAGTGTATCAAATGTGGAGCATGTTTTGATAAATGTAAATTTAAAGCAATTGATAAAATATAATAATTAAAAGGAGTGAAAAATAGATGAAACTAGTTAACGTCACTGTAGATGAGAAACAAGTACAAGTACCTGAAAACAGCACAATATTAGTCGCAGCTAGATCAGCTGGAGTAACAATACCAACATTGTGTTACTTAAACTTAGCTGATTTTGGATGTGTAAATAAAGCTGCATCATGTAGAGTATGCGTGGTTGAAGTAGAAGGAAGAAGAAATTTGGCACCTTCATGTGCAACTCCAGTTACAGATGGAATGGTAGTTAAGACAAATACAATTAAGGCATTAAATGCAAGAAAAACAGTTTTAGAATTAATGTTATCAGATCATCCTAAAGATTGTTTAGTTTGTCAAAAATCAGGAGAATGTGAATTACAAGATTTAGCAGTAGATTTTGGTATGAAAGAAATTAGATTTGAAGGTAAAGAGTCTACATATAGAAAAGATATTTCAAAATCAATAGTTAGAGATATGGATAAATGTATAATGTGTAGAAGATGTGAAACAATGTGTAATGAGGTGCAAACAGTTGGAGCATTATCAGGTATAAATAGAGGATTTGATGCAGTTGTAGCAACAGCTATGGAAATGGATCTTAATGACTCAGTATGTACTTATTGTGGACAATGTGTTGCTGTATGTCCAACTGGAGCATTAGTAGAAAGAGATGCTACATGGGATGTTCTATCAAAATTAGCTGATCCTACAAAAACAGTTATAGTTCAAACAGCTCCAGCAGTAAGAGCTGCATTAGGTGAAGAATTTGGATTAGTACCAGGAACATCTGTTACTGGTAAAATGGTTGCTGCATTGAGAAAATTAGGTTTTGATAAAGTATTTGATACTGATTTTGCTGCCGATTTAACTATAATGGAAGAAGCATCGGAACTTTTAGATAGATTAACAAGACATATGAATGGTGATACAACAGTTAAATTACCTATATTAACTTCTTGTTGTCCAGCATGGGTTAAATTCTTTGAACACAATTTCCCAGATATGTTAGATATACCTTCATCAGCAAAATCGCCAATGCAAATGTTTAGTGCTGTTGCTAAAAATATATTTACAAAAGAATTAGGAATAGATAGAAAAGATTTAGTAGTTGTATCTATAATGCCATGTCTTGCTAAAAAATATGAAGCAGGAAGAGATGAATTCTCTAAAGATGGAAATCCAGATACAGATATAGTATTATCAACTAGAGAATTAGCTAGATTAATTAAACAAGCAAATATTAATTTCCATATTTTAAAAGATGAAGACTTTGATAATCCATTAGGTGAATCAACAGGAGCAGGATTAATCTTTGGAAGAACAGGTGGAGTTATAGAAGCTGCACTTAGAACTGCTGCTGATTGGTATACAGGTTCAAGTGTAGAAAATGTTGATTACGAAGCAGTAAGAGGATTTGAAGGAGTTAGATCTGCTGATGTAAAACTTGGAGACTTAGATCTTAAAATTGGAATAGCACATGGATTAGGAGAAGCTAGAAAATTATTAGAACAAATAAGAGCTGGAGAGTCACATTATCATGCAATAGAAATAATGGCATGTAAAGGTGGATGTATTGGTGGAGGAGGACAACCTTACCATCATGGAAATACAGGAACATTGAAGAAAAGAACAGCTGCTATAAATGCTGAGGATGTTTCAAAAACTATTAGAAAATCACATGAAAATCCATATATTAAAAAATTATACGAAGAATATTTAGATAAGCCAATGAGTCATGAAGCTCATGAATTACTTCATACGAAATATTTCAAAAAACATAAAATTTAGAACAGTTTTATTGAATAGAAGAACCCTCTTTCATTGTAATATGAGAGAGGGTTTTTATAATTATTGATAATAAAAAATGAACTGTTTTGGGAAACAGTTCATCTTAGAACCTCTTGGGAAGAGATTCTAATAAAAGAATTAGAGTGGATCGGTATGAAACACTCACATATATATTAACATAAATGATTTGTAAATACAAATAAAAAATATATAGATAAAATTCAATAGTTGTAGAGGATATAAAGAATGTGGTATACTAAGATATAATAAAGTTTGAAAAGAGGAAATATGCAAGAGATATACGAATCTATAGATAAATTTTTGTTAATATCAGAAGACAAAGAGGACATTTTTGGATTACTTCATTTTGTCCAATCAAAATTAGGCTATATTCCTAATGATGTTCAACAATATATTGCAAATAAAATGGGAATTGATATACAAAATATTAAAGAAACAATAGAAATTTCAAGTCATTTTGTAGAGGAAAAAACTCAAAATGAAATTCTCGTATGCATGGGGACAACATGCTCTATGAAGGGATCAAAATTTGTATTTGATGAGATTCAGACTGCTCTTAAGAAGAGAAACATAGAAAATATAAAATTGGATATAAAAAAATGCTTTGGAGCTTGTGCATACGGAGTAAATGTTTCTGTAAATGGAGATCTAATCCATGAAGTGACGGCTGATCAGATAGAAAAAATAATAAAAAAAGTATCTTCATAATGGTAAATTATATTTACTAAAGACCTTATTTATGATAGAATAAGAGTAAGAAAATACAGGGAAAATGGAGTTGGAGCAAATGTTAAAAACATTACTATTTAGGGAAATACGGTATAATGATAATATAGAAGATGAATTGGCAAGAAATGAAGAGGAATTGAAAAAGGATTCGAATAATATAGAATTGCTACAAAATGTAGCAGCAATATACCATGCTCTTAGAAAAAATGTAGAAGCGATTGAAATATACGAAAAAATAGTTAAACTGAGACCTCAAGATCACGAAATGAGAGCTTTTTTAGGTTATTTATATTATGAGAATGAGGAATTAGAAGAAGCTGAGAAGCATTTGAGTGAGTCTCTTAACTTAAATCCAATGGAACCATTTGTTTTATTTTTATTAGGAAATATACATTCAAGAAGAGGAGAAGTTGTAAAAGCAATAGATAATTATGAGTTTGCAATTTTCTTAGATTTTGATATATATACAGCACATATAGATTTTGCAAGAAAATATGAACATATGGGGAGACATAAGAGAGCCCTTGAAGAATATAAAGCAGCATACGATATAGATTCAAGAGATGATGCATTAATAGACAAGATGGAGTATTTAGCGAAGAAGGCAGAGTGTAAAAGTACAGATAAATGTAAATGTGAATAGTTCAGTTCACATTTATTTTTTTGTGATAATAATAATGATGAGGAAAGGAATATAAATGATAAATTTACAATGTGAAGCAGTACTTCCTGAATGTGATATGAAGGATGTTAAAGAAATAGAGGAAAGCTTAGGAAATGTATATAAGAAGCCAATATGGTCTAAGTTTATTAATGCTATAAATGATTTTGATCTCATAAAAGATGGGGACAAGATTGCAATTGGAGTTTCTGGTGGGAAGGATAGTTTGCTGCTAGTAAAACTTTTTCAAAAATTAAAAAAAGATAAAAGTAGAAATTTTGAATTCAAAGCAATATCTTTAAATCCTGGGTTTAAGGATTCTGATTTGACTAATTTTAAGAGTAATCTTGAGAAATTGAATATAGATTGTGAAATAGTCGATACCAATATATGGGAAATAGCAAATGCAAAGGCAAAGGACTATCCATGTTTTCTTTGTGCAAAAATGAGAAGAGGAATTCTTTACAGTAGAATAGAAGAATTAGGATTTAATAAACTAGCATTAGGCCATCATTTTGATGATGTTGTTGAGACAACAATGATGAATATGTTCTATGCAGGAACACTGAAAACAATGACACCAATTGTACCATCAACAACAGGTAAATTAACATTAATACGTCCAATGGTATACATAAAAGAAGATTCGATAATTGATTATACTAAAAAAAATGGGATACTGGCGATGAATTGTGGGTGTACTATTGAAGCAGGGAAAACATCTAGTAAAAGAAGAGAAACGAAAGAATTACTTACAGCATTAGAGGAAAAAACACCAGGAATAAAACAAAGTATATTTAATTCAATGAATAATATTAATCTGGATTATGTTTTTGGATATACTCGTGGAAATAAAAATGATAAGGGGTAATCTAAGAATATATATAATATATTTAAAAAACATTCAATAATAAGGTATAATTATTATAATAAAAAAAATGGAGGGAAAAAATGAAGAAATTAGGTCTTTTACCTAAACTGATCATTGGTATAGTTTTAGGTATAGTAGTTGGATTAATTATGAATAAAACCCAATCAAACATAGTTACAAAGATGTTGGGAGCGGTGATAGGAACTTATACATCACTTTTTGGAAATCTATTAAAGTTCACAGTTCCATTAATAATATTAGGATTAATAACTCCTGGTATAGCAGATTTAGGTAAAAAAGCGGGTAAAATGCTTACGTTTACAACCGCGTTAGCGTATATATCATCAATAATTGCAGGTTTTTTTGCATATGGAGTAGGAAAAATTTTAATTCCAATGTTATTACATGGAATAGATGCAAGAAAGCTAACAGGAGAAATAAAGACAGAAACTATATTTAATTCAGTTGTTCCTTTAGATTTAGGTCAAATAATGGGAGCGATGACAGCAATAGCACTAGCATTTGTTATAGGGTTAGGACTGGCATATTCAAAAGAAGAAACACTAAAGAATATTGTATTTGAATTTAAAGACATAGTAGAGAAATTTTTGAATAAAGTTATTATTCCATTTATACCATTTCATATAGCAGGATTGTTTGCAAAATTAGCAGGAGATGGGGCAATAGTTCCAGTAATTCAAGTGTTTTCTGTTTTATTTGCAATGTTGATAGTATTACAAATTTTATGTATACTTGCACAATATACAGTTGCATGTATATATGGGAAAAAGCCATATTTCAAATCAATAAAAAATATGTTACCAGCATATTTAACAGCAATCGGAACACAATCATCGGCAGCAACGATACCTGTTACACTAGAAGCAACAGGGAAGAATGGAATTTCAGATGATGTAAAAGACTTTGTAATCCCATTATGTGCAAATATCCATTTAGCAGGAGATATGATCACACTAACACTTGGGGCAATGGGAATATTATACTTGTTTAGCCCAGTTGGCGCAACAATACCATTAGCATTGGGTATTCAATATGTATTATTACTTGGTGTTGCAATGGTTGCAGCTCCTGGAATACCTGGAGGTGGAGTAATGACAGCATTAGGGTTGCTAGGATCATTACTAGGAATGACATCACCGCAACAAGCGTTAATGATAGCACTACATTTCTCGCAAGATAGCTTTGGAACAGCAACAAATGTTACTGGAGATGGAGCAATTGCAATAATAGTAGATGAAAGAAATAAAAGAATAAGTAATTAATGTAAAATATAAATTTGAAAAGGGACTTTACTTGTGTGAGGTCCTTTTTTTCATGAAAGCTATTTTAATTATAATCATTATAAAAATGTACTAATTACTTAAAACTCAATAAAATAAAGCCTTGACAAAGAAATCGAAAAGTTGTATTATTGGTTTGATAGTAAAAGTAATTATTCATTGGCAAGTCAAAGCGAATAAAATATAGAGAGGTGGAGCCACTATGACACTAAAAGAGAGTAAAAAAGGAAATAAGTTTCGAATAACCAATATTAGAGAGAAAAACTTAGATTCTAGACTATTAAGTTTGGGTGTATGTAGGGGTGACACGTGTACAGTAGAAAATGTAGCAAATGGCAATGTACTTGTAAAGACATCAGAAACAAAGTTAGTTATAAGCTTAAATTTAGCGAATAAAATAGATATAGAAATGGAGTAGATAAATGATAAACATAGCGTTTATAGGAAATCCAAACGTTGGAAAATCAGCTTTAATTAACAAAATTTCAAATGCAAGTTTGAAAATTGGAAATTGGGCAGGTGTTACGGTAGAGAAAAAAGAAGTATTTTTCAAGGTTGGAAATCAAGATGTAAAGTTAGTAGATCTTCCAGGAATATATAGTTTAACAGCAAATACTCCGGAAGAAAGAGTTTCAAGAGATTATTTATTAGAAGAACCAATAGATGTAATAATAAATGTAGTGGATTCAACAGCAATGGAGAAAAATCTATATTTAACAGCACTTTTAAAGGAAATGGGAAAACCAATTGTAATGGCACTTAATTTTGTTGATGAATTTGAGAAACTTGAGTATTCATTAGATAGAGAAACATTTGAAAAGCAAATAGGTATAAATACTGTATTTACGAGTGGGAGAACAGGTGTAGGTGTAGATAAGTTAATGGAAAAAGCAGTAGGTTTAGCTAAGTTACACAAAGAGCAAAAGCACATTCCTTACAAACTTGCATTTGATAATATGTTAGAAAGTGAAATCAGTAGTGTAAAAGATAAATTAGTATCATCGGAAGAATATAAAGTAATAACACAAAAGTATCCTTTGGATTGGGTAGCAATAAAAACATTAGAAGAAGACTTTAATTTCTTAGCATTTATAAAGACAAAGTATAAGATAGACTTATTAGCAATGTCTGAAGGAGAAAGAAAAGAAATAAGGCAAAGATATGATTTAGATCCGAGTGATGCGATTGCACGTGCAAGGTACGGAACTATAAGAGGAATAGTAAGTACTAACTTTAAAAAAGGAACTACAAATAAATTTGAAATAACAGATAAAATAGATAAAATACTATTGAACAGATTCTTCGGTGGACTATCTTTTGCAATTATCATATATATGATGTTTATAATAGTATTTGATGGAGCAGCTCCATTTATTGATTGGGTAGACGGATTTTTTAGTAATTTCCTCATTAAATACGTAGGGCATATAATAGAAGGAGTACCAGGATGGCTTAACAGTTTCATTCTTGATGGAATATTAGGGAGTTTAGGGGGAGTGTTAACATTCGTACCACTTATGATGTTTATATATTTATTCATGTCTCTTCTTGAAGAGAGTGGGTACATGGCAAGAGTGGCCTTTATAATGAATAAATCAATGACTAGAGTGGGTCTTTCAGGTAAAGCCTTCATTCCCTTGCTGATCGGATTTGGATGCACTGTACCGGCAATTTATTCAACGAGAACACTAGAAGATGAGAAAACAAGAAGATTAACAGCAACAATTGCAACATTCATGTCTTGTGGTGCAAGATTACCAGTATACTCAATGATTGGAGCAGCATTTTTTGGGAAAGATGCAGCATTAGCGGTTGTTTCAATATACTTCATAGGTGTGTCAATGGCACTGCTAGGAGCTTTATTTTTAAAAAGATTTAAGTATTTCAAGGGTGATAATACAGAATTATTAATTGAGTTACCACCTTATAGATTACCTAGTTTCAAAGTTATATGGAATACGATGACGAGTAAAACAATGATGTATGTTAAGAGGGCAACAACGGTTATATTAGGAATTTTACTTGTAATATGGGTGTTTACATATTTTCCAGCTAATGGAGATATTAATAATTCTTATTTGGCAAAAGGTGCAAAAGTTGTACAACCTGTATTTAAACCAACAGGGTTTGCTGATAGATGGGAACCTGTAGCTTCATTGGTACCAAGTATTATCGCTAAAGAAACGGTTGTCGCATTCTTTGGACAAGTATTACTAACAGGGTCAGAAGAAAGTGAAGAAGTAGTAGAATACAATTTATTGGCTGATTTACAAGATCAAGTAAAAGGATTAGGATTAGCAACTGTTGATTCTGTGAAAGCATTAGGAAATATACTTAAATTTAGAAGTGGAGCATTTGAAATACAGGATACTGAAACATTAGATGAGAGTGCAGGCGGAGATATAATAAAAGCTGTAAGAAGTCTGTGGGGAGAAGAGCCATTAGGAAAAATAAGAGCATACTCATTTATGCTATTTGTGTTGTTAGTTGTTCCATGTGCTGTAGCACTAGCAGCATTAAAGCAAGAATTTGGCTGGAAAATGGTAATATTTGAAGTGATTGCACTATTAATAGTTCCATATGTTGTATCAACGTTATTTTTTAATATAGCAAGATTATTTATATAGATTGAAGGTGTTAATATGAAAACAATGATTATACTTTCTGTAGTAATATTAATAGTGTTTAGAGTTTTCTATATTATTATAAGAGATTATAAGAAAAATAAAAATTTTTGTTCAACAGATTGTGGAAGTTGCAAATCTGGATGTTCATCAAAAGTAAATAGTGAAATAAAAGAGAAAAAATAGAGAACCACCAACAAAGGACTAAAAAGTCTGGAGTTGGTGTTTTTTGTTTATTGGATCAGTCCCATTTGTTTAGAGCATGTTGTACCAAAAGTAAGTAAAATATGT
>ERZ650300.2091-NODE-2091-length-10889-cov-14.938065_pt1 | contig 10889 bp, 12 predicted proteins | sample MGYA00376236_ERZ650300 | MGnify/ENA primary metagenome ERZ650300 (study PRJEB26733, sample SAMN07839303) | wastewater metagenome | biome: urban; feature: wastewater treatment plant; material: waste water | place: USA: North Carolina | collected 2016-04-28 ... | reverse complement strand
AGTTGCGCCCCGACTTGAGCGGAAATCCTTTTTTTTCAATGGCAAAAGCGTTGGCGAAAAAAGATTGGGAGCGGAAGGCGGAATTTGGCGCCATAAAAAACTTCCAGCTTCTAGCTTCTAGCTTCTAGCATTTTCAGGTAGGTTTCCATATCTTTATCACCACGACCACTTAAACAAATCACCACCACATCGTCTTTTTGAAAATTTTTCTTTTTCAAAACTTGCAAAGCGTGAGAACTTTCTAAAGCGGGAATAATGCCTTCTAATTTAGTCAATTCAAAAGCAGATTCTAGCGCTTCATCATCATTAATGCTGAAAAATTCTGCACGATTATTTTTAAACAAATTCGCGTGAAAAGGTCCAATTCCTGGATAATCTAACCCCGCAGAAATAGAGTGCGGTTCTATCACTTGTCCATCATTGGTTTGCATCACAATGCTTTTGCTGCCGTGCAAAACGCCTGTTGTTCCCAAGAAAGTTGTAGCTGCAGATTTTCCAGAATTTACGCCAAAACCGCCAGCTTCTGCTGCGATAATTTTAACGGAAGGTTCATCTACAAAATGGTAAAAAGTTCCTGCTGCATTGCTGCCGCCACCAACACAAGCGATGACGTAATCTGGGTTTTCTCTTCCGATTTTCTCTTTCAATTGCCATTTAATTTCTTCAGAAATTACACTCTGAAATCTTGCCACCAAATCTGGAAAAGGATGCGGACCAACTACACTTCCGATGATGTAATGGGTAGTTGTAGCGTTGTTAATCCAGTCTCTTAATGCTTCATTTACAGCGTCTTTTAAAGTTTTAGAACCCGAAGTTGCAGGTACAACTTTTGCACCTAGCATTTTCATTCTGGCAACGTTGGGAGCTTGTCTCGCAATGTCAACTTCGCCCATATAAACGATGCATTCCAAATTCATTAAAGCGCAAGCTGTGGCTGTTGCAACACCGTGTTGTCCTGCTCCTGTTTCGGCGATAATGCGTTTTTTTCCTAGTTTTTTGGCGAGAAGAACTTGTCCGAGTGCGTTATTTATTTTATGCGCGCCAGTATGGTTTAAATCTTCACGTTTTAGGTAAACATTGGTGCCGTATTTTTCGCTTAAATTTTTGGCAAAATAAAGTGGAGTAGCTCTTCCTACATAATCTTTCAATAAATCGTTGAGTTCTTTTTTGAATTCTTCAGATTCTATAATTTCTATATAATTTTGTTGAAGTTCTTCCACGTTTGGATAGAGCATTTCTGGAACAAATGCGCCTCCAAATTCTCCGTAATATCCGTTTTCGTCGGGGTTTCTATATGTCATTTTTTATGTTTTTTGATGAGCCACGAAGTGGCGATTTATTAAAGGATAGGACGTAAGTCCTATTGAAATGATATGTTTATTTTAATTCAATTACAATTTTTTATTAATTTAAATTGATAGGATTTGCATCCTATCCTTTATTAAGCCGTCACTTCGTGACTGGCAATTTTAATCCCAAAGATATTTTTCGTCATAATCCATTTCATATTTATTTAAAATAGTAAGAAATTCTACTTTGTAAGTTTGATTTTTATGATGTTCTCTTTGGTTTTGGATGTAATTTATGGTGGCGAAAATGTGCTTTTGACTAACAGAAAAAGCGCCATATCCATCCTGCCAAAAGAAATTTTCATATTTTTTTCCTTTTGTTTTAATCCATTTTGAAGAATGTGCTTTTATTTCTTGTATAACCTTCATAATTGCAAATTTTCTTGATAAATTTAACAAAATGTGAATATGATCATCTGTTCCACCAATTTGGATAGCAGGACTATCATAATCTTTACAAATAGTTGCAATGTAAGAAAAAAGTTCATTTTCTATTTTTTTATCTATAAATTCAGTTCTTAATTTTGTACTAAAGATAATGTGTAAATAATTTTTTACTAATGATTGAGCCATAATTATAGTTTTTATTTTGATTGATAGTACTTGCGCGAAATCCTTTATTAAGCCGTCATTTCGTGACTAATAAATTTTTTTTACAATTTGTGTGAAGTTTTTTATTTTTTCTAGGTCTTTACTTCCGGGTTCTGTCTCAAATTTTGAGTTGATGTCTAGCGCCAATGGTTGATGGTTGATTGTTGATAGTTGATGGATGTTTTCTAATGAAATTCCACCACTCAAAAAATAAGGAATTGGAATTTCTATTTCGTTGAGAATTTGCCAATCAAAGGTTTTTCCTGTTCCGCCAAAAGCTTTGCTGTCTGTGTCGAACAATAAGTAGTTGACAGTTGATGGTTGTTGGTTGATAGTTTTTTGTAATTCATCAAAAGATTGATTTCCAATTCTAATTACTTTTATGATTTTAATATTTTTGCTCAAACTTAGCCTTAACTTTTTTACAAATTCTTCATCTTCATCTCCGTGCAATTGAATAAAATTGAGTTTTGCTTTTTCTGAAATTTCGCTAATTTTTTCAACCGTTTCATTCACAAAAACGCCTACTTTTCCTTGATGATTAATTTCTGAAATTTCCTCCAAACTCAAATGATTCAATACAAATCTCGGAGATTTTTCATAAAATATAAAGCCTAAAAAATTGGTGTTCAAAGAAATTAATTCTTGAATTTGATCCATTTTTGTAAGTCCACAAACTTTTAGTTGATAGTTGTTGGTTGATGGTTGTTGGCTCATTTTAATTTTAAAATTATCACATTATCAAATTATCACATCAACAAATTCTTTGAATTTGTTTCCCGGATTTTCGTTTTTCATAAAATATTCGCCCATCAAGAAAGCATCAAATCCTTTTTCTTTTAGAAATTTAAAATCCTCTACATTGTAAATTCCACTTTCTGCGACAGATAAAGTTCCTTTTGGAAGTAAGTTTTTCAGGTTGACAGAATGTTGTAAATCTACCTTGAAATCTTTTAAGTTTCGGTTGTTAATTCCCACCAAATCAATTTCAGAATTGAAATGTTCTAATTCTTCTTCGGTGTGAATTTCCAGTAAAACTTCTAAATTCAATTCGTGAGCTAAAGCTGTAAATTCCTGAACTTGACTAGGAGAAAGACACGCGGCAATCAATAAAACCACATCTGCACCGATAGATTTTGCTTCATAAAATTGATATTCATCTACCATAAAATCTTTCCTTAAAATCGGAATATTCACAGAATTTCTCACGCTCAAAATATCTTCAAAACTGCCTCCGAAAAAGTCTTTATCCGTCAAAATCGAAATTCCACTTGCACCAAATTCTTCGTATTTTGTTGCCACTTCTAAAGGTGCAACTTTATCATTAATGATTCCTTTTGAAGGCGATTGTCTTTTGAATTCCGCAATAATTCCGTTTCTAGATTTTACCGATTCTTTCAATGAAAAAGTTTCTCTTCCAAAATATTCAGAATTTTTTAGTTCTTCAATAGAAATTTTACTTTTTGAGAAAGCAATTTCTTCTTTTTTTCTGGCGATTATTTTATCTAATATATTCATTTTGTTGATGGTTGATGGTTGTCAGTTGATGGATTAATTTTAATTGAAATACTATCAACAATCAACTAACAACTGTAAACTATTTAACGCTTTTCCACTTTCTAAACTTTCTTTTGCTGCGGCTAAACTTGCTTCATAATTTTCAAATTTCCCTGTATTTTGAAGTGCTTTTGCAGCATTGGCAAGAACTACGGCATTTTGTTCATACGTTCCTTTTCCTTCTAAAATATTTCTGAAAATTTTGGCAGCTTCTTCTTTAGTATTTCCTCCGAAAATAGATTCAGCTTCAATATTTTTAAATCCTAATTCAGTTGCAGAGAAAATTTCTTCGCCATTTTTATTGAAAATTTTGGTGTCACCTGTCAAAGAAATTTCGTCGTAACCGTCTAAAGCGTGAACCAACATAAAATCTTCGTTGTTTTTCTGCAAAATATATTGATACAACCTCGCAATTTCTAAACTGTAAACTCCAATCATAGAAAATTTCGGTTTTGCAGGATTTACCAAAGGTCCTAAAAGATTGAAAAACGTTCTCAAACCCAAACCTTTTCTCAAAGGCGCAACAGATTTCAACGCTGGATGAAAAAGCGGAGCGTGAAGAAAACAGATGTTGGCTTTTTCTAAATCTTTCTTTAAATCTTCTTGATTATTTTTGAATTGATAACCCAATTCTTCCAAAACATTAGACGAACCAGAAATCGCAGAAACACCGTAATTGCCGTGTTTCGACACTTTTTGTCCGGTTCCCGCAACGATAAAACTTGCCAAAGTAGAAATATTGAAGGTGTTTTTTCCATCGCCGCCAGTTCCTACAATATCTACCAAATCGTGCGTTCCTAAATCTACTTTCACCGCTAAATCTAGCAAAGCTTCACGGAAACCTTGCATTTCTTCTAGCGTAATGCTTCGCATCATAAAAACGGTGATAAACGCCGAAACTTCAGTTTCATTGAATTTATTTTGTGCAATTTCAATCATTATCGCTTTTGCTTCGGCTTTCGTCAAAGTTTGGTGATTGAAAAGGTATTGTAAAATTTGTTTCATAATTTGTAGTCCGAAGTCAGATGTCCGAAGTCGGAAGCTTTTAGGGTTATACTTATTCTTCTGACTTTTGACTTCCGTCTTCCGACTTTAAGAAATTCTCTAAAATCTGTCTTCCTTTTGGAGTTAAAATACTTTCAGGATGATATTGAACCGCGTGAACATCGTATTCTTTGTGTTTCAAGCTCATAATCATTCCAGAATTATCTACAGAAGTAATTTCTAATGCTGAAGGAAAATCTTCGGGATTTACTGCCCAAGAATGATAGCGCCCAACTTCTAAAACTTCGGGTAAATTTTCTAGAATTTTGTGAGGTTTTACTTGTTTAGCTTCGGTTGCAACACCGTGATAAATTTCGGAAAGATTGATTAAACTTCCACCGAAAGCTTCTGCAATCGCTTGTTGACCAAGGCAAACTCCGAAAATAGATTTGGTTGGAGCATATTTTTTTATCACTTCTAATAAAATTCCCGCTTCTTCTGGAATTCCAGGACCTGGAGAAAGGATGATTTTATCATATTGATTGATGTCTTCCAAAGGAATTTCGTCATTTCTGAAGACATCTACTTTTTCGCCCAAAATTTGTTCTACAATTTGAACGAGATTGTAGGTAAAACTATCGTAATTATCGAAAACCAGTACTTTGGTTGATGGTTGATAGTTGATAGTTGATGGTTCTTTTATATCGTTTTTCATTATTTATTTTTGTAATAATTTATAAATCCGTTTAATAATTTTTTGCAAAGCATTATTTGTGATAAAATGTTTTCAAATTCTTCCTTTTCAATATAATTTTGATCAAGTGATAGATAAAGTTGAGTTTCTAATTCATAAATTGAACCTCTTGCAATAAATAAAAAATGTATGGTTTCTTTGGAGGTGTTTCTTCCACAACCTTCTGCTATATTAGAAGGAACAGAAACTGCGCATCTTCTGATTTGGTTTGTTAATCCAAAAATTTATTCTTTTGGATAATTTTTAGTTGAATTATAGACAATGTTTGTTAGTTTTCTGCTTTCAATCCAAACATCAAGATTTGTGTATTCCATATTATTAATTTTTTTAAATTTTTAAAACCAACATCTATCAACCAACAACTATCAACTAAATTTTTTCTGCTTTTTTAACCGCCATTTTCAAGGCGTTTAGTTTGTTATTCACTTCTTGTAATTCATTTTCTGCGGAAGATTTGGCTACAATTCCAGCGCCAGCCTGATAGAAAAGCGTATTATTTTTGCTTAAAAATGTTCTAATCATAATGGCTTGGTTGCAGCTTCCATCAAACCCTACAAAACCAATACAACCGCCATAATAACCGCGAGAAGTTTTTTCGTAAGCATCGATGAGTTCAAGAGCTTTATATTTTGGAGCGCCACTTAAAGTACCTTGTGGAAACGTGGTGGCAATCATTTCATAAGGATTGGTGGTTTCTTCTAATTCTGCGGTGACTTCTGAAACCATGTGAATGACGTGAGAAAACAACTGAATTTCCTTCAGTTTAGAAACCGTTACGTTTTTTCCTAATTTGCTTAAATCGTTTCTGGCTAAATCTACCAACATGGTGTGTTCTGCGTTTTCTTTTGGGTCTTTTTTCAGGGTTTCTACCGATTTTAAGTCTTTTTCAGTGTCACCAGTTCTGCGGAAAGTTCCTGCAATTGGATGAATAACAGCTTTATGATTTTGAATAATCAACTGACTTTCTGGACTTGAACCCATTAATTTGTAATCGCCATAATCAAAGAAAAATAGGTAAGGAGAAGGATTGATGTTTCGTAAAGCTCTGTAAACATTGAACTCATCACCTTTGAATTTTTGTTCAAATCTTCTGCTTAAAACCAACTGGAAAACATCTCCACGGAAACAATGCTTTTTGGCTAATTCTACCAAATCTCTGTATTCTTCATCAGTGAGATTAGAAGTTTCTTCGTCTATTTTTTCAAAAGGGTAGAGTGCAACATCTTTATTCTGAATGATGCTTTCAATTTCTGAAATTTCAGATTTTAGCCCATCAATTTTATTTTCGATGAGGAACATTTCATCATTAAAATGATTAATAGCAATCACATATTGATAAAATCTGTAACGTAAAATGGGGATTTCTACTTCCTTGCTTTGAGGTTTGAATTGGATGGTTTCAAAAAACTGTACGGCATCAAAACTGGTATAACCAAATAAACCTTGAGCCATTTTTTCAACCGGATTTTTTACCTTTTCGCAGTCAAAACTTTTAGAAAAATTTTCTAAATATTCAGTGATGTTGAAATTTTCTGGAATTTGATGTTTTTCTGGAGCGGTTAATGGAAATTTTACTTCCATTTCCTGTAGATTTTTAATTTCTACTCCTGCAATTGCATTGATAGCGATGTAAGAAAAACTGTTGTTATTTACATTGTGGTCGGCACTTTCCAGTAGAATGGTATCTCTGAATTTATCTCTGAGTTTCAGGTAAATTCCCATCGCTGTATGAAGGTCTCCCATCAATGATTTGGAGGTGGTTTTTATTTTAGTTGTGGGTTGTTGGTTGTTGGTTGTCAGCATAATTAAAGATTTAAATAAAAAAAAGACTTCAACGGTATAATCGCTGAAGTCTTCTCATGAAATGAATTTTATTTTAGTATAGATTCAAAGCATAGCAGTATTACCTTAGACTCAGCGTAGAGTATAAGTGCCACCACCAATTTTTGTTGCTATTCATTTTCATTGGGACAAATTTATAAAAGTTTTTGAAATAAAAAAATCCTAAACTAAAAAAGTTTAGGATTTATTATTGATAACAAATTTGTTTTACATTATTTTACTTGATCTACAACAGCTTTGAAAGCTTCTGGATGATTCATTGCAAGGTCTGCAAGAACTTTTCTGTTTAGCTCGATGTTGTTCTTTTTAAGAGCTCCCATAAATTGAGAGTAAGACATTCCGTGTTCTCTAGTTCCAGCGTTAATTCTGGTAATCCAAAGTCCTCTGAAGCTTCTTTTTTTCTCTTTTCTACCGCGGTAAGCATATTGCATTGCTTTTTCTACGGCATTTTTAGCAACAGTCCAAACATTTTTTCTTCTACCGAAAAAACCTTTAGCCTGCTTTAAAACTTTTTTTCTGCGCGCTCTAGACGCTACAGCGTTTACTGATCTTGGCATAATTTAATTGTTTTTTTTGAAAAGGGCGGAATTTTAAATAAAATTCTCTTTTTGGCACCGTTTCAGGGTTAAAATTTTTGAATTTTTTAATTCTTATAAACCGATTGATTTATAAAAACTACTTGATTGCTAATTGGCGAAGAACGCTTTTCTCATCCACAGTAGCAACATAAGAAGTTTGCGTAAGATTTCTCTTTTGCTTCGTTTCTTTTTTAGTTAAGATGTGGCTTTTGTAAGCATTTTTTCTTTTGATCTTACCTGTACCAGTAAGAGCAAAACGCTTTTTAGCACCTGATTTCGTTTTTAATTTTGGCATTGTTTTGCTTTTTATGTATTTGTTATCAATGAGTTTGCAAAATTATAAAAATTTATAATACTCTGCAATACTATAATCAAGAGATTTCAGAGGAGAAATCCCTTGATGTACAATTATTTCTTTTGAAAGATTATTTTGCCGCTTTTTTAGGGCTCATCATCATAATCATTCTCTTACCTTCTAGTTTAGGCATTTGGTCTACTTTTCCTACGTGTTCTAGCTCTTGAGCGAGTCTTAGAAGTAAGATTTCACCTTGGTCTTTGAAGATAATAGAACGTCCTTTGAAGAAAACATACGTTTTCAATTTAGAGCCTTCTTCTAAAAATTTCTCGGCATGTTTTTTCTTGAACTCGAAATCATGATCGTCTGTTTGAGGTCCGAATCTGATTTCTTTTACTACAACTTTTACTTGCTTAGCCTTGAGTTCCTTTTGTTTCTTCTTTTGTTCGTAAAGAAATTTTTTGTATTCAAGAACTCTACAGATATAAGGTTCTGCTTTATCTGAAATAACGACTAAATCAAGATCTTGTTCCTGAGCAATTGCAATAGCTCTTGCTAAAGGATACACTCCTGGTTCTACATTATCTCCTACTAAACGAACTTCCTTTGCACGGATTTTTTCGTTAATTTGATGTAAGTCTTCTTGTACAGGGCGACGCATTGGTCCTCTTCCTCTGTTGTTAAATTTCTGTGCTATAGTTGTATAATTTTAAAGTTAATTCTTTTTAAAAATTTTAAATTATAGATTTTGAATTTTAAATTAAAACAAAATTCTTCTATAATTAAATCTAAAATTTCTTAGATTTTTGCTGCTTCTTTGAAATAGGTTACGAAATCTTCTAATTTCATCGCTCCTAAATCACCTTCTCCACGTCTTCTTACAGAAATGGTGCCGTTTTGTTCTTCATTTTCTCCTACCACTAACATAAACGGAATTTTCTTCAATTCTGCATCACGAATTTTCTTACCTGTTTTTTCGTTTCTGTCGTCAATTAATCCGCTAATATCGTGATTTTCTAATAATTGTGAAACTTTTTTAGCATAATCTACATATTTTTCAGAAATAGGCAGAATGATAAATTGGTCTGGACTTAGCCAAAGTGGGAAATCTCCTGCAGTGTTTTCTAGTAGAATCGCAATGAAACGTTCCATAGAACCAAATGGTGCTCTGTGAATCATTACTGGTCTGTGTTTTTCATTGTCATTACCAGTGTACCAAAGGTCAAATCTCTCTGGTAAATTGTAATCTACCTGAATGGTTCCTAACTGCCAACTTCTGCCTAAAGCATCTTTTACCATAAAGTCTAATTTAGGACCATAGAATGCAGCTTCTCCGTATTCTACGATGGTTTTAAGACCTTTATTTTGTGCAGCAGTGATGATTGCATTTTCTGCTTTTTCCCAATTTTCTTCTGAACCGATATATTTTGATCTGTTTTCTTTGTCTCTAAGTGAAACTTGAGTCACGAAATCTTCAAATCCTAAGCTTCTGAAAACGTAAAGAACCAAGTCAATTACATCTTCAAACTCTTTTAATAATTGGTCTGGTGTACAGAATAAGTGCGCATCATCTTGAGTGAAACCTCTTACTCTGGTTAAACCGTGTAATTCACCAGATTGCTCGTATCTGTAAACCGTTCCGAATTCTGCATATCTCTTAGGTAAATCTTTATAAGACCATTGAGAAGTTTTATAAATCTCGCAGTGATGCGGACAGTTCATTGGTTTTAAGAAAAATTCTTCGCCTTCGTTTGGAGTTTTAATGGATTGGAAAGAATCTGCTCCATATTTCTCGTAGTGACCAGAAGTTTTGTACAATTCAATATTCCCAATATGAGGAGTCATTACAAACTCATAACCACCTTTTTTCTGAGCTTCTGAAAGGAAATTTTCTAATTTTTTTCTTAGCGCAGTTCCTTTTGGCAACCAAAGTGGTAAACCAGCACCTACTTTTTCAGAAAAAGCGAAGATTCCTAGTTCTTTTCCTAGTTTTCTGTGGTCTCTTCTTTTTGCTTCTTCTAATCTTTCTAGATATTCTGTCAATTCTTTTTGTTTAGGGAAAGAAATTCCGTAAACTCTAGTTAATTGCTTGTTTTTTTCGTCTCCTCTCCAATATGCTCCAGCTGCATTAAGAATTTTTACAGCTTTTACGATTCCTGTACTTGGAATATGACCACCTCTACAAAGGTCTGTAAAGTTATCATGCGTACAGAACGTGATTTCGCCGTCTTGTAAATTTTCGATTAATTCAGTTTTGTACGGATTGTCTGCATATTCTTTCAGTGCATCTGCTTTAGAAACCGAATAAAGATTGAAAGTCGCATCTTTTTTAGCGTTTTCGAGCATTTTTTTCTCGATTTTTTCAAAATCTTTTTCAGAAAGAGATTCATCACCGAAATCTACATCGTAATAAAACCCGTTTTCAATTGCAGGACCGATGGTTAATTTAGCATTTGGATAAAAATCTAAAATAGATTGAGCCAAAATGTGTGCTGAAGAATGCCAAAAAGCTTTCTTTCCTAAATCATCATTCCACGTGAGCAACGTAAGCGTAGCATCTTCTGTAATTGGCGTCGTGACTTCTACTTGTTTGCCGTTTACCACAGCAGAAATAGTGTTTCTAGCCAAACCTTCAGAGATAGATTTTGCAACTTCTAGAGGTGTAACTACACCTTCAAACTCACGAATGCTTCCGTCTGGAAGAGTAATTTTAATCATTTTGGAATCCTAATTTTAATAATGTGCAAAAATAGTAAACTTTTAGGAAAGAAACGTAATTTGTTTTGAAGTTGTTTGAAATGGTTTGAAGTAGTTTGAAATGGTTTGATTTTCTAACTTCTAACTTCTAACTTCCAACTTTCACCCTTTCTTCACTTTTCCTTTGATAATTTCCACCACATCTACATTTTTCACTTTAGATTTTGCCCAACCGTGAATAT
>ERZ650300.2085-NODE-2085-length-10914-cov-12.518464_pt1 | contig 10914 bp, 10 predicted proteins | sample MGYA00376236_ERZ650300 | MGnify/ENA primary metagenome ERZ650300 (study PRJEB26733, sample SAMN07839303) | wastewater metagenome | biome: urban; feature: wastewater treatment plant; material: waste water | place: USA: North Carolina | collected 2016-04-28 ... | reverse complement strand
CTTTGTAAATTGGAGGCATAGAACGCATAGTTCCATTATAAAAAAAGTTCATAAAGAATGATTCCATTGCATCATCTAAATGGTGTCCAAGTGCAACTTTATTATATCCTTGCTCTTGTGCTGTTGAATATAAATATCCTCTTCTCATTCTTGAAAAAAATGAACAAAAAGAAGAGTTCTTTCTAATTTTTTCACCTGCAAGTTCAAAAATTTGAGTATCAATAATTTCATGTTCAATTCCATGCTCTTTACAATGATTACTTAAAAATTCAACTTGTTCACCCATTCCATAAGTTACTGTTACTGCTTTAAATTCAAAATTATATGGTGCAACTTTTTTTATTCTATTTAATGTATGTATCAATGTTAAAGAGTCTTTTCCACCTGAAAATCCTACTAAAATTCTATCACCCTCTTTTATTAATCCATATTCTGCATTAGTTTTTCCAACTATTGTAGATATTTTTTTACTTAATTCAACCAATATATTATTCCTGTAAATTTTTTTGAGATTATAGCAAAAAAGTTCTCAAAAAACTTTTTTGCTATAATCTCAAAGGTTTTTTTATGTATAGTCTAAAATATATAAATAATCTTTCTTTACCCTATTTTTAGATAAAAAATATATAATTTCATAAATAATAATACATAAAGATTCAAAATGACCCTAGAAGAAGAAAAAGAGCTAAGACAAAAAATTGCTGATACAATTTTACCACTTGCGATGAATATGACAGAAGATCAAATTAGAAACATTATATTAGCAGTTGAAAGAGATAGCAAAGATATTCAAGAAGGTTTTGGAGCAATGCTTTTTGAACAAATAATGGTTCAAAAAAATAACAGATTAAGAAGAAATATTTAATCTATTCTAATAAACAAATACTCAACAAAAAATAAACAAAGAAAGGCACTTATAATGAGAGATTTTATAAGTTATGATGAATCGATTAATATATTAAATAATTTAAATATACCAAAATTTCCAACTGAAAAGCTTTTTATCACAAATGCGATAGGAAAAGTACTCGCAAGCGATGTAATAGCAAATCACAATAATCCAGAATTTTTAACATCTGCAATGGATGGTTATGCAATTAAATTTGAAGATATAAAAAATGAAAATATAGAAATAATTGCAAAAAATCCTGCTGGAAGTATTGTTGAAAAAGAAGTTACAACAAATACTTGTATAAAAACTTTTACAGGTTCATTAATGCCAAAAGGAAGTGATACTTTAGTTCCTATTGAAAATGTTGAAGTAAACGGAAATGAAATAAAAATAATCAAAGAAGTACCTTTTGGATTTGCAGTTAGAAGTATTGGAGAAAACTATAAAAAAGATGAAGTTTTAATCAAAAAAGGAACAGTTATTGGATTTGCAGAAATTGGAGTATTAGCTTCACTTAATATTTCTCAAATTGAAGTAATTATTAATCCAACAGTTGCAATTGCAAGTACAGGAAGTGAAGTTTTAGATTTGGGTGAAACACAAACAAATGATTCACAAATTAGAAGTTCAAATCATCTAACTTTAGAAGCTTTATTTAAAAGTAATGGAGCAAATACAATTCAAATGGGAATTGTAAAAGATGATATAAACTCAATTACAAACTTACTTGAAACAGCTTTATTAAAAGCCGATATTGTTGTAACAACAGGAGGAGTTGCTGTTGGAGATTATGATTTTTTACAAGATGTAATAAAAGATAAATTAAATGCTCAAGTTCTATTTCATGGAGTTAATGTAAAACCAGGAATGCATCTTTTATTAGCTTTAAAAAATAATAAAATTATTATTGCTCTTCCAGGGTTTGCATATTCATCAACTGTTTGTGCAATACTTTATGTTTTACCATTAATTTATAAATTTAGAAATTCAAATGAAAAACTTCCTATTGTAAAAGCAAGAATTGCTCAAGATTTTAAAAGATTTCAAGCAAAAACAATATTTACAGCTTGTAACGTAGAATATATAAATAATGAATACCAAATAAATTTTGATGGAAAAAGAAGTGGAACAAGTGCAATTCTTACAAATATGCTTGAAAGTCCAGCTTTATTAATACAAAAAGAAGATAGTCAAGACATAAAATCTGGTGATTTAGTGGATATTTTACTTTTAAACAATATAAAATAAATGAATAAAAACTTATTTCATATTCTAATGGTTTTTTCCATGATATTTTGGGGAGCTTCTTGGATTAGTACCAAAGTTCTTACAAATTATGTAAATGAATATGAATTAGTTTTTTTAAGAATGGGAATTTGTTTTATTACTATGTTTCCTATTATTTACTTTTATAAACTCTCTTTTAAAATTGATTTTAAATCTTTTATATTTATTTTATTTGCTTCAATTATTTTAACTTTTTATAGCATTTTTATGTTTTTAGGAGTTGAACATGGAACAGGAAGTTTTGGTGGAGCTTTAGTAACTACATTAATTCCTATAAATACATTTATTCTTGTTGCAATAATAAACAGAAAAACAATAAGTTTAAAACACTCTTTTGCATTGATTCTTGGTGCTTTTGGGGTTTTAAATATGCTTAATATTTGGAACTTTAACTTAAATGAGATATTTTCAAAAGATAATACATATTTTTTATTAGCTTCGATTTTATGGCCTATTTTAACCATAGTTACAGCAAAAGCTACTAAAATAAATGCTTTTGTTTTTACTTTTTATACCTATATTATTTCAAGTCTTACTCTTTATATCTTTTTTGTAGATATAAATATTTTTAATAAAATTGTAAATTTTGATTTGATTTTTTGGTTTAATATGTTTGTAATTACTATTTTAAGTACTACTTTTGCAACTTCTATTTATTTTATTGGAGCTTCAAAACTTGGTGCAAAAGAAGTTTCATCTTATATATTTTTAGTTCCAGCATCAGCACTTATTATTGGTTCAATATTTTTGGGTGAAAAAATCACTTCTAATACAATTATAGGAACGATTTGTACAATAATAGCTATTTATATTTTAAATAACTTAAATCTATTTAAGTTATTTAAAAAATCATAATAACACAATTTTATTCTTCTATAAATACTGCTTTATTATTAATTTGTTTTTTAGGTTTTACACCTAAATCCAAAAACTCTTCAGCTCTTTTAATCAAGTTTGCATTTCCACTGCTTAGTTTATTCATAGCACTATCATAAGATTTTTGTGTTCTATTTAGGTTTACTCCAATATCTTCTATATCTGATACAAAACCAGCAAATTTATCATATAAATCGGCTGCTTTTTTAGAAATTAACTGAGCATTTTCATTTTGGTGTTCATTTCTCCAAATATTTTCTATTGTTCTTAATGTCACATATAAAGTCGAAGGAGAAACTAACATGATATTGTGTTCAAAAGCTGTTTTAAATAACATATCATCATTTGAAGTTGCAAGAATAAAAGCTCCTTCAATAGGAATAAACAATAGAACAAAATCAAGAGTACTAACGCCTTCTAAAGCTTCATATTTTTTAGAACTTAAACCTTTAATATGAGAATTTATCGATTTAATTAAATCTTTAGAAGCATTTTCTTTATGTTGTTTATCATCTGTTTTACAATAAGCTAAATAAGCATTTAAAGATACTTTTGAATCAATAACAATATCTTTTTTAGATGGTAAATGAACTATTACATCAGGTTTTAATCGTTTTCCCTCTTCATCGTTAAATGAACCTTGAACTGTGTATTCTTTTCCTTCTCGTAGTCCTGTTTGCTCTAAGATTGAAGATAAAATCATCTCTCCCCAATCACCTTGAGTTTTATTTTGACCTTTTAGAGCTTTTGTTAAATTTATAGCATCTGTTGCTATTTGATTATTTAAATCTTTTAGATTCTTAATCTCAGTTAATAGAGTTGTTCTTTGAATTGTTTCTTCATTGTAAATCTCATTTACTCTTTTTCCAAAAGAGTCTAATTGGTCCTTAAATGAAGTTAAAACTTGAGTTAAGTTAACATTTGATTTCTTTTGATTTTCTTCAAAAAGTTTATTTGCAACATTTTCAAATTCTATTTTCATTTGTTGTTTTGATTCTTCTAAAAGAGCGATTTTTTCATTAAAATTTGACTCTTTTATTTGAAATTCTCTTAAAAGTTGTTGTTCTTTATTTTCTGAAAGTTTTGTTAGATTTGATAATTTTAGTTCATAAGTATTAACCGTATTATCCATAATCTGAGCAGCATGTCTTTCCATTAATTTTAGTTTATCTTCAAAGTTTTCTTTTATTAATTTTTTTTCTTCTTCAAGTTTTCTATTTGTTGTATTAAGATTTGTTATTTGTCCTTCGTAAGAACTATGATTAAACTCAATCTTTTCATTTAAAGCTCTTAATTTTAATAAAGCTTCATCTTGTAAACTTTGTAATTGATTTTCATATTTTTGTCTTGAAAAATGTAAAATAATTAATAAACCCGATAAAATAGCTATTAATGCAATAATTAAAATTAAATAATTAACTTCTATAACACCTTCACTCAACATTATATTCTCCTTTTAAAGCACTTTTTAAATCCATATTGTGAACATCATAACCCAACTCTTTGAATCTTTCAACTAAAGGTGGATGTGAATAATAAAAGAAAATATACATAGGATGAGATAAAGGAAATGATTTGTTTTCATTTGCAAGTTTTAATAAAGCACTTACTAAATCCTCTTTTGTTGATAAATTTGAACCAAATTCATCGGCTGCATATTCATTATGTCTTGAAATCATAGAAATTAATGGCATTAAGAAAAATGATAAAATTGGTGAAAATATCATAAACACAGCAATAATTGCATAAGGTTCATTGTTTAATGATAATCCTAAAAATAGTTCATCTGGTAAATTTCCAAAAATAGCAAAAAATACAAACATTACAACACCCATAATTCCGATATTTTTTAAAATATCCCCATTTTTAAAGTGTCCTAATTCATGTCCTAAAACAGCTAATAATTCATTGTGAGTTAATTTTTCAACTAAAGTATCAAATAAAACTACTCTTTTTGTGGCACCTAAACCTCCAAAATAAGCATTTAATCTATTGTCTCTTTTACTTGCATCAACGCTGAAAACTCCACTACTTTTAAATCCAACTTCATTTAAAAGATTTTCGATTTTTGCTTCTAACTCTTTATCTTTTAGTTTTTCAAATTTATCAAACATTTTATCTCTAATTACTGGATAAAGCATATTTATCAAAATAATAACTGCAAAAATAAAAGCAAATCCCCAAATCCACCAAGAAGAAAAACTATTTATAATAAATGAAATTCCAGCAATTACAAGTGAACCAAAAACTAAAAATAAAATCCCAGTTTTAATAGTATCTTTTATAAAAAGTGCTGGTGTCATATTTGAAAAACCATATTTTTTATTTAAGTTAAAAGTTGAATAAAGCTCAAATGGTAAAGTTAAAACCCAATTTATAACGATAAATAAATCCACAAAAACAACAGCTTTTAACCAAAATGATTCTATTTGAACTAAAGAATCCAAAAATGACAATCCAAAACCAATCCATAAAATGAATAAAATAAAATCATAAAATGATGAACAAATAGCCAGTTTTTCTTTTTCTATTGCATAATTTGCAGCTTCTTGATATTTTGAAGAGTCTAAGATAATAGGTTTTAGATTTTTTGCATTTTTAATGTAACCTATTTGCATAAAAGAGGTGTAAATATTAAAAACAAAATATAAACAAAATGCTATAACGAATATTTCTAGCAAAGTAATAATCCTTTTTTAATGATATTTTTTATTGTTATGGTACTACTTTAATGCTTGAAAATACGTAAAACTCATCATTAGAGAGATTTAATAAAAGTTGTCAAAGTTTCAATAGTTTTTTTATCTTCACTTAAATAAACCAATTCATAATTCTCTTCAAATGAATCTTTTGTCCAGTTTGTACTTCCAAAAATTGCAATCTTTGAATCAATAAGTGCTAGTTTTAAATGCATTTTATCTTTCATTAAAACTACTTTTATGTCATTCTTTTTTAAATAATCAGAAATTTCAGAATCTTCTTTTACTTTTTTAGCATCTAAAAAAACAGTAATTTTTACACCATTTTTTGAAGCTTCAACTAAATCTTTTGCAAATTTTTTATATGAAAAATTATACATAGCTACTAATATTTCAGATTTTGCATTTAAAATTGATTCACTTATTTTATCTTTTATCTCGTCACCTTGTTTTGGAAGAATATAAACTTCATTTGAATATAAATTTAGAACTAAAAAAAGAGAGATTAAAACTGTTTTAAACATAATTTTTCCTATTTGAATATTTCAAAAAACTCTAAAGGAATTTTTGAAGGTTTGAAATCTTTTAGAAATGCCAATTTAAAAGTAGCTTTAAATAAAAGCTCATCATTTCTAAATATCTCTTGATACATAATAATTGAAGCAGATTTTTTTTCTATCAACTCTGTTTTAACTTCTATAATATCACCAAAAACAGCAGATTTTATATAATCAGCCGTTACACTTTTTACTACAAAAAACTCATTATCTTTATGTGGAGATAAACCTTTTTGGAAAAAAAGTTCACTTCTTGCTCTTTCGCAGAATTTTAAATAATTCGCATAATAAACGACTCCACCGCAATCTGTGTCTTCATAATAAATTCTCAATTTCACCCAATAACTCCATATCTTTAACATTTGAGTTCATTTTACACTCTTAAGTGTAAAGATGATGTTAATTTCATTTTTAAATATAAAAGTTAATTATGTTAAAATCCCTTTTTAAACTATTATATATTTAAAGGTATTTTTTGTGTCTATTTTTGCTTTACAATCTCTAGCTGGTGGTTTTCTTGATGAAGATTTACAAAATTTTAATAAAAACTTTGATGATTGGTGTATTCAATTTGAGAGTTATGAAGATGCTATGGATATAGTACAAACACTTGAAAATCAAGAAAATATAGATGTTGTTGAAATAACACCATTGAGTTATCCAAAGTATTTTTTTACAAATCTGCAAGGAACTATTTATGTAACACGACAGATTGAAGATAAAATTATTTGTGTTGTAGAACCATTTATGGGTTCTAATTTTAGAATTGCAATATGTGATCTTAAAACAAGAAATGTAAGACTAACAAAAACTCACTATAAAAACATTCCAAGTGTTGAAGGTGCTTTTGCTAATTTTGGAGATTAATTATTTGCTCAAACTATATTTCAAGTTTGAGCAATTTTCACATTTAATTTCCATCACAATTGATTTCTCTGATTTTATTTAATAAATCAAATACTATCTCAATATTTTCTTCAACTTCTTTTGTTGTAGCAAATATTTTGTCATTTTCACTTTTATCACAATATAAATCAACAGTAATTTGTACTAACTCATGCACTTTTTTATGGGCATTTTTTAAATCAGCCCACTCTTTTGTTTTTGCAAATTTTTTATCTTCATTTGAATCTAACCATTTTCCTAAGTTACATTCATGGGCATTTTTTACTGTAAATTTAAATCCTTCTTTACATAAAGCAAAGTTGGTATTTTTAAAGTTTATATGATCTGATTTTAATCTATTTATATCAATAATTAAATTAGTATCACAAACTCTTTTGTGGGCATTTCTATCAAAACTTGTTTGATTTATTGTACTTTGTAAATGAGTTACTAAATTTGATGTTTTAGCAGCCATATCGTTAATTGTTGAAGCAAGTGCTGCATTTTCTTGTGTTGCTTGATCTAAAGAATTAACTGTATCATTTATTTGAGACATTGCTAGTTGTTGTTCTTTTGAAGCACTTGCGACATCTGCAATTAATTTTGTTGTTACAACAATATTTTCATTTAAATCATTATATCCTTCAATCATTTTTGAAGTAATATCTTTACCCTCTTTTGCTTTTGTAGTTGCATTTAAAACTATTGTTTTTATCTCATTTGCTGCATCTGCACTTCTACTTGCTAGATTTCTCACTTCTGCTGCAACAACTGCAAATCCTTTTCCTGCTTCACCAGCAGTTGCTGCTTCAACGGCTGCATTTAGTGAGAGAATATTTGTTTGGAATGCTATTTGATCAATTATTGAAATAGCATCGTTTATTGCATTTACTTGTGTATTTATTTCATCCATTGAAGTTGCTGTTTTATAGGCTAATTCTTTTCCAACATTACTTGATTTTGTAACATTTTGAGCATATAAAGCCATTTTTGAAGTATTTTCACCACTTCTTGTAAGTGTTGCTGAGATTTCTTCAATAGCTGCTGCTGTTTCTTCAAGTGAAGCTGCTTGGATATTTGATGAATTACTCAATTTTTTTGACGCATTTTCTAATTCATTTGCACTTGAAGATAGTTCTGTATTTGATTTTTCAATTAAACACATAACTTCATTAATTGAAGATTGAGTAACTTTTGTTCCACTTAATAATGAAGCTATTATTCCCGTTAGATTATCAATATGTGGTATTGCATAATCATATTTTGCAGTTGATAAAGCAACTAAAGATTCACTTAAAATTGTAAGATTTTTTTGCATTCGCTCTATCATTCCGTTGATTTCTTTAACTAAAGAATTAACTCCTTCTGAGTTTGCAACTCCTGTTATTTTATCGTTTAACAATCCAGCATTTACTTTTTCTATTATTTTTCTTGATTCTTCAATTACAATATGATCTTGAATCAAACCTTTTTCAATAGAATCTAAGTAGTTATTAAAACTATGAACTACATCTCCTATTTCGTCATTTGATTTTATTTCAATTCTAGTGCTTTGAGATAGTTTATTTGAACTAACAGCATCTATAGAGTTTTTTAGATTTAAAATTGGAGCTAAAATATAACTTTTCATATTTACCAATGATATTGCCATAGTAATTAATAAAGCAATAACTAAAATAATCAAAGCAACCCAAATAATATAAGAAGCATGATCAATAGCATTTTGAACTGTTTGTTTTGGTTTTGCTGTTAATGCAATTCCTAATTTTTTACCACTAAAATCAACTATATCAATGTATGTATAAAAATATTTATCTGACATTAAATATTTGTTTTCAAATAGTTTATTAAAATCTATTTTTTTACTATCTTCTAAAAATTCTTTATTAATAAATTTTTGAGAAATCAAATAATCATTTAACTTATCTTCTGCTTTTACCTCTGCAATTGCTAGTTTACTATCCATTAAAAGTAAAAAAGCATCTCCTTGTTCATTAAATGAAGTTGCAACAGAATTTATACCTTGCATAAACTCCATAGAACCCAAATGTTTTTGGTTTTCATCAAATACAGGAACAACTGAACGAATACTAAGTCCTGCTTCTCCAACTTCAAAAGTATTAACTGCTTTTTTTTCACTATTTACTTTTACAACACTTGCTCTAAAAGAACTTAAATCATCTCCAAATTTATCAGCTTTCCAAGATCTTAAAAAAGAGTGATTATCTTTTGTGTGAATATGAATTTGGATATTTTGAAAAGGTGTTGATTTTTTCATATTATCTGAAAGTGTTGCTAGAGCTTTTATAGCAGATTCTCTATCATTTGAAGCTAAAGCTTTTTTTATTGAAGAATCATTTGAAATAGAAATTGCATTTGAAATTCCTACTTCAAATTTAGCTTCAATTTTGATTTTTGATAGTTCATTTAATTCAATTTTTACATCATTGTAAACTTCATTTCTCAAATCATTTTTATATTTATTTAATATAAAATAACCTATAACTAAAACTAATATTGTAACTATTACATTTATCAATGTAAACTTTTTTCCTATTGTTAGGGCTTTCATCCTCATCCTTATACAAAAATAACGAATATTCTATTATTTTATTCTAAAATATCTGATTAAAAGCCCTATTAAACAATAAAAAATAACTTTATCCCATCGGATATAATATTTCTTTTTGAATCTCTTCAATCTTTAAAAAAAGTTCATTATTTATATCAAATTTGAATGCTTTTAATGATTCATCTAACTGTTCAGAAGTTCTTGCTCCAATAATTGTTGAAGCTACAAAATCAAAATGTTTTGAATATGCAACTGCTAAAGTTACAGGTGAAATTCCATACTCACGTGCAAGTTCTAAATATTTTGCAGTTGCAGCTTTTGTTTTATCATTTACAAATCTTGTAGCTTGGGCTTGAACTCTTGGACTTTCATGTTTCATATAAGCTGAAAATCTAGCATCATCAGGATAAAAAGCATTATTATATTTTCCACTTAAAACTCCTCCTGCTATTGGAGAATATGGAAGTAATGAGATATTTTCTTTTTTACAAACTGTTGAAAGTTCATCTAAAAACCTAGGATTTAAAAGTGAAAAATTATTTTGAATAGATTCAAATCTAGCTAGATTTTTATTTTTTGAAGTTTCATTTGCTTTTGTTAAACCATAAGCTGTATCATTTGAAGTTCCAATATATCTTACTTTTCCTTCACGAACTAACTCATCAAAAGCTTTTAAACTCTCTTCAATAGGCACAATAGTATCTGGCCAATGCATTTGATAAAGGTCGATATAATCAGTATCTAATCTTTTTAAACTTCCTTCAACAGCTCTTTTTATATGAAAAGAATCAATTGCCGTTAAACCGTGTCTTGTTGGTGGAACAAACCAACCCGATGCAGCTCCACTTACTTTTGTAGCTAAAATTATAGAATCTCTTGGTTTTGTTTTTAACCATTCACCTACGATTAATTCTGTTGTTCCCTCATAAGATTTTTTTGGTGGAACTGGATAAATTTCCGCTGTATCATAAAAATTTATTCCACTATCATAAGCTTTATTTAAAATCTTAAAAGCCTCTTGTTTTGATGTACTTGAACCAAAAGTCATAGTTCCCATACAAATTGAACTAACTCTTAGTCCACTTTTTCCAATATATCTAAAATCCATAATATTTCCTTCAAATTTTTATAAAGAAAGATTATAAC
>ERZ650300.2079-NODE-2079-length-10922-cov-10.935953_pt1 | contig 10922 bp, 8 predicted proteins | sample MGYA00376236_ERZ650300 | MGnify/ENA primary metagenome ERZ650300 (study PRJEB26733, sample SAMN07839303) | wastewater metagenome | biome: urban; feature: wastewater treatment plant; material: waste water | place: USA: North Carolina | collected 2016-04-28 ... | reverse complement strand
TCGCCATGTGCAACGGCAACACCCGCGTGCGCGCCCAGCAGCTCACCGGCGACCCCTGGCAGGAAGACCCCGGCTGCTACCTCGACAACGCCGAAATCGGCGTGGCCGACGGCGCGCGCCTTGAAGTGAAACCGTGGATTCGCCTGCAACCCGCCGCCTGAGGATGCCCCCACGACATCCCGATCGACCGCCGGCCATCTTTTCACCTGCGACGGGCGGATGCATTCGCCCCTAAAAGGTCTCGCATGATGAAACGCCTTCTCCGCACCCTCATCCTGGCGCTGCCGCTGCTCGGCGGCCCGAACGCCGCCCATGCCGACGCCCCGGCGCTGTTCGCCCAGCACTGCGCCAGCTGCCACGGCACCGGCCGCCTGGGCGCGATGGGCCCGGCCCTGCTGCCGGAAAGCCTCGAACGCCTCAAGCGCAAGGATGCCGTCGCCACCATCCGCGAAGGCCGTGCCGCCACCCAGATGCCGGCCTTCGCCGCAATCCTGTCCGCGACCGACATCGACGCGCTGGTCAGCTGGATCTACTCCCCGGTGACTCCCGCGCCGAGCTGGAGCGAGGCCGACATCCGCGCCTCCCGCATCGAACCCTTTCCGCCCGGCAGCCTGCCGGACGCCCGTCAGGGCGACGTGGCCAAGGCCGATCCGATGAACCTGTTCATCGTCGTCGAGGCCGGCGACCATAACGTGAGCGTGCTCGACGGCGACCGCATGGAGCGCATCTTCCGCTTCCCGTCCCGCTACGCGCTGCACGGCGGGCCGAAATTCACCCCGGACGGGCGTTACGTGTTCTTCGCCTCGCGGGACGGCTGGGTGAGCAAGTTCGACATCTGGAACCTGAAGGTCGTCGCCGAAGTCCGCGCCGGCATCAACACCCGCAACGCCGCGGTATCCAGCGACGGACGCTTCGTGGCGGTCGCCAACTACCTGCCCGGCAACCTGACGATCTTCGACGCGGATTTGAAGCTGCTCAAGGTGATCCCCGGCAGCAACCTGAAAGGCGACGCCGGCTCGCGCATCTCGGCGGTATACGACGCCGCGCCGCGCAAGAGCTTCATTGCCGGCCTGAAGGATCTGCCGGAAATCTGGGAAGTCTCCTACGACCCGGCCGCCCAGCCCTTCCATGACGGCTATGTGCACGACTACAAGATGGGCGAAGCCATCGCCACGCCGGGCTTTCTCAACCCGCGCCGCACCGTGCTGGAAGTGCCGCTGGACGACTTCTTCTTCACCCAGAACTACGACAATCTGGTCGGCGCCAGCCGTGAGGGCCGCGGGCAAGTGGTCAATCTGGACGTGCGCCGGGCCATTTCCACACTGGATTTGCCCGGTATGCCCCACCTGGGCTCGGGCATTTCATGGCTGCGGGACGGCCGTCGGGTGGTGGCCAGCACCAATCTGAAGGATGCCCAGGTCAGCGTGATCGACATGCAGAACTGGCAGACCGTCGCGACGATCCCGACGCTCGGCCCCGGCTTCTTCCTGCGCAGCCACGAAAACAGCCCTTACGCCTGGGTCGATTCGATGATGAGCCCCACAGCCCGGGACACCCTGCAGGTGATCGACAAGAAAAGCCTGAAGGTCGTGGCGCAGGTGCGCCCCGAACCGGGCAAGACCTTCGCCCACGTGGAATTCGACCGCTACGGCCGTTACGTGATCGCCAGCCTGATGGAAAAGGATGGCGCGCTGATCTTCCTGGACGCCAACACCTTCAAGGAAATCAAGCGCCTGCCAGCCTCGAAGCCGATCGGCAAGTACAACCTGTTCAACAAGATCCAGCGCTCGGAAGGCACCAGCCACTGATCGGGCGCATCGATCCGCCGCGCCCGCTCAGCACCCCAGCGCGATCCGCTTCTCGACATAGGCCCGGCGACGGTTGGTGAGCTGCTCGGCGGCGGCGGGCGACTGGGGGTTCTGCAAGGCCGCATCCACGCCCTGGATGACTTCCAGCAATTCCGCGCACAAGCCCGCCTTGCCGGCTTGATCTTCATGCACCTCCAGCTTCTCGCGGGCAGGCTGCTCGCGGGCCGGCGCATGCCCCGGAGCAGCCGAGCGCTCATACGGAAACGGGCCTTCCGTGGGCGGAGTGGGGCCCCAGCCGTCTATCCGGTAGTGGTCGGACCAATAGGCCACGCCTGCCGCGACCGCCAACGCGACGAGCAGTGCCGAACCTTCCTTCACGATTGCATCTTATTTAGCATGGCGCGGAATTTATCATCCATTCCCGACCGCCGTATGCGCCTCACGCCACGGGCTCGCCCGTCCCGCTTGACCGGGCTCAAGGTTGACGGCCCGCGCTTGGATCAATCTGACGCAATCTCCACCCACTGGCGCCATCAACCGAGACTCCTGCCATGACCGAACCGCTCGCCCCCGTCATTGTCGATGCCCGCGGCCTGATGCCGCCGGAACCCCTCAACCTGACCCTCGAAGCCCTGGACACGCTGCCGCCGGACGGCGAAGTAATCCTCATGCTGTACCGGGAGCCGGGGCCGCTCTACGACATCCTGCGCCGCAACGGCTACGCTCACCGCACCGAAACCAACGACGCCGGCGAATTCCATATCCACATCCGCCACGCGGCGGCGGCCTGAGGCCGAATCGTCGCCGATACCGCGGCGGTTTATCCACGGACAAGCGCTTAATCGTGCTCCGCCAGCTTGGCCGCGTCGTGGATGACGATATGCTTGCCCTGCACCGAGATGAGGCCGCCGTCGGAAAGCTCATGAAAGATGCGCGACAGGGTTTCCGGAGTCAGGCTCAGACGCGAGGCAATCACCTGCTTGCTGGTCGGCAGTTCCACCTCTTGACGCCCGCCCGCCAAGCACGGCGTGCTTTCGGCCAGTTGCAGCAGGTAGCCGATGACGCGCTGGGTGGACGAGCGCAGGGCGTAAGACTCCACGTCCCGCACCATCGAATGCAGGCGGATCGACATGCCCGCCAGCAGCTTGCGCGCAAAACGCGGATCCTGTTCGATCTGGCCGAACACCGCCGCGGAGCCGATGTGCAGCAGCAAGGTGTCGGAGAGCGCCTCGCCGAGCACCGGATAAGGCTGGTCGAGGAACATCACCGCCTCGCCGAAGCTCTGCAGCGGCCCGAGGATTTCGACCACCTTCTCGTTGCCCTGGGCCGAAGTGAAGGCCAGTTTGACCTGCCCCCACACCACCAGAAAGAAACCTTTCGGCAAGTCGCCCCGCTGGAACAGACGCTCGCCCTTCTGCAGGCGCTTCTCGCGGGTGGCGGCCGCCATGTGGGCCAGGTCTTCCGGCGACAGCGCACCGAACAAGGGCATGCGGCTCAACAGGCCGGGGATATCGATCTTCTCGGTGGACATGGGGCTGACTTTCAATTCCGGCCAGGTGCCGACAAGCCTGGATTCTAACCTCCCCCGCCCCTCCCGTATCCATCCCGCCGTTTACCGCAAAACCCCTGCGCCATCATGGAAAAACCGATCCAACTCCAGTCCATCCGCCGTCCGACCGCCCCACCTCCCGCCGATCCGCCGCTGTCGCGGCTGGCCATCCTCTTTGCCGCACCGCACCGGCCGATGTTCCTGGCCGGCGTGGTGCAGATGATCCTTGCCTTCGCACCGTGGGCCTGGGAACTGCTAGCCCGCACGGGCCTGACCAGCGGGCCGGTGTGGCCGTGGCCACCGGCCTGGGTGCATGGTCTGTGGGCGGCATACGGCACCTTTCCGTTCTTCATTTTCGGCTTTCTGATGACGGCCATGCCACGCTGGCAGGGCCTGCCGGACACCCCCGGCAGCGCAGCCCGGCGGCCCTGGCTGCTCCTGTGCGGCGGCTGGCTGATCTTCGATGCCGGCCTGCTGGTCGCCCTGCCTGCGGTGCTCGCAACGGGCCTCGCGCTGGTGCTGGCAGGCTGGGGGCTGGCGGCCCGCCTGCTGTTCCCGGTGGCTTTCAAACCGGGCGCGCCCCGCCTGCATCCGGGCACCGCCTGGTGCGCCCTCGGCGCGGGCGGTCTGGGCCTTGTCGCATGGATCGTCTTTGCGGTGGACGGCGCCCCGCTGGCCGCGCGCATCGGCCTGACGATCGGCGTGTGGTGGCTGCTGGCGCCGATCTTCATGGTGGTGAGCCACCGCATGATCCCGTTCTTCTCCAGCTCGGCGCTGCCCAGATACGAAGTGGTGCGCCCCGACTGGACTCTGCGCGTGCTGGTCGGTGCCAGCTTTGCCCACGGTGCGCTGGCGATGGCCGACGCCGGCGCGTGGGCCTGGCCGGCCGATCTGCTGGCCGCCGGAACGGCCTTCTGGCTGAGCTGGCGGTGGCAGTTGCGACGCAGCTTCGAGGTGCGCCTGCTGGCCATGCTCCACCTCGGCTTCCTGTGGCTGGGCGTGGCCTGGCTGCTCAGCGGCGTGCAGAGCCTGCTGCATCTGGCGGGGATCGAAGCCCTCGGCCTTGCTCCGCTGCACGCGCTGGCGGTGGGCTACTTTGCAACCATGACGCTGGCGATGGCCTCCCGCGTCACCCTCGGCCATTCCGGCCGGCCGCTGGTGGCCGACCGGCTCACCTGGCTGCTCGCCCTCGGGCTGCACGCCGTGGCGACCGTGCGCGTGCTGGCCGATCTGCTGCCCGTCGGCCAGTCGATCCTGCTGGCCATTGCCGGCCTCGGCTGGCTGGCGGTTTTCATTCCGTGGGCAGTTCGCCTCGTGCCGCTCTACCTGACTCGCCGGGCCGACGGCAAACCGGGCTGAAGCCCCTGCGATCCGGCAGCCGGAAAGACACCGGGCGTTGCGCCGAAACGTAGCGCCCGGTGTTTTGTCACACCCCGCCTCACATCGACCATGAAATATCACCGCTTCGCCCACGTCCACGGCCTTTCGAGCCCTTCCGGATGGGACTTCCTACCTTGGCAACGCCTCGCAGCCCAGGCACCATCGAGCAAAACAGCCATTACTCACAGATCAGGATGACGTCAGACCGCCCAACCCCGGATTCGTCGCACCACGCCGCAGCGCCCCTGTCGCCGGACTGCACCCTGCTCGACGCCCTCTCCTGCCTGCTCACCCAGGGTCTCGCCTCCGTTGCCGTGGGCGAGGACGGGCCGGACCGCAAATTTCTCGGCGCCCAGACCCTGCTCAAGGCCTGGCAGGCCGGACTCCCCGGCACGACACCGATTTCCCGGCTCGAACTCGACGACCGCGCCCCCGACGCCGCCGAAGCCATCGGCACCGATACGCTGATCAACGGCCTGCCGCTGCTCCTGTGGCTGAAAGACAGGGACGGCCGCTTCCTGATCGTCAATCGCAGCTTCGCCGAATCCTGCGGCCAGAGCTCGCCGCTGGCCGTCATCGGCAAGACCGACCTCGACATCTGGCCGCCGGAACACGCCGCCGCCTACCGGGCCGAAGACGTCGAAGTGATCGCCACCGGGGTGCCGCGCACCAAGATCGAACAGATCGCCGACGGCGACACCGCCCAGTGGTTCGAAACCTACAAGGCGCCGGTCCGCGGCCATGACGGGCAGATCATCGGCACCCTCGGCTTCTCGTGCGACATCAGCGAGCGCGTGCGCGAACAGCGGGCCGCCCTGCGCAGCCAGAAACAACTCGCCGACGTGCTGGCGACCATCGGCGAAGGCGTGTGGGACCACGATCTGCTCACCGGTCGGATCAGCCACAACCGGCACTGGTGCACCCTGCTGGGTCTCGACGACAGCTGGCTCAACCACGCCGCCGACGCTTGGCTGCCGCTGATCCACCCCGACGACCGCAGTCGTGTTGCAGAGGCTCTGGAGGCCTGTCTGGCCGGCGACGGCCACTACGCCTGCGAATACCGGCTGCGACGCGCCGACGGTCATACCCTCTGGGTTCGCGACCGTGGCGACGTGGTCGAATCCGACCGCAACGGCCGGCCCCTGCGGATGGTCGGCAGCATCGCCGACATCAGCGCCATGCGCAGCACCACCCAGGCGCTGATGGACAGCCAGACCCGTTACCAGCAAGTCTTCGACAGCGTTCGCGAAGTCATCTTCCAGACCGACGCACGCGGCCGCTGGCAGCTTCTCAACCCGGCCTGGACCGAGATCACCGGCATTGCGGTGGACGAAGCCATCGGCCACAGTTTCCTCGACTACCTTCACCCGGACGACCGGGAAGCCCGCCGCGAAGCGCTCAAGCCGCTCGTCGAGCGCACCCGCGACCACTGCAGCGCCACCTTGCGCGTGCAATGCCGCGACGGCAGCGCACGCTGGCTGGACCTTTTCGTGCGCGCCATCGTCGACGCCGACAACCAACTGATCGGCACCTCCGGCACCCTCAACGACGTCACCACCCGGGTCGCCGCCGAAGACTATCTGCGCCTCACCGCCAGCGTGTTCCGCCATGCCCGCGAAAGCATCATCATCACCGACCCGGAAGCCCGCATCCTGGAAGTGAACGACAGCTTCTGCGCCCTCACCGGCTACACCCGCGACGAAGTCATCGGTCAGGACAGCCGCATCCTGCGCTCCGGCCTCCACGAACCCGCGTATTACGAAGAAATGTGGTCCACCCTGCGGCGCGAGGGCGTCTGGCAGGGCGAAACCTGGAACCGCAAGAAAAACGGCGAGCTCTACGCCCAACTCGGCAACATCTCCGCGGTGCGCAACGAAGCCGGCCAGACGACCCACTACGTCGGCCTGTTCTCCGACATCACCGACATCAAGGAAAACCAGCGTCAACTCGAACACCTGGCCTACCACGACACCCTGACCCAGCTGCCCAACCGCAGCCTGCTCGCCGACCGGATGCGGATGGCCCTCGCCCAGGCCGAGCGCAACGACACCCTGGCCGCCGTCGCCTACCTCGATCTGGACGGCTTCAAGCCGGTGAACGACACCTACGGCCACGACATCGGCGACCGCCTGCTGGTCGAGATCGCACGCCGCCTGCAAGCCTCCACCCGCGCCGGCGACACCGTGGCGCGGATGGGCGGCGACGAATTCGCACTGATCTACAATGGCCTCGAACACAGCGACGAATGCCAGCAGGTCTTCGCCCGGCTGCTCGCCAGCATTGCCGAGCCCGTGACCATAGACAGCCACGAGATCAGCGTCACCGCCAGCATCGGCGTCACCCTGTGTCCCCTGGACGGCTCCGATCCGGACGCCCTGCTGCGCCATGCCGACCAGGCCATGTATCTGGCCAAACAGGCCGGCCGCAACGGCTTCCACCTTTTCGACCCGGAGCGCGACCGCCGCCTGCGCGCCCATCGCGACGCCCAGACCCGCGTCGAATCCGCCCTCTATGATGGCGAACTGGAGCTCCATTACCAGCCCAAGGTCGATACCCGGACCAACTCCCTCAACGGCGTCGAAGCCCTGATCCGCTGGAAGCACCCCACCCTCGGTCTGCGCCTGCCCGGCGAATTCCTGCCCACGGTCAGCGAATCGCGCTTCGAAATCGACCTGGGCAACTGGATTCTCGCCACCGCCGTCGCCCAACTCGACGCCTGGCGCAACGGCGGCATCACCACCCGGATGAGCGTCAACATCTCGGCCCGCCACCTCGGTCACCCGGATTTCGTGCCCCATCTGCGCAAAGTGCTGGCCGCCCACCCCGGCCTCGACCCGAGCCTGCTCCAGCTCGAAGTGCTCGAATCCACCACCCTCGGCGAACTCACCCATGTGGCCGCGATCATGACCGCCTGCAACGAACTCGGGGTCAGTTTCGCCATCGACGACTTCGGCACCGGCTACGGCTCGATGAGCAGTCTGCGGCGCCTGCCGGTACGCAGCATCAAGATCGACCGCTCGATCATCCACAACATGCTCGACGACGCCGACGACTTCGCCACCGTGCAGGGCATGATCGGCCTCGCCGCCGCCTTCCAGCGGGAAGTCATCGCCGAAGGCGTCGAAACCCCGCGCCACCGCCAAGCGCTCCTCAAGCTGGGTTGCAATCTGGTGCAGGGCCACGGCATCGCCCGGCCCATGCCGGCGGCGCGCATGCAGCGCTGGATGCGCGCCTACGCCACCCGCCACTGACACACCGCCTCATCAATCCATCCGCGTTTCGTGCGACCATGCGCTCCGTGCCCCGCCCTGGCGGGCCCACGCTCCCGCAACAACGCACTGAAAACCCATGGAATTCCTGACCGACCCGCAACTGCTGATTGCCTTCTTCACCCTCACCGCCCTCGAGCTGGTGCTGGGTATCGACAACGTCATCTTCATCTCCATCCTGGTGGACAAGCTGCCGCGGGAAAAGCGCGCCTTCGCCCGCCGGCTCGGCCTGTTCCTTGCCATGTTCATGCGCATCGCGCTGCTGGCGGCGCTCTCGTGGATGGCCGGCATGACCGAACCCCTGGTCACCGTGATGGGCCGAGGCTTCTCCGGACGCGACCTGATCCTTCTCTGCGGCGGCCTGTTCCTCGTCTGGAAGAGCACCCAGGAAGTCCATCAACTCATGGAAGGCGAAGAAGGCGAAGCCTCCAGCACCGTGCAGGCCACCTTCGGCGCGGTGATCGTGCAGATCATCCTGATCGACATCGTCTTCTCCCTCGACTCCATCATCACCGCCATCGGCATGGTGAACAACCTGCCGGTGATGATGGCCGCGGTGATCGCCTCGGTGGGCCTGATGATGGTCGCCGCCGGCCCGATCGGCGAGTTCGTCTCGCGCTTCGTCGGCGGCCTGTTCGCCTGCATGGCCCAGGTCGAGCACGAATTGACCGGTGCTGCAACGTATTACGGCCTCACCCCGCGTGACACCCGGCGCACGTCGGACAACTTCATGACGCAGGGCTGGTTCACCGGACTGGTGCCCATCACCGTGCCGATCGCCTTTGCTGACTTGCGCGGAACCGCGTTGCCGATCGCCTCGCGCCAGCGCTGATCGCTTTCACCGTCCAGCACAAAGCGTTCGCCCCGGCTGGCTGGGCCGGTGGGGGCGAAATACTCTTCCGGGTCGATGAAGCTCTGCAGGCATGCCAGTTCCAGGGTGGTGAAGGGGCGGTGCCAAGTGCCGTCCCGCGCCTCGATGCGGCACACCAGCTTGTCGTTCGGGCCGGGCAGGGCCTCATTTCCGGGGGCAAAACCGGAAGCGGCGCGCGGATCTGCCACGCTCCACGGCCCGTTGTCATGGCACGCCGAAGCGCTCACGGCCCCGGCCGGGTCGTCGTAGCTCACAACGCCGTAGTGCCCGCCGGTCAGGTACGCATCGCCCTTGCCCCGCTGCATGTTGGGGCGCGGATCCGCCACCACGGCCGCGCCGTTCGCGTTGCCAGCGATCACGGCCCGGGTGTGCTCGCTCCATGGCGTCACGTGGTACTTGCCATGCAGGCCTGCCGGATCCTCTCCGCCCCGTGGATCCGCCACGGCCTGGCCGGTGCCGTGCGCGCTTGTCACCGCGCGCGCAGCGCCCTCCCAGGAAACGATGCGGAATTCGTTGGAGTGCTTGGCCGGGCCACCATGGCGTGGATCTGCCACGCTGTAGGCACCCTGCAGCGGCCCCGTTTGGCCAGGCACAGCGCCCGTGTGTTGGCCCCACTGGCGCACGCCCAGCGCCTGGCCATCCTTCCAGGCCGCAGACGGCGCAAAGCGCGGGTCGGCCACCGAGTAGGTGCCATTGCTCGGGCGGCTGGCACCTGCCACCACACCGGCCGGCTCGCCCCAGCGATTCACGCCCAGCATGCCGCTGTGCATGTCGGGCACGATCAGGAAGTCCCGCAGGTGCCCGTTTTCCACCGCCAGCTTGTTGAGGCTGCGCCAGTCGCTGCCCGCCTCTACAAAGGCCAGCCGCACCCAGGTTTTCCACTGCAGCGCAGGCATGCGGTGCATGGGCCCGCCCACCGGGTCACCCGGCAGCGGCACATGCTGCAGCACGTCGCCCACGCTGCGCAGCCCGCGCTTTGGCGGCTCGTACAGGAAGGGCGGCACCTTGCGCACCAGCCGGGCCACCAGCAGGAAACGGCGGCGGCTTTGCCCCAGCCCGTCGCCCAGCTCGCCGCAGTCGTGCGTCGTCTCGGCCGTGGCGTAGCCGTAGTGCTGCAGCATGCTCACGATCTGGTCCAGCAGGTGCCGCCCACGGGTCGCAATGCGCGGCACGTTCTCGAACACGATCAGCCCGGGCAAGTCGTCGCCAAAGGCTTCCAGCATCAGCCACACACCGCGCAGCGTCAGTTCGTTGAGCGCCTGATATTTCAGGGTCGAGGCATGCAGCGCAGGCAGCAGGCCCGAAAAGCCCTTGCACGGCGCCGACAGAAACACGATGTCCGGGAACTGCCACTGCGCCGCAGCGCGCACCGTGTCGGCCGTCGCCTCGCGCCAGCCCTCGGGCGGCATGTGACCATGCCAGGCCAGGTACTGTTCCAGGCTGAACAGATCCACGCAGGCCTGCGTCACACCGTTGAGGGTGTAGAAGTCCCGGCACGCCCGGGCGTCCACGTCGATGCCGCCCAGCAGCACCATGCGGCCCTTGATGGTGCCGATGGTCGGGTCTGCATCCTTGAAGCCAGCTGCGCCGCTGCCAGAGCCGCCGAACAGGTGGAAATGGGTCACTTCCTGCGGCTTCATACGGCACCGCCCTTCGTCGCCACTGCCTTCATGTGGGCGTCGATGGCTTCAACGGGAGATGAAAACTGGTCGTCAATTCCGTCAACAATCCAGTAGGGGGGCAGCACTACGGGGTGCGACTGCTGCCACTGGTCCGGGAAGCCGTGTTTCTCACCATGGCGCCACCGCATCGCATCGGGGAGCGCCACAGCGAGCCGCCGCACAGCATGCGCGCTGCACTCTGCGCCCATGGCGGCTGAGTCATTGCCCCGGCTGCGTTCATCGCCTGCCAACGCCTCCAACATCGATGCGCCCTGTTCCAGTAGCCCGGCGTCCTGTTGCGACAGATCTGCAGCCACCGGCGCATCACCACGCCTCGCCCGCACGTCCACTTCCATGCGGTAGTTCCGCATCGCCAAAGGCACT
>ERZ650300.2076-NODE-2076-length-10925-cov-9.213431_pt1 | contig 10925 bp, 7 predicted proteins | sample MGYA00376236_ERZ650300 | MGnify/ENA primary metagenome ERZ650300 (study PRJEB26733, sample SAMN07839303) | wastewater metagenome | biome: urban; feature: wastewater treatment plant; material: waste water | place: USA: North Carolina | collected 2016-04-28 ... | reverse complement strand
ACACTTTTTTTCTCGAATTGTTCCAAAGTTAAAACCGATACTTTATTCACCCAATTGCCTTCTTCAGACACGGGTATTGATTTCATTAATGAAGTCAAAAATGGAGAAGACATGAACATTTTTAAATACCGAAATTTTTATAATGGAGGCGGAGTAGCAATTGGAGACATCAACAATGATGGGCTTTCAGATGTATACTTTACTTCCAATTTAGGCAAAAACAAACTCTATCTCAACAAGGGCAATTTTAAGTTTGAAGATATCTCTTTGAAAGCCGGTGTCGAAGGAAAAAAAGTTTGGTCAACAGGAGTCGTAATGGTCGATATTAATGCCGACGGATTATTAGATATTTATGTTTGTAATGCTGGGAACAGTAAAGGGAGTCAACAAAATAATGAGCTTTTCATTAACAATGGCAACCTAACGTTTACCGAAAAAGCCGAAGCGTATAATCTTGCCGATACTGGAATTACAACACATGCAGCATTTTTTGATTATGATAAAGATGGCGATTTAGATGTTTATATTCTTAATAATAGCTTTATTCCTGTTAGTAGCTTGAATTATTCCAATAAAAGAGAACTAAGAGACAAAGATTGGGATGTCGCCGATATTCTTAAAGGTGGTGGAGATAAATTATTACGTAACGACAACGGAAAGTTTGTCGACGTGAGTGAAGCGGCTGGTATTTACGGAAGCTTGATAGGCTTTGGTTTGGGAGTAACAGTGGGTGATGTAAATGGAGATTTGTTCCCAGATATCTATATTTCGAATGATTTTTATGAAAGAGATTATTTGTACATCAACAATAAAAACGGAACTTTTTCTGAGAAAATTCAGGATTGGACGATGCACTTAAGCCAATCGTCTATGGGAGCTGATATGGCTGATGTTAACAATGATGGTAAAGCGGATATTTTTGTGACCGATATGTTACCAGAACCTGACGATCGACTAAAAACAACCACAAATTTTGAGAATTATGATTTGTTTACACGAAAATTAAATCTTGATTTTTATACCCAATTCATGCAAAATACATTGCAGTTGAATAACGGGAATCAACAATTCAGCGAAATTGCCAATTATGCAGGAGTTGCCAAAACAGATTGGAGCTGGGGAGCTTTGTTGTTTGATATGGACAATGATGGTTTAAAAGATATTTACGTATGCAACGGTATTTATCATGACTTAACCAACCAAGATTTTATGGACTTTTTTGCTAATGAATTGATGCAAAAAATGGTAATTACTGGTAAAAAAGCAGAAATTGAAACCATTATTAACAAAATGCCTAGTACACCAATCCCTAATTATGCATACAAAAACAATGCAAATCTTACTTTTTCGAACCAAGCACAAAATTGGGGATTGGACACACCTAGTTTTTCTAATGGGGCAGCCTATGGTGATTTAGACAACGATGGCGATTTAGATTTGGTCGTGAATAATGTCAATATGGAAGCCTTTGTTTATAAAAACAATGCTGAAAAGAACAAACAAAATCATTTCGTTAAAGTTAAATTGAAAGGTGACCAACAAAATAAATTTGCAGTTGGAAGCACCGTAGAATTGTTCTCTGGTTCCGAAATTTTAAGACAAGAACTTATTCCGTCTCGCGGTTTTCAATCGTCGATAGATTATACGATGACATTCGGAATAGGAAACAAAAAAATTGATTCCTTACAAGTTATTTGGCCTAATGGAAAAACGCAAACCATTAAAAAAGTAACAAACAATACTACGATTCAATTAAATATTTTGGACGCGAAGTCTGATTTTGTAGTCAAAAATAAAGTTGTAAAGCCCTTGTTTTCTGAAACCAAAGCTACATTCTTAGCACATAAAGAAAATGATTATATTGATTTTGACTACGAAGGATTGATTTCTAAAATGATTTCACAAGAAGGACCAGCTTATGCTGTTGCAGACTTAAATGGAGATGGAAATGAAGATGTTTTTATTGGCGGAGCCAAAGGGCAAGCAGCTCAAGTTTATCTCAATAAAGGGAATGGAGTTTTTACTTTAGTTACCCAAAAAGATTTACAAAAAGATGCCAGCTTTGAGGACACAGCAGCTGCTTTTTTTGATGCCGACAAGGATGGCGATATGGATGTATTGGTGGGTTCTGGAGGAAATGAAAAAGCCGATCAAGCCAATTACAAAAACAGATTATACCTGAATAACGGAAAAGGGATTTTTACAAAAAGTGCTACCTCACTTCCAACAACAAATAATAATGTGGCTGTGATTGCTCCTTATGATTTTGATAACGATGGCGATAATGATGTTTTTATTGGAAGCCGAAGTGTACCTGGAGTGTATGGGATTGATCCAAAACACTTATTGTTAGAGAATGATGGCAAAGGAAATTTTACCAATGTGATTGATAAAAAAGCTTTTAAAATCAATGCCTACGGAATGATTACCGATGCGGTTTGGGAAGATATTGATAACGATTCCAAAAAAGATTTGATTTTGGTTGGGGAATGGAATGCACCCGTGATTTTCAAAAATACAGGTCGAAGATTGACAACTTTTTCATCTAACTTGACCGAATGGAGTGGATTTTGGAATACAGTAGAGTGTGTAGATTTGAATAATGACGGGAAGAAAGATTTGATTCTAGGCAACAAAGGAACCAATACTTCTTATAAAGCGACCAAGGAAAAACCAATGAAATTGTTTATCAATGATTATGATAACAACGGCACAATAGAGCAAATTACTACTCAAACCATTGATGGTAAAGATGTACCCTTGCATTTGAAACAAGAATTGGCCAAACAAATTCCGATGATTAAAAAGAAGAATTTGAGCTATACCGATTATTCTAAAAAGACGTTTCAAGAACTTTTTGATACAGAAGTAATCAATAATTCAGTTCAAAAAACAGCCAAAATGCAAGAAAGTTGTATTGCTATCAACAAAGGAAATGGTAAGTTCGAAATTCAAGTTTTGCCAAAAGAAGTGCAGTTTTCAAGTGTCAATGCTATAGCGACTATGGATGTCAATAAAGATGGAATATTAGACTTGGTACTAGGAGGGAATCAATATCCTTTTAAACCTCAATTTTCTAGATTAGATGCCAATTTTGGTAGTGTGCTTTTAGGAAGTAAACAAGGGAAATTTACTTGGGTTCCTTATCCAAAATCAGGATTTTTTATTAGAGGGGAAGTCAAACATTTACAAGTCATCAAGAACAAGAACAATACGACAGCAGTTTTGGCTGTACTCAATAACAACGCGTCTAAACTTTTTATAAGCAATGAATAATTTTTTAAAAGTTGGTCTAGCCTCATTATTATTGACGGCATGTTCCCAAAAAGAAGCACCACTTTTTGATAAACTCGACCCTACGGAAAGCAATATCACTTTCAAAAATGAGTTAATTGAGTCTAAGAATATTTCGATATTAGATTATCTCTATTATTATAATGGGGGTGGAGTAGCATTAGGCGATATCAATAACGACGGCTTGGTAGATGTTTATTTTACTTCCAATCAAGGGAAAAATAAATTGTATCTCAACAAAGGGAACAACAAATTTGAAGATATTTCAGCCAAGGCGGGTGTAGAAGGGCAAAGCGATTGGAGTGCAGGAACAGTAATGGCCGATGTAAATGGTGATGGATATTTAGACATTTATGTGTGTGCCGTTGTTGGTATTCATGGTTTTGAAGGGCATAACGAGCTTTTCATCAACAATAAGAACAACACTTTTACGGAGAGTGCTGCAGAATATGGTCTCGATTTAGACAATTATAGTTCATCAGCGGCTTTCTTAGATTATGATTTAGATGGAGATTTAGACATGTATTTGCTAAACCATGCAGTCCATTCTGAATTGTCTTTTGGCAATGCCAATATCAGGAACAAAAGAAGTTATGAATGTGGTGATAAATTGTTCCGAAATGATAACGGAAAATTTGTTGACGTAAGTGAAAAGGCGGGCATTTTTGGCGGAGCCAATGGGTATGGTTTAGGAATTGCCGTTTCTGATTTTAATTTGGATGGCTATCCCGATATCTATATAGGGAATGATTTTCACGAAGATGATTATTATTATTTGAATAACGGAGACGGAACTTTTACGGAAAGTTTGAAACAGTTTTTCGGACATACCAGCCGATTCTCAATGGGGGTTGATGTGGCAGATATTAACCACGATGGTTTCCCAGACATTTTAAGTTTGGACATGTTACCCGAAGACGAGAAAGTATTAAAAGCTTCTTTGGGAGATGATAATGTCCAAATGTTGAAAGTACGTACTGAAAAATTAGGCTATCACTATCAATATACTCGTAACATGTTGCAAATAAATCAAGCAGGAAAGCATTTTACAGAGACAGCACTTTTAAGCGGAATCGCTGCTACAGATTGGAGCTGGAGTGCCCTTTTTGCTGATTATGATCAAGACGGGGAACAAGATATTTTTGTTGCTAACGGAATACCCAAACGCCCTAATGACCTTGATTATGTAAAGTATTATTCTAATGATCAAATAAAGAGCAAGCTCAATACAACTAAACTTCTTGACAAGCAAGCTCTAAAAAAAATGCCTTCTGGAAATGTTACGAATTACATTTTTCAAGGCAGTACCGATTTAATCTTTAAAAACCGTTCCAAAGATTGGATAGAAAATGACACCATCATCTCTAATGGAAGTGGTTATGCCGATATTGATAATGATGGGGATTTAGATATTATCACCAACAATACAAACACTGTAGCCACAATTTATAAGAATACTACAGATAAGAAAGCGAATTTTTTAAAAATAAAATTGCGTTTTGAAGGGAAAAATACTTTTGGAATAGGGAGTAAAGTAATCGCTTATGCCAAAGGACAAAAACAATTCAAAGAGTTGCAAACCACTAGAGGGTTTCAATCTTCTTCTGAGCCTATGCTGCATTTTGGCTACGGAAAAATAAGCACTATTGATTCGTTAGTGGTGATTTGGCCTGACAAAACCTATCAAACACTAAAAAAGGTAAAAGTAAATCAAGCGCTAACTATAAATGCTAATAAAAACAGAAAAGTATTTGATTACCAATTGCTTCATCCAAAAGTGGAGCCCGTTTTGCAAAAGGTAAAAGGAAACTTAGGGATTAATTTTGTGCATGAAGAAAATGAGTATGTCGATTTTATTGTTCAAAAGTTAATTCCTTATCAAAGAACAGATCGTGGTCCTGCTACAGCAATTGGTGATTGGGACGGAGACGGTAAGGAAGATGTTTTCTTTGGTGGTTCAAAAGATAAAAAAGCAGTCTTTTATCTCCAAAAAGGCAATGGTTTTGTAGCCAAAAGTTATCCTGCTCTTGAACAAGATGCTGTCTTTGAAGATGCTTCGGCAGTACTAGCAGATTTTGATGGCGATCAAAAGAAGGATCTATTTGTAGCTTCTGGCGGAGGAGAAAACGCTTCCAATTTGCAAGATCGTTTGTATCGAAACAACAATAACGTTCCTTCGAGACAAGAGTTACCACAAGTAGCACAAAATGCAACAGTGATAAGAACTTTCGATTATGACAAAGACGGAGACTTAGATGTTTTTATTGGAAATAACTCTGAGACGAATCGTTTTGGAAGTACACCAGATTGCTATTTGTTAAAGAATACCAAAGGTAAATTTACCCTAGACCAAACCAAAACGTTTGCTAAAATTGGTATGGTTACCGACGCTGTTTTTACCGATTTTAATTCCGATGGACAAACCGATTTAATCGTGATTGGAGAATGGATGCAACCTACTTTTTTTGCCAATAAAAACGGAAAGTTCACCAATGTTACAACAACCGTTGCTTCTTCTAAAAATAAAGGAATTTGGCAAACTATTCTCCCTTTTGATATTGATCATGATGGCGATGAAGATTACTTGCTTGGCAATTGGGGGATGAATTCAAAGTTCAACGCCTCAGAGACTTATCCATTAAAAATGTATTATGACGATTTTGACAATAATGGCACTTTTGAAACTATTGTAGCAAAAGAGAAGAACGGAAAGTATTACACCACAATGGGATTAGATGAATTGACAGAGCAATTTAGTGGTATGCTCAAGAAAAAATTCAATAGTTATCAATCATTTGCAGGTAAAACAGTCGAAGAGATTTTTGACCCTGCGATGCTGGCTATTGCAAAACAATATGAGGTACATACATTGCAATCGGGCTATTTAAAAAACAATAAAGGGAAATTTGTTTTTGTTCCTTTTTCTAACGCAATGCAAGTGGCGCCAATAACAAGTTTTGTAGCTGGTAATTTTGTCGGAGATGCCAAACCCGAAGTGTTTGCGGCCGGAAATTACTTTGGTGTGTCTCCATACCACAGCCGATTTGACGGTTTCTCTGGTGCATTAATTATTGACCAAAAAACAGTGCTTTTAGGCCATCAAATAGGTATTGATTTAACTCAAAAAGCAGTACGTCATCTAGACATTCTCTCGGTTAATAGTCAAAACTATTTATTGGTAACCATCAATAACAAACCCGCAGAAGTCTATCAAATAACCAACAAAAAATAACCAACCAAACTAGATTTACACAAATGAAATTTTCTATTTTATCTCTAATAAGTGTTTGTTTCTTGGCGACTTCTTGCCATAACGAAAAAGCAATTACAATAACCTCTAATGATTATTGTGCTGCTGTTGATACGGTAACCGGAATTATGGTTCATGATATTTTTTCGCCACCGGTAGCAAGTAGGATATATGTTTATCCTAATGTCGCTGCTTATGAAATTATGGTGCAAAACAGTAAAGAATATCATAGTTTACAAGGACAATTAAAAGGCTTGGATTCTATACCTGTTTTAGACCCTAAAAGCGGAGTCAATGTTCCGTTGGCGGCCTTAATAGCACAGATGGAAGTGAGTAAAAAACTCGTTTTTTCTGAAGAAGCTATAGAGAAATATCGCGATAGTTTGTATGCAAAATGGAGTGATGAAAATGAAAAAGAATTTGAAGTTTCTAAGGAATATGCACTAAAAGTGGTTGACCGTATTGCAAAATGGATGGGAAAAGACAACTACAAAGAAACGAGAACGATGCCTAAATATTCGGTTCATGCTGACCAACCGGCTCGTTGGCAACCCACGCCACCCGCTTATATGGATGCTGTTGAACCACATTGGGGCAAAATTAGAACCTTAGTAATGGACTCATCAGCTCAGTTTAAAGCCAAAGCGCCTTTTCCTTTTTCTACGAATAAAAATTCTGATTTTTATAGAGAAGCTAAAGAAACCTATGATGTAGGGAATAAGATTTCTAAAGATTTATTGGCTATGGAAAATACCAAAAGCACCAAAATTCCCGAAGAGTCGGCTATAGCAACTTTTTGGGATTGCAATCCGTATGCTACCGTGACACAAGGACATATGATGTTTGCCAAAAAGAAAAACACTCCCGATGCGCACTGGATAAATATTGCTAAAATAGCGTGTAAAACCGCAAAAACAGATTTTAATAAAACGGTTTTTGTGTATACCAAAACATCAATTGGTGTTTTCGAATCGTTCATCAGCTGTTGGGACCAAAAGTTCAAAACCAATGTAGTGCGCCCAGAAACCTATATCAATCAATACATAGACGAAAACTGGAAGCCGCAACTGCAAACGCCTCCATTTCCTGAATATACCAGTGGGCATTCTGTTTTATCAGCTTGTTCTGCTGAGATTTTGACCGCAATTTTCGGTGATAAGTTTGCGTATGTAGACGATTCTGAGATTCCGTTTGGTTTGCCCAAGCGAAAGTTTACTTCTTTTAAACAAGCGGCCGATGAAGCATCAATTAGTAGGTTATATGGTGGAATTCATTACCGTGCCGCAATTGTAAACGGCGTGGAGCAAGGAAAAATGATTGGACAATACATCAACAGTAAATTAAAAATGACCAAGTAAGGCGATGAAGAAGAAAATTGGTATTTTTTGTAGTGTTGCACTATTTCTTTTTTTGGGATGGTATTTTGGCATTAAAGCATCGGATTATACGATTACATTTACCGCAAAAGCAGCCTCTGGAACTGTTTTTCAAGGCATACAGGAATGGTCAACTATTCAAAGACAAAAGCGAAAAGAGCATTTTACTGTAGTAGAAAAAAATAATTTTGATTTCCTAAAACAGCAAATGACAGTTGGAGATACTACCTATACCTATGTTTGGGAAATAACTCCTTTGAACGACTCAGTGTCTAAAGTAAGTGTGGGAATCAATGAAATTGGAAAGAGTTGGTACAACAAAATCACCGCTCCTTTTTGGCCCACAAAATTCAAAACCGAACAAATTAGGAAAGTCAAAGATTTACGTGAAGGATTGAATGAACATCTCAAAAATTTGAAAGTCAGAATTGACGGAGAAGGAACTTCAAAGCCAGTATATGTTGCTTACATTCAACTCAAAAGTGCCTTGCAAGAAAAAGCACAAACGATGATTGGGAATGATGCTGCAATTACAGGATTTTTATACACCCATAAAATTAAAATCGTTGACCGACCTTATGTAGAAATTGTAGATTGGGATTTAGATAAAGAAACCATCGTTTTTAATTATTGTTTTCCCATTGACCCTTTAACAAAAGCGATAGCTGACGCTAATGTAAAATTCAAAACGATTCCTTCGCTAAAAGGAATTAAAGCAACTTATTATGGTAATTTCAGAACGTCTGACAGAGCTTGGTTTGCTTTGATGGATTATGCGAAAAAGAACGATTTGAAAATTAAAAATATAGCCTTGGAACATTTTCTTGCCAACCCGTTTAACGGAGGTAATGAATTAGAATGGGAAACCCAAATTATTATGCCTTACGCTTCAGAGTAATTTAATCTCCTGCAAGGTTTTTTTCAAACCTTGTAGGTTTTTTGGAGATGATGATACGTCTAAAAAAAAGGTAAGAGATGTTTTAATTCTACACAGCTCAAAAACTGAAATCATTTGGATTTTGTCTGGTATCGTATAACCTTAGAATTTCAATACGAGTAGAGGTTACTCTATAAAACAAAGAATTGTGTTTGGTAATAACACATTTTCTAATTTGTAACGATGCATTAAAGTATGGAAATTGAGCAGGATTGATTTGTATTTGATGGATAGAATGGTCTAATTTTTCAATAAAATTCAAACATACTTTTTGTTCCATTTAGCTTCTAAATAATCTAATAAATTACTTAAGTCTTTTGAAGCAAATGAAGACCACCTAACAGATTTAAGCATATTTATTTTTAAGCGTATTTAATAAAGTTTCGTGTTCCATTCCTTCTGAATGGTCCATTTCTTCAATAGCTTCAATCAAACCTTTTTGTTGGTTTTGAGATAAAGAATCCCAATCAGAAATGTCTTTTTTTGATTCGGTCGCTGATACCAATAGGGCGTAAAACTTCTTCAAGTTAGATTCGTCTAAACGGTCCAACGTTTTCAAAATTTTTAATTTCAATTCGCTTGTTGACATTTTTTTTAAATTTTATCAAAAATACAAAAATAGTAGCAACAATTTGTTTTCCATTGAATTTAATAATAGTAACTCATTCTTAATCAGAAAGAAAAATAGTTGTTGTTTTTTACAATTCATCCTCCAAAAACAACAGTTCAGTTACAATCAATTTTAGTTTCGATTGGTCCAAACTACTTTTACATCAGCATAATAAAAGCAACAACCTTTAAAAAAATAAACTATGAAAACATCAGTTCTTATCCTGTTCTTAGCCATAAGTGCAATGGCAACCGCTCAAGTCGCTATCAAAGTAGACATCGTTGGTCTAAAAAACAACAAAGGTCAAGTCCTAATCGGATTGTACAATTCCGAAAATCATTTTCTAAAAAAAGTCTACAAAGGCAATGTCGCTTTAATCAAAAACGCAAAAGCAACGGTCACTTTTGAAAACCTTCCTGCTGGTGAGTATGCGATTAGTGTTTTTCACGATGAAAACAGCAACGGAAAATTAGACACCAACTTTATGGGAATTCCAAAAGAAGCTTATACCGCTTCAAACGATGCCAAAGGGTTTATGGGGCCTCCAAAATACAAAGACGCTAAGTTCCAAGCCACCCAAAACAAGCACATCGTATTGAAAGTATAATCAGTTTACAATTCATCCTCAAAAAACGACAGTTCAGTCACAATCAATTTTACAGCAATTACATCAGTAGTACTTTTACATCATCAAAATAACAACAACCATTTAAAAGAAATTAACAACTAAAAAAATAGAAATTATGATTAAAGTTTTAACCGCCACCGCTTTATTTATTTGCAGTTTATTAGCTGCCCAAGGACAATACGAACAAGGAATGGGAAAAGCGTTCCAATTGTGGGGAGAAGGCAAAAACACCGAAGCTGCCGCTTTATTCGAAAGAATTGCAGCAGTCGAAAAAAACAACTGGTTGCCTAACTATTATGTGGCTTTAGTAAACACCACAACCGCTTTTAGAACCAAAGGCAAAGACGAAGTAACCGCTTTGTTGACTAAAGCACAAAACGCTTTGGATGTAGAATTAATCAAAAACGAAAACAATCCCGAATTATTAGTAATGCAAGCTATGATTCACACCGCTTGGATTGCTTATGACCCAATGACCAACGGACAAAAGTTGTCTGGAAAAGTAATGGAACTCTATGGTAAAGCACAGGCCATTGCTCCAGAAAACCCAAGAGTGGTATTCTGTAAAGCCGAATTCGAAATTGGTGGAGCTAAGTTCTGGGGAACAGATACAACACCTATGTGTGCACAAATTGATAAAGCTATCGGACTTTTTGCTACTTTTAAACCAGAAACAGCTTTCTCACCAAAATGGGGGTTGGACCGTGCTCAAGAAGCTCAAAAGAATTGTAAAAAATAGCAGTAACCCTTTCAGAGTTTTAACTCTGAAGGGTTGAAAACCCAAAACCCAAAACCCAAAACCCAAAACCCAAAACCCAAAACCCAAAACC
>ERZ650300.2074-NODE-2074-length-10928-cov-10.921365_pt1 | contig 10928 bp, 12 predicted proteins | sample MGYA00376236_ERZ650300 | MGnify/ENA primary metagenome ERZ650300 (study PRJEB26733, sample SAMN07839303) | wastewater metagenome | biome: urban; feature: wastewater treatment plant; material: waste water | place: USA: North Carolina | collected 2016-04-28 ... | reverse complement strand
TCGTCTTGCCGTTGTCCCGGCGCTTGAGCAGATCGTCGAGGCGGCGGCGATGCGCGTCCGACAGCGGTTCGGCCAAGGCATCGTAGATGCGCCGGTTGGCGCGGGTGATTGCTTCGGCGCAGACGCGCTCGACAACATCCAGCGTCGGCAAGATGATGTGTCGGTGCCGCAGCGATTCGAGGACGCTGCTGGCCAACACAATCCCCTTGTCGGTCTGCAAGGCCAGCTCGGTGGTGGCATGGACGGCCTGCCGGAAGTGGGCTAGGCCGAACGGCTCCATGCCCAGATACGCCCGCAGTTCGAGCAGGTGTTCGCGCCGGGTTTCCTCCCGCTCGGCATACTGCGGCCAACATGCCGGGTCGAGCCGTAGTTGCCGTCCAATCCATTGCAGCAAGGGCATCGGCACCGCAGCGTCGGGCAACAGGCCTTGACCGGGAAAGCGCAGTAAGCACAATTGCACCGCGACACCCAGGCGGTTGGCTTCGCCGCGCCGCTGTCGGATCAGTGAAAGGTCGGGTTCGCTGAACGTGTAGTGGCGGATGAGTTCGTCTTGGGTATCTGGCAACGCCAACAGGCTATCGCGCTCGGCAGCGGACAGGATGGAACGACGCGGCATATCTCTATTGAACCAATCTCAAGTATTGATACAGGGTCTCCCGGCTCACACCAAACTCACGAGCCAGCTTCGAATTTTGTTCGCCGGCGGCGGCGCGCTGTTGTAGATCGGCTACCCGTTGTCCGGTTCCCCAGGACCCCTCCCATTTCGGTTTACTCTGAGATTTCTAAGATGTTTTAGTGAAACCCTGCACGCTCGTTTTCCTGATTGCCATCAGTCCGCCCATGGCAAATTCGTGCAGGTGTTCGACGATTGCTTCAGTAGGCTGTTGTGCCAATTCTTGAAACGGCCCGAGTTTGCCTCGTCTTCCGATCAGCAGGAACAGGCAAGGGGCCATGACGCTGACCAGGCAGCGGGTGAGCGCGGGATCATCGGCCGGAATGGCGGTGATTTCCGAAAGAATCTGTTTCAACAGCGACGCTTTGGGGAGTATCTCGTGCGCGAAGAGTGCTTCAAGATGCGAGGACGGGGCGAGGAATTCAGACGCCAGCATCGCCAAGTGCCATCCGGGTGCTTCCCCCATTGCCGTGCCGACCAAATGCTGGATTAGCGCAAGCAGTTTCTTCTCGGCCGGTAAAGGGCTATCCACCAGTGAGCGAAGATTGGCCACGTCCATGACACGCCGGTGTGCCTCGATGAGCGCGGCTTGATACAGGCCGTTGCGGCTGCCGAAATGGTAGTTGATCGACGCAAGATCAACCTCGGCCTGTGCGGCAATGGCCTTGCTGGGGGTGGCGGCAAATCCGTGTGCGGCAAATAACTGTCCGGCCGTTTCCAGTATCCGTGTCCGTGTCAGCTCGCCGTCGGCCCGGGTTCCTCGATTCCTGCTCATTTGGTGCTTCCTGTGGTTAGTGCAAGCTAGATTCTAGCTAAAATTTAATTTTAAATTAGTTTTAGTTTCAAGTATTATTTAAATTCAGAACTTCGACTTCCTGTGGAACAGATCATGAAAAAGCAGCCCATTGCCCTCGCCGTTATCGCTATCGCGTTCGTTGCCACAGGCATCTGGTGGTTCATGGGGCAGCGTAGCCACGTTCAGGCCCTGACCCTGTATGGCAACGTGGACATCCGGCAGATATCGCTGGCGTTTGAAGGAAGCGGCCGCGTGACCGAATTGCGGGTTAACGAAGGCGATCACGTGAAAGCCGGCGATCTCCTCGGCGTGCTGGATACCCGCACGCTCGCGTTGCAGGCGGATCAGGCGCAGGCGCAAGTCGCCGTACAGCAACAAACCCTGGCTCGGCTGCGCAATGGCTCGCGTCCCCAGGAAATCTCGCAGGCGCGCAGCCGCATGGTGTCGGCCGAAGCGGACGCCTTGCGTGCGGAACAGGATCTGGCGCGCCTGCAAGGCATCGAGCAAAGCACCCAAGGCCGTGGTGTTAGCGCGCAGGATCTGGATCGGGCCAGCAGCACACTACAGATCGCCCGCGCCAAGGTGACCGAGCAACGCGATGCTTTGCGACTGGCCGAGCTGGGGCCACGTGTGGAGGAGGTGGCGGCGGCCGAAGCGCAACTCAAAGCGGCACAAGCCCAGCTGGCCTTGCTGCAACACCAGATCGCGCAAGGAGCGTTGAAGGCGCCTGCCGATGCGATTGTGCGTTCGCGTCTTCTAGAACCCGGCGATATGGCCACGCCGCAGCGCCCGGTATTCGCACTGGCGCTGACCCAGCCCAAGTGGGTGCGCATTTATGTGAGCGAACCCGATCTAGGCAAGATTCAACCGGGTATGGCGGCAAAGGTGAGCACTGACAGCCAGCCTGAGCAGACCATTGCCGGTAAGGTGGGCTATATCGCGTCGGTAGCGGAATTCACGCCGAAGTCCGTGCAGACCACCGAACTGCGTACCAGCCTGGTTTACGAGGTCCGGGTGCTCGTTGATGACCCGGACGATCGGCTGCGTCTCGGGCAACCAGCGACCGTGGCGCTGGGCAAGGATGCGGCAAAATGAATGGGGTTGACGCCACCGCCAGCGTCACTGTTGTCGCCGAGGGCGTGCGCAAAACCTTCGCTGCGCCCGGCGGCGGTGTCCTGCATGCGGTTAACGAGATTTCGCTCAGCGCACGTACTGGCGAGCTGACCGCGCTGGTCGGTCCCGACGGCGCCGGCAAGACCACGCTCCTGCGCATGATGGCCGGCCTGTTGAAGCCGGATGCCGGGCATTTGCAAGTGCTTGGCGTAGACGTGGCGAAAGATCCGCAGGCGGTGCAGGATCGCATCAGCTACATGCCGCAGCGCTTCGGACTGTACGAGGATCTTAGCGTACAGGAAAACCTCGATCTGTACGCCGACTTGCACGGCGTGCCGCGCACGCTGCGCCGGGAACGTTTTGCGCGCATGCTGGAAATGACTGACCTGGCGCGCTTCGCCGAGCGCCCGGCCGGCAAGCTCTCGGGCGGCATGAAGCAGAAACTGGGGCTGGCCTGCACGCTGGTCCGCTCGCCGGATCTGCTGCTGCTCGACGAACCCAGTGTCGGCGTCGATCCGTTATCACGGCGGGAACTCTGGAAAATCGTGCAACAACTGGTCGATGACGAAAAACTGAGCGTCATCGTCAGCACGGCTTACATGGATGAAGCCGAGCGTTGCGCGCAGATTTTCGTGTTGCACGAAGGCAGGTTGCTGGCCGCCGGGCAACCCGCAGCGCTTAGTGCGCAGGCGCGCGGACTGACTTTTGCCGCGACCCCGCCCATGGGCATGCCGGCCCGCGAACTGCAGGCCCGGCTGATCGATGCCGACGCGCTGATCGTCGATGCCGTGCCGCGTGGTGGTCGGGTCAGCTTTGTTTGCCAGCCTCAAACCGGCGCTGCGGCGCTCGGTGAACTGCTGGGCGAGATTGGCCAGCAACCGCGCCGCGAAGCGCTGGAAGACGCCTTCATGATGATGCTTCGCCAGCAAAAGGAAACCAACGAGTGGCGCCCGTCGGCCGAAGCGTCGAAACCCGCGCCGACCATTAGCGCAAGCGGACAGCCGCCCGAATCGGTAATCGTCGTGCGCGATCTGGTGCGCAAGTTTGGTGATTTCACGGCAGTGGCCAGCACGTCGTTTGACGTTGGTCGTGGTGAAATCTTTGGTCTGCTCGGGCCTAACGGCGCGGGCAAGACCACCACCTTTCGCATGCTCTGTGGCCTGCTGCCATCAACCAGCGGGCATCTCGAAGTCGCCGGTGTCAATCTGCGCACGGCTCGCGCCGAGGCCCGGCGCCGCATCGGTTACGTGTCACAGAAATTCGCGCTCTACGGTAACCTGACCGTACGCGAGAACCTCGAATTCTTCGGCGGCGCCTACCGGCTGCGTGGAAACGCCTTACGGCAGCGGGTCGATGCGGTCGTCGAGCAGTTCGGCCTGGAACCGTCCGCCTTGAGCGGTCTGCTGCCCGGCGGTTACAAACAGCGCCTGGCGATGGCCGCCGGGTTGATTCACGAGCCGGAAATCCTGTTTCTCGACGAGCCTACCAGCGGCATCGACCCGCTGGCCCGTCGCGCTTTCTGGCGCACCATCACCGGTCTGGCGCAGGGGGGCGTCACCATCGTCGTCACGACCCATTTCATGGAAGAGGCCGAATACTGCGATCGCATCGCCATCCAGGATGCCGGCCGCATGCTCGCGCTGGGCGCACCGCAGGCCGTCCGTGAGCAAGCTGGCGGTGACCATTGCGTCGATATGAACAGCGCTTTCATCGCCATCGTCGAGCAGGGGCGCGCCGCTGGCCGGCTCGCAGGCAACGGGGGACGCGCATGAACCAGTCCGGATTCGTCAGGCGCTTTATGGCGCTGGTGCGCAAGGAAATCCACCAGATGATGCGCGACAAGAGCAATCTGGCCGTCGGCTTGTTGTTGCCGATCGTACTGATCCTGCTCTTTGGCTATGGCCTCTCCATGGACGTGAAGCACGCGCCGATCGCCGTGGTCCTCGAAGATGGCTCCCCCAACGCGCGACAGGCGCTCGATGGTTTGCGGGGATCATCCTTCCTTGCACCGGTCTGGACGAACAGCATGGTCGAGGCCGAGGCGCTCATGCGCGCCGGCGAGGTCGACGCCATCGTGCGCGTGCCGGTCGATTTTTCGCGGCGGCTGGCGGCCAGCGACGCGCGCCTGCAACTCGTGCTCAACGGCGTCGATACGGGCACCGCGAACACGCTCGAGGGCTACGTCAGCGGGGCCGTCAGCCAATCGATGCTGCGCGAAGCCGACTGCGCCGGCGGCAAAGCGAATGCGGCGGCGCGGGGTGAAGTCGTGCAGCGCATGTGGTTCAACGAAGCCGGCAACAGCACCTGGTATCTGGTTCCGGGCCTGGTCGTGCTCGTTCTGACCCTGATCGGCGCGTTTTTGACCTCGCTGCTGATCGCCCGCGAGTGGGAAAACGGTACGCTGGAATCGCTTTTCGTTACCCCGGTCCGACCAATGGAAATCGTGCTCGCCAAAGTCGTTCCCTATATCTTCGTCGGGACGATCGATATCGTCATGTTCCTGCTGGCCGCGCGTTTCCTGTTTGAGGTGCCTATTCGCGGTTCTCTGGTGGTCATCATGGCCGCTTCGCTGCTCTATCTCGTGGTGTCGTTGCTTCTTGGGCTGTTCATCTCCGGCAAGACACGCAACCAGTTTCAGGCTAGCCAGGTGGCACTGATCACCAGCTTCATGCCGGCGATGATGCTCTCCGGTTTTGTTTTCGACCTGCGCAACGTGCCGGTGGTCGTACAGGTCGTCAGCCATCTGCTGCCGGCGACGCACTTCATGGGCGCAATCAAGACGCTGTTGCTGGCCGGCACGCACTGGCCGACGGTACTGCAAAGCGCAGGCATCCTGGCGCTGTACGCCGTCGTCTTGCTCGTCGCCACCACACGAACTCTGCGCAAGACACTGGATTGACGCCATGGACGCCTTCATCGCCACACTCGCCCAGCTTTTTGCCTTGATCCGCAAGGAACTCCTCGCCGTGGTCAAAGACCCGGCCAACCGCGTGATCCTGTTTGTGCCAGCGCTGCTGCAGTCAGTTCTGTTCGGCTACGGTGCCACCTATGACCTGACCCATGTGCCCTATGCGGTACTCGATCAGAGCCGCAGCGCGGCGTCCGTCGAGCTGCTGGCGCATCTGGATGGCACCGGCGTTTTCAAGCGCGAAGCTACGCTCAGTTCAACGCGGCAGATCGCCGAGGCGATCGACGATCAGCAGGTGCTGCTGGTGCTCAGCATCCCCGCCGACTTTGCCGACCGTCTGGCGGCCGGCCAGCGCGCGCCGTTGCAACTGATCCTCGACGGGCGCAATTCGACGACCGCCGGCTCGGCCGCCGGCCATGTCAACGCCGTGGTAACGACTTTCAATCAATCGCTCGGCGCGGCACCGGGGATCAGGATCGAGCGGCGCGCCTGGTTCAATCCCAACCTGGAGTCGCGCTGGGGCATGATGCCCAACCTGATCGCGGCATTGAGCATGATCCAGACGCTGCTGATCGCCGCGCTTTCGGTAGCGCGCGAACGCGAGCAGGGCACGTTCGACCAGTTGCTGGTGACGCCGCTCACGCCGATGCTGATCCTGATCGGCAAGGCGCTTCCGGCGATCTTCATCGGCATCATCCAATCGTCCATCGTCTTTCTGATCATCCGTTTCTGGTTCGGCATTCCCATGAACGGATCGGTCGCGCTGCTCTATCTCGGTCTGTTTACCTTCACGATTGCGGCGGTGGGGGTCGGGCTGTCGATTTCGGCGCTGTCGCTCAACATGCAGCAGGCGATGCTTTACACCTTCCTGCTCATCATGCCGCTGATGCTGCTGTCGGGTTTGCTGACCCCGGTACGCAACATGCCCGAGGTGTTGCAGATCGCCACTTACGTCAATCCGCTGCGCTTCGGGATGAACATCGTGCGTCGCGTCTATCTGGAAGGCGCCACGCTCGGCGATATCTGGCGCCAGTTCATTCCCCTGTTCGTGCTGGCTGTCGTCACGCTGCCGCTGGCGGCCTGGCTGTTCCGCAACCGTCTTGCCTGATTCGAGGTTTTCACATGTCCGATTGTTCTCATCGCTCTTCACGCTTCGGCCTGGCCGCTTGTGTTCTGGCGCTGTTGCTCGCGGGTTGTACCGTCGGCCCGGAATTCGTGAAGCCGACGCCAGCCGCCCCTGACGACTGGACAAGCTGGCGCGCCGCCGACGAGGCGCTGCGTTTGCCCATCGGTGCCGAACAGCCGATCCCGTCGACGTGGTGGACGGCGTTGGGCGATCCGCTGCTCGATCGTCTGCAAGCGCGTGCGCTGAAATCCAGCCCCGATCTACAGATAGCGGCGTTGCACTTCGCCCAGGCACGCGTTCAGCGCAGCACAACAGCTGCACAACAAGTCCCGGAAATCGGCCTCAACGGCGGCGTGAATCGCCAACGCCAGAGCGAATACGCCGCCGGAACCCGGATGCTCGACTTGATCGGCAGCAATCGGGACGCTCTGGCCAAGGCCTTGAGCGAGCCTTTCACTTTTTATCAGGCCGGCTTTGATGCCTCGTGGGAAATCGATCTCTGGGGGCGTGTGCGCCGCTCCATCGAGGCTGCCGATGCCGATGTGGCAAATCAGGCGGCACTGCTCGACCTGGCGCGGCTGAGCCTGGTCAGCGATGTCGCACGCAACTACTTTGAACTGCGGACCACCCAGCGCCAGATCCAGCTCATGCGCGAAGATATCGCCGCGTTGGAATCCCGCCTGCAATTACTGGAGGCGCGGGCGCGGGGCGGCGTCATCAACCATCTGAATCTGGAGCAACAGCGCGCCGAACTGGCCGCGAACAAGGCGCAATTGCCAGCCCTGCTCAGCCAGGAAGGCGCCAGCCTCAACCAGATCGCGCTCCTGCTCGGCGAACCGGCACGGGCGCTGCGTGACGAACTGGGCGCTCCTATTGCCGACAGCCAGACCGCATTGCCCGATCTGGCGCTCGGCCTGCCTTCGGAAGTCGCGCTACGCCGCCCGGACATTCACGCCGCCGAAGCCCGCCTGCATCGCGCCACGGCAAGTATTGGCATCGCACAGGCCGAGCTGTACCCAAGCATCCGCCTCGGCGCGCGTTTTGGCTATGAGTCCTATCTGAGCGGCGAATTCGCCGACTGGGGCAGCCGTACCTGGTCGGTCGGACCAAGCCTGAACCTGCCGCTATTCGACCGTGGACGGCGCAAGAGCATCGTGCAACTCCGGGAACTGGAACAACAGGAAGCCGCGGTGAATTATCAAAAAACGGTACTCAAGGCCTGGCAGGAGATCGACGACGCGTTGAACGCCTACGCGGCTGATCGGCTACAGCTACAAGAGCTTGAAATACGAGAACACGCTTCTGAGCAAGCCTTTCTGCTTGCAAAGGCCAGCCATGATGGCGGTGTCATCGATTTTCTTCCGGTGATCGATGCCCAGCGTAGCTATCTGCAGGCTCGCCGGGATCTGGCGACAACACAGGGACGACTAAGTAGTCGGTTCGTTACCGTCAATAAAGTGCTGGGAAATGCTCCTGGCAGCGAGTGACCGGTCAAGGGCGATATTGCAGATGTGCAGAATAGCAATTACTACCAAAGTCTGTTTTTACCTACCACGACTCAGTCGATCCACCTCCGAACAACAGCTTAGCGACCAATTGCCGACCGATCATAACGACCAGTCGAATGGCAGCTCAGGCCGAGCACTTGTCGGCGAGCAGTCTTCACGAGCGTCAGCTTCACTCACTCACCGGCCATAGCCGCTCGGACACAGCGTAGGACCGGTTAGGGGCGACACCGGGAGTTGGATCGTTGTAGCACTGAACAGAATCCCGTTTCAGATCGGCATCATTCATGCGGCTGAACCGCGGGAGAGCAGCTTTACGCCGTCCGGCCGCAGTTCGCCCTTGGGTGACACGTGCCGGTAGAGCGTCTGCCGGGTAATGCCGAGCTCTTCGCAGAGATCGCCGACCTTGGTTTCCGGTTGCCCCATGGCGGCCAACGCCAGGCGCAACTTGGCGGCGGACATCTTGAATGGGCGTCCGCCTTTCCGACCACGCGCCCGCGCCGAGGCCAACCCAGCGACTGTCCGTTCGGTGATCAACTCCCGCTCGAACTCGGCCAATGCCGCGAAGATGCCGAAGACCAGCTTGCCGGCGGCGGTCGTCGTGTCGACCGCCGCACCTTGACCGGTCAGGACCTTCAATCCCACGCTGCGCGTAGTCAGATCGTGCACGGTGTTGATCAGGTGCCGCAGGTCACGTCCGAGCCGATCCAGTTTCCACACCACCAGCGTGTCGCCTTCTCGCAGCGCCTTCACGCAGGCTGCGAGGCCCGGGCGATCCTCGCGTTTACCCGAGGCCAGGTCCTCGTAGAGATGCACCGGATCGACGCCGGCCGCGATCAGCGCGTCTCGCTGCAAGTCGGTAGCCTGGGAGCCGTCCGCCTTTGACACCCGCATGTAGCCAATCAACATCTTGCACCTGTCACATATACGTCCGATTATGTGACAGTGTGAGGCAGAAAGTTCTCGCCGTCAAAAATTGTCACTTAACCCGTAATTTAGTCTAAGACACGCAAAGGGTGTTTTGGGATGAAATGTGACAAACGAGGTGAGCTACCGTGTTGCGCCTTCCCTGAAGGCACTCCGTTCTCTTAGCGTACGATTTTTTCCGTTTTCTGAGACGACCCCAAGGAGAAAACGATGGAACGAGAAGCAAGCGGCCAGCAGGCCAACCGGGACGAAGGCGCAGCCCTGCGCCGCATGGATCAGCAGCAGCAACAAGCGCCCAAGCAGGAGCAGGAGCAGCCCCGCGAATCCCAGCAGCAGGAGCAGCAGAACCGCCTCCAACAGATTGCCGCCCAGATGGAGCAGCAGCGCATGGAGCGGGAGCGCCAGAAGCAGCAGGAGCGCGAGCGCAGCGGCCCGGATTTGAGCCTGTGACGTGGCACCAATAGACGGCAACGTGTCGGCATCCGTTGATGCGTTGTCGGCAACCTTGAAAGGATGATTCCAATGAAAACCAAAACCGACTTCCAAGCCTTCGGCGCAGCCGTGGCCGCGTGGATCGCGGAGCGAACCGGCGAGCCGGTATCGGCCAGTGCCTGCGCTGAAACGCTCGCCACTGGCGAAGCCATCATCACCGCCGCCCGCGTGCCGGTGCTGATCCCTGACCTGTGGCCCGTGTCGCGGCTGGAAATGCTCTATGTGCCCCCGGAAGGCACGCCAGCAGGCCCAGCCATCACGGCCAGCTTTTCCGGCGAAGTCAGCCGGGCCGTGTTGCGCTCGATTGGCCGGGCAGTGCGGGCCGAGTTCGACAACACCGGAACCGACATGCTGCGGCTTGAGCTGGACAACGGCGCGGCCCTCTTCCTGCACTCGCCGGAGGTGCGGGAAACCGTCACCGAGGCCGCAGGCGTCACCCTGCTTTCAGAGTGAAGGAGGCGCACATGGCCCGCTTCTGGAAGTTCAACGTGGACGCCTGCACCTTCGAGCAGTGCGACCGACAAACCGCCCTTGAGGCTGACGTGCCCGTGATCGTGAATGACGGCGACGTGCGCGTGCAGATCGAGGGCAAGGCCCGGCACTGGCCCAGCGGTGAACCGCTGACCGTGGCCGGTGTTCAATTCGACCGGGAGAACTACGAATGACGAACGACGATCAAGACCGCTTCGGCTTGCCTGCAAGTGCCTTTGCAGCGGCCCATAACAGCCACGGGAGCGCCCGCACGGTGCGGGCTGGGATGTACGTCCCGACCCGTGGCGAAGTCGCCTCTATGGCCCCGGAAACCCTGCGCCCGATCCTGATTGACTGGCTCCACGAAAGCCCGTCAGAGCTGATCCCCAGCACGGCCCAAATCAGCCAGGTCAAAGCCATTTTGGAGGCTCGCCCGGATGCCGCCGAGCTGGCCGGGTTGATCGAAGAGTGCCGGGCCTACATCGAGGACGTGGCGTGATTCTGGTCATCGACCTTGAGGCGACCTGTTCGGACGATGGGAGCATCACGCCCGAGCAGATGGAGGTGATCGAGCTGGGGGCAGCATGGGCCACGCCTGCCGGTGAAGTCATCGACACCTTGCAGCGCTTCGTCAGGCCGACCGAGCGCCCGACCCTCACGCCCTTCTGCCGTTCGCTGACCCACATCGAGCAGGCCAGCATCGACACCGCGCCGAGCTGGCCCGCTGTGGCCGCCGAGCTGGCCGAGTTCGCCCGCCTGCACGCCGGGCAATGCTGGGGGAGCTGGGGAGCCTACGACCGACGCCAGATCGAGCGCGAGAGCGCCCGGCATGGCCTCGCTGACCCACTGGCAGGGCTTCCCCACCAGAACCTTAAAGCGGCCTTTGCCAAGCGCCGGAAGATCAAGCAGGTAGGCAT
>ERZ650300.2071-NODE-2071-length-10946-cov-3.584244_pt1 | contig 10946 bp, 15 predicted proteins | sample MGYA00376236_ERZ650300 | MGnify/ENA primary metagenome ERZ650300 (study PRJEB26733, sample SAMN07839303) | wastewater metagenome | biome: urban; feature: wastewater treatment plant; material: waste water | place: USA: North Carolina | collected 2016-04-28 ... | reverse complement strand
TCGCCGCCTTATATTTTTATTTATGCTCAAATCTTGAGCTAAGCCCAAGATTAGGTCTTCGGCAGACTGCCCTCGCCGCTAGCGGCTCTTAGTGGTAAGCGCCTAGCGTAGCAAAACGGGCTTTGCCGGTTTTGGCGTATTTTTTGATATATATTATCTCAAACGAAAGTAAACGGACTGTTAACGGGTGGCCTCATGCCACTCTGCCCAGATTCAAAACAAAATAATGCCTACCCTCTTTGTAGTCATGCGATATATCGACATCGTGCAAAGTTAGTATCTGCCTGACTATATAAAGCCCAAGACCCAACCCCTCGGAGGAGCCATCCCCTTTTACGAATGCCTCGGAGAGCAGATCAAAATTCATAGCCAAAGGCTCCCCCTCGTTTGAAATAGTCAAAATAGGGCTATCCCACTCTACCGTCACTTTTTTTGTATCACTAAATTTAACGCCGTTTTGGAGGAGGTTTTTTAATGCCAAAGCAAATAGCTTGAAATCGACAAACACCGTGTCGTCATCACTACCGAAAATCTCAATATTCTCATCCTCCAAAAAGGCGGTATCGGCCGCTTCAACTATCAAATCTTTTATCGAATACTCTTTTTGATTTAGCTTTACGCCCCCGGATGTCAGATTTTCTATCGAAAGTAGCTCCGCAATAACAACGTCAAACCTCACAAAAAGCATCTCAAACCGCTCTTTTAATCCCTCTTCGGGCAGCATCTCCGTCAAAAAGCGCCCTTTTGAGAGCGGTGTTTTTAGCTCATGGGCGATATTTCGCAAAAAAAGAGATCTCGCCTTTGAGAGGGCATCCAGTTTTGCCGTCGTTGCATCAAACGCATCCGACACCAGACGAACCTCCTCGCAGAGCCTATCGCCCAGAGGCGGCATTTGAACCCCGTCGCCGTATGCCTCAACCCTGTTTTTTAGGGTTGTTATCGGAGCCAGATTGCCAAGAATAGACCTGTACAAAATAGCCAATCCGCCGAAAGTAACCAAAAAAGCGGCGAAAATAAAAAACGTAGCCGTACTTTTTTTGCTTATATCCTCAAACGCAACAGCACGGTTTGGCCGCCTCATCACAACATACCGCCGCCCATCGTAGTCGTAAAACTCTATATAAAAAGGGCCTTTTGAATCGACCGCTTCCAAATTCCCGTTTTGGACGGTCTTGTTTATCTCGTCATCTCCCGCAAGCCTAAAGTCAAGCTCTTTTAGCCTCTCGTTTAGTGTATTTTGGTCGTTTTGAAAGTGCTTCAAAGAGCGCCCCGCCTGCATTAGCCTCTGATGCACCTGACCCTGCGTCTCTTTTTGCTGCACAAAAAATATAAGCCCGAATACAGCCGTAATCAATACGGCAGAGAGGGCAAACGCAACCCTGATTTTAAAAAAAAGTGAGTTTTTTCTCATCCGACAAACTTGTATCCGGCACCTTTGACCGATTTGATAAATTCCGGATTTTTCGGATTGTCGCCGAGTTTTTTCCTGATTCTACTGACTACCACATCAATGCTTCGCTCACCGCTCTCCCACCGCATTACGCTTACGTTTTCAGCGATATAGTCTCTGGAAAGCACGCTCCCTCTGGCTTCACACAAAAGCTTTAGTATCTCAAACTCAGCAAGGGTAAGCTCAAGCACCTCGCCGTCCAAAAAGGCTTGCATTTTTTTGTCGTCTATTTTTAGTCTGGATGTCTCGTTTGAGATTAGAGGGTGTTTATAGCGCCTGAGTATCGTGTGGATTCTGGCGACTAGCTCCCTTGGGTCATACGGTTTTGGGAGATAGTCGTCGGCACCCCTCTCAAGGCCGATTAGCTTGTCGGCTATATCGCTTCTGGCGGAGGATATAATAAAAGGGATCTGCGAGATTGAACGTAGCTCTCTGCACACCTCAAGCCCGTCCATCTGAGGGAGGGTCAGGTCTATGATAGCGATGTCGTAAGGGTGCGTCCTTACCCCTTCCAAAAAAGCTTTCGGGGTCTGGTAATTTGTAGCCTCCATCCCGTGTCCTGCCACAAAAGAGGAGAGCAGAGAGGCAAGCTCCGCATCATCCTCTACCATCGCTATCCGTATCATCTATTTTGCCAGTTCCGTCAAACTTTTTTGTTGCTCAGGCGTAAGTACATAATATATTTTTGATAGATGTTCGGCTCTTAGATCAAGTACTTTTTGCATTCTGTCGTTAGCCTCTTTTTTGAAACCCTCTTTTGAAAAACCGTTTTTGGTCACAAACGGGTCTTTGTTTATAGACTTTTGCCCGATATGCAATTTTGCCATTTCAGCTCTAAACTCTTTATTTAGTTCGGCTATTTTATCCTCTTGCTCTTTTGTCAGTTTTAACGTTTTTATACTCATAGGGGCTCCAAACATCATCCCCTTATCCATATATCCACCCATTTGTTGCTTCGACCCTTTGCCATCCATTGCCCCCATACCTTTTTCGCATGCCGGAGCGGCAAATATAGCGGTTGCGGCTACCATAGAAGCCAGTAGTAGTTTTGCGGTTTTCATCGTCGTCTCCTTATTTTGTTTTGACGATAAAACTATAAAACTCCACCGCAAACCGAAAATGAATTTTGTATTAACAAGTTTTAACGGGCTAAACCGCTTCTAAAAGCATAAATCCGGTTGAGAATCTACCGCTCTCCGGAATAAAACATAGTATCTTATCCCCTTTTTTTAATTTTCCGCTATTAAAAATCTCCTCCAAAATTATATATAGAGGCGGAACCAGTGTTACCTTTGGTCGTGAGATTCGTAAACCATTTTTCTCTAGGTACCTCAAACCCGATTTTTTTCATCGATTCAAACATTTTATCACTAAAGTACATCGACGAAAAATGCGGCAACAGCCAATCGACATCTTCGGCTTTTAGAGCCCTTTTTTCGATTATTTCGGCCAACGGTTTTTCTACCGCATAAATAGGGATATTCTCATTTAAAAGCTTGACATCCTGAGCTATAGCCAAAAGTGAGTTATCGACCACTTCGGATATATCCCCAAACTCCTTCCACCCCTTAACACCGCCGTTTTCTTTCGGTACACCGCCGCAATACATACATACCGGCCTCTCGTTTGCATATGAGCGTGTCTCTATCCATTCTATTTTTAGAGACAACCCATCTTTATTTGGCATATCCGACAAAAATGCAGCCCCTGCACCGTCGGAGAGCATCCATCTCAAAAAATCCTTTTCAAAAGCTATCTCCGGTTTTTTCTCCAAAGCCGACAACTTGTGCTCCGATTCGGCTTCAAAGTTTTTTGAAGCGAGCATCGGCGATACAAGCTCTGATCCGGTCGTAACGGCAGATGATGCCAATCCCCCTTTGATAGAGGCATACCCGTATTTTAAAGCCATTATCCCGCTAAGACATATCCCCGCTGCACTCATTACCTCCACGCCTGCAAGTCCTAACTCACCTTGAACCATCGGAGCATGCCCCGGCATCAGCTGATCCGGCGTACTTGTGCCGCATGATAATATATCTACGTTACGACCTTTTAGTGCCCCCTCAACCGCTTTTGCCGTAAGCTCTGCATTGTTATGCGTTAGCTTTTTCGTATCTTTGTCTATCGCATAGTGTCTCGACTTTATTCCGTTGCTTTTAAGGATAATTTTTTTGGCTCTTGACGGCTTGCCGCCTATAAATCCGAGCACCTCCTCCATCTCATCGTTGCTTACGGGATCGTTCGGTAGAAATACACACAGGTCGGTAATGTAAACGTTCGTCATAGCACACCTCCTAGAAAAGTAAAAATATACTTGTACATTATAATAAATATTTTTATATTTAGTTTAAAGATTAAAAATATATACTTGCACTTATGAATGAAGAATTTACAAAGTCCGGAGGATACCGTGTTTAGTACGACTAGGCTGGTGTATTTGACATCGTTTATTTTGTGGGGGTTTGCTCTTTTTCATATATCGTCTATTCCTGGTGGCTTTACAACTCAAGCACCTGTTTGCATGCTATCTACTATGACGATTTTTGGTCTGGCAACCTTGGCTATAAGAAGATTCGATAAACGGGGGGAATGAGCTGCCGATTTATGTAATATCGGATACACAATGCGGACATTTGACCGCTTCGATATGAACCGCACTCTTGCAGTATGGACAAACTTTTGTCGTAGGTATTGCCGAAGTCTCCTCCTCTTTTTTCGGCTCCGCTCCGGCTCGCAACTTGTTTATGGAACGGACAAGGAAAAACGTCGCAAATGCAACAATCAAAAAGTTTATCATGGAGTTTAGGAAAACACCGTAGTTTAGGGTCACCGCACCGGCTTTTTTGGCCTCTGAGAGAGTATGATAAACACCTGTACCGTTAGCGTCTTTGAGGACAAAAAACTGATTTGAAAAATCAACACTCCCCATCACAACGGCTATCGGAGGGGTGATGATGTCCGCAACTAAAGAGTTTACGATTGCACCGAAAGCGGCTCCAATGATTATACCGACCGCCATATCGACGGCGTTACCCTTGACTGCAAACTCTCTAAACTCTTTAAACATCTTTTTCCTTTTTTACTTATGTTACGCACAAATACGAGCAAAGCCCGTATTTACAGCAGGGACACGAGTGTCCCTTGCAACCCCCATGTAGCGTTAGCGGAATTCCGCAGCGTTAGCGAGGACAAAAGCTACCCGCAAGCGGGAGAGATTCTATGTTATTTATACGCTTTAATTGCGTCGTCTAGGATTTTTGTAGCAGATGCCAGGTCTTCAAAACCTTTTACTTTTACCCATTTGTTTGGCTCAAGCATTTTGTAAGTTTCAAAGAAGTTTTTGATTCTATCTACCGTGATTTTCGGCAAATCGTCGATTGATTTGATGTTTTCATATCTTGGGTCTAGTTTTTTTACAGGGACTGCAAGCAGTTTTTCATCCATACCGCTCTCGTCTTCCATGATAAGTACGCCGATTAGTCTACATTTGATTACGCAACCTGCTTGAAGCGGGTATTCGTTGAGTACCAGTACGTCAGCAGGGTCGCCGTCGTTTGATAGTGTGTTTGCCACAAAGCCGTAGTTTGCAGGGTAGAACATTGCAGAGTACATTACTCTATCCACGACTACTGCGCCGCTCTCTTTATCTATTTCGTATTTGATGTTCGTGCCGTAAGGTATTTCGATTACGACATTGATGCCGTCCGGGTTGCTACCGATTTCTATTTTTGATAAATCCATATTTTTAGCTCTCCTCTAAAATTTGTGCGGTGATTTTAACACGGAGAGGCTTTTGGGGTGGTTTTATCTGCCGCCTCTGCCTCCACCCCTTGCAGAGCCGCCGCTTCCCGCTCCACTACCGTCTTTTAGCCTTTGTTGGCTCCCGATACCTTGCGGATTAGCATTTTGTCCCGTACCCTGAGCTACGGAGTCCGGTCTACCGATATATTTTGAGCGTTCATCGGCCGACAGCTGTTGTAATTTATCCTGATAGGCTTTTTGAAAATCAGCCCTCTCCTCGGCCGCCACCTTGCCCCTCATCTGACTCATTTCGTCTATGCTCATCTGGCTATAATCTGCCCCGAACAAAAGAGAACCACCGACAAATACAAAAACAAAAACAAACTTTTTCATATTAATGCTCCTTATTTAAATATAAGTTGAGCATGATATTTTGGTGTTAATTATCTGTATAAATTAAAAAATAAACCTCTAAAACTGTACGAGTCCATTCATAGGTGAACTAGCAGAGGCAAAAGGTTTTTTGGCTATCCGTCCGGCCAAAAAGCTCATTCTGCCTGCGATCACGGCATATTTCATCGCCTCTGCCATCATTACGGGGTTTGTCGCCTGAGCTATCGCCGTATTAGTAAGCACTGCATCCGCCCCAAGCTCCATCGCTATTGCGGCATCGCTGGCGCATCCGACACCGGCATCCACAATCACCGGAACCTTTATTGCCTCTTTGATAAACACGATATTAAACTTATTTTGAATACCCAGACCGCTACCTATCGGACTAGCCAGAGGCATCACCGCCGAGGCTCCGGCACCCTCCAGCCTCTTTGCCATTATCGGGTCATCATTTGTGTATGCAAATACCGTAAACCCCTCTTTCGCCAGAACTTCCGTTGCGGCGAGCGTCTCGATGACATCCGGATATAGCGTTTTGTCGTAATCGCCTATACACTCCAGTTTTACGGTCGTAATTCCGGTTGCCTCTCTCACTAGACGAAAGAGCGTGATAGCCTCCTCGGCGGTCTTGCATCCGGCAGAGTTTGGGAGTAGCTTGACATCGGTATCTTTGAAGTAGTCCATCAGGTTTTCTTCATCTTTATTCATGATGTTTACACGTCTCACCGCTACCGTTATCATCTCGGAGCCGCTGATTAGCGTAGCCTCTCTAGTTGTTTTGAAATCAGGATATTTTCCGCTCCCGACGATTAGGCGGCTTTTTAGTTCGAGTTGTCCTATTTTTAGTATATCGCTCATAATATATCCCTTGCTTTGAATGTCGTTGTTTTATGATAGTATAATTAAACACTTTTGAATGAAGGGGAATTATCATGAGAATTGCCTTTATAATGGCCGTTATAGCTACTTTTTTTACCGTTTTTGCCGCCGAACCGTCCGGTATGTTTAAGACCCTAAAAGGGGAGATAACGGTCATCAGGGGTGATGCAAAACTAAAACCGAAAATCGGTGAAAAGTTTTTTGAAAAAGATGTAATAACAAGCGGAGCAAACGGGAGTGCGGGTCTCATATTTAGCGACGATACTCTGGTATCCATAGGGCCAAATTCGGAGCTCTCCGTAAAAGAGTATCTGTTTGAGCCAAGTGAAAAAAGAACCGCATTTACAACATCCCTAACAAAAGGGAGCATGGCCTGTATGACAGGGCTAATCGCAAAAATCAACCCGAATTCGATGAAGGTGCAAGTCAAGACCGCAACGATGGGGATTCGGGGGACATACTTTATAGCGGAGGCCGGAGAGTGAAATATATATATCCGCTCATCGTAGCCGTCGCCGCCCTAACCCTATCAGGATGCGCCCAAAAAGAGGTCAGAATCATACTGCTACCGGAAGATGGCGGCAAAGTCGGCAGAATAGAACTAACCGACAAAAGCGGTAAAAGCTATACGGTTGACAAAGCGTGGGAACAGGTCGAGCTAAGCAAAGACGGTAAAGCCAAAAGCGAAATCACTAGCGAACAGGCTGTTGTGGCTCAGTTTGGGCAAACCCTATCGGCATTACCGATACCTCCGGCGACTTTTATGATTTTTTTCAAAAGCGATTCGGCAGAGATTTTGGGCGCTTCGCTAAAAGAGCTTGAGGGGATGCTAGGGCAAATAAAAGAGAGAAAGCCTAATCAGATAATCTGCGCCGGACACTCCGATAGCCTCGGCGAAAAAAGCTACAACAAATCACTCTCCCTAAAAAGAGCCGAAGCGGTTCAAAAATACCTAATCAAACACGGCATAGACAAAAACATTATAGAGATAAGCTATTACGGCGACGCAAACCCACTCGTAAAAACAGCCCCCGGAGCATCAAACGCCAAAAACAGAAGGGTAGAGATTATAGCTAGATGACGGGGGAGATTCACCCGTCTTTGTTCATCTGCTCCACTAGAGCTTTTAGGGTCTCATCGGCCTTATCGTTTTCCACTTGACAAGTTCCGGCCGCCTCGTGTCCGCCGCCGCCGTACCTTAGCATTAACTCTCCGACGGTTGTTTTGGAGCTTCTGTCAAAAATGGATTTACCTACCGCAAATACGGTATTTTGTTGTTTTACCCCCCATAGGATATGGATAGATATGTTTGCCGTCGGGAAAAGGGCGTAAATCATAAATCTATTTGTCGGATATATCGTCTCCTCGCCCCTCAAATCCAAGACGACAACGTTTTTGGTCTGTGTGGCACACCTTTGTATCTGCTCTTTTGCCGCTTCGGCATATTTTTCGTATAGCTCCACCCTCTCTTTTACGTCTGGGAGGGCGAATATCTCTTTGATTGTGTGGTTTTTGCAATAGTCGATCAAATCCATCATCAGTTGATAATTTGAGATCTTAAACTCCCTAAACCTTCCGAGTCCGGTTCTGGCATCCATCAAAAAGCTCAGAAACTCCCACCCTTTAGGCTCTAGGACATCCTCTTTTAAAAACTGTGCGGAATCGGCTTTATCCACCGCAACCATCATCTCAGCAAAACTCTCAGGAAAGGTCTCAAACCCACCGTAGTACTCAAAAACAACCCTTGCCGCAGAAGGGGCGGTCGGGATAATGATATGATTCTCCCTCTTTTCGTTTCTGATACTCTCCGACAAATGGTGGTCGAAAGCCAAATGAACCCCGTCTACATACGGAAGATTCGTAGTTATATCGCCGGAGGTAATCTCTATTTTACCGTCTTGCATATCCTTTGGGTGGACAAACGTAATGTCATCTATTATCTCCATGTGCTTTAGGAGCACGGCGCACACCAACCCATCCATATCGCTTCTGGTGACCAGTCTATATTTTTTTTCACCCATATAAAACCTCTTGTTTGATTTTTTTGTATATTAGCATAAAACCCAAAATGTCAAGAAAGTGTCAATATTTTTGATTTTGAACCGGCAACCCGTTGTTATAAAATTAAGATCTCTAATTAAAAGAGGTCTTAAAAGAGCAACTAGTTGCGAGAGCCGTCTGCTGAAGACCTAATTTACGGCTTTGCCGGAAATTTGAGAATTAATCGGACGGTTAAATTCTACAAAACCTAAAAAAGGAGTTTAAAGATGAACAAGATTTTATTTGTAGCCCTATTTGGAGCGGCCTCTGTTTTTGCGGCAACGCCTAACACGGAGGTGGCAAAATATCTATCCTCTCTAAAAGCTGAAGCCAAAACAGAGTTTAGCGAGGCGGCCGGAAAAGAGATTTTTACAAAAGAGAATATCAAAGACGGCCAAAAAATATCCTGTACATCGTGCCACACCCAAAACCTCAAAGGTTACGGCGAGAACAAAAAAACAGGTAAACGGATAGAGCCTCTAGCCCCTTCCGCAAATCCAAAATCGCTAACCGACGTTGCCGAGATAAAAAAATGGCTCAAACGAAACTTTAACGACGTATACGGCAGAGAGGGAACCGCCAAAGAAAAAGGCGACGTGTTAACTTTTTTATTAAAACAGTGATGCTATGCGACGTTACGGGCAAAGCCCTTAACGTCGGCAGGGACATAAATGTCCCTTGCAACCCCCTAAAGCTTCCCGCATTTGCGGGAGAATATCAAATAAGGAGACTTTTATGAAAACCACTAAAATTGCTTTACTAACCGTGCTTGCTACGCTATCTTTGTTTGCCAAAAACGAAAACGTGGGCGAAGTCAATATGCCGCTTTATAAAAAAGAGTGCGGAAGTTGCCATATGGCATACCAGCCGAAACTTCTAAATCAGCCGTCATGGGGCAAAATGATGGATAATCTAAAAAACCATTTCGGAACAGATGCCTCTTTGGAGCCTGACGAAACAGCCAAAATCAGAGATTATCTAACAAAAGAGTCAAGCTACGGCGAGGGCGGGATACACGATAAGATAAGCTCGCAAAGGTGGTTTGTAAAAGAACATAGAAAAATATCTCCATCGCTCGTATCGCAACCTGCCGTCAAATCATGGGCAAACTGTGCGGCGTGCCACAAAACCGCAGAAAAGGGGCAGTACGGCGAAAGATACATAAATATTCCGGGATATGGAGCTTATAGAGACTAAAAGGAGACGATATGCAAAAAATTTCATGGCCGCTTACAAACAGGGTTTTACATACGGTATTGATTGTTGCGGTGGCGGCGTCTTTTGCCAGTTCGGCATCGGAAGCGTTTTTATTTTGGCATATCCTTTTTGGAGGCGCCGTTTTTTGGGCTGTTTTTGCAAGGTTTACATGGGGCTTTATCGGCCCCCAATACTCAAAATTTGGAGATTTTGACCTTAGCGCAAAAAATCTCATAATGTATTTCAAAAATATCCTAAAACCTCACGAAAGTCTCGGACACAATCCGGCCTCTTCGTGGAGCGCAATAGGCATGCTCTTTGCTTTGGCGGCGACTTGCGTTACAGGTTTCGCCGGATACCTTTTAAAAAGCCACGACCTAAAAGAGGTTCACGAGTTTTTTGCATATCTAAGTTTGGCGATAATTGCCGGACACATAGCCGGAGCCGTTTTGTCCGCCTTTACCTCCGGCAAAGATACCCTTTTTAGGATATTCGTAAAAACAAAAGGGTCGTCAATCCCAAGCTTTGGAGCCGGATCAAAAGCGGCGGGTATAGCTTTGGCATTTGGCGTTTTACCTGTTTTTGGAGCCGCATATTATGCCATGACCGCCTATCTCGAATCAAAAAGCGCCGCTTTAGCGCAACAACTACCGCCCGTTTACGCCAAAGAGTGCGCCGAGTGCCACTCCCTGTATCCGGCCTCATATATCGGCAAAGCCGGCTGGGAGAGGATAATGGGAAACCTATCGGAACATTTTGGAACCGACGCCTCTTTGGACGAAGAGGCAACCATAGAAATAGCGGAGTTTTTAAAACAAAACGGCGGTAGCGACGGGACAAAGTTTAGCGCTTTAGCGAGCGCCGAGGATAAAATAGAGATTACAAAAACAAAGGTCTGGATCAAAAAACACAAAAAAATACCAAAAGAGATTTTTGCCAAAAAAGAGTCCAGAGCCTCAAACTGTCTGGCTTGCCACAAAGATGCAAACTCAGGGGCAATCGATCCGGCAAATATAAGCTTTGAGAAACTATCATCAAAAGATAAAATGTCGATTTACGGGGCTTTGCTTTGCGAATAATATTTGTTTTTTTGGTCACGGCATTTGCCCTTGTCGGTCACGACTCTGCTATGTTCGATATAGGCTCTTTGGAGCTGAGCGAAAAACAGGAGGTTGAGCTAAAAAGGCTTTTTAAAGAGTACAAAAAAGACGGAAAAAAAAGATATAAAGAGGCTCATAGGCTACAT
>ERZ650300.2067-NODE-2067-length-10961-cov-3.412342_pt1 | contig 10961 bp, 4 predicted proteins | sample MGYA00376236_ERZ650300 | MGnify/ENA primary metagenome ERZ650300 (study PRJEB26733, sample SAMN07839303) | wastewater metagenome | biome: urban; feature: wastewater treatment plant; material: waste water | place: USA: North Carolina | collected 2016-04-28 ... | reverse complement strand
AAAGAGAGAAGATGTTTGGGGGCGTAGGTAAAAGTATTGAACAATCAGAAAAAGTGCTCAGCCCAGTAATAGACCGTTTAAATTTATTTAAAAAATACCAGCCAGCTGATGCAAATGAGTGGAAAAGTCAGGTGCAAGAAGTGACTCAGTCACAAAAGCCAATTCAGGCAAGAGTTATTCTTTATGTGATTGTACTCTTGTTTATCTGTTTAATTGTTTGGGCTGGGTTTGCCAAAGTGGATGAAATTACCCGTGGTGAGGGTAAAGTGATTCCATCACAACAAATGCAGGTTATTCAATCTGTTGATGGTGGTGTTGTTGAAGAAGTATTGGTTCAGGAAGGTGATCATGTCAAAAAAGGTGATCTACTTATACGGATTGATCCAACTCGGTTTACTTCAAACTTAAATGAAGTGAATGCTAAAATTTTTGCACTACAAACCAAAGTAAGACGCTTAACTGCTCAGGTCAATGGAACAGCGTACACTTCTGGAAGTGTACCTGACGGGATATCACCAAATGAGGCGGCACAAATCTTGGCGCAGGAAAGCCAGTTCTATTCTGAGAGTATGCGTGAATTAAGCCAGCGAACTGTGACTAATCAGGGTGCAGTAGCTACTCGTCAAGGCGAATCACAGCGTGCACAGGCTGCGTTGGCCCAAGCGGAAAGGGCTTATCAAATGGCCGTCAGGGAGTTGGATACTACTCGCCCATTAATTAAAACGGGAGCAGTGTCTGAAATGGATATTCTTCGTTTAGAACGTGATGTGTCTAATGCTGACGGAGAACGTCGCCAAGCGGCTGCCAATCTGAGAGCAACGCAATCCTCAATTGGTGAAGCTCAATCTCGTACTTCCGAAGCTGCTGTCAGTTTGAAAAATCAATGGCGTAATGAATTGGCAGATGCTCAGGCACAATTGGTGAGTCTTAAACAAAGTATTTCAGGGGTCGCAGATCGTGTTAAAACCACTGATATTCGCTCACCTGCGAATGGCATTGTGCAAAAGATTTTTTATAATACGATTGGTGGTGTAGTAAAGCCTAGTGATCAGGTCGCAGAGATTGTTCCTTTGGATGGTCAGCTCATTGTTGAAGCAAAAGTTTCTCCAAAAGATATTGCTTTTGTCCGACCAGAATTACCAGCGGTCATTAAGTTTACGGCATACGATTTTTCAATTTATGGGGGAATGGATGCAACAGTCAAACATATTAGCCCTGATACATTTACTGATGAAAAGGGCAATACCTACTATATTGTTCGGGCAGTGACAGATCGCCCAACTTTTGGTAAAAACTTGCCTGTAATTCCAGGAATGATGGTGCAACTGGATATTATGACAGGTAAGAAAACGATTCTGTCTTATCTATTAAAGCCAATTTTAAAAGCAAAACAAAATGCTTTAACTGAACGTTGAATATAGGTTGGTACTTGGGCGACATAAATTGTCGCCTAAATGTCTTAAGTTTACAATTTATTAAATAAAGAATAATAATTGATGAGTAGAATAGCGTTATTAGGAATCTTTAATAAAAGCCAGATATATATTTTTTAAAATTAAAGATTAAGTAAATAATTGGGGAAAATAAGAGGCCATTCAATGTTTGAAAGTATTAAGAATAAAGTGAATCAGTTGATCAACCCACAAGGGCAAAATTCATTGGATTCAGAAACCCTGGCTTTAATCAGCACAATTGTTGAACCTTTGGCACAGGTGGATGCAGCATTGCCGAATCAGGTTTTAAACTATATTGTAAATGGACAAAATCCTGAGGTTTTAATGACCTTACAACAACAAGCGACAGATAAAGCCTGTGCATTGTTGGGTAGTCCTGGCACTTATGGCTGGTTTTGGCCCTCTTCAGAATTGACTAAAGCTCAGGAGAAATTATGCAAAGCTTCCCAAAACGCACGTTATAAGCTGTATATCAATATTTTTTCAAAACTCAGCAGCGAACAGATTATCCGTTATGGCAAGTTTTTGGAAGCAGCCACTCAACAACGAAATTACTCTCAATTGTCTAAACAAACCCCTGTATGGTTCGGTTACGTTTTGATTGATGGTTTATTAACCAGCTTTAACCATCAAAGTTTTGATGATCGCCAGAAAAAGTCACATCGTGATCTTTGGACACTGGCAGTACTTAAACAACTGTATTTATCTGAGCCTGAAAATAATATTGAGGGTTTTATTGCAACCTTATTTGAGCGTGATGGGGTTAATAATTATCACCATGATCAGCTTAACGTTTTATTTAAACTTTCCGATAGTGTCGTATTTTTCAATGAACATGCCCAACAGGTTCGGGAGATTTTACCGAAGCTGTCTGCCGCAGCGCAGGGGATTTTTTTAGAATTTATTGCTCAACATTCAGACTTATTGCAACAACAAACTGAGCTGATGATTATGCTTGCGCTTAGTTCAAGTAAAACTGTTCGTGAACAGGCAACCGTATTGTTGTCGCAGCTTAATCAGACAGAAAGTCAGCAATATTTGCAACATTTTCTGTTGAATGGTGAGAGCAAACAGCGCAGTTTTGCGGCGGATTTACTGGCGCGTCTGGGTGAGCAAAACCGAGACATTTTGCAACAAGCCGCAGACAGTGAAAAATTAAAATCAGTACAAGTGCTGATTATTGCTGCTTTACAACGGCTTGAGAGCTTGCAGCAGGTGGTTGAGGTTGATTATACCTTACCTGAAATTCAGGCGATTGAAACGCAGGAGATTCCAGAAAGCTTTATCCCAATCATTGTGGAAAACTATCAAGCATTACTGGAAAAAGCCAGACTACGTGCTGAGCAGGAAATTGAAGATAATAAAACCGCATCTTATAAAAGCACTTGGGCGCAAAGTAATTACAAAGACCTGCAAAAACTCAAAATAGAGCAGATCAGCCAGCAGTTGTTCTCCACAATTAATGGCAAGAAAAGAACCCAGATACACGGTGATCATTATAATATCCTGACCCACCAGAATAAGCTGCAAAATCTGCCTGAGTATGGTCTGGAACATGCGCTACGTTTAAGTTATCACGGACGAAACTGGATTAACTGGAATGAACTTTTCAATAGTTTGCTAAAACCACATCATTATGAAAATCTTGAGTTGCGTCAGCTTGAACAGTTGATGAAACAGTTGGGTTTTGAAAAGCCTGCGCGTATGATTGCCGAGAGTTATTTAGAGAACTATTACTATGAAAACTTGAGTAGTTATATTGCAGATGATGACAAGGTTGTTCCATTTTTTATGGAGCATATTGATCTGATTGCTGAAGCATTGGGTTTATCACCTGATAAAAGTGAATCACGCTACCATGGTTTTGAGCCTTTACATGCAATTGGTGTATTGCAACGTTTCCCACAATTGCCAAAACAGTTTATTCCTCGTTTACTTGAGTTTGCTCTGGGGGATGGAAAACGTTTACGTTTTGATGCTCAGGAAGTATTGAGAAAACTCCCTGATATCCATTTACGTGCGATTGAAGCGCTGGAAAATGGTAAACAGGAAATTCGTATTACCGCGATTGAATGGTTGGCCCGTTTACAGCATCAAGCCGCTGTGCCTGCCTTATATGCGTTGTTGGAAAAAGAGAAAAAAGAAGTTGTTATTGCTGCAATTCTGACAGCTTTGGAGCAATTAGGGGAAGATATCAGTCGTTATCTTTCACCTGAAAATTTGCTGAAAGATGCTGAAAAAGGACTAAAAGGTAAAATTGCCAGTAGCTTTATCTGGTTTGATTTACAGCATTTACCTCAAGCCCAATGGCAGGATGGAACGACAGTTGATCCCAAAATTATTCAGTGGTGGGTAATTTTAGCGGATAAATTAAAAGATCCGATTCCAAATGCCTTGTTACAGCGTTATATGGGGCTGTTGAATGAAAAGAGTCAACAGATATTTTCGCTACATTTACTACAAAGCTTTATTTATCAGGATACACGTAATCCAACTTTAGAAGAGGCGATGGAGGTTGCAACTAAAGAAGCACCGAGTCGTTTAGCATCTTATCAAGATTCATTTAAGCGTTGGGGACAAAAGTACCCTGAATTTTATGGGCGTTATGAGCACATCACGTTAGAAGAAGTGGTTGAGGAAATTAAACGTGAACGTCTGGCAATTTATTTAGGCTCTGCCATCAAAAGTAAGGGCATGCTGGCACTCACCTTTAAAACACAAGGCAGTGTTGCGGTGAAATTGTTGCAGGATTATATGAAGCAACACTATCAACGTCGTGCGCAAATTGAAGCAATGTTGAGTAGTTTTTCAGTCAGTGATGATCCACTCATGATCCAGTTGCTGCTCAGCCTTTCACGTCGTTACCGTACTGCATCTGTTCAGAATCTTGCCAAACAACTGGTTGAGCAAATTGCTGAACGAAATCAGTGGAGCAGTGATGAACTTGCAGATCGTACCATTCCAACCGCAGGTCTGGATGATACAGGTGTACTGACTTTGGAATACGGCTCACGGGTTCTGACAGCTTATGTGGATGATAAAGATAAATTTGTACTGAAAAATGAAGATGGCAAGATCATCAAAAGTTTACCTGCTGCACGTCAAGGCGATGATGAAAGCTTAATTAAGGAAGCGAAATCATTGTTCAGCAGCAGCAAGAAAGAATTTAAACAGGTGATTGATCTACAGACACAACGTCTATATGAAGCGATGTGCAGTGAACGTGTGTGGAGTAGTGCAGATTGGCAGGAATATCTGTTTGCACACCCGATTATGAAACGTTTGATTCAGCGTTTGGTCTGGTTGGAACTTTCTCCTCATGGTGAGATTCTACACAGTTTCCGTCCGAGTGATGATGGCAGTCTGTTAAATCTGGAAGATGATGAAATTGAATTGTCGGCAGATAGCCAGATCAAAATTGCACATGGGGTTCTGATCAGTGCTGAAGATGCTGAGGCATGGAAAGCACATTTTAAAGACTATAAATTGAAGTTCCTGTTCGAGCAGATGACACATCAGCTTCCTGTTTTTGAAGCACAGGCTGAAATCATTGAAGATCGTAAAGGTTGGTTAACCGATACCTTTACCTTGCGTGGTGTGATCACTAAGCTGGGCTATCAACGTGCTTCGATTGAAGATGGCGGCTCCTTTGATAGTTACTTTAAGCCATTTAGTCAAATCGGTTTATCTGCGGTGATTCGTTTTAGTGGTAGCTATGTGCCTGAAGAAAATCTTGCAGCCGTTTTATATGACCTGAGTTTTGAGAAAAAAAATGTGCGTTCGTGGCGTGACAGTGGGATGAATCTGGCAGATGTTCCGCCTGTGTTGTTGGCTGAGACCTATGCAGATTATTTAAAAGTTGCTGAGGCATGTTCTGGTTTTGATCCTGAATGGCAGAAGAAAACGCCGTGGTAGAAAATGGTAAAAATATGAATCAACAAGACATTATTAAACTGAGTGCTGAACAGCGTTTTGCAGAAGAACTAGTAACATTAACCGAGCATGACCATGCGCCCAGACCACAAGGCTGGTTACGTTCACCTAAAGCAGTGCGTCAATTCATTTTAGGTGATGAAAAACTTGCCATTAGCCGTAAATTTTATGGTGATGATGCCTTGGTCGATCGCGCTATTGTCACTTTATTGGGAAAACAAGGCTTGATGCTGGTGGGAGAGCCTGGTACAGCAAAATCCATGCTTTCTGAGTTGTTGGCGGCAGCGATTAGTGGTGATTCTGGACTGACCATTCAGGGGACAGCGGGTACAACCGAAGACCATTTAAAATACTCATGGAACTATGCCTTATTACTTGCAGAGGGTCCAAATGAAAAATCTTTGGTGCCATCGCCTGTGTATCAAGCCATGCAACAAGGCAAGATTATTCGTTTTGAGGAAATCACCCGTTGTCCACCTGAAATTCAGGATGTGTTGGTTTCACTGATGTCTGAAAAGACCATGATGATTCCTGAGTTAGGTGAGCAAGGTCGTGTTTATGCCAAAGCAGGATTTAATATTATTGCCACTGCCAACTTGCGGGATCGGGGGGTGCATGAGATGTCCTCGGCATTGAAACGCCGCTTTAATTTTGAAACTGTGCGTCCAATTGCTGATCCTGTGTTTGAGCGCGAGCTTGTTTTGACCCAGTTGAAACGTGAGTTAGGCGATTTATCTGGCCAGATTCAAATACCTGAATCTGTGGTCGACCTGTTGGTCACGGTATTTCAGGAACTCCGTCAAGGGACGACTAAAGACGGTACGTCAATTAAAACCCCTGATGCAGTGATGTCGACAGCGGAAGCGGTCAATATTGCCTATGCGGCAGCTTTGGAGGGTTATTATCTGGGTGATCAATCTTTGAGTGGTGCTGCGATTGCGCGGCAGTTGATTGGCGTAGTGCTTAAGGATAATGCGGATGATGCCAAGCGGATGCGTTTTTATATGGACAATGTGGCGCGTGAACGAGCAAAACAGGATGTAACGTGGAAAGCGTTTTTTGATGCTGGGAAGACGTTTTGGCAATGACGATACCTCAACGCTTACAACACGCCCTCGCATGGCAAAAGGATTTGGCTGAAAGGGGGATTCATTTTTTACCAATTCGCCATCATAGTCCAGCGTGTGCCTACGCTACTTTACAAGCCTTACAGCAGTTGCAGGCTAGGCATGTGTTGATTGAGGCACCACGTTCGTTTAATCGTTTAATTGCAGATTTACAGCATCCAGAAAGTCAGCCACCATTGGCTGTGTTGTGTCAAACCGAAATCATTGAACAGAATGTTGATGCTGTAAATGGGGAAACCGTTGAGCAGAAACAAACCCGTACGGCCTATTATCCATTTTGTGATTATTCACCTGAATGGGCAGCGCTGCGTTATGCGCCAGAAATTAATGCCCAGGTTGAGTTTATTGATTTGGCATGGAGCAGTCAGGTTGAGCATGAATTACAAACCTTTGCTGAACAAACATGGCAAAGCCGAAGCTTACAACAAGAACGCTATTTAGGGCATAGCCAGTATTTACAAGCCTTAGCGCATAAGTTGCATTGCCGTAACCATGATGAACTTTGGGATCATCTATTTGAGCTAAAGTCCAAAAAAGAGATGAATGACTGGCAAAACTTTTTTCATGAGGTTCTGGTCTGGTGTGCCATGTCTCGTCTGGACTATGAAGACAGTGTCTTGGAAGCTGATGCCTCTCTGGTTCGTGAACAATGTATGTTGCAGAGCATTTTAGAGTGCTATGAGCATAATAAGGGCACAATCTGTGTTATTACAGGTGGTTTCCACACTTTAGCTTTAATTGAGGAATTAGCTAAACAACTGTTATCTGAAAAACCAAAAAAGATCAAAAAAATAAAATCAGCTGATCAGAATGATCAAGCTTGGCTGATTCGTTATAGTTTTGATCGCCTTGATGCCTTAAATGGTTATGCTTCAGGTATGCCATCGCCCGCTTTTTATCAGCGTTGTTGGCAGCAAATAATGGATGATTCTGCAAATGAAGTTGAACAACGGCAAACCTTAACCGTTGAATTACTTTCTGATTTTTCTAGGCAATTGCGTGAACAGCAGATTTTAGACAGTAGTTTTATTACCGTTAAAAATGCCACTGAACAGGCGATCAGGTTGGCAGCTTTAAGGGCGCATCACTTAATTAGCCGTTTTGATTTGATTGATGCCTGCCAAAGCAGTTTTGTCAAAGGTAGTCTGGATGAGGGGCAGCAGGCATTTCAGGACTTATTAAAGCAAATCTTGAGTGGTGCGCGTTTAGGGCAGGTGGTTCAATCTACTCAAACGCCGCCACTCTTGGCACAAGTTTATGAGTTGGCCAAAATCCATCGTTTTAAACTAGACGAAACCAGCAGCAAACGCGCGAAACTGGATGTGTTCCGTAATCAGAAACATCGTTTACGCAGTCGATTTTTGCATTTGCTGGAATTTTTACAAGTCGGTTTTGCCAAATCAGTTAGTGGTCCAGATTTCTTGGGCGGTGGACGTTTACATTTGCTGTTTGAAGAATGGGACTATGCATGGACTCCGCATGTTGAAGCGCAATTGATTGGATTGTCAGAATTAGGAAGTGATCTCAATACCATCGCAGTACAGAAGTTACTGCAACTCAAAGAGACTTTTTCTCAGTCTGGACAAGGGCGATCTTCTCATCTTGCAGTACAGCTTTTAATTCGTGCAGCATTGATGGGATTACATAAACAAATTCCAATTCTTTTTGCCGAAATTCAACAATATTTACCCAATGATCCTGATCTGGACTCGGTCATTCAATGCGGGCAAAAACTATTAAATTTATGGATAGGTAAGGATTTTTTGGCTTTCCAACAGCAGCCTGAACTAAAAGGGTTGTTAGAACAGGTGATTCCAAGTGCCTTGTTTTTGCTTTCACAATTGGCAACGCCGCCCGCAGATCAACAGCAGCAGATTCTCAATCAAGTGTTGCAGTTACGCAATTTGTCTAAGCAAATACAGCGTGTGGCTGGTGGTGAGATTCATTTTTTAACACAGTTCTATCAAACCCTTGCACGTTTACATACTGATTGGCAGAAACTGGATGTGTTGGCAGGTGCAGTCGATGCCTTGCGCTTTATTGATGGCAATTTAACCGAACAAGATTTACAACAATCTGTGCAGCAACATTTTGGCATCGGTGCAAGCCCTGAACATGCAGTGGCCTATCTATCTGGCATGATGCACAGCGCCCCTGAATTATTACTGCGTTATCCTGCTATGGCAAAGTTACTTAATCAGCTTTTATTGCAGTGGGATGAGTCTGCTTTTGTCACAATTTTACCTGATCTGCGTCAGGCATTTACCCACTTTAAACCGAAAGAAACGGCAGCTTTTGCGGAACAGATTGCCCAGCTTAATCATGTTTCCAGTCTGGATATTTCCCAATATATCAGTGAAGTGTCACAAGCCGAGATGTTGCAGGGGGTGCGGTTGAATCAGCAGTTACAGCAGTTTTTAGTTGAGCAGAATTTACAGGGTTGGTTAGCGTAATGGGTGATTCAAATTCTAAAGACCTTGCAGCCCGTTGGCGTTTAATTTTAGGTCGTTACAGCGACCGAGCATTAAATCAGGTACAACTCGATGCAGAACAACTTCGCTTGGAACGAACCCTTGATTATTTATACAACCGAGAGTATGAACAGCGCGGACATGTAGCAGGAGAATCACGTCATGGTTCACTTGATGATTCACAACTCACTGCAATTAACTGGCTGAATCAGGCACGAAAACTGTTTCCACAAAGTACCTTTGAACGGGTTCAGACACAAGCCATTGAGCGTTATCAACTGGATGCTTTGCTTAAAGATCCGCAAAGTTTAAAAAGTCTGGAACCGACACCACAGTTGGCAAAAGCATTATTGACCATGCGTGGGCGGATGAATGCCCAAACCCGTGAGGCTGTTCGGGAAATCATTAAAACGGTGGTGGAGCAGATTGTTGCACGCTTAAAACCGAATTTTATCAATGCGATTCATGGTCGTCGTAACCGCTTTCGTCGTTCATTGATTGCCAATAGTCAGAATTTTGACTGGCGGCGTACCATTCGGGAAAATCTAAAACATTATAACTATGATTTAAACAAGCTGATTATCCAGCAGCCCTTCTTCAATGCACGGGTGCAGCGTCATTTACCGTGGACGGTGGTACTGTGTGTGGACCAAAGTGGCTCGATGATGAACTCGGTGATGTATAGCGCAATTTGTGCCAGTATCCTGGCGAGCTTACCTGCCGTTAAAGTTCATCTGGTGTTATTTGATACCAATATCGTGGATTTGTCGCATATGGCGCATGACCCTGTTGAGGTATTGCTCACGGTACAGTTGGGTGGTGGAACAGACATTGCCAAAGCAGTGAATTATTGTGAACGTTTTGTGACTCAACCCAATCGAACCATTTTTACCCTGATTAGTGATTTTGAAGAGGGTGGTTCAGTTACGCATCTGCTCAATGCAATCAGTCGCTTGCAAAGCCAGCAGGTAAAATTACTGGGCTTGGCCGCTTTGGATGAACAGGCAAATCCAGTGTATGACATTCAGATGGCACAAAAACTGAATGAACGCGGCATGTCTGTGGCAGCTTTAACACCTGAACATTTTGCTGAATGGATGGCAGAGGTGATACAATGAGCTGGCAACAACAATATTTGGCTTATGATCAAGACAGCCTTGCAACCTATGCCAATGCGGGGCTGGTACGCCGTGCCTTAAAGGATATTGAAGCGGAAAAGGTTATTTTACAGAATGAACAAGCTGAACAGATCACGATTGAGAGTGATGGTCAACAAGTTTGTTTATCGGCTACAGGTTTAGTCAACGCATCATGTACTTGTCCTGCAACAGGTGCATGTAAGCATATCGTTGCCGCAGTGCTGTATTTACAACAACATTTACAAAACCCAGCTCAACAACAGATCGAAAATCAGACACAAGATACACCTGAATTGGTTGAGATTTCGGTTGTTTCATCTAGTGAACAGCCTCAAGTAAGTTTAAATAGACCCAATCTTATTGAAGAGATTCTTGTATTTGATTTAAATCAACTTGCCAAAAAAATAGGCAAAGCTCAAACCCAAAAAGCGATTAAATTGGCTCGTCTTTGGCAGCAAGAACAGCAAACCGATCTATTGGATGAAGAATATCGCTTAAAGATTCGAATTAGGAGTTTGGCTGAGGACATCATCTATGTCGCGGGAGCTGGTTTTACAGGCATGCTGTCTAATCTGGAAAAAGATCAATCAGCCTATTATCTAGCCGCTTTAAGTGAAGTTCAGCGTCTGCAAGGAAAATTGTGGGCTGAACTGGAATTGCGTGAAGCAGAGAACCCTGCAATTTTAACTGAGAGTGAACGCCAGTTTATTGTTGAATTAAAAGATGATCTGGCACAGTTACTCGAATTTGGTCTATCCCATGTCAATGAGATGACTGCACGTCAACTGCATTTACTCAATATGTCGGCACGAAGTGAATCACTGCCACGGCTGGCGG
>ERZ650300.2063-NODE-2063-length-10971-cov-10.930011_pt1 | contig 10971 bp, 11 predicted proteins | sample MGYA00376236_ERZ650300 | MGnify/ENA primary metagenome ERZ650300 (study PRJEB26733, sample SAMN07839303) | wastewater metagenome | biome: urban; feature: wastewater treatment plant; material: waste water | place: USA: North Carolina | collected 2016-04-28 ... | reverse complement strand
ACAAGGCGGGCGACGAAGTGTGGTTCTCGGTGTGGAGCGCCAAGAACAAGGAATCCGCCATCGTCGTCGTGGATGACAAGACCCTGCAACTGAAGGCTGTCATCAAGGATCCGCGCATCGTCACGCCGACCGGCCACTTCAACCTCTACAACACCCAGCACGACATCTACTGATCGTAGCCGACCGCCGCCGACCTGTGCCTGGCACCGGCCGGCGGTTTGTCCACCAAGGAGAGTGCAATGAAATATTCCGCAATGATCGTCGCCCTGCTCGCCACCGCCGCCAGCGGCAGCGCCCTCGCCGACCCGGCGGCCGCGGCCCAGAAAGCCGGCTGCATGGCTTGCCACACGATGGACAAAAAACTCGTCGGCCCGGCCTTCAAGGACGTCGCCGCCAAGTACAAGGGTCAGGGCGACGCCGTGGCCAAGCTCAGCGACAAAGTCCGCAAGGGCGGCTCCGGCGTCTGGGGTCCGATCCCCATGCCGCCCAACCCCGCCGAAAAGATCGGCGACGGCGATCTGAAGGATGTCATCGGCTGGATTCTGAAAGGCTGAAAACAGGCGTCCTCAAGCGCCTCGACAACGGAGCCCCGACGGGCTCCGTTTTTTTGTGCCCGGCGTGCGCATCCTCGTGCGCGGATTCCGAACGGAATTTCCGCCCCAAAACCGGCACAAGTGCCAAAAACCGCACGAAACGACACCGCGCACCTCAAGTTCGCCGACAACGCGACCGATAACTCCGACGGAATTTTCCGATCGACGATCACACGTATCCGCTGGAGGTTTACCGTGTCTCTCAAGCTGTCTGCCATCGCCTTTGCCGTAAGCAGTGCCCTCCTTCTGACCGCCTGTGGCGGCGGAGGCGGCGGAGGAAGTAGCGCCACCCCGTCAAGCGTCATCTCCGGCACCGCCGCGGCCGGCGCGCCGATCATCGGCAAGGTCACCGTCAAGGACAGCCTCGGCGCCCAGAAAACCGTCGATATCGGCCTCGACGGCAGCTACAGCGTCGATGTCGCTGGAATGACCGCGCCCTTCCTGTTCCGCGCCGCAGGCACCGTCGGCGGGCGCGACGTGGCCCTCGTCTCGGCCGCCACCAGTGCCGACGTGGGCAACACGATCAACATCACGCCCTTCACCGACCTGATCGTGGCCAACATCGCCGGGGTGGCCGCCGAACAATATTTCACCAGCAACAACCCGAACGCCGCCACCCTCACCCCCGCCGAACTGAGCGCCGCCACCACCACGCTCACCGAGCGCCTCAAGCCGGTGCTCACCGCCATGGGCGTCGCCAGTTCCTTCGATCTGCTGCACACCGCCTTCAAGGCCGACCGCAGCGGCCTCGACGCCGTCATGGACGTGGTCAAAGTCACCGTCGACCCCGCCACCGCCCAGGCCACCATCAAAAACCTGATCACCCAGGCGGAAATCACCGACAACCTGGCCTCCAAGACCGACGCCGGCGCCCTGCCCGCACCCAGCAGCACCGAAGAAACCGCCCTGAAGGCCGCCGTCACCGATCTCGGGCAGATCGACGCCGCCTTCAAGCTCATCAACAGCTACTTCACCACGGGCATTCCCAGCGGAACCGCCCTGACCAACCTGCGCGCCCTGTTCGACCCGGAATTTCTCGATTACGGTCAGAACCTCGACCAGCTCATGAGCACCGACGGCATTCTCAACCCCGAAAACGTCGGCATCGTCCTGTCCAATCCCGTCATTCTCAAACGCTCCGACGACGGCAAGGTCATGTGGGTGCGTTATCGCTACAAGAACGCCAACGCCGGCGAAGACGGCTCCGACGTGATGGCCTTCCGCAAGAACACCGCCGGACAATGGCTCGCCCTCGGCAATCGCCAGCTCGGCGACACTTCGATCGTGTCCGTCAACTCGCGCTATCTCTCGAACAACCAGTACATCTACCAACGCAACATCGAGTTCTGGATCGACGACAAGACCAATAACAATGTGCAATACGTCAACATCACCGGCCCGGGCCTGACCGACAGCACCACGGTCGGCAACCGCACGATCAACGGCATCGTCCTGAAGCGCAGCACCAGCTCCCCCGCCTCGCCCTTCGTCCTGCTCAACAAGAACGGGACAACCCAGAACGGATCGTGGATTCCGCTTTGCGAAGACCGGCAGCTCAACCTCAACATCGACTTCTGCATCGACGGCACCCGGCTCGGCACCGACAACGAATACACGGTCACCTATTACAACGCCAACGGCGACAAACTGACCGATCCGCTGGGCGAAGACACCAAGATCGTCGTTCCCCGTCCGCCGGTTTCCAACGCCGAAGCCGAAGCCAACGCCAGCAAGTGGTTTGCCACCTTCACCACCTTCGCGCCGGCCACCTACGCCCAGATCGTGAAGAACAGCAGCATCGTCTACGCCTGGACGCTGCCCAGCGATGCCGCCTACGTTCCCCGCCACATCGGCTTCGCGACAAACGACACCTCCTTCAACCTGGATGTGAAGCCCACCGACACCACCCGGACAATTGGCACCTGGAACGCCGACACCTCCCCCAACGGCGCCAACGTCTGGATTCACGTCAAAGGGCCCTACGAGCGGCGCTACGTCACCAGCATCAACTATCCGGGCCTGTAAGCCACGCCCCGCCCAGGCCATCGCCGCCCTGCCCAGCAGGGCGGTTTTCATTTGTGCCGGCACTCCGTTGGCCTTCTTGACACCCATCAATGAACCGCCAGCCGCTGCAACCTACTGTAACGGCGTTGCCCGAAGGAGTTCGTGATGGACCGCTCGCTGTTGCTCCACGTCGCCGTGCTGCTCGGCCTCACCGCCATCGCGGTGGGCACCGCCCAATCCGCCGACGCGCCCCAGCCCGACCCCGCGCGCCAGAAGGCGCTGGTGCACATGGTTCGTCAGGATTGCGGCTCCTGCCACGGCATGCGCCTGACCGGCGGACTCGGCCCGGCCCTCACCCCCGAGCGGCTCGCCGCCTGGCCGGACGACTCCCTCGTCGCCACCATCATCCACGGCCGTCCCGGTACCGCCATGCCCGGTTGGGCACGCTTCCTGAACGAATCCGAAGCCGGCTGGATCGTCGCCCGCCTCAAACACTGCTTCCCGCCCCTCGACTGACCATGCGCCTCGCAGCCCTGCTCCCCGCCCTCGCCCTCGGCCTTGCCGCCTGCGCCAGCACGCCCCCCGACGCCGTGCGCGGCAGCGGCGATCTCGGCGTCGTCATCGAACGCGCCGCCGGCCGCGTGCAGATCGTCGAACACAGCCACGACAGCCGCCTCGGCACCGTCGCCGGACTCGGTGACCTCTCCCACGCCCACGTCGCCTTCTCCCGCGACGGGCGTTACGCCTATGTCTTCGGGCGCGACGGCGGCCTCACCAAGGTCGATCTGCTCACTCGCCGCATCGCCCGGCGCATCGTCCAGGCCGGCAACTCCATCGGCGGCTCCGTCTCCCAGGACGGCAAACTGGTCGTCGCCCAGAACTACGAACCCGGCGGCATCAAGGCCTTCGACGCCGACACCCTCGAACTGCTCGCCGACGTGCCGGCCGAATACGCCCCCGGCAAGTTCTCCCGCGTCGTCGGGCTCGCCGACGTGCCCGGGCAGCGCTTTGTCTATGCCCTCTTCGACGCCGACGAAATCCGCGTCACCGATTTCTCCGATCCCCGCAAGCCCGTCACCACCCGCTACCCGGCCGGCAAACAGCCCTACGACGGCCTCGTCACCCCCGACGGCCGCTACTTCCTGGCCGGCCTCTTCGGCGAAGACGGCGTCTCGCTGCTCGATCTCTGGAAACCCGAAGCCGGCGTCCGCAAGATCCTCTCCGGCTACGGCCGCGGCGAAGAAAAGCTGCCGGTCTTCAAGATGCCCCACCTGCGCGGCTGGTCGCTGGCGGCCGGGCAGGTCTGGCTGCCCGCCGTCGGCCACCACGAAGTGCTCATCGCCGATGCCGGCAGCTGGGCCGAAACCGGCCGCATCCCGGTCAAAGGCCAGCCGGTGTTCGTCATGGCCCGCCCCGACGGCCGCCAGGTGTGGGTGAACTTCGCCTTTCCGGACAACGAATGGGTGCAGGTCATCGACACCGTCGAAAGGCGCGTGGTGCACACCTTCAGCCCCGGCAAAGCGGTGCTGCACATGGAATTCACCCCCCGCGGCGAACACGTCTGGCTCTCGTCCCGCGACAGCAACCGGGTCAGCATCGTCGACACCGCCACCTTCGCCGTCATCAAGGAACTCCCCGCCGACGCCCCCTCGGGCATTTTCTTCACCGCACGCGCCCAGCGGATCGGCTTCTGAAATGATCGCCGCCGACACCCTCGACTTTCGCCTGCTCAACGATTTCCAGCGCGGCTTTCCGCTGCTCGCCGAACCCTGGGCCGCGCTCGGCGAACAGCTCGGCTGCAGCGCCGACGCCGTGCTCGCCCGTCTCGCCGCGCTGCAGGCCGAAGCCAAGATCAGCCGCGTCGGGCCGGTGTTCGCGCCCAACCGCATCGGCGCCAGCACCCTCGCCGCCATGGCCGTGCCGGTGGCCGATCTGCCCCGCGTCGCCGCCCTCGTCAGCGCCTTCGCCGGCGTCAATCACAACTACCGGCGCGAGCACCGCTACAACCTGTGGTTCGTCGCCAGCGCCGCCGACGACAGCGCGCTCGCCCTGCTCCTCGACGCCATCGGCGACGCCACCGGCTGCCCGCCCATCGCGCTGCCGCTGCTCGAAGAATTCCACATCGATCTCGGCTTCGACCTCGCCAATGGCCGCCGCACCCGCCACGTCGTCGGCCCGGCGATGCCCCGCCGCCAACTCGCAGCCGCCGACTGGCGCCTCATCGACGCCCTCCACGACGGCCTGCCGTGGCTCGCCCGCCCCTATCGCGCCATCGGCGAAGCCTGCGGACGGAGCGAAGCCGAGGTGATCGCCACCCTCGCCGGCTGGCTCGCCGACGGCACCCTGCGCCGCTTCGGCGTTGTCGTGCGCCACCGGGAACTCGGCTACCGGGCCAACGCCATGTGCGTCTGGGCCGTACCGGACGACGCGGTCAGCCGCCTCGGCCACACCCTCGCCGGCCACGACGGCGTCAGCCTCTGCTACCGCCGCCGCGCGCCCGGCCCCGCCTGGCCCTACAACCTGTTCTGCATGATCCACGGCCAGTCCCGCGCCGCCGTGGAAGCCCGCCGCGCCGAGCTTGCCGCCAGCGTCGGCCTCGACGCCTTCCCGAGCGCCGTGCTCTTCTCCACCGACTGCTACAAGCAATGCGGCGCCCGCTACCGCGCCCCGCTGCCCGCCCCGCACGATGGCCAAGCGGGCTTCGCCGCATGAGCGCCCGCACCGCTCCGGCCAGCCTCGACGAACTCGACCGTCGCATCGTCAACGCCGTGCAAGGCGGCTTTCCCATCGTGGACGAACCCTACCGGGAAGTCGCCGAAAGCCTCGGCACCACCGAAGCCGAACTCCTGGCCCGTCTCAAACGCATGCTCGACGCCCGCGTGCTGACCCGCTTCGGCCCGATGTTCCAGATCGAACGCCTGGGCGGGCGCTTCGTGCTGGCCGCGCTGGCCGCGCCGGAAGAACGCTTTGCCGAAGTCGCCGAACGCGTCAACGCGCTGCCTGAAGTCGCCCACAACTACCGCCGGGAACACCGCCTCAACATGTGGTTCGTCCTCGCCACCGAAACCCCCGACGGCATCGAAAAAGCCATCCGCCGCATCGAAGCCGACACCGGCCTGAAGGTTTTCGCCTTTCCCAAACTGCGGGAATTCTTCGTGGATATGAGGCTGAAGGCATGAGCGCCGCCCCCGACGAACTCGACCGCCGCCTGATCATCGCCACCCAGGCCGGCCTGCCGCTGGTGCCGCGGCCCTACGACCTGCTTGCCGAACAACTCGGCGTCGGCGCCGACGTGGTCAAGGCACGCCTCGCCGCAATGCTCGAATCCGGCCGCATCCGCCGCATCGGCGCGGTGCCCAACCACTACGCCCTCGGCTACACCGCCAACGGCATGTCGGTGTGGGACGTGGACGACGCCCGCATCGCCGAGCTTGGCGAAACCGTCGGCCGGCTCGACTTCGTCACCCACTGCTACGAACGCCCCCGCGCCCTGCCCGACTGGCCCTACAACCTGTTCGCGATGGTGCATGGCCACGACCGCGCCACCGTGCTCGCCCGCATCGACGAAATCGCCGCCCTCCTCGGCACCGCCTGCCGCCGCCACGACGTGTTGTTCTCCACCGCGATCCTCAAGAAAACCGGCCTGCGCATCGGCGGCGAGGGCTGAGCGCCGCGGCGCGCCCGCTCAGGCTCCTTCGAGCAGCTTGACCAGCCTCAACACCGCCCGATGGGTCGGCACCGGCGCGCCCTGGGCATCGGCCATGACCAGAAAGGCGCCGGTGATCGCGTCGATCTCGGTGCGCCGGCCGGCCAGCACATCCTGCAGCATGCTGGCCCGATTGGCGCCGGTGGCAGTGGCCACCGCCGCCACCCGCGCGTGGGCCGCGGCCTCGTCGAGAAGCAGACCTTCGGCACGCAACACCGGCCACGCCTCGGCCACCAGCGCGTCGAGCAGCCGACGCCGGGAAGGCTCCAGCAGCGCCCCGTTATTCACCCGGAAAATCGCCGCCAGCGGATTGATCGCCAGATTCATCAGCAGCTTGGCGAGACGCGCCGCCGCAATCTCCGGCTCCACCCGGGCGCTCAGGCCAGCCGCCGCCAGCAAGCCGGCCACCGCCTCGAAACCCGGCGGCAGCAGGGTTTCGCCGGCCCCCGACGGCGCCACCCGGGCGCCCTCGCGAAACGCCCCTTCGGTGGTGATCCCCTGCCCCGCCGGCAGCCCGCCGCACACGTCGCGCAACGCCGCTTCGACCAGCCCGTTCTGCAGCGACAACACGCCCCGCGGCTGCATCGCCAGCGCGGTGCGCGCGGCACTGGCGGTGTCGTAGGTCTTGACGAGGAGAATCGCCCACTCGGCTTCCGGCAGATCGTCCGGGCCGAAGGCATCCGGCCGGAACAACTGCCCGCCCACCGTCACCCCGGCGCGCAGCTCCGCCGCCCGCGCGGCAGTGCGCGCCACCACCGCCACCGGGCCAACCGCCGCCAGCCGCGCCGCGAAGTTCAGCCCGAGCGCGCCGGCGCCGACGATGGCAAGGGGGTAGCGGCGGGCGGCGGGCGTCATGGCTGCGCTCCGGAAACGGTGAGCCGCCGGCCCTGCTGAACCAGGCTGAAATGCCTCAGCACGTTCATCCCGAGCAGCGCGGTGTCGCCGATGCCCGGCATCACCGCCACCTGCGCGTTGCGCACCTCGAAAGCCCCGAAGCGCAGCGACGGCACCCGCGCGACGCAGCCTTCGGCGGGGCCGTTGGCGGTGTGGAAGGTCTCGCGCCGGCAACAGCCCGGCTCCGACGCCGCGCTCAGGTCGAAACCGATCGCCGGGCATTCGCGGATGCCGATGCGCTCGCCCAGGCTGTGCGGAATCGAAGTGAGGCTGGCGCCGGTATCCACGATGAAACGGGTCGGTTCGGAGGCCACCCACCCGGCCACCTCGTAATGCCCGCTGCGCCCAAGGCCAAGTTCCAGCGCCGCACCGTTATGCACCTCGACCGCGGTGCTGCCCCGCGAGGCCGACAGCCAATGACTGGCGGCGACGCTGCCGAGCGCGAAGAACGCCGTCCAGAACAACGCCGGCCACAACCAGCCGCTCGACGGCGCCTCCGCCAGCGGTGGCGCATTCACCGTCAGACGCCCTTTCACGCTGCCCAGTCGCCGCGCTTTCTCCCGCTCCGGGAGCGTGAAGCGCCGCGCCGCCCGCCTGCGCTGATCTTCCCGGTCATCCATCGAGATCGCTCCTTGGTGTCATCGATAATCCCGCGGGGCGGCAGCCCGCAAGGCCGCCGCTCAATTCGCACTTCCTTCGGCCGGCGCCGGTGCCTCGGCGGGCGCGGCCTCGGAAGGCGCAGCCGGGGCCGGCACCGGCGGAATCGGTTCGTCCGGCGGCGGCATGGCCGGCATCGGCGGCGCCGGTTCCGGCTCGGAGATGCGGCGCAGCGGCGGCTCCGGCGCGGGCGCGGGTTCGGGCCGGGCGAACAGGCCCGTCAGCCAGTTCCAGCCGCGCGCCAACAGCCCCGGCTCTTCCTTCGAGACGAAACGCGCCTTCGGGTCCACCAGCCGGTTGGCCAGCGCGTAATGGAAGGCGTCGCCGACGATGGGCAGCGCGCTCCGCGCGCCCTGCCCCCAGTAGTCGCTGCGCAGGGTGATCCGGTTGTCGTTGAAGCCGACCCAGGCGCCGGCCACCAGTTGCGGATGCATCAGGATGAACCAGCCGTCGGTGTTGTCCTGGGTGGTGCCGGTCTTGCCGGCGAGGTCGCCGCGCAAACCGAACTGGCTGCGGATCGCCGCGCCGGTGCCCCGATCCACCACCCCGCGCATCACGTCCAGCAGGGTGTAGGCGGTGGCCGGGCGCAGCGCCGTCTCGGGCGCGACGGGGGCGAATTCCTCCAGCACCTTGCCGTGGCTGTCTTCCACGCGGGTGATCAGCACCGGCTCGATGTAGCCGCCGCCGTTGGCGAGGGTGGCATAGGCCGAGACCATTTCCTTGAGCGTCACCGGGCTGGTGCCAAGGGCCAGCGACGGCACTTCCTCCAGTGGGCTCTGGCGCACGCCCATCGCCTTGGCGAGCTTGGCCACCCGCGCCGGCCCCACCTTCTGCATGAGTTGCGCGGTGATGCGGTTGCGCGAATACACCAGCCCGTCGCGCAGGCTCATCGGCTTGCCGCTGGGCGTGGATTCGTCGTCGGGGCGCCAGATCTCGCCGTTCCCCAGCGGGATTTCCACCGCCTGATCGACAATCGTGTCGGCCGGGCTCATGCCCTTGTCGAAGGCCGCGCCATACACGAACGGCTTGAAGGTCGAGCCCGGCTCCGTGTTACGCCCGATGGCGTAGTTCTCCCGCTCGGCGTATCCGCCGCCGGGGGTGCGGCCCAGATTCACGAGGGCGAGGATTTCGCCCGTGCGGACCTCCATCACGATCGTGGTGCCCCAGATGGCGTTCTGGGCTTCGAGCTGTTCGCGCAGGTAACGGTTCGCCACGTCCTGCACGTCGAGATCGAGCGTCGTGACCACGTCCAGTCCGTCGATCGGGTCGATGTTGTCGCCGTCCACGACGCGGCCGTAAAAACCCCGGGCGATGCGTTGGCGCGTGGCCCGACCGTCGCGGCCGGCCAACTCTTCGCGATAGACGGCCTCGATGCCGTAGTTGCCTCGGTCGCCGGTCAGTCCGATCGTGCGGCGCCCCAGTTCGCCCTGCGGATAGATGCGTTCGTCGCTTTCACGCAGGTTGTAAACCATGCCCATGTTCCAGTTCAGGAGCGGGTATTTGCGCAGGGTTTCCCATTCGGTGTAGTCGATGTCGCGGGGAAAGATTTGGACGGGAGTGTGGTCGCGCAGGGTATCGTAGAGTTTTTTCGGCACGAATTCCCGGTCCAAAATCCGGTCGATCCAGCGGGCGATGCGTCCTTCGGAGCGGGGAACGAGGGTGTCCTTGCGGTATTTTACCTGGTAGTGTTTGGCATGCTGCGTGCGGAACATGCGACGGTATTCGGCTGCGGATCTGTCGCCGAAATAGGCGGCAAGTAGTTTGGACAGCGAGTCGCTCTGTTCGTGGAACGTACGCACGGAGTCGAGCCCCGGGCTGCCGAAATCGAATTCGACGCGGTAGCGGAAGATCGAGGTGGCCAGCGGATCTCCGTCCCGCGTGAGGATGTTGCCCCGCTGGGCCGGGATGATCTGTTCGGTGAAGATGCGTCCGGCGAGCCGTTCGGCATTGTAGGCGACCTCCGAGCTGAAGAGCTGCACCCATACCAGACGTGCGAAGATGAGCAGTCCCGCCAGGATGAAGAGGATGTAGAGCAACCTCACCCGCAGCAGGATGTCGCTTTTGATGCGCGATTTTTCCGGTTTCATCTTGCTCATCAGTCGTCGAGAATTTCACCCGGAACGACCGGGTCGTACAAGTCGATGCCCCGTCGGCGCAGCTCTTCGAGGATGGCCGAGTGGGTCGTATGGCGGAAACGCTGCTCCTGAAGGCGCGTCGAGCGCTCGCGCAGCATCTGGACCTCGCGGTAAAGCCGCGAGTATTTCATGTCGAGGTGCAGCGCCGTGAACATGACGGCGATGCTCAGGAAGAACATGCCCGCGATCGAGAGCATGTAGGGGTAATATTTCGATACGCCTTCGCGTACGAGGATCGTGCCCGAGAAAAGCTGCCAGAAGGTGCTGGCCCTGCGGCGGCGCTCCCTGCGTTCGCGCTCCTCGGCTTCGGCCTTTTCTGCTGCCTCGCGTTCCAGGTCGGCGCGGATCTCCTCCTCAGCCTCGCCCCGTTCGATGCGCAGTACCTCGCGCCGCACGCGGCGGGCGAATTCCGCTTCCTGTGCGCGCTGCGCCTCCTCTTCGGGGGTTATGGGGTCGAATTCGTGGTCGGGATACATGGCCGGGTCATCGTTTTACGGCGGCGCGCAGCTTCGCCGAGCGCGACCGGGGGTTGCGTTCCAGTTCTTCGTCCGAGGGGACGACCGCCTTGCGCGTGAGGATTTCGAACGGCGTGAGGGCGCGGCCGTAGAAATCCTTTTCCACCGCGCCCGCGAAATTGCCGCTGCGCAGGAAATTCTTTACCAGCCGGTCTTCGAGCGAGTGGTAGGAGATGACGACCAGCCGTCCGCCGGGGCGCAATACCCTGAGGCTCTGTTCGAGCGCCATCTTGAGTGCCTCCATCTCGCCGTTGACCTCGATGCGGAGTGCCTGGAAGAGCTTGGTCAGGAACTTCGACTCGTCTTTCTTCGGCGTGCAGGGACGGACGGCCTCGACCAGCTGCGCCGTGGTTTGAATCGGTGCCGTTTCCCGCGCCCGGACGATGCAGTTGGCGACCTTCCACGGGGTGTCCAGTTCGCCCCAGTCCCCCAGCAGCTGCGTCAGCGTCTGGGCCGGGTAGCTGTTG
>ERZ650300.2061-NODE-2061-length-10980-cov-11.752311_pt1 | contig 10980 bp, 6 predicted proteins | sample MGYA00376236_ERZ650300 | MGnify/ENA primary metagenome ERZ650300 (study PRJEB26733, sample SAMN07839303) | wastewater metagenome | biome: urban; feature: wastewater treatment plant; material: waste water | place: USA: North Carolina | collected 2016-04-28 ... | reverse complement strand
AGCGCAGTGGCACAAGAATACCTTCTTCCTATATGGAATTTGTTTATTCACCTCTATGCGGCTCTTACACTTCAGTTCGCCGAGCTTATCACCAATCACGGTCGCGATTGCAATGTCCATGACACTGCGAGCAACGCTTGATCTCAGGAGGTAATTGGAGAATGTGGTGTCAAAATTTCCATGGTTCAGGTCTTTTCTAAGCAATTCAGCGAGTTCGTTCATGTCATTTACGTTCTTCATACGCTCCAACAACGCGCCACTGGCAAAGACCTTCCTAAACCGGGAACACTCGATGGTTTTAAGATGTTCCCCTGACTCGTTTATTACCGGAAAATCTTTCGAGAGATCGCTAACTCCCCCGGCCGTTGACCAACTACTGACGAAGCCTTTATTGAACTCAAAGAATGGCCCGTTGGTGCTGACCTTTGCGTATCGTTCATAATCACGTAGCATTTTGTAGAGAGGTCCACTTTTAGGAATAACAACTGGAACAACCCTCTCCGGTGCCTTGCCGTTTTTTGCCTTATACCCATAGAGGCTGGACTCTGTTTCACCGCTTTGACCGTCATTGATAAAGACCGAGTCGCCGCGATTCAGGATCGAAGTTCCATCCTCACCCAGTGATGGAATTGTCAGAACCACTTCCCTGTTGACACCCGTTTGCATCATGACAAGGTTCGCCAGACACCAACCAATTTGATTCATTACAATGTTGGGCTCTCCAGCGGATTTCTTCTTCACATAATAAGTGAGCAATGTTTTCCTTCTATCCGATCTATGGTCATAGCCGTGCCGCCCTCCCATTACTATGCGAAATTTTTCATACAAACCTTTTGCCCCGTAGACTTTTTCATACGCTTTAAGCTTAATTTCAAATGGACTACTATAGGACCCACTCTTATTGCGCTGCTTCAATCCAGCCTTGTGGAAAAAGATGCAATGATTAATGATATTGTCATAACCCACAAACTCATCGAGCAACCACTTTTCTATTAGGCGAGTCTGTTCGTCAATATGCCCCTTTTCAAAAAAAGACTTTTCTCTTTTTCGACCAGGGTATATCCAATCAGGCGGCATAACAGCTTCGGCAACCCATTCATACCGCTTCAGGAATCCAATTCTCTGCTCAATTGTGTAGATGAAGAGTGCGAGCAACTGATACATCACGACATCCGAGTAATCCCTGGCGTTGTCTGCAAGCTCTGAGGTATGTTCAGGCTTGAGATATCGACGTTTGCTCTTAAATTTTAGACCCTTTAGCCAACCGCCTAGCGCGGTTGTTGAATAAGCACTGAAAACTCTTCTTGCATAGTTGAATTCAAATTCTGACTTCTTCCGTTTGTCTTTGGCACGTATGCCTAGGTAGTCAATCCACATTTCCCTGTCAATGTCAGTGATGCATTGGGGTCTGTTGCTGCGATAGGAAAGAACGCGGACGAACTCGCTCATGGCGCTTACCGTCTGGTACAGCGAGTTTCTGCCTAGATGCCGGCCCTTAAGAAAGTTGATTATCAACCTGACAATGTCATAGGAAAAGTCATCCCTATAGCCCATTGCCATGCAGGCTTCAAACAATGGGGTACTTACCTGAACACCCGAAGGCATCCAAGGCAGACAAGCTGCGATCACATAAAACTGCGTACCTGTGTCGGAGTTTCGCTCTTGCTCCGCCTCAAGGACTTCTTCATCGCTTGGTTTCACAAAAAAAACGCGGGTCAATAGTTTTTTCCCGCGCTGTTTTCCGTGGACGTCTAGAAACCTCTTAAAGGGAGGCAACCCGTCCTGCGGCGGCACTTCCGTACCCCCTATATCCATGTTGATTGTGACTGATGGTTTGCTTTTTCTGCCCATTTTGTTGCTAACCGTTTATCTAATATTCGTCATTCCACTAAGGCTATCCAAAAAAATGCGCAAGTCAACTGATATTAACAAGATAGTAAAATCAAAAACGATCAGTTCGAAACGCCGGGCCACATCTTTAACCATATTCCCTCTCCTGGCTCTGCTCGATTGCGACGACAAAATTTTCCAGTTCAGCCGGCAAGGGCGCGAAAAGCTCGATCGCCTGGTCCGTGAGCGGATGGCGGAAGGCAAGCTTCGCGGCGTGCAGGAACATGCGCTTGAGCCCCGCCTTCTCGAGCTGCTTATTGAGCGCGAAATCTCCGTACTTGTCGTCGCCGCAAAGGGGAAAGCCCGCATGACTGAGGTGCACCCGGATCTGGTGGGTACGCCCGGTCTTCAACTCCACCTCGACCAGACTGAAATCGCGCCAGCGCTTCACCAGCCGCACGATGCTGTGTGCCGGTTTGCCTTCGCGATTCACGCTGACGCGGCGCTCGCCGTTGTCGATCAGGTATTTGAGCAACGGCTGCTTGATGTGCTGAAGCGGATTCAGCCAGCGTCCGGCCACCATCGTCAGATAGCGCTTCTGCACCTTGCCGTCGCGCATCATGTCGTGCAGCACGGTCAGCGCGCTGCGCTTCTTGGCGACGATCAGCAGCCCCGAAGTTTCCCGGTCCAGGCGATGGACGAGTTCGAGAAACTTTGCCTCCGGACGCTGCCGACGCAGTTGCTCGATGACGCCGAAACTCACGCCGCTACCGCCATGCACCGCCAGACCGGCAGGCTTGTCGAGCACCAGCAAGGCCTCGTCCTCGAAAACGATGTCGAAGGGCTTGCCCATCGGCACCGGCGCAACGGCTTCCTTCTCGGCCAGGCGGATCGGCGGAATGCGCACCTCGTCGCCCTCCAGCAGACGGTAGGTCTGATCCACCCGGCGACTGTTCACGCGCACCTCTCCGCTACGCAGGATGCGGTAGATGTGACTCTTCGGCACCCCCTTGCAGACACGGACGAGAAAGTTGTCGATCCGCTGACCGGCGCTGCCTTCATCCACACGGGTGTGACTCACTGCGGGAGCTTTACTCAAGGCCATCTTTTTGAAATATACTGTTTGGCGGTTTTTCGGTCCTGATGCGTCGTGCCTGCTCGACAGTGTGTTGTTCAGAGATTCAACACCAGCAGGCGCCGCGCCGGAGCGACTCAAGTCCGGGACAAATCAAGAACAGTCCGGCACCCTACCCGCTCCCGAAAAACCACAGGAAGGTCCGTCGCCAGACAAAAAGAGGGCGATGGTACTGTATTCGACAATAAACTTGTACCAATTGCGCGCAGCCGCACACGCAGATTGAAGGCCCTGAAACCGGGGGTCGTGAAGGAATCCTGGCAAGCAGGCCCGAGGTCGCAACGCGGAACGCCGTCGTACCCAAGAGTACGCCCCGTACCAGATCGCGAGACCAGGCGACGCAGCCGGCCCTTTCGCAACCCCTCAGCGAGCATCGCGGTTCAGGGTTCAAATAGACGAATCCCGCCACCCACTTTAGTTTGATTTCCCTCGATGAAGGACAATCGCGACAACGCCAAACTAAGTCACCGCAATTAAGCGGGTGGCGCGTTTCGTCCTGCCCGTGTGCCGCGCGGGAGAAAAAGACGAATGAAGCGCATGCTCTTCAATGCGACGCAGGCCGAGGAACTCCGCGTTGCCATTGTCGACGGTCAGAAACTGATCGATCTCGACATTGAATCGGCCGCCAAGGAACAACGTAAAAGCAACATCTACAAAGCCGTCATCACGCGCATTGAGCCCAGTCTCGAGGCCGCTTTTGTCGACTACGGCGCCGAACGCCACGGCTTTCTGCCGTTCAAGGAAATCTCCCGCTCCTATTTCCAACCTGGTGTCGAAGCCAGTCGCGCTTCCATCAAGGAAGCGCTGAAGGAAGGTCAGGAGCTGATTGTCCAGGTTGAAAAAGACGAGCGCGGCAACAAGGGTGCAGCCCTCACCACCTTCGTCTCGCTGGCCGGCCGCTACCTCGTGCTGATGCCCAACAACCCTCGCGGCGGCGGCGTTTCGCGTCGCGTCGAGGGCGACGAGCGCGCCGAACTGCGCGACGTCATGGACCAGCTCGAAGTCCCGGGCGGCATGAGCCTGATCGCCCGCACCGCCGCCATCGGCCGCAACGTCGAAGAACTCCAGTGGGACTTGAACTACCTGCTTCAACTCTGGCAGGCCATCGACGGCGCCGCCCAGTCCCAGAACGGCGCCTTCCTGATCTATCAGGAAGGCAGCCTGGTAATCCGTGCGATCCGCGACTACTTCCAGCCGGACATCGGCGAAATCCTGATCGACACCGACGACGTGTATGAACAGGCGCGCCAGTTCATGGCCCACGTGATGCCGCAGAACGTCAACCGCGTAAAGCGTTATCACGACGATGTGCCGCTGTTCTCGCGCTTCCAGATCGAGCACCAGATCGAATCGGCCTACTCGCGTCAGGTCAATCTGCCCTCCGGCGGCGCGATCGTCATCGATCACACCGAAGCCCTGGTCTCCGTCGACGTCAACTCCGGTCGCGCCACCCGCGGCGCCGACATCGAGGAAACCGCGTTCAAGACCAACTGCGAAGCCGCCGACGAAGTGGCCCGCCAGTTGCGTCTGCGCGACCTTGGCGGCCTGATCGTCATCGACTTCATCGACATGGAGTCGCAGAAAAACCAGCGCGAAGTCGAAAACCGCCTGCGCGACTCCCTGCGCTACGACCGCGCCCGTGTCCAGACCGGCAAGATCAGCCGCTTCGGCCTGCTTGAACTGTCGCGCCAGCGCCTGCGCCCGGCCCTCGCCGAGACCAGCTACATCCCCTGCCCGCGCTGCAACGGCACCGGCCACATCCGCAGCACCGAATCCTCGGCCCTGCACATCCTGCGCATCCTCGAAGAGGAAGCCATGAAGGACAACACCGGCGCCCTGCACTGTCAGGTTCCGGTCGATGTCGCCACCTTCCTGCTCAACGAAAAGCGCGACGACATTGCCAAGATCGAGCTGCGCCACAAGGTCGGCCTGGTGCTGATCCCCAATCGCCACCTCGAAACGCCCCATCACGAGATCGTCCGCCTGCGCCACGACCAACTCAATCTGGAAGAAGGCGCCATTCCGAGCTACCGGATGGCCACCAAACCGGCCGAGCAGGACTACACCCCGCCGTCGGCCAGCGCCGACCGCCCGGCCCGCCAGGAAGCCGCCGTCAAGGGCATCACCCCGGACCAGCCGGCTCCGATCATCGAACCCAAGGCAGCACCGGCCCCCGCTCCGGTGCCGGAAAGCCAACCCGGCCTGCTGGCCCGCATTTTCGCCTTCTTCCGCGGCGAAAAGCAGCCCGAGCCGGCGCCCGTGGTAACTCAACCCGAACCGCAACGCCGCGAATCCCGCCCGCGCAATGATCGCAACGGACGCCGCGATGGCCGCGGTGAAAATCGCGGCAAGCGCGAAGAGCGCAACGGCGAGAACCGTGAAGGTCGCGAGGGCCGTGAAAACCGCGAAAGTCGCGACACCGCCCGTAACGCCACGGTCGAAACCCCGACCGAGCAGCGCGAGAAGCCGCAACGTCAGCGTGGCGAGCGCCAGGAGCGCGGCGAGCGCACCGAACGGGGCCGCAACCGCAACAATCAGGCGCCCAAGCCGACCGAGGCGGAAGGCGTCGTTGCCAGCGCCGAGCAGGTCACTGCGGTCGCCACAGTGGCCGCAGTCGCCACCACCGAAGCTGCAAGTGCCGCTGTGGCTGAAGGCGAGGCCAACGCCGAACGCGGTCGCCGCAGCCGTCGCGGTCGTCGCGGCGGCCGGCGCAACGAGGAAGGTGGCAATGCCGACGTCGCCACCCAGGGCGAACTGGAAATCGGCGAACGGGCCCAAGTGGCCGCCGAAGCCGTTCAGTCTGAAGCCGCTCCGGCAGTTGCCGCCGCAATCCCGCTCGCGCCCGTCGAAGTAACGGCATCTCCCAGCGCTGCGCCGACGGTCGACGCCCCTGTCGCCATCGTCGAACCTGCGCCCACGGAGGTCGTACCGGTCGCTGTCGACGCAGCACCGCTGCCGATGCGTGCCGAGGAAACGCCGAAGCCCGATCTGATCGAGCAGGCCGTCGCCGTCGCCAATCAGGCTTCGGCGATCACCCCTACCCCGGTCGAGCTCTCTCCTGCGCCTGCTGCTCCTGCGCCTGTTGAGGAGCCGGTAACGAAAACCGTTGCCGTGGAAGAAGCCCCGGCAGTCGTGCCCCCGGCAGAAACCGCCCCAGTCGTGGAAGCGGCCGAAGCGGTCGCCCCTGAAGCGCCGGCACTCGTCGCGGCGGCACCGGTCGATCTTTCCAGCGCACTCGAAGGCAGTGGCCTCGTGATGATCGAAACGCGTGCCGACGCCATGAAGGCCTTCCAGCCGGAACCCCCGACGGAGCCCGTTCAACCGGTTCGCCGCCGCCGCGCAGCAGCAGTCGTGGTGGACGAGCCTTTGATTCAGGTGGAAACCGGACGCAAATAAGCCTCGTGGCCTAACCCAGGTTGCTCCAGGTTGCCCCTGTGAGAGGCCTGGGTCAGCGCAGAGGCTGGCGCACAAAGACGCCCGATGGATCTCATCGGGCGTCTTCAATTGTGGCGTGCGATGCGATCACTCCGCGTCGTAGATGGCAATGGCTTGACTGACCGTGCGCCTGGCCTGCGCCAGTTCGAGGATCTGCCGACGGAATCCAGCCGGGCATGAGGGGCTGGATTTGGGCGCGATGGACTCCTTGTTCCTGAAGGATGGGGTGACCACAGGAGGGCAATTTCAGTACCGCACCTGGGCCCGCTTGTGCGTCGGCTCGGTTTTTTCCACTTGATCGGCCTCCGCCATCAATGGCCCAGCGTGTGGTCCCCAGGCGTCCGCTTGACACCCGATTCCATAGGACTGCCCTTTTCCTGGCCGAGAAAAAAGGCCAGTCCCGCAGGGCTGGCCTTTCTATATTTCAGACTGTGCAGAAAGCGTCAGACCGCCGACTGACGTCGCCTCTCCAGTTCGGGGCGAATCTCATCGATCAGCCCCTGAACCGCATCCTCACACATGTCGAGCACCGCATCGAAGCCCATGTTGCCGCCATAGTACGGGTCCGGTACGTCGTCACGGCGAATATTGCGGGCATAACTCATGAACATGCGAACCTTGTGCTTGGTCCCTTCGGGCGCCCTGTCGCGCAAATAGTGGAAGTGATCGCGATCCATTGCCAAAAGCAGGTCGAAATCGGCGAAATCCTTGGCCTGAACCTTTCTCGCTCGCAGACGGGAAAGATCGTAGCCGCGTCGCAGGGCTGCAGTCTGGGAACGCGGATCTGGCCCCTCGCCCTCGTGATAACCCTGGATTCCCGCGGAATCGACACTCACCAACTCATCCAGTCCCGAAAACGCCAGCCAACGACGCGCCACCCCCTCCGCCGTCGGTGACCGACAGATATTGCCGGTACAGACAAACAGTATTTTCATTATTGGTGTCCCTCCTACCGGCAATTTAAGCAGCCGACGGGCGGAACGCACAAGAGCGAGCACCAATTTTTAGTCCTTCTCCGAGAATGGCACGATTTTATGACCCAGCGCCGGATGCATCGTGAGCATCGGCGCCGAAGGCCTGCCGACGCAGCCGGAAGAGTTTGTCTCGCGCGGCCGCCGCTTTTTCGAAGTCAAGATTGCGGGCATGTTCCTGCATTTCCTTTTCGAGCTGACGGATCGCCTTTGCCAGCGCCTTTTCATCCAGCGCCGCGTAATCGGCGCGGGTCTCACTCGCACCGCCGGCCGCTTTTGCCGATGAGTCATCATAGACACCGTCGATGATGTCCTTTATGCGCTTTATCACGGAACGGGGAGTAATCCCGTTGGCCTCGTTGAACGCGATCTGCTTTGCCCGACGCCTTTCGGTCTCACCGATGGCCGCTTTCATCGAGTCGGTGATCCGGTCGGCGTAAAGGATGGCGGTGCCGTGCAAGTGACGCGCCGCGCGACCGATGGTTTGGATCAGAGAGCGCTCGGAACGCAGGAAGCCCTCCTTGTCCGCGTCAAGGATCGCCACCAGCGACACCTCCGGAATATCGAGGCCTTCGCGCAGCAGGTTGATGCCCACCAATACGTCGAATTCGCCCAGACGCAGATCGCGGATGATCTCGACCCGCTCGACGGTATCGATGTCCGAGTGCAGGTAGCGCACGCGAATGCCGTTCTCGGCCAGATATTCGGTCAGATCCTCGGCCATGCGCTTGGTCAGCACCGTGACGAGAATGCGCTCCTTCACGTCGAGTCGCTTCTTGATCTCACCGAGCAAATCGTCCACCTGAGTGACTGCCGGGCGCACCGTGATGATCGGATCCACCAGACCGGTCGGTCGCACCACCTGCTCGACCACTTGCCCCTGATGCTCCTTCTCGTAGGCCGCCGGCGTCGCCGAGACAAACACGGTCTGCGGCAGCAGGCGTTCGAACTCCTCGAATTTCAGCGGCCGGTTGTCCATCGCCGAAGGCAGGCGGAAGCCGTATTCCACCAGATTCTCTTTGCGCGCGCGGTCGCCCTTGTACATTGCGCCCACTTGGCCGATCGACACATGGGATTCATCGATGAACATCAGACCATCCTTCGGCAGGTAGTCGATCAATGTCGGCGGCGCATCGCCCGCTTTACGGCCGGACATATGGCGCGAGTAGTTCTCGATGCCTTTGCAGAAACCCAGTTCATTGAGCATTTCGAGGTCGAAGCGGGTGCGCTGCTCGATGCGCTGGGCCTCGACCAGTTTGCCGGCCTTTTGAAAGGTTTCGATGCGCTCGCGCAGCTCCTCCTTGATCGCCTCAATGGCGCGCAGCACCGTCGCCCGCGGCGTTACGTAGTGGCTGGACGGAAAAACCGTGAAGCGCACGATCTTCTGCTTGAGGTGGCCGGTCAGCGGATCGAACAAGGTCAGGTGCTCGATCTCGTCGTCGAACATCTCGACGCGCAGCGCATATTCGGCGTTTTCCGCCGGAAAGATATCGATCACATCGCCCCGCACACGGAAGGTTCCGCGCTTGAAATCGATGTCCGCCCGGTCGTACTGCATCGCCACCAGACGCTGGACCAGATCCCGGTGCCCAATCTTCTCGCCCTCGCGCAGGTGCAGCACCATGGCGTGGTAATCGCTCGGATCGCCGATGCCATAGATGCACGATACCGACGCTACGATCACCACGTCGCGCCGCTCCATCAGGCTCTTGGTGGCCGACAGGCGCATTTGCTCGATGTGCTCGTTGATCGCCGAATCCTTCTCGATGAACAGGTCGCGGGACGGCACATAGGCTTCCGGTTGATAGTAGTCGTAGTAACTGACGAAATACTCCACCGCGTTCTCCGGAAAGAACTCCCGGAACTCCGAATAAAGCTGCGCCGCCAACGTCTTGTTGTGAGCCAGCACCAACGCCGGTCGGCCGCAGCGGGCAATGACATTGGCCATCGTGAAGGTCTTGCCCGAGCCCGTCACCCCCAACAGGGTCTGGAACATCAAGCCGTCGTCGATCCCCTCGACGAGCTGTCGGATCGCCTCGGGCTGATCGCCTCCGGGCGGAAAAGGCTGATGAAGCTTGAACGGACTACCCTCGAAAACCACTACTCGCCCGCTATCGGATTGATCGGCCATGATAAAATTTCTGTCTTAAGTCAATCGGCGATGCCCGCGACTCCTGCGGGCAACCCCGTATTATCACCCAGCGGACGCCACAAAGCGCCGCGCTCCCTTCGCCCCTTTTGGAGACCCCATGAGCTCTTCGATCTTTGCTGCGGTGGAACTGGCCCCCCGCGATCCGATTCTTGGCCTAAACGAAGCCTTCAACGCGGATACCCGCAGCACCAAGGTCAACCTCGGCGTTGGCGTTTATTTCGACGACAACGGCAAGATCCCGCTGCTTGGCGCCGTCCGAGCCGCCGAAAAGGCCCGCCTCGAAGCCGCCCCGCCGCGCGGCTACCAGCCCATCGAAGGCCCGGTTGCCTACGCCACTGCCGTGCAGAACCTGCTTTTCGGTGCCGACAGCGCCATCATCCGTGACGGCCGCGTGGTCACCGCCCAAGCGCTCGGGGGCACTGGCGCCCTGCGTATCGGCGCCGACCTGATCAAGCGCATCGTGCCGGACACCACCGTTTATATTTCCGACCCCAGTTGGGAAAACCACCGTGCGCTGTTCGAAGCCGCTGGCTTCCCGGTGGACACCTACCCGTACTACGACCCGGCCACCCGCGGCGCCAATGCCGAGGCGATGATCGCCAAGCTCAACACCCTGCCGGCCGGCTCGGTCATCGTGCTGCACGCCTGCTGCCACAACCCCACCGGCGCCGATCTCACCGAAGCCCAGTGGGCGGAAGTGGTCAAGGCCTGCGCCGCGCGCGGCCTGATTCCCTTCCTCGACATGGCCTACCAAGGCTTCGCCGACGGCATCGAACCGGACGCCGTCGCGGTGAACCTGTTCTCCGCCTCCGGCCTGTCCTTCTTCGTGTCCAGCTCCTTCTCCAAGAGCTTCTCGCTCTATGGCGAACGCGTCGGCGCCCTGTCCATCGTCACCCAGAGCAAGGACGAATCCACCCGCGTGCTGTCGCAGCTGAAGCGCGTGATCCGCACCAACTACTCCAACCCGCCGATCCACGGCGGCGCCATCGTCGCCGCGGTGCTGTCCACCCCCGCCCTGCGCGCCGAGTGGGAAGCCGAGCTGGCCGGCATGCGCGACCGCATCCGCGCCATGCGCACCGGCCTCGTCGAACAGCTGGCCGCCCGCAAGGTCGACCAGGACTTCTCCTTCGTCATCAAGCAGCGCGGCATGTTCTCCTACACCGGCCTCACCGCCGCCCAGGTCGAGCGCATGAAGGACGAGTTCGGCATCTACGCCGTGGGCACCGGCCGCATCTGCCTGGCCGCCCTCAACAGCAAAAACCTCGACTACGTCGCCGACGCCATCGCCGCCGTGATCAAGGCCTAAGTAGTACAGCTTCACCGCCCCCGGCTCGCCGGGGGCAAAAAAACGCGCAAAAGGCCTTGACGTAACGAAGGCCGGCTTCTAAAATGCGCGCCTCTGTTCCTCGATAGCTCAGTCGGTAGAGCGCCGGACTGTTAATCCGTAGGTCCCTGGT
>ERZ650300.2060-NODE-2060-length-10982-cov-13.974192_pt1 | contig 10982 bp, 10 predicted proteins | sample MGYA00376236_ERZ650300 | MGnify/ENA primary metagenome ERZ650300 (study PRJEB26733, sample SAMN07839303) | wastewater metagenome | biome: urban; feature: wastewater treatment plant; material: waste water | place: USA: North Carolina | collected 2016-04-28 ... | reverse complement strand
ACGGCTCCTACCCGATCATCGGCGTCAATACCTTCCTCAACCCGAAGGGCATGGCTCAGCAGGAAATCGAACTGGCCCGCTCCTCCGAAGAGGAAAAGCAGAGCCAGCTCACCCGCCTCGCCGACTTCCAGGCCCGCAACGCCGAGGAAGCGCCGAAGTGGCTCGCCAAGCTCAAGCAGACCGTCATCGAAAACGGCAACGTGTTTGCGGTGCTGGTGGATGCGGTGAAGTACTGCTCGCTGGGGCAGATCACCACGGCGCTGTACGACGTGGGCGGTCAGTACCGGCGCAGCATGTAAGGCCGGGCCGGGTCCGGCTGCTTCGATGCACAAGACAAACGGCGCCTCGGCGCCGTTTGTCATTGGGGTTCGACGGGCTTACTTCGTTGCGCCTGCCAGCCCATCCACCATCGCCCGCAAGGTTCTGATCTGCACGGCGTTCTTGGTGGCGTAGTCCGGGCCGGTGTAGCCCCACCAGTCCCAACAGCCATTCGGATTGCGGAAGGGGATCGAGACGGCCTGGGGATAAAGGATGACGATGTGGTTGTTGTCGGCCCACTGGTCGTAGCCGGTGTGTTTGACGAACAGGGTGCCGTTGTAGAGCCCGCCGCCCGGAGGCGGTGTCAGCGGCAGGTAGCTCTGCCCCTGCTTGCAGCCGTGGAGGGCGATGTGGACACGGCATTTTTCGCCCTTGGCGCAACTGTTGGGCACGTAGGCCCACGCGGTGCTGTCGAGGCCGGTGCTCATGGAAAACCAGCCGGCCTGGTCAGGGGGAATGTAGGCGCTCTGGTCGAACTGGATGAACTTGCCGGCGGGTTTGGCGCCTGCCGCCTTGAGCGGGCCGTAGATCCAGCTGAGGATCTGGCCGGCGCTGTCGTAGGCGCATTTGCCGATGTAGGGCTCCTTCTCGACGCTGCAGGCGATGCCGTATTTCTGGGTCGGCATGGTGTGGCCGGCGTTGGGCAGGCTGACGGTTGCGAGGTTGGTGCTCGGCATGTCGAGCCCCGAATAGAAGGCCGTGAGCTGGTGGGCGATGGGCGGCGGGACGAGGGTGTCCTTGGCGCCGGAGATGGTCAGTACGCGCTGACCGGCCACGTTGCGGACCGGATCGATGAGGCCCTTGCCGGCCATCGCTTCGGCACCGGCAACCAGGGATGGCACGTCGGCGCTCGTCTCGGTGACGGCACAGGGCACGCTCGGTTCTCCGGTGCACGAGCACTTGGCAACCGCGCGCATGACGTCGGCCTTCGAGCAGTTGAACGGCCCGCCGGCCACCACCCCGGCGCCCTTCACGATGGACGAATGGGCCATCTGGAACTGCACGCTCATGAATCCGCCCGACGAAATGCCGGAGACGGAGGTCTGGCCGATGTCGATGTTCAGTGCGGGCAGGGGCGGTGCGGCAAACGCGGGGAGAGTGAAGAGGGCTCCGAGGCACAGCATGCTGAGCCGGCGTGGATTGAAGTGCGCATGGGCAGACATAGGATTCTCCAGGGGTCGGGTCTCGGGGGGAGCGTGGTCGATCGCCGTCAAATGCCATGCGACATGGCTTCGACCTGATTTTGTTGCGCCGCAACTCCCTGGTTATAGTCCATCTGCCTCGTTTTAGCTGCATTGCGGAATGTTTTTATCATCGAGCCGGGTGGGATAGGCCGGCTGCGCCGCGTTGCAGTCGTTTGCATCCGGAGGCGGTGCGGCACTTTCCCGGCACCGCTCGACTCCCGCCATAATGACGGACCGCAAAGGGGTTCTTGCGGTGCAATGGCGGTCTGACGTCGGCGAAACGCCGGCGGTCGGGTTGCGACGAGATCGGGAAGCGTTTCGAGTGAAGGAAAAATGAATAGCGTAAAACTCATGCAGCCGGCTCTGCCGGCGGTCCGTGCCGCCTGGGCGCGATCCTGCGGGGCGGCGGTGCTGGCCGTGGCTTGCCTTGTGCCTGGAATGGCGGCGCATGCCGAGGCGCTCCCCGTCGCGCCGGCAGCCGACGCGAAGCCCGCTGAAAAACCGGCCGACAAACCGGCGGAGGCGCCGGCCGATGTGCCCAAGTTGCCCGAATTGAAACTCGATGTGCCGGCCGACGTGCATTCGATCACCACCGTCGGGCGCTGGACCGACAAGAAGCTGAGCGGCTCCTATCGCGTGATCGTGGTCCGTAGCGGCGGCGACATTCTGCTCACCCGCGTGGTGGTGCAATGGGTGCGGGAGAAGACCGGCGAGCCGCCGTCGATTGTGGCGTCGCGCGAGGTGGAGGCCTTCGCCGCTTATGCCGGCAACGCGCTGGTGCCGAGCTGGCGGGAGCTGGAACACACCCGCCTGCAACTGGTGGGCGACGTCCGTCTGGTCGATGGTCAGCGCAAGCGGGTTCGCGTGTTGGCGACGACCCCCGGCGAACTCACCGATCCGATCTGACTACCGGCTGGCCGTCGGACGGGCGTTCAACGCGCCCGGACCGCCGCCAGCATTTCGTGCACGTCGTGGCTCATCACCGCCAGATAGGCGGTGAGGCCGAGATACAGCAAGGCATACTCGATCCGTTTTGCGGCGGGCGTTGCGTAGTAGCCCGGTGCTTCGCCTCCGCCGCGCACGGCCTTGAGCACGTGCGGCGCGGCCAGCAGTGCGACGAGGATCAGCATCGGGCTCGGTCGCCACATGAAGACGCCGACCAGCACCGGAGCGCCGAGCAGCCAGAACTTGCGCGACACCACGCCGGTCATGCGTCCGCCGTCCAGCGGCGGCACCGGGATCAGGTTGAACAGGTTGAGAAAAAATCCCGAATAGCTGATCGCGAGCAGCAGATCGCTGCCTTCCGAACGGGCCAGGACATAGCAGACCAAGGCCGCCGCGGTGCCCGCGAGGGGGCCGGCCATGGCGACGTAGGCTTCGGTTTCGGCGTTCATCGGCTGCTCTTTGAGCTCGATCCATGCGCCAACAAAGGGAATGAAGGTCGGCACGCCCACCTTCAGGCCGCGTTGCTTGGCTGCGAGGTAGTGGCCCATCTCGTGACAGAACAGCAGCGCCACAAAGCCCGCGGCGTAGCGCCAGCCCCAGATCAGCGCATATACGCCGACCGACAGGAGCATGGTGCCGCCGGTGGTCAGCAGCTTGCCGAACTTGGCGCCGCCGAGCAGAAGCAGGAGGAGTTTCATTCGGGGGAGCGGGGAACGAACAGCGGGCCGGCTCGATTCAGACCGAATCCTTTTTGCGCTTGAGCAGCCGACTGGCGCCCGCTCCGGCTCCGGCAAGAGTCAGCAGACCGATCTTCCAGAACTTGGCGACGAAAATCCCCATGCTCGCGAGCAGGCCCAGTTTTTTGGCGGCCACGCCGCCGACCAATGCCGCCAGACCATATTCGGCCATGCGATCGGTGGCGGCGTTGAAGTCGGCGTAGCGCTTGCCTTCGTTGAAACTCAGGCCGGCCAGGAGCTCCCGGGCTGCGGGTTTTTCCAGTTCGACCCGATCCATGCTGGTGACGAGGTTCATCGAAAAATAGCCCTCGCGACCGAGCATGTAGGTGTTGTAGTTCACGCCGTCGCCGCCAGCCTGCGCGCCCTTCGACCGGGCTGCAATCGACCACACCAGACGGTGGGTGGCCGGATCGTAGCTCGGTACCTCCACCCAGCCGACCACGCTGAACTCGGGCAGGCCGCGCCGGTTGCGTTCCTCGTTGGCGGCCTCGGTGCCGGTCTTCATTTTCTCCAGCATGTCGTCGGCGTTCCACTCGCGGGCGTCCTCGTCCTTGATGTAGCCGGCGGCGGCAAACTCCACCGCGATGAATCCTTTCAGGTCGGGCCCGACGATCAAGCCCATGAAGCCCGGCCCGCTATGGTTGCCCTGTGCCTCCATCATCGCCGCGGCCTCGGCCTTGGGGATGAACCCGAAGCCCTCGGGCAGCTTGAGCACGCCCTGCTCGCCGAGGGCGATATCCCGCGGTCCCGTCTGGATGGCCGCCTGCGCTGCCAACATGGTCGTCTCGACCCGTGCCTCGGGGCCGGCGGGGGCATCGGCAGCGAGGGCGAGCGTCACGCAGGGCAGGCACAGCGCCAGCGCAGCGAGGGTACGACGGAGGGAGGTGGTCATCTTCGGAACGCCCGGTGATTGGTAAAAATGTGTGCCCAAAAGGCATCGGCGTCCGATGATAACGCGCTCCTGGCCCAATTTTGGTGCGTAAAGTCTCACTGCCGAAGAGGATGTATTTGCCCAGGATTGCCAAAAAAGCCAAATGAAATATGTCTTCTGGCGTTCGGAGGCGACGGAGCCGTGGTGCGTCGATTGGCGGTTCGAATGACGGGGAGGCGCGGGCGAGCGGCGGCCGATGTACCGTTGCGGTGTCGCGGATGTGCGGAAGGATGTCTTCGATAAGGCGCCGGCCGGCCTTGCGTCGGCAAACCGCCTGTGAGGCGTGGCCTCTACTCCCGCATGTAGTGCTTGTTGGGCAGGTCGGTCTCGGTCAGATGGGAGAGGAGGTAGTCGCGGGCCAGGCGGGCCAGCGTTTTCTTGTCCAATAGTCCGGCCGTGCCGCTGAACAGCAGGTCGACCAGGCGTTCGCGAAAACGCTCGTGATGGGCCCGGTGTTCGGCCAGGGTTGGGCAGTTGTTGAGGGCGAGGAATTTTTCCTCTGCATCGAAATGCTCGGCGATCAGCGTCGCAAAATCGTTCAGTACGCTGAAAAACTCGCGTCTCGCGTCCACCTCCGACGACTCGGCACAGCGGCTGGCCCGGTTGCAGATTGCAACGAGTCGACGATGTTGGATGTCGATCTGGCTATTGCCAACCGCCAGCTCGTCGGACCAGGAGGGGAATTGCGACATAACCGGAGTGCCATTGGACTCAATGGCCCCGATTTTAACCCGGCAGGACGCAAAGCCCATCCCCGTCCGTCGCAAGCACCCGCTTACGCGCTCCATCGAATCCGCAGCCATTCGAACGAATGGCTGCGTTGCCCGGAAGCCCGCCGGACAGAGCGCTATGGGCTTACAAAACCTTGACGTGAGGATTGTCGCTCAACAGCACGAATTCCATCGTGTTGCCGTCCAGCGCATCGATGTGGCCTTTTTCGATGTCATACACCCAGCCATGCAGGTTCAGCCGATGCTGCGACAGCGCCACGGCAACGGACGGATGGGTGCGGATATTGGCCAATTGGGCGATCACGTTTTCACGCACCATTGCATCCGCCTTCTCCTGCTGCGTTGCATATTCCCGGGCCGAGACGATGGCTTTGGCGGGGTCGGCGTAGCGTAACCAGTGGGCCACCGCGGGCAGATGATCGATGCACTGACAGCTGGAAATCGCCGCCATCGCACCGCAATTGGAGTGGCCGCAGATCACGATATCGGTCACTTTCAACACCGAAACGGCGTATTCCACCGTTGCCGAAACCCCACCCGGCTCGGGGCCGTAGGACGGAACGATGTTGCCGGCATTGCGGATCACGAAGAGATCGCCCGGTTCCTGCTGAGTGAGCAGTTCCGGAACCACCCGGCTGTCGGAACACGTGACAAACAAGGCCTTGGGACTTTGCCCGCCCGCCAGTTGCTTGAAGAAATCCGTCCGAGCCGGGAAGACCTCGTTCTGGAACTTTAGAAAGCCATCGATAATTTTCTGCATTGTTGGTCTATTTGTAGGTGGATTAAATAAACCGGCCATTTCCAACGGGATGTAGCCGATAACCGAAGCAGCCGCTTTCTGAAAGAAGCCACAAGAAGCTCTGCGCGGCCAGCCAGGCGCTGTTTGTGCACGATGTTGCGCATGGCCGAGGTCGGACGGTTGCGATTGTAGTCATACATCCACCGCGTGGCGAAGCGCCGGACCTCATTCCAATCCCGAAAGTCGCTCGGCGGCCGCCTTGACGCCGACCCGGTGCGCTGCGGCCCGTTCACAATTGCCTACATTTGAAAAACAGTTGAGCAAACATGCTTTGCCAGACTGGCCTCCTGAAAAGCGATCATCTGCGGACGTCGGGCCAGCCCTTGGGCTGCCGACCGATAGAAGCCGCGGGGCGTGAATGAGACACAACCGGAGGAGGAGGGGGTATGTCGGATGTCCGAGATGCGGCAGCGGAGGCGGCCGGCCTGGATACTTTTCCGCGCCTGCTGATGCACCATGCGCGACAGCGGCCCACACGGCCGGCGATGCGCGAGAAGGAATACGGCATCTGGCAGACCTATACCTGGGCGGAGGTTGCGGAACGGGTGCGGGCGATCGCCAGCGGCTTGGCCGAACTGGGTTTCAAGCGCGGCGACCGGCTGGCGGTGGTGGGCGACAACCGCCCGCGGCTGTATTGGTCGGTGGCGGCCTGCCAGTGCCTCGGCGGCATTCCGGTGATGATGTATCAGGATGCCGTGGCCCAGGAAATGGCCTATGTGATGGCGGATGCGGAAATCCGCTTCGCCTGCGTCGAGGACCAGGAGCAGGTGGACAAGATGCTCGAGGTCAAGGACGGCCTGCCGCTCCTCGAACATGTGATCTACGACGATCCCCGCGGGCTGCGCCATTACAACCAGACTTTTCTGCACGGCCTGGATGAAGTGCTCGAGATGGGCCGCATCCATGACAGCCACCATCCCGACTTTCTCGGCAACGAAATCGACAAGGGCAGCCCGGACGATGTTTCGGTGATGCTCTACACCTCCGGCACCACCGGCAAACCCAAGGGCGTGTGCCAGTCCCATGCCGCCTTCATCGCCGCGGCGCGGGGGGGCTGCAGCTTCGACAAGCTCACGGACCGGGACGACATCCTCTCTTACCTGCCGATGGCCTGGGTGGGCGATCACCTCTTTTCCTACGCCCAGGCGCTGGTGGCCGGCTTCACCATCAATTGCCCCGAATCCGGCGAGACGGTGATGGGCGACCTGCGGGAAATCGGCCCCACCTACTACTTCGCCCCGCCGCGGGTGTTCGAGAACCTGCTCACCCAGGTGATGATCCGCATGGAGGACGCCAGCCGCATCAAACGCGGCCTGTTCGGGCATTTCATGGACGTGGCAAAGCGTTGCGGCGCGGACATTCTCGACGGCAAGCCGGTTTCGAGCGGCGACCGCCTGCAGTATTGGCTCGGCAATGCGCTGATCTACGGCCCGCTCAAAAACGTGCTCGGTCTTTCCCGGGTGCGGGTGGCCTATACCGCCGGTGCGGCCATCGGGCCGGATTTGTTCCGCTTCTACCGCTCCATCGGCATCAATCTCAAGCAGCTCTACGGCCAGACCGAAACCTGCGCCTATGTATGTCTGCAGCCGGACGGGCAGATCAAGCTCGATTCGGTCGGCACGCCGGCGCCCAATGTGGAAGTGAAGTTGGCCGACAACGGCGAAATCCTGGTGCGCGGCCCGATGCTGCTCAAGGCTTATTACAAGCGCCCGGACGCTACCGCCGAGTCGATCAACGCCGAGGGTTATTTCATGACCGGGGACGCCGGCTTCTTCGACGCCGACGGCCACCTCAAGATCATCGACCGGGCCAAGGACGTCGGCAAGCTCACCGGCGGCGGCATGTTCGCCCCCAACTACATCGAAAACAAACTCAAGTTCTTCCCGCACATCAAGGAAGTGGTGTGCTTCGGCAACGGCCGGGATTTCGTCACCGCCTTTGTGAACATCGATCTCGAAGCCGTCGGCAACTGGGCCGAGCGCAAGGGCATGGCCTACTCCGGCTACACCGATCTGGCCAGCCAGCCCGAGGTGTATGCGCTGATCAAGGAATGCATCGAGCAGGTGAATGCCGATCTGGCCGCCGATCCGAAAATGGACGAATCGCAGATCCGGCGTTTTCTCATCCTGCACAAAGAACTCGATGCCGACGACGGCGAACTCACCCGCACCCGCAAGGTGCGCCGCAATTTCGTGGCCGAGAAATACGCGGTGCTCATCGACGCCCTCTATGGCGGCAGGAAGAGCCAGTTCATCGAAACCCAGGTGACCTACGAGGACGGCCGCACCAACAAGGTGTCTGCCGACCTGCGCATCGAAGACGCGAAAGTCTTCCCGCCCCAGCCCCGCAAGGCGGCCTGAACCGGAGACCGACCCATGGCCAGACAGATTGGCGACGTGATCGTCGACCTCCAGAACATTTCCCTGCGCTTTGGCGGTGTGAAGGCGCTCACCGACATCAGCTTCGACGTGCGCGAGCACGAAATCCGCTCGATCATCGGCCCCAACGGCGCCGGCAAGAGTTCGATGCTCAACGTCATCAACGGCGTCTATCACCCCCAGGAAGGGCAGATCTTCTTCAAAGGCGCGCTGCGTCCCAAGCTGGAACCCCATCAGGCCGCGGAGCAGGGGATTGCCCGCACTTTCCAGAACATTGCGCTGTTCAAGGGCATGACGGTGCTCGACAACATCATGACCGGGCGCAACCTCAAGATGAAATGCAACTTCCTGCAGCACGCCCTCTACTGGGGCGCCGCGCAGAAAGAAGAGATCGCCCACCGCATCAAGGTGGAAGAAGTGATCGAGTTCCTCGAAATCCAGGACATCCGCAAGACCCCCGTCGGGCGCCTGCCCTACGGCCTGCAGAAGCGGGTGGAACTGGCCCGCGCCCTTGCCGCCGAACCGCACATCCTGCTGCTCGACGAACCGATGGCCGGCATGAACGTGGAGGAGAAGCAGGACATGTGTCGCTTCATCCTCGACGTGAATGACCACTACGGCACCACCATCGTACTGATCGAACACGACATGGGCGTGGTGATGGACATCTCGGACCGGGTGGTGGTGCTGGATTACGGCAAGAAGATCGGCGATGGCGCACCGGACGAGGTGAAGAACAATCCGGAAGTCATCAAGGCGTATCTCGGGACATCCCATTAAGCCGGGGGGCGTGTCGGGTTACGCCCTGCGGGCCAACCCGACCTACGCAAGGAGCGATGCCGACGTAGGTCGGGTTAGCGCAGCGTAACCCGACCTCCAAAGCACCGCAGGTCGGGGTGGCGCAGTAACCCGACACCGAACGACAGAAGAAGCGGCAGCGGGCAATCCAGCCCGACCCGCCGCAGAGGAGAGAGGCAGATGCAATTTTTCATCGAAGTGCTGGTGGGTGGGCTGTTGTCGGGCGTGATGTATGCGCTGGTGGCCCTCGGCTTCGTGCTGATCTACAAGGCCTCGGGGGTGTTCAACTTCGCGCAGGGGGCGATGGTGTTCTTTGCCGCGCTCACCTTCGTCGGCTTTCAGGAAGTGCTGCCCGGCTGGCTCGGCATGGAGGCGGACAGCGGGATCGTGTTCTGGCTGGCCTTTCTGTTGGCCTTTGTCGCCATGATCGTGCTGGGCATTGCCACCGAACGCATCGTGCTGCGGCCACTGGTCAATCAACCCCACATCACCCTCTTCATGGCCACCATCGGCCTCACCTATGTGATCGAGGGCCTCGCCCAGATGACCTGGGGCGCCACGGTGCGCGGGCTCGATCTGGGCATCGTCGACGAACCCATCGCCTGGCTGATGGACAACTACGAAATCGGCGTCTCCCGCTTCGACCTCTTCGCCGCCGGGGTGGCCGCTTCGCTGGTGGCACTGCTGGCGCTGCTGTTCCAATACACCAAGGTGGGCCGCGCCCTGCGTGCGGTGGCCGACGACCATCAGGCCGCCCTGTCCATCGGCATTCCGCTGCAGACCATCTGGCGAGTGGTGTGGGCAGTGGCGGGCTTTGTCGCGCTGGTGGCGGGGATGATCTGGGGGGCCCGCAATGGCGTGCAGTTCGCACTCACCTTCACGGCCCTCAAGGCGCTTCCGGTGCTGATTTTGGGTGGATTCACCTCGGTGCCGGGCGCCATCGTCGGTGGCCTGATCATCGGCGCCTCCGAAAAGCTCGCCGAAGTCTATGTCGGCCCCTATGTGGGCGGCGGCATCGAAGGCTGGTTCCCCTACATGCTGGCGCTCGCCTTCCTGTTGGTTCGACCCGAAGGGCTGTTCGGCGAAAAACACATCGACCGGGTGTGATCCGGCAAAGGATGAATACGATCATGAACCGGGCACATCGTTCTCACCGACCTCAACATGCTTCACGCAGCGGTCAACATCCTTCATTCGCTGCTGCGAATCGTTCTCTGAGCACTGCGAATCCTTCTTTGAGGCGTCAACATCCTTCTCTGAGGTCTGCGAATCCTTCTCGGAGGTGTCAACTTCCTTCTCTGAGGTCTGCGAATCCTTCTCGGAGACGTCAACATCCTTCATTGAGTGCTGCGAATTCAATTCGCAGCCCTGAGAGTCCTTCCCGCACCCTCGTAGGTCGGGTTAGCCCAAAGGGCGTAACCCGACAGCCATCCGCCAATGTCGGGTTGCGCTGCGCTAACCCGACCTACGGCATCTGCGCCAATCCGACCGGCGGGCACGGGGCTTCGCGCTTCACACCTGACCCTTCACTCTTTACTCCGCAATCGAGGAGCGAAAACCATGTTTTATCGTGAAGCCGGCCAGTTCAAGGCCAGTTATGCCGAAGATGCCCAGATCTTCCCGATCCGTCAGGACCGGATCGGCTTCTGGGTGCTGTTGCTGGTGTTCGGGGTGGCCATTCCGATGCTGGCCAACGAATACTGGCTGAAGGCGATCCTGATTCCGGTGCTGATCTTTTCCCTGGCCGCCCTCGGCCTCAACATTCTCACCGGCTATGCCGGTCAGCTCTCGCTGGGGTCGGCGGCGTTCATGGCGGTGGGGGCGTTTGCGGCCTACAACTTCATCCTGCGCATCGATGGCATGCCATTTCTGGTGGCGGTGGTGCTGGCGGGGCTGACGGCGGCGTTGGTGGGCATCCTGTTCGGACTGCCGAGCCTGCGCATCAAGGGCTTTTATCTGGCGGTGGCCACCTTGGCGGCGCAGTTCTTCATCGTGTGGGCGCTGGTGAAGTTTCCGTGGTTTTCCAACAATTCGTCCTCGGGTGTGGTGACGGCCCAGGACGTGACCATTCTCGGTTACACCTTCGCCACGCCGGAAGCCAAGTATGTGCTGACCTTCCTGATCGTCGCCTTCATGGCCCTGCTGGCCAAGAACATGGTGC
>ERZ650300.2059-NODE-2059-length-10984-cov-12.569769_pt1 | contig 10984 bp, 10 predicted proteins | sample MGYA00376236_ERZ650300 | MGnify/ENA primary metagenome ERZ650300 (study PRJEB26733, sample SAMN07839303) | wastewater metagenome | biome: urban; feature: wastewater treatment plant; material: waste water | place: USA: North Carolina | collected 2016-04-28 ... | reverse complement strand
CAACTCTTTTAAAACAAACAAATGAATTTCATCCTGAACTTAAAATGTTTGCAATTGAGTTAGAAAAAGCTGTTCGCGGGAAATTTGCTCAGTTTACAGAGAGAATTTTTGAAAATAGAAAAGATTGATTATTAGCCAATATAAAATAAGGAATAGAACAAATGTTCTATTTCTTATTACATTTGCTGTTACCAGAACATCCACATCCGGCGTTTTTCCCAAAAGTTTTTTTATACAGATAAAACAAAGCTAATAAAACAATTGCGTATATACCATACTCTTCCATGATTAACCTTTTTGATAATAATTATTAGTATGTTATAGTAGTTATAATTAAACTAAAATAAATTTATATAATCTTCAAAATTAAGCAATAACACAAAAGAAGAGATTTATAATATGAAACAATACAATTAAGGAATATCCCATTCAAAATCGATTAATAAATGACACAATATACAATCACATAGAATATACAAAATTTGAAGATAAAATTCTTCAAACAAAGATTGTAAATAGACTTCAATTCATAACTCAAAATGCTTTGGCATATTTTTCATATCCATCAATTACAACAAAAAGGTTTATACATAGTCTTGGAACCATGCATTTAGCCTCTTTTATGTTTAAAAATGCTCTTTTAAATGCTGATAAAAAAACAAAAAATGATTTTTTATCATCTTTAAAAAAAGTGATAGTTTTTATCATAAAAGAAGAAGATTTAAAAGTAAGTATCGATGATATGGAGTATTTTGATAATAAAGCACTTTATCAATTTACAATTCCAACAAAATCAAAAGCTCAAAGAGCAACTTATACTATTTTTTTACAAACTTTACGAATAGTTGCCCTACTTCACGATGTTGGACATTTACCATTTTCACATCAAGTTGAATATGCCCTAAAAAAAGTTTATGACAAAATAAAACAAAAAGAACTAAATCAAGAAGAGCTTTGTGAAAAAGAGATTAGATTTAAAAATAATTATGAAGAGATTACAAACAACAATAAAGAAGTTTTACACGAAGCTATTGGAGAAAATCTTTTAAAACTACTTTTTGATTATGAATTAGATGAATTAATCACTAAATCTTACGAAAAAGAGTATTTAAAGCTAATCAAAAGATTAGCTATTTTGATTTTGGAAGAACAAACTTTTGAAGGTTTTGATTTTAAAGTTTTACATGAATTTGTAAGTAGTACAGTTGATGCTGATAGGCTTGATTATATAAATCGTGATATGTTAGCAAGTGGTTATATAACAGGTCCAAATGACCATATAAGAATCACTAAACAAGCTGTTTTAGTGGAAAAAGAAAATATTTTTCACTTGAGTTTTTATGATATGAGTTTAATTGATATTGAACATATGCTTGAAATGAGATTTAATCTTTATAAAAAAGTAATTTTTAATCATGGAATTGCAAAAACGGATACTTTACTTGAAAATGTAGTTCAATATTTATCTGATAAATATTTTGAAACTGGCGATATAAATGAAAAAATTTCAAACAATATTTCAATGTTATGGAATTTTAAAAATCTTGATAAAACAAAAGAGCTTGATACTATTTCAATGCTTGATGAAAACTGGTTAATTTCACTTTTTAAAACCAAATATTTTGAAATCAAAGATAAAGAGATTCAAACACCTGAAGATATAAAATATATGTACTGTTTTGAGGAAGTTTTATTTGGTAAAAGAAGATTTAGAAGTCCATGGAAAAACCTAAATGAATTTTACAAAGTTCTTGATTTTACAACAGTTGAACGATATAAATTTAGAGAAAGTTTTGGATATATAACTGTAACAAATCTAAAAAAACTTCAAACTGCTTTAGATGATTTTATAAAAAAATATGAAGGTGACACTGAAGACCTATTTTTCTCATACCAAATAGTTTCATTTAAACTAGGAATTGCTAAAGATTTTTATTTGTATGATGGAGAAGAACTTGTAAATATTGATGAAATTTCAACTTTGAGAAAAAGATTAAAACACTCAATGAGAAATACAGTTCCATTTTATTTGTATTCAACTAAAAAATATTTAACACAAGAGATGAAAACTGAACTTAGAAATATATTATTTGACATTTTTGGGGAATGAAACAAATTCTGATTTTGCTAGAATAAAAAATATCAATTCAAAGGATAAATTTTGGATTTAACTGCCTTAAGAGCAAAATACACAACAAGAGGTTTAGATATAAAAGATCTAAACCCAAACCCTTTTTTACAATTTGAACTTTGGTTTAATGAAGCTATGGAAGCAAAACTAACAGAACCAAATGCTTTTAGTCTTGCAACCGTTGGAACTGATATGATGCCAAGTATTAGAACTGTATTACTAAAAATCTTTGATGAAAAAGGTTTTGTGTTTTTTACAAACTATAAAAGTAATAAAGCAAAACAAATTGAACAAAATCCAAGAGCAGCTGCACTTTTTGCTTGGCTTGAACTGGAGCGACAAGTAAAAGTTGAAGGAAATATAGAAAAAATATCAACAACTGAATCTTTAAAATATTTTCTTTCACGACCAAAAGGTAGTCAAATTGGAGCTTGGGTTTCACACCAAAGTCAAGTTATAAGTTCAAGAAGTCTTCTTGAACAAAAGTTTGATGAAATAAGAAGAAAATTTGTAAAAGGAGAAGTTCCTTTTCCTGATTTTTGGGGTGGATATATTATTAAACCTACAAAAATAGAGTTTTGGCAAGGTGGACAAGATAGACTTCACGATAGATTTGTATATGAACTCCAAAATAACAATTCATGGACTATTTCAAGACTTGCACCATAAAAATAAAAAGATTGCAAATTGAAATATTTTTAAACTATAATTTAAATTTTAAGTAAAATTCACTAAATATTTATTTGAGGTTTAAGATATGATATTAGGTAAATGCCCTTATTGTAAAAGTAATGTTCATGCTATTAAAAGCACAGCAAATGGTAAAAAAGTAAATCTTTATAGTTGTGAAAATGCTAAAAAAGAGTATGACGATAGTGAACAATTTGTTTTTACATCTGATTCAACTTGTACTTTTAGAGTATATTCAAATGTATTTCTAAGATGGAATAAAAGAAGTTTTTCAAAATATGAAATGAAAAAATTATTAGAAGAAAACCAAGTAATAATAAGACTTCATGGAAGAGCTGGAACGAGTGAATACTTTAAATATGTAATACCAGATAAAGAATATGGAGTTTCTATTTTATGGGATGAAGAAGTTTGCCAGAATCAAGAAAAGATTTAATTAATCTCTTCTTGAAGTTGTTTCTAATAAATGATAACCAAAATCTGTTCTAACTGGTCCATGAACTACATTTATAGCTTCATTAAATACAACTGCATCAAATTCAGGAACCATTTGTCCTTGAAAAAATGTACCTAAATCTCCACCATTAGATCCAGATGGACATGAAGAATACTCTTTTGCTATATCTTCAAATTTTTCACCAGCTGCAATTCTTTCTTTTAATTCTAAACATAACTCTTCACTATCAACTAATAGATGTCTAGCTGTTGCACTTTTCATAATATTTCCTTTGTATAATTTTTAATCAGTGGAATTCTATCATAAGCAGTTGATTACTTTCTTAATCAAAAAACTCTATAGCATTTTTACCTTGTTTTTTAGCCACATACATAGCTGTATCTGCTTGTTTGATAATATCTTTTACACTAACACTTGAATCACTAAAAAGTGTAATTCCAATACTTGGAGTTGATACATTTATATGCCCTTCAATATGTGTGATTGCATTTAAATTATCTTTTATTTTTTCTGCAAGATTTGTAATATTTGTTTTTGCATCAAGTTTATTATTTCCAACATTATCAAGTAAAACGATAAATTCATCCCCACCAATTCTTGCAATTGTATCTTCATCTCTTATTACTTCTTTGATTTTTTTAGCAACCAAAATAAGTAAAGCATCTCCTATATCATGTCCTAAAGTGTCATTAACTTCTTTAAAATTATCTAAATCTATGAATATCAATCCACCAACCATTTTATGTCTTACAACTTTTGTAATAGCATGTTCAATTCTATCAAGTAATAATAACCTATTTGGAAGACCTGTTAAATTATCATGTGTTGCTTGATATTCTAAAACTTTTTCTTTATCTTTTTGTTCTCCAATATCTATATATTGACCTAAAAAGTGAGTGATTTTTCCGTTTTTATCTTTTATTGCTGTTATTGTACTTCTTAGTGGAAGAATTTCATCATTTGCTTTTTTATTATAAACTTCTCCACTCCAAAAACCTTTAACTTTTAGTTCATTCCACAAAGAATCACCAAATTTTTTATCTTGATGAACAGATTTAAAAATTCTTGGATTTTTACCTATTATTTCATCTTTTGAATAACCCATTGTATTACAAAATGCTTGATTAACTTTTACTATATCACCCACATCATTTGTAATAATCATAGGTTCACTTGATTCAAAAGCATAAGAAGATAATCTTAATTCATCTTCTTGTTTTAATCTAATGTCTTCATAATCAATTTTTTCAAGACAGTGAGTTACGTCATTAATCAATTTGTCAAATAGAATTTCTACTTCTTGATCAAAAAAATCTATTTCATTAGAATAAATTGCTAAAGTTCCAATTACTTTATTAAATTTTTTTAATGGGAAACAAGCCATTGAATTAATATTTAAAATTCTTGCATCATCATAAAAAATAGAAATATTTCTTTCTAAAAAATTATTAGTAATAATATTAGTTTCCCATTTTATAGTTTTAGAAATAATATTATCTTTATTTTTATCATTGTAATAATGACTTTGAGTTAACAGTTTTTGTTTTAAAGCACCCTCTTCTGCTATTATCTCTTTAGATGATAAATCATAAATAAAAGAAAATTGAATTTTATCACTTTCAGATAATAAATCACAGATATTAGAAAATAGCTTTTTTCTATCATTGATTTTTAATAAAAACTTATTTGCCTTATTTAACAATTCATAAACTTCTTTGTGTTTTTGAACTTTATAAAAACTTTTTTGCTCATTGAAAATAATATTTCTTAATACAAACAATAAACTAATTAAAGTTGCAAAAGAAACAAACAAAAAGATAAGACTTTTGTGTTTTTCCAATTGGGCATCATCTTCAAATTTTGTTACATGTTTTTCAACTGAATAAACTAAATTTTTGTAAATATTATTTAATGATTCAATATTTTCAACAGATATACTTTCCCACTCTTCAAAAGTTAACTCAAAGTGCGAGAAATTTTTATTTTTAATTCCATTTCTTAGAATAAATATTTTATTAAAATACTCTTCATTTAACTTAGAATTATATTTTTGAACAATTTCTAAATTTGTATTATTTAAAAATAAATCTTTATTTATATCTTGTAATGAATAATTTTTCATAAGCATACTATAAAGCTTATCATTGATTTTATTGTTTATAAAATATGTGCTAACCATTGTTTTTTCAATATATGTAGATTCTTTAAAACTTAAAAAATATACAATATTTCTAAATTCACTATTAAAATCAAAAGCTAGTTTTATGGGTTTTAATAAAGATAATGAATCTAACAATATTTTATTAAATTGATTGTATTGCTCGAAAACTTCATCTATCGTTGCATCTGATTTATCTACTCTTTTTCTAAATTGCACTATTTTATTTATTTCAGATGTTAATTGAGAAAATCTATTGTCAAAATTTAAACTTTTTAAATTTCTTTCTAATTCTTCATAATTTTTTATAGATAAACTTCTACTTTTATCTAAAAAAGGTTTTTCATCTTTTTTTAAAAGTTGTAATACAGTTAATTCTCTCTCTTCTTGTAAAGAACTTATTAATTTTTCTGTATTTTTTAAATAGGTTAAATTATTATTAATTCTATCAACTTCATTAAATGATTGAATTTTTTCATAAACTAAAACAGAACTAAAATATAAAATCCCCAAAGCGGGCAAAGTGAATATTAAAATTATTTTAAGGAACAATGTATTTCTAAACAATAGATTTTTCCTTTATAGCTTATTTTTCATAGATTCTATAATATTTACCTTTAATCTTTTCTTTTGATAATTTTTCTAAAACAAAAGAGATTTTTTCTTTATTAATTGCCACATAAGAAGCAAAATCTAAAATGTCAATTTTGCCAATATCTTCTTTATGTAAACCAATTCCAGCAGTTAATGCACCTAAAATATCTCCAGCTCTTAATTTTTGTTTTTTTCCACCATTTATAAAAATAGTTCGAGAATCTGAATCAATTTTGTATGTTAAATCATCTTCGATTTTATCGATACTTTCATCTTCTATATCACTAAAAGTATCTTTTATAAGTTCAACTCTATCAAAATCATTATGAGTGTATAAAGAAATTGCCATTCCACCTTTTCCAGCACGAGCCGTTCTTCCGATTCGGTGAGTATGAATTTTTTCGTCTAAAGATAAATCATAATTTATAACTAAATCCACATCATCAATATGAAGCCCCCTTGAAGCCACATCTGTTGCAATTAAAATTGGATATGATTTATTTGAAAATAAAATTATTGTTTCATCTCTTTGTTTTTGCTCTAAATCAGAATGAAGTGTTAAAACATCCAAACCTAAATCATATAAATCATCAGCTAATTTGTCACAAGTTATTTTCATATTACAAAAAATCAAAATTGATTTTGCTTTGTTTGATGAAATAAGTGCTGGAATTAAAGCTGTTTTATTTGACTCTTCCACATTATAAAACTTTTGTTTTATATGAACTTTTTCTTCATTTTCAACTTTTACAATTAAAGGATTTGATAAAACATTTGAAGCTAATTTTTCAATATTTCTTTCATAAGTTGCCGAAAAAAGAAGTGTTTGTCTTTGTTTTGGTAAAGTATTAATAATTTCCATAATATCATCATAAAATCCCATATCAAGCATTTTATCAGCTTCATCTAAAACCAAAGTATTGATATTTTCTAAATCAATATTCTCTTCTTTTATATGTTTTAATACACGTCCTGGAGTTGCTACGATTATGTGAGCTCCATGAGATAAAGATAAAGCTTGAGGTTTAAAAGGCATTCCACCACAAAGTGTAAGAACCTTTAAATTATGAATATGTCTTGAAAGTTTTCTTAGTTCTTGTGCTATTTGATTTGCTAACTCCCTTGTTGGAGCTAGGATTAAAGATTGAATTCTAAAGTTTTTGATATTTATTTTATTTAATATTGGAATACAAAAAGATACTGTTTTTCCTGAACCTGTTTTTGCTTGAGCGATTAAATCTTTATTATCCAAACTCAAAGGTAAACTTTTTTCTTGAATTGCTGTTAGTTTTGTATAACCTAAAGTTTCTAAGTTAGAAAGAAACTCTTTTGGAAGATTTAATTGTGAAAATTTTTCGATTAAAATGGGAAGCCCTTTATAGTTTTTGATATATTATATCCAAAACTACAAAGTACTATTAAAGAAGGTCTATTTTTTTTCTATTTTTTTAAACACATAAGAAATAGCTAAAATCACCATAACAACTGTAAATAAACCTACATATTTAAAATCTTCACTTAGATTTAAAATATATTCACCAGCTGTAAAACTTGCATATCCAATTACACAAGCCCATAAAACTGCTGCTAATGCATTAAAAATTGAGAATTTTATAGCTGAATATTTTGTAATTCCCATAGCAAGTGGAACTAAAGTTTTAATTCCATAGATATATTTTTGTACAAAAATTACAAAAGAGCCATATTTTTTCATCAAAAGATGAGCAAGGGCAATTTTTCTACCATATTTTTTCATCATATCTTTTGCATAATTTTTATTTTTTCTAGCAAGAAAAAACAGAAATTGACCACCAATAAAGTTTGAAATAGCTGCAATTATAATACAAACATAAATATTTAAATCACCAGAATAAGATAAAACACTAGCGATTGCAAGTCCTACAAATCCTCCACCAAATGAGTATAAAAATAGAGCTATATAACCCCAATCTCTAATAAATTCTTCCATAAATTACGCCTTTATTCCAAAAAATTCTAATGCTTCAATAACATCATCATCTTCTACATCAATTGTTTCTTCTTTGATATTTTCTTTTGTTTTATTTATTATATATTCTTTTACTTTTTGTTTAACATCATTAACATCTTCAACTATTACAAATCCGCTAAATTGAATTTCATTGTCATAACAAAGTAAAACTCCCTCACAAAACTCTTCAATAAATTCACTAATTTCTCTGTAATTTATATCCAAAGCACTTGCATTCCAACCATAATCTTCAAGTTCTTTATCTTCAAATAACTCAACTCCATCACTTTGGTGATCAAAATAAAGCATATTTTCTTTATTTAAATCAATAATATTTTGCCAATTTGAAACAGGTTTTATTTTACAAATTGTTCCAGCAATTGTTGGTTTATAATCAGCAAAAAGCTGAGAGGCTATTGCTTTTGCATCTAACATTGAAGATATTTGTTTTGAATCCATATTTTTATAAATTATTGCTTTTTTCTTAACTTCCTCTAATTTTGTGTAAATATTTCCATCCACATCAATAATAATTGGAGTTTTTGAAGCGTATAAATTTAAAATATGTGTAATATCAATATTAAGTTCTAAATCTTTTATATTTATTTTTTTCATTTTTATATAATCCTATTTATAAAATGTGGCGATTCTATCCAAAGTTTTATTAAATCTAAAATTTTAAAAAAATAAATTTTTTTTCACATTAATTAAAGATAAATAATATATAATCTATTCGTATTTAAGTTCAACGAAGGGTTAATAGTGTTATTAGAGAAAATATTAAACACTTTTTTTAAAAAAAATAATATTAAAACTCTTTTTTTAGTTGATATTTTATATATGAAAGATTTAAACGCCATTTATGATTTTAAAAATGGTGATTTTATAATCAAACAACTAGACTTTATTTTAAAAAATAAAACAAAAGAACTCATAAAACAAAAACTAAATCGAAATATTTCTATAAAAACTAAAAACACCCATGCTGATGTATTTGAAATCTATTTATTTGATGATTTAAGTATTGAAGAAATTGTTATTGTAAAAAATCTCATTTATGAAAGTATTGTTTCAAATAACTTCAAACTTTTAAATAATAATGTAACCATAAATATTGATATAACAATTGGTTGTGCAAAAAGTGAAGATGAAAATATAAAAATTTACGCTGAAAAAGCCCTACATAATGCAAAACTAAACTTCATTCATTATATGTATTATGATTCATTTTTATATAAAAATGAATCAATAAATGAAAATCTTCTTGATGTTTTGAATTATAGTATTGAAAATAATTTAGTAGAACCATATTTTCAAGCAATTATGGATAATAAAACAAATAAAATTGTTAAATATGAAGCTTTAATGAGAATATTTGATAAAGAAGGGCGTATGATTATGCCTAATATTTTTATCCATAAAGCGAAAAAATGCAGACTATATAATAAACTTATGGAAATTTTAATTGATAAGATTATAGTTTATATTTTGAAATATAAAATTCACATTAGTATAAATCTCGATTATACGGATATTTTAAATCCTCAAATAAAAAAAGCTTTAGTTAGTAAAATTAGAAATACTAATATTGGAGAATATTTAACACTAGAAATATTAGAGAGTGAAAAGGTTTCAAGTTTTGATACTGTAAATGAATTTATAAATGATGTAAAGAAATTAGGTGTTAAAATAGCAATAGATGACTTTGGGACAGGATTTTCTAATTATGAAAATATCCTAAATTTAAATATTGATTATATAAAGATTGATGGTTCACTAATAAAAAAAATAGACAAAGATATCTATCTAAATCTAATAAAAAGTATTGTTTTGTTTTCAAAACAACAAAATATAAAGGTAGTTGCTGAGTTTGTTAGCGACTTAAAAACTTTAAGATATGTAAAGAATATACAAATTGACTATTCACAAGGTTATTACATAGGAAAACCAATGCATATTCAAGAACTGTTTGGAGAAGAAATTTGAGACAAGAACTAAAAAAAATAACTGACTTAACGATAAATGATCTTTTAAATAAAAATATCATACTTCCTTCTACTTATTTCAATAAATTTAATTATCATGCAAAAGAGTTAGAAATAGATTTAGATGATGAAAAATTTAAACATGAAATAAACAAGATTATTCTGGAAGATTATCAAGCAATAGAAAATTACATGAACTTGATTGCATCAAGTGCTACAAGCCTACAAGAAAGCACAAAAAATGCTACAAATGCAATATTAAATAAAGATATTGATTCTTTAAATGATATATACAAAAAAATGCTTAATTTAGAAAAAGAAGTAAAAAATCTAAATGATAAACTTTTTGTAGATGATATTACTAATACTTTTAATAAAAAATGGATTTACAAAAAATTCCTAAATGAGAATGCTTTATTCCAACAAAATGGTATTTGTGTTCTAGTAGATGTTATTGATTATAATTATATTCAAAAAGAGTATGGCGAACTTTTAGCAAATAATTTACTGATTTTTGCAACAAAATTTATTAAACAAAAATTAAAAGATGAAGATTTTAAATATGAAATGGTTCGATATAACGATAATAAATTCTTAATTTTTATACAAAATACAAGTGAACAAAAAAAAGATGTTGTAAATTTTATTTTAAATTTAGAGCAATTATTATCTAGTACAACTTTGAAAAGTAACTCAGGACTTTTTATAAAAGCTAAATATGAATTTAGAGTTTGTACTTTTAAGGTAAATCAAGAATCAAAAGAAATTTTTGAAAGATTATTAACTAAACAAGATAAAGAATAAAACTCTTTTGATTTTTTATGGGCATCTTCATAAGAAATCTTTTGAAATTTTATTTTGGTACCTGTTTTTGCTTGAGCTAATTTAAAACAATCAATATTTAAAATCGTTCCAATTTTTGGATAACCACCAAGAGTTTGTCTCTCTTTTAATAAAACTATTGGTTGTCCATCTTTTG
>ERZ650300.2058-NODE-2058-length-10988-cov-21.651148_pt1 | contig 10988 bp, 7 predicted proteins | sample MGYA00376236_ERZ650300 | MGnify/ENA primary metagenome ERZ650300 (study PRJEB26733, sample SAMN07839303) | wastewater metagenome | biome: urban; feature: wastewater treatment plant; material: waste water | place: USA: North Carolina | collected 2016-04-28 ... | reverse complement strand
CAAAGAACATTTACTCACGTCGAGTAGTTTTTTTCCGAATCCATCTAGCGTGAACCATCTCCTGAAAAGACTTCATGTGGACTACTCTGAACATCAAAATAAAAGTGCTTTGATCCTAATGCTCGCATTTTTGACCGGTAATAGTGTGAATGAGTGGCTATATATACAAAGCAAGCGAGCTAAAAAGTTAAATAACCGCCAAAAATTGATCTATAAAAATGATCAGGTCTTCTTAAACAGTCACTTTAATGTATTTGAGAACCGCAATTTTGAGTATTCAGACAACTTGCTCAATCAGACGATCTATTTAGACATTCCAATCCCGAATCTATTCATTGAGGATCTGCGCAAAATGGATTCGGTTAGTTTCGATGATATACAGCAATATTTACGCAAATTAAGACAAGAATTATTGATTCCAAAACTGTCTGTCGTAAAGGTGAGTTCTCTACTGCATCATACGGTTCTTGCAAAAACAGGGAATAAACAACTCGCAGATTTAATCACAGGGATTGATGCCAATCAGTCATCATCTGTTTCTTATTGTCATCAGAATATTCCACGATTACATGCACAATATATTGATATTCTAAAATCACTTTGTGCAGATGTAGCAAGCACATATGAAAGTTGTGTACCTTCGCTCCCTGATTCAATAACTCATTTTGGTAGTCGTAAAGCTCCAAAACCACAGGTCATTACAGAGATTTTTGCTGTATTGAAGTTTAATATTTTTTCACAAGCTGAAGACGATCTGATTGCTATATACAACCACTACAACATATGGATGTGGCATATCCTCCTTCTTTTTACAGCAGCACGCCCCGTTGCTGAATTCCCTGGATTTCTTAAAAACTTTAATTTAAAACGCCAAATTTTGATGGTTTCTGACAAAGAAGTAGGCGGCCGCAATGGATTCGGACGTCTAATCCCACTTTGTTCATTTTTAGTTGAAGAGATAAAAAAATTCCTTAAATTTTTAGAATATTTTTCGACTCAAATCATGATGAGTCATCCAGCTTTAAATGATGTTATACAACAAATAGAAGCAAGTAAGCTGCCCTTTTTGGGAATCATCCAAGATGATGAGTGGAAACCACTAAGTCCTTCTACAGTCAAAAATTTCCATCCTGAATTAGGACTTGATCATGCAAATTGGCATCGCCATACAGCTCGTGCATTTTTGACTCATAAAATTACCGAACCTGAGATTTTAGCTCTCTTTGGACATGAGCTCATGCAACAAGAAGCAGCACATCCTTTTTCCAGTTTATCACTATCTCAATTTTCTAAAATTGCGAATGTTTTAGAGCAAATGAAAGATCAATTTAAAATTAGCGGGATTGAAGTTCATGTCATCATTCAATAAAAAAATCCCAAAAAAACGCTATGCTGAAGATAGACGTCAACTTCAACGTAATGAATTAGAAAAGAACCTACGAGCTGATGCAGAACAAGAGCTCCGACAGTACTTTGATGAGCAAAAATTCTCAAATGAAGACTTAATTCAAGCTTATCCTGCAATTTATGAGTTTATTAAACGTAAAGCACCGAATCTTGCCTGGAAAAAATATGCTCATGAATTCTTCCGAACATATATCGAAGACCTCAATAAAAGTAATAACCTAGACCTCCCACTACCTTATCTCACCTTTGAGATGAAACGCGATGAACCAATTTTCACCCTAGATTGGATCCAAGCCGGTCATGAAATTGACATCATCCTCGAAAAACTGTGGGATTACTGGATTCTTGCTCAAGATAGTTCCGCTTTTTCTGATGATGAAATTATTGGGAATATTCTGCTTTGCTCAATGTTATACGGTGGATTAAATCAAATAGCTTCATTAAATGCTTTGCTCGAACATTTAAAAAACCCTGAAAAAATCCAAAAAATTTTCGATTTTAATATCATCTTTTTAGAGCCACTTTCTCCAAGCTATGGCGATCTATTTGTTGATGAAAAAACAATTCGAAAATCACGTAATTTTATCCCAGATCAACTCACACGACTCTGGCTCATTCACTTCAATACAAGACAAATTCGTGACATCAGTCTAGACGTGAATGCGTATCTGCACCTCATTTTTCAAAAAATAAAACATCCATACACCAACAAGACTTTTAAGTTTTTACGTGACTACGCCAATTTTAATTGGCTACAACTGCAGAATGCAGATGTTGATCCTGCCCTTTCACAATGTTTGTTAGAAAACACTCTCACGTGTGGTTTATCAGAACATGAGTTTGAAAACTTTGCATTCCCAAAATTTAAAACTCAATTAAGTGCTGAAATCGAACGAAATGTCTCTTCTACAGCCAAAGTCCTACCAGATCTCAATACGTCTGAAGCAGTAGAAAATGTGATATTTATTCATAAAAACTTGCTGAAAATTATGCGCACATCAACGGACCAAGGCACTGCTAAACTCATTATTGATTTTTGCCTGCGTCACCAAGAGCAGTTTAATGAGTTTTCTAAACGTATTATTTTGTGGCTCATCAGTCTCTATCGACCAAGTTCAGAGCAAATAAAAGAATTATCAACCACCTTTGATTTTGATACAACTCAGTACACGAAGGCATTTCAAGACAATCAAAAACTCGCAGATAGTTCAATCTATACATATTACACCCGGATCGCAGAACCGTTTTTAACTCATGCCTTACAATACATCGATGCCGACGATGACATTAATGATCTGCTGAACAAAATCTATCAACAAATCATTAGCAATACACGACTTGCTGATGAAGTAGATCAATCTGAGTTTAAAAAATCTAAAGACCAAACAATCCACATGTTGAAACGCTTTCATACCTTTCAACAAATTGTTTTTCAAGCAGAAGATTTCGAACTTGAATTTATTGCATCGCAAAGTCGACCACGGGCACGCATCATAGGCCACACAGCCTTCCAGGTCATATTAAAGAAGTTAAATCAGCTCTTACATGACCAATCCATCTCAGACCATCACTATAAATTATTAAAAATCATTTATATTTTGGCTTACCGTACTGGTATGCGTATTAACGAAATACTCGGGTTACGTGTAAAAGATATCGAGGGTTTAAATCAATTTTCTATCTGGGTTCAACCTTATGGTTCAAAAAAACAAGGGAATCAACATCTGCTCAAAACGGATAGTGCGGAACGGATTGTGCCTGCATACGCTTTGCTAAAAGATGATGAGTACCAATTCTTTAGCGATTTTGTTGTTGAAAAACGCTTAGAAAATAAGAAAAGTTTATATTTATTCAGCAACTTGAATGAAAATAAAAAACTGAATAAACACACTGTCACCGTACCCCTAAAACTGATATTAAATCAGGTCTTTAAAGGGCATCATTACTCCTTTCACTCTTTTCGTCACACTGCAGCGAATCATTTATCGCTTTTACTGAACTGTGAATATGCACCACTTGTGCAAAAGCTAACCGACTATAGCGAAAACGAATATCAAAAAATTCGAGCTGAGCTACTTCAAAATCAACATGGACAAAACCATTGGTTTGTTATTGCACATCTCTTAGGACATATAGAGCCAGTTGAAACATTCAAAAGCTATATTCATTTAAGTTATCTCATAGCTGGTCAAAAACTACTAAAACATCATCCAGATATGCCTAATGAATTGGCTAAAAAAATTATGGGCCACAATGCAACGTTTAAAAATTTGCAAATAACAAATGATGAAAAAGACTTTAATTTTGAAAAAAACCAGGCCGTTCTAGCAACTATATTATTGAACGATCAAACAAAATGGCTTCAAAGTAATGCTACTGACATTTTAGATGAACTGTCGTTACAAATAGATCAATCCCATGATTTTTTTGCTTTCTTTGTTGGAACAGAAGATTCTAAAATTTCACTTCAACGCTTCTATGAAACGCTCAATATATTGGAGACTACTAACGATCCTAAAAGTACAGCTCAACGTATGTGCTTGCCAGAAGAACTCGTCAATTATTGGTATGAAAATGCTCTAAATTTAGCAAACATTAAATCAAAAAAAGGGAATCCCCGTTTATTTAGTATTGATAGCTCAACCCACTTAAAACCAGCAATGCTTGATAGCGCTGAAGAGCTTCATGCGGTGACTTATTTTTTTGAACATCTACAGAAAATAGCTCGTAAAAATCCAATACAAATTGCATGCGTCCTGAATATATTTTTGAATCGAGTGACCGCATCACACACAGGTATCCATTATCGCTGGAAGGATATCGATCAACTCGAACATTTTTACTCCCAAGTTAAGGCTTTATTTCCTGCCAAATTTTGGCACTTACTTGGACAAGATTTGCAAACAAAGTTAGATGCTAAACAACAGCCTCAACTTTTCAAATTAGCAAAAGCATCAACAGATAAACATCCATCAACTCAAGAGGAATTTCCTCGTCTACAACTCTACTCAGTAAAAGATGGTCATGCTCTTGCTGCATTTAAATTTTGCTTACATCTAGCCTGTATTGGCCGTCCACTATCTATTCAGCTTAATGAGTTAGATGACATATCACCTTCGACCGTAAATAAGCCTATGGCTGTATTACACCAAGAGGAACTTCTTAAAACTGATTAAATTGCTAATCTATGCATGATTTCCATTGTGGGTTTAACATCCCCCATAATTCTATTTTAATAGTAAAATACCCCTTATTAGCTGAAAAAGTGTAGCTCAAACAAGGTAGAAGAAATTTGCCAGACAACCATCAGTCTACTTGACCCGATCAAAGATCAGCTCAAGACTATTACCGCAGATGATGGTAAGGAGTTCAGTCTGCATGAGTATGCTGCTCGAGAATTAGAAATAGACTGGTATTTCGCTGATTCTTATAGCGCCTAGCAACGACGCACGAATGAAAATACCAATGGCTTAATCAGGCAATATATTAAAAAAGTAGTGATTTAAACGCCTATACGGATGCATATATTGCAGAAATCACTCAACGTTTGAATCATCGCCCAAGAAAAAGACTCGGCTTTAAAAGTCCGAGTCAGGTATTATGGCAACAACATGGTGTTGCACTTCAAATGCTAATCTAAGACTATAATAATTCAATTGTTAAAAGCTTATACTTTTACACTCTTTAGTTCCTTCCAAGCAAATACTCGCATATCCTGTATTTGTTGAAGGTTTATACTGCTGTGAAGATTTCGCTACATTAACTTCTGTATTCGTAGGAGTGTTATAACTTTGTTGTAATCCTACAAAAGACAGCAGATCCTCTGCCAATGCTTGTCCTAATTTTTGATAACCTGCTTCTGAAAAATGAACCCCATCTTTTCGACCTAAACCTTGATTAATCCAAGATTTCATCGAACATTCCCCCCCCATGGCTTGTTGCCAATTCCAATACAAAGTATGCTTTTGCTGTGCAACTTGGTACTGCACATTTTGAATCGCAGTTAATTTAATTGGTCTTATCCCACATTGACCCGCGATATTTTTTAAGCTTTCTGGTGCTGAAACAATCATAATGGCAGTATCAGGACTCGCTACACGAATCTGATCAACTTTCGAAATTAATAAATTTTTATACTTATCAACATCAATATTGTCGTTAAATGCTTCGTTTGTTCCATAAGCAATAATAATCAATTCAGGCGAGATGCTCTTTAAATTTTGCTGCCACCCCTCGTTCCAGCGATTCCAATATGATAATTCTGCTCCATTAATTCCTAATGCTGAAACAACAGCACCCCCACCATTTTGATTTTTTGCCCACCATCCCCCAATTGCTGATTGCTCTGCATTTGAAGCAGTGATGGTAAATGGTAGCTGTGCCACAAACTCGACTGTTTGCCAGGTATTGTTTTTGATTGGGGCTTCAATCTCAAATTGATGCCCTTGTGCATCTCGGCCCAAAAACTTACCATCCGTTGCAGCCTGCCTTAAATTTACTTTGATTTTTTGCGGAAGTTCACTTTGTTTTGATTTAATGGTTAAAGTTGCTCCATTAAACTTAGGGGTAGCGATTAAGCCCCCCAAGGTATAATTTTGATCTCGTTGCTGACGGCTCGAGATTGGCTCCCAACCATTGTTATCGTACCCATAACGGACTAAACGCTGCCCAGAAAAATACATAGGCATTCCCCAACCCATTCCACCGTTTCCTAACCGGTTTTGTAATTGAGCCCTTAACGTACCTGTCATTACATCAGCCGCTGTATGGGAATCACCGAATTGAACAATATGAACAGATTTATTTTTAAAAGCAGTTATTAATTGGTCGGTATTAGGATCATTAAAATTGGTCAAATTACTAGCATAAACTGGTGATCCGATCGTTAAAATGCAAAATACACCTAAATAAACTGACTTTTTAATCAACATAGACTTAACCTGTATTTTATTGAGTTTAATGAATAATTTTTAGATGGCTTGAAATAACTTGTGCAATCAGTTTCTGACCATCTGTTGAAAAATGGATTCCATCAGCACTACGCATTTTAATAGAATTTCCATTTTTAGTAACATATTCATTGTAAATATCGTTTTTTCCACCGAGTAATGGTCTGGTATCAATAAAAAATGCCTGATGCTTTTTCACTTCATCACTAATGACTCGATTTAAATATACCATCTGCTGATTCAACGAATCTTTTTTCATGTTTGGTGGACTCAACCACATCACACTAATTCGATTTTCTTTGGCTGTTTGAATAATTTGAGAAATGCGAGAACGATAGACAGTCTCCCATTCAGGCGATTGAAATTTAAGGTAACTTCCACCTTTAGGGTTTGGCATATCCCAAGGATCATTCGCTCCTAAAAACACGACTAAAACTTTAATTTGCTTATTTGCAGAAATAGTATCTTGAATTGTTTTAGGCCAATCGAAGAAGCTAGGGTACGACAAGCCTGTACTCTGTTTACTTAAATTAATGGTTTTAATATCAAATTTTTCTTGCAAATGCTTTTGCACGTGCGGTGCAACTCCCTGCATTAATGAGTCACCTGCAAAGAAAACTTGGTCAGTTTTGGTCAAGGTAAATTGGTCAAGTAAAGCTTGATGTGCCTTTGCTTGTTCTTCTTTCACTAATCTAATTTTTTCTTGTTTCTCAAGTTGTAGTAAGTATTGGCGATATTCTGGTGTATAAGCATAATGCTCATTGTATCGACTTATGATGACTGTATTCAATTGACCAATCATGGCTTTATCCAAGCCATGTTTCGTATATAGAAGATTGCCAATCTGCCCACCGAATGTCCATACTTCAAATTTATCTAACTTAGTTAAAGGACTTTCTCTATGGTAAGTCTGCTGAAAATAGGCATTGACTGAATTTTGCATAATCCAAATTGATAAAAATGCAAAAAAAACCAGGGTAACCAGAATAAAAATATAACTCTGAACATGATCATCAGCTGGACTAAATTCCTGAGCATTAATTTCATATTCAAGCTCTAGCAGTTTTGACTCATTAGAAATTTGCATATATAAATCCAGGAATTCCAGAGGGTGCACAAATGATAATAGTGATGAAAATAGCGAAGAGCGGTACTAGCAATGCATATCTTGGGATCTTTCGTTGATATGAACTTAAATTACTTAATGCCCGATAAACAAATGGGTAAATCACCCAGGCTATCGTTAATAAAGTAAGTAAATATAATGGGTTACTAGTCCACTGGACATTAATATAATTACTCAATAAGGCTCTAAATACTTGCAATGCCTCTTCGAAGGTTTTGGCTCTAAAAAAAACAAAGCAAAAACTAACAAAGGTGATTGTTAAAAATACGCTCGTGGTTTTACCTATCCAACTTGATTTTGCAAAAGCATCACGTGCATGTTTTATGTCTACTTTAAAGACCTTTTGATAGATTTTATCTGAGATATTAAGCAGTACTAATGCTAAGCCGTGTAACAATCCCCAGATAAAAAAATTCCATCCTGAACCATGCCATATACCTGATAACACCATTGCAATCACTAGATTTAATTGGGTTAGTGTGAAACCACCCCGGCTTCCCCCTAGCGGGATATAAATATGGTCTCGGATCCAGGTAGACAAACTGATATGCCATTTATCCCAAAAATCACGGATGTTGTGGGCAAGTAACGGAGCTCTAAAGTTTACAGGTAATCTAAAACCCAACAGCAGGCCAAAAGCGATCATCATTTCACTGTAGCCGGAGAAATCGAGAAATAGCTGCAAGGTATAACCATAAATTGCAGCCAATATTTCCAAGCTATGATATTGCATTGGATTAGCGAATACAGGATTTACCCATTGATCCGCAAGCCAACCTGCGATCCACCATTTTTTTATTAACGCTAAAACCAGAAGTATTAAAGCCAAGCTCGGTAATAAAATTTTACGGGGCTGATTCGTCGTTATCTGTGTACTCATTCCACAAGACTGGCCACTAATATCGGTCAACCCCTTTGCATTCTGAGCACGAGCGATAGGGCCGGCTGTTATAGTTACAAAGAATGAAAAATGCATTAAAAGTTGAATTAAATTAAATCTAGGGCAATCTATTTCATTCCTATAACGACTAACCAAATAACTAATCGCTTGGAATGAGTAATAGGAAATGCCTAAAGGTAAAATTAAATTTGCTGCCAATCCTGAATTGTCTAAATTAAGTTTATCTAAAGATTCAGAAACTATCGGTTTAAAAAAATCGTAATATTTAAAGACACTTAGCTGAATTAAGGTTATTACAATTCCAAAAATTAATAATTTTTTCTTAAGTAAAACATATCGATCCATTAATATCGATATTAAATAAACTATCAAACTAAAGATAAATAAAATAGTGATAGCTAACCCACCAGCCATCAAATAAACCAGCAAATAACTTGTAATAACTAGAATCAGATTCTGAATTTGAGGCTTATTCCTAAATACCCAATAAATACCAAAAAATAGAATGAACGACAATGCGAATTCTATAGATAAAAAAGAAAACATTTTTTATTCAGTTACATAAAATTACCTAAATATAACATATTTTTTTCAGAAAAAATTTATTAGATTTTATAATAAATACTTTATCTTAAGATAAGATAATTTTATTAAGCAATGTAGGTCACTGAAAATTAATTTTTTTATCCTATAAACGGCTTTGTTGCACAAACCTATCTGTAAAGGCTTATATAGCAATATAATTCTCAAATGAATAAGCCCGCACCTAAAACCTATCGCACAACCAATTGGTCTTCTTACAACCGAGCTTTGGTGAATCGAGGAAATATCTTGATCTGGTTTGACCCGACTACTCAATGGTATGCACAACCAAAAGGCAAACATGGTAGAAATCAAACTTATTCTGATGCGGCTATTCAATGCTGCCTTATGATCAAATCACTATTTCGACTCTCTTTACGCATGGTCACTGGCTTTGTTCAGAGCCTCATTAAACTTTGTAGATTAGATTGGACAGCGCCAGATTATTCGACTATTTGTAGAAGACAAAAGCATATTGATATTGCAATTCGCTATCAAAAAAGTCGTGATGGTCTCCACCTACTCGTCGACTCTACTGGCTTGAAGTTTTTAGGTGAAGGTGAATGGAAACGTAAGAAACATCAGCCTGAATATCGTCGCCAATGGCGTAAACTTCACATTGGTATAGATGCTGAAACGCTGCAAATACGGGCCGTTCAGCTCACGACAAACAATGTCAGTGATTCACAAGTACTCGAGGATTTACTTGATCAAATTCCACTTGATGAGCAGATTGATTCTGTCTATACAGATGGTGCTTATGACACGAAACACTGCAGAAAAGTCATTTCAGATCGACAGGCACATGCGGTGATTCCGCCAAGAAAAAATGCGAAGCCCTGGAAAGACAAAAAGCTGAGATCTTTAGAAAGAAATGAATTGTTGAAAACGGTTAAATGCCTAGGAAGAGCAATTTGGAAAAAGTGGTCTGGGTATCATCGCCGAAGCTTGGTAGAAACCAAGATGCATTGCATCAAATTATTGGGAGATAAACTCAGTGCACGGAGTTTTCAAAGCCAGGTGAATGAGATTCATGCACGTGTGGCAGTGTTAAATAAATTTATGGAATTAGGCCGAGCTCATACCCAAGTTGTCACTTAAATTTGAGTCGCTTAGGGGTATTTTATTTTTTAAATCTTTGTGCAAAAAATTATAGTAGTATCGATGACTATATTAAAAACATGGATGAAACATCAAAAGTAAGTAAAAGTTTAAAGTGGGGGGGGAGATTAGTTTTTGCTTGGGATATTTATGGCAGTGTAAATTCGGTGGCTCAGGTATATGAAAAAGGTGATTCAGATGGTACAAAGAAAGAAATTTTAAAACAAACTGGTAAAATTAATGGCGGTCTATTAGGTGCAAGAATTGGAGGGAGCATCGGAACTGCCATCGGTGGTGTAGTAATAGGCGTTGTTGGAGGAACTGTTGGCCTTCCCGTTTTGGCCGTTGTAGGAGTTATAGCAGTTGGAGGTACTCTTATCGGAGGATATGTTGGTGGAGTAACAGGTCAAGCAGTTGTAGAATATGGGTATGAAAGATTAAAATGAATATAAAAGATTTAATAGTTATTTTACTAATATTAAGTATTATCTTTTGGGCTATATTTCATCAAATGGCATCAAAATATATAAATAGTAATGAAATATTAAAGAAGAAAATTTTCGGTATAGATATTTATAAAAATAAATCTATGGATATATCTAATATTGAGTTGGTTATAACAGCAGTTATAATGATTAATGTAATAGATTTTTTTTCTAGAAATTCTTTAGAAAAATTTTTTAAAAATAGAAGTTTCTTAATATTTAGTAATATTAACTTGAAAACAAGTATATGTATTATAGATCACCATAAAAAACTATGGTATTACATTAAAGTATCTATGTTTTTTATGATCCTGATAATAATTTTTACAATTACTTTTTGGAATTACTAGCAATAGATTTTATAAAAAATTCACTTTGAATGGGCTTTGTTGCACAAAGATTTGAAATGCAAAGCGCCCCTAATTGAGCTAAATTTA
>ERZ650300.2056-NODE-2056-length-10998-cov-7.602029_pt1 | contig 10998 bp, 9 predicted proteins | sample MGYA00376236_ERZ650300 | MGnify/ENA primary metagenome ERZ650300 (study PRJEB26733, sample SAMN07839303) | wastewater metagenome | biome: urban; feature: wastewater treatment plant; material: waste water | place: USA: North Carolina | collected 2016-04-28 ... | reverse complement strand
CTGATACGGAAGGCTTTTCTTTTTCATCACCAGATAAAGTGTGAAGATACCATACGTGTTTTCGAGCGAACTGATCCGGGAAATATAGGCATTCTTGATGCTACGGTTTTTATCCAGTATCTCCAATGTCCGTTGGGGATGCATATTGGAGATGACGAAGTCGCTTTCCAGTCGCTCTTCTCCATTGATGATAACCCCTTGTACCTTTTCGTTTTCAACGATGATGCGGGTGGCTTCACTGTTATTGAGCACGGTCCCTCCGTTTGCCCGGATTACATTGATTAGCTCCAGACTGACTTGCATACTTCCGTCTACAAAACGGTAGGCGCCTTCAATATAGGAGTGATTAATCATGGCATGCTGGTAGAAAGTGGAGACATCTTTCAAACCTCCGTAGAGTAAAGCTGAACCTGCCAGTACATTTCGTAAGGCGGGGTCCGGAGTGATATCCGCAATCAGATGGGCGGCAGAGGTACAAAAGTATTTCATACCCTCCAAAGCGAGTGTGCCTTGTTTCAGGTGGTCTACGCTAATCAGGTTTCCGACAGCCTGAAGCTGTTCGGCATAGCATTTCAAGTTTTCTTTCTCATGCGGGAAGGAACGGCAGATGGTTTCAATAAACTGCGGGTATCCCATTGCATAATCGTATGTTTTTCCTTTATAGTAGATCGTATCAAAAGCAGCATCGTCCAAGCGTTTTATTTTCAGCTTGTCCATGATACCGAAATAGCGGAAATACTGGTTCATCACTTGACCCTCATCCAGGCTTCCTACATAATGAATACCCGTATCCAACAGATGCCCTTTTCGTTGGTAAGTCTGGAAGCATCCGCCGAATTGCGCATTTTTTTCTACTACGCATACGTTGAATCCCTCTTTGCTAAGAATCGCTCCGCATTCCAGTCCGCCAAGGCCGCTGCCGATAATGATGATGTCATATTTGCTCATACTAGTTCGGTTTTCTAAATATGTAAATGGTGTTTGATGTATATTTGTCATTAGGAATGATTTCGACAGCCATTCCACAGGCGACTGCTATTTCCCGTAATTGGGTTTCAGTGGTGAAATACAGCTCTCCGGTCGTCCGGTTGAAGTTGAAAATACGGGTGGATAGTAATTCCGTGAACCGGGTTAACCGGTGCTTGGAAGCGTTGGCTGAATTTCCGTCGCGTATGATAATCATTCCTTGTGAACGTAAGCGACCGGCACATTTCAACAATAGGGTTTGTTGATGTTCGTAGCTCATATAGTGAAGCATGTCGTTCAGGATAAAGACATCACTTTCCGGCAGAGGATATTCCAATGCATTGCCATGCTTGAACTGGAGATGCTCGTTGCGTAACCATCCGTGCTGCGCCAGCGCTATCTTGTCTTCATCGTAATCAATACCCAGGATTTCCCGGTCCTCGGAAAGCAGAGACAGCATATAGCATAACGGGCCGAAGCCGCAACCGATGTCTGTGATTTGCCCTTGGACGGGAATCAACCGGTTGAATAGCCGGTAATTCTTTTCCATCTTTACTTTAATACGGATATACCATTCTACGACGGGACCTTTATAGATATAGTTCTGGATAAGAGCTTCGTAGAACGCCGGATTGTCCGTCGTGTTCTGTTCACGGCAGATACGGGCATAAACCTCTTTCATGTAAGCGGATATGCGTTTGGTACGCTCCTGATAAGTACTTCCGAAAGACAGATCGTCTAGTGGTATACGGGGAAGTATTTCTGTATAGATGATTCCTTTCCGGATATTGAAAGGCTGTGCTTTGGCAATGATTTTGTTATTACCGTAAAGCAGGATCGGCAGAATATCCAGTTTCAATGCTTCTGCCAGATAGAATGCTCCTTTGTGGAAACGTTTCATCTTTCCGTTATAGGTACGTGTGCCTTCCGGGAAAATGGCGATGGAGTAGCCCTCCTTCACTTTTTTCCGCATCCGTTCCATATATTGCTCGTATCCTTCGCCTATATAATAGAAGTCGACATAACGAATGATGGCTCCGAAGAAAGGAGAGTGCCATACCCAATGGTTGGTTACCATCAGGATTTTAGACGAAAGAGACAGCAATACCAGAATGTCGATGAATGACTGGTGGTTGGCAATGATAATTGCCGGATGCCGGAAGCGTTCGTTGGCTTTGTTGATATGTTCTTTTTTGACGGCGGTGGCCAGTAGCAAAATTCCTTTGCAGGTGATTTGTATCAGGCGGCACACCAAACGCTGCTTGCTGCTTTTGCGCACAGGCACCGGATAAAGCAGGATAATCAATATACGGAGGACGATGCAGCCGATAAAGAAAAGCAGGAAGAGCAACACGGTACGTATCAATCCGATAAGCGTATAAGGCGGTAATCCTTTGGAAGCGGGGCCTGCGATGAAGAACCGGAAAATGAGTGGCTGAATGGTATAAGCCACCAGTACCACTGCTATCATACCCAGAATGGAAATCAGGGAAATGGATTGCAAAGCCGGGTGTTTGGCAAACACAAGTGCTCCCATACCGACCACTGTGGTGAAGGCGGAGAAGAAGATAGCCGTTTTATGGGAATTCAACACCTTCTGACCTGTACGGTATTTGTTTTGTAGCCCGTCCATAATGAAGATACTGAAGTCATCTCCAATGCCAAAGATAAAGGTGGACAGGATGATGTTGATAATATTGAACTCAATCCCCAGAATTCCCATCAATCCCAAGATGATTACCCAGCTGATTAGCATTGGGAGAAAGCTCATCAGGGTAAGTTCGATACGTCCGTAGGAGAACCATAGTGCAAAGAATATGAGGAAAGAAGAGATGTACAGAATCAGGTAAAAGTCGTCATTGATGGCCGATACCCATTTGTTGGCAAAATAGGAACGGTCGAAGATGACTACATTCGGGTCTTTATTAAAGTTCTGGTACACAGCTTCCTTATTCGGTTCGCTGATCCGTATCTGGCTGATAAGCATGGTGATGGAATCGGCAGAGGTTTGCCATTCATTCAATAGCTTGCCGGATAAATCGTCTTCTTGCGCGGTGTAATGATATTCACCGAAAGGCTGGTTCATCCATTGATAAAAAGGTTCGAAGCTTCCCGGGCGGAAACGATATTCGGCGGCAACTGTTTCCAACTGTTCACGGACTTGTTGCTGTTTTTCATCCGTCCAGTAATCTTTCCATTTCTTCAGGCGTTTTTGCTGCTCTTGCGGAGAGATCAGAAACTGTGAGGCGGAGGCATACTCTTTGATGAGTCCCTGCTCTTTCAGTGCCGATAACTTCTGATTGGTCATTGCATAAGTTTCGGTAGCCTGATTCATGTCTTTTCCCACACTGACAAAAAGCACGGTCTTTTCGTCGTTGTCGAAGAGTTGCAGTAATTTTTCTTCTGATTGTTGGAGATGGCGGGGCTCATAGTTGAGACTCATCATATCGTTGTTGAAGCCTACCTTTTGCGAAGTAAACAAACAGATCACTGTAATGAGGAGGATGCCGCCTACCAGCCATTTATTCTTTTCGTAAGAATAAGCATTTATTTTCTCGATGATGCGTAGTATGCGTCCCTGTTTGACGTCTGCCTGTCCTTTCAGAAAATGAGGCAGGTAAATGAGACAGAAGAGGGTGGTGCCCACCAATGCCAGAGAGGCAAACAATCCGAAGTCGCGTAACAGATCGGAACTGGTGAATATCAATCCCAGAAATGCGCCGATGGTGGTGAAACTACCTACCGTAAGCGGATAGGCTATCTCTTTAATAAGTTGTTGCACGGTGGAAACATGGTTCTGATGTGCCAGCATGTGAATGGAATAGCTTAGTGCAATACCCATCACTGCCGAACCGGCTCCCACTGCAATGGCGGAGATACTTCCTTTAATAAAGAAAATGAGAAACAGGGCAAATAATCCTCCGAACAGTACCGGAGTAATAATCAACGGTATCGATCTCTTTCGTTTAAAAACGAGTGAGATAAATACAATGATGATAAGCAGTGCCAGGGAGGAGGTCAAGATGGTATCTTTCTTAATCTGACGGGCGTTGTAGACTCCCACGGAGGGACCGCCGAAATATTCAGCTCGAATGGTAGGAGATTCTCCCTGTACGTGCTTGAGCTCTTCTTCGAGTATCTTTATCAGTTCGTCGTTCTTTCCGGTGCTGCCTGTACTGAATACCGGGGTAATGAACATAAGTAAGGTGGAACCGTCTTTGGAGAAGATATGTTCGTCATAAATCTCGTAGTTGGCTTCCAACTGGAAATCTTGCAAATGTTTCAGGGTTTCGCTTCCCAGTCCGAGCGGGTCCCGGAGAATATAGCTTCTTAATGCAATTCCGGCAGGAGAGAGGAGATTGGTATAATTCTTTTGCATGACAGCCTGTATCCCTTTATCCGTCAGTAAGGAATCGAAGCGTTGATAGTCCGTATCTGTCAGGAAAAGCGGAAGATGTTCATAAACGAAGTCTGTGGCTCCTTGGATGAGGCTTTGGTCTACCTGTGCGAAAATTCCTTTAATCAGTTTTCCTCCGGCTTTTTCAGTCAGGGTTTGTTGCAGTTGTCCGGCTGCTTCTATCAGGGAGTCGGGTTCTACGCGGTGGCAGGTATCTGCCGAGGATAACATAATGATAATCTTATCCTTAATCTTGAGATTGTCGAATACTTTGATTGTGTTCTGGGAATCTTTAGTGTCGGGGAAAAATTGTGTGATGTTCTCTTCGAACCTTACTTGCAGGGCAAAGAATCCCATTAACAGGACACAACTGATGAGTGACAAATAGAACAGAATCTTGTGCCTCTCGAAATAATCATATAGTCCGATAAAAAACTGGGTCATATCTTTTTTTTCCTACACGCCGTGAGCAGAATGAACGCGATGGTTCCTGCCAGTATGCTGCATACGACTGCAAAGATAACACTTCCTATTAAATATTGCTCTATGACTGATTTTACATTTTCAAAAGAAAGTTCGTTTAAATGCAGATTGACAGGATCTCCCAGCACTTTGCAACCGGTTACGTAACTGCCGTACAGCAAAAATGGAATCATCGGAGGGATACTGATATTGGCTGCTACAATAGCTATGACTTTATTCAGTCTAAACAAATGTGCCAGAAATAACGTGATTAGCATTTGATATCCCCATGCCGGAACGATGCCCATAAATACGCCGAGCATGATGGCTGCCGTAATCCGCAGGTTAGATTCGGGGGAGTGGGTGACATGATCCGAGAAAAACTGCTTGCAGTTCTTCCAGGTCAGTTTACGGAAGAAGTTTCGGGGGATGATCCAAAGGAAAGTGACGAGCACCAGTACTGTATTCAGGATACTGATACGGGTGAAATCGCGGAACGGTCGGAAATGAGAAACCCGCTCTTCCTGTGGCGGATAATAAACATGTACCGGAATGTTTTTAACGGTAATGCCTCCCCAGGCTGCAAAGACAAGTGCTTCCAACTCAAATTCGTATTTGGCGGTGTAATACCACTTGTCCACATTCATTCGTTGGATGGGGTACAGGCGGTAGCCGGATTGTGTATCTTGCAGTTTGATACCAGTTTCGAGGGTAAACCAGAAGTTGGAAAACTTATTGGCAAATGTATTCTTTCCTGGCATATTGTCCGAGGCGAGGTTACGGGCACCTACCAATAATGTGTCCGGTTCTTTTTCTATGGCTTCGATCAATGCGGGAATATCCGAAGCGAAATGCTGTCCGTCGGAATCAATGGTGATTGCATACCGAAATCCTTGCTTTTTGGCAAAGGATAGTCCATGTCTCAAAGCTACTCCTTTTCCTTGATTGGCAGGGTGGGTGATGGTATGTAAGTTAGATTACCGGCTAAGTATTTCGGCTGTTTCATCTGTAGAACCGTCGTTGACAACAAGGATATCGGGGGCGTAGAAACGTACACTTTCTATGACGTCCGCCAGTGTCTTTCCATTGTTGTAACTTGGGATGATAACGATGATCCCTAATTGTTTCAACTTTTCGTGCCAATAGGCTGTACTTGTTTGCTCCTTCATGCTTTTGGGGTAAGTGCAGCTTTTAGTTTAATGAAACATTCATCTTTTACCGTGCTTTCCCCTTTGATGTGCAAAATAGAATGTTTGCCGTAATACCAATTCTGATAACCTTTTTTCAGCAAGGTGTAACACAAATCTATATCTTCTCCGTACATAAAATACGATTCATCTAAACCGCCAATTTCCAGATACAATTCTCTTTTCATCAATAAAAAAGCACCTGTAATGACTTCTACTGGGGCAATTTCTGTTTCTTCAATGTCGTTTCGGTAATAGTTTTTCTTAGAAGACTGATTCGACTGAAATGGTGAAAATAATTTTTCAAAGGAATTAAACACATCAGGAACAGAACGCTTGCATTCTGGTAAAAAATTACCTTGCAAATCATGAAATCTCACACCAAGACAACCCAAATTTTCTTGAGCTTCTGCAAAATCCAAAATTTCACGCATGTAGTTTCCTTCCAGTTCTGTATCTGGATTGAGCAATAAAATATACTCACCTTTTGCAGTTTTTACGGCTTTATTATTGGCTTTGGCAAAACCTTCATTGGATGAATTTTCTATAAAATTAACTGTAGGAAACTCCATTATTAAATCTTTCCATGAAGTATCTGGCGATTGATTATCAATCAAAATTACTTCATAATCAATCTCATGTACATGTTTTTCAATGGATAAAAGACAATTTCTTAACCACTGCGTAACGTTGTAATTTAATATGATGATGGAAAGCTTCATTATATTCTCGCTCTTATAATTCTGATGATATATTTTAACTTCAAAAACAAATAGAAAAGGAAATATTCTATTGCCGAAATTCTTTTTTGATGAAGCATTTCTTTAAGATTTTTTTGAAAACCTTTTTCCATTGCTGGAAGATTTCCCGAAAGTCCTGATTCTCCGAAAGATTTCTTTCCTGAACCCGTAATCACTAAACTTTCTCCTAAAACGAACATTTTATTTTTTTCAGAAATTCTAAGCCAATAATTGGCATCTTCTGCAAATTTTTGATTTTCATCAAAATAGCCTGTATTTTCTAATACTTTTCTTCGGAAAATTGCGGTGGGAGTTGGCCCTACATTTCTGATTAATATTTTCTTCATAGAGATTTCCGCCAGTTTTTTTTCATTGAAAATATAGGGAAATCCAGATTGTTCATCATTGGCTAAAGCCACCAAAAAATCTATTTCTGAATTTTCTGTTAAAACCTTCATCATTACTTTGGTTTTGTGGGGCAACCAAACATCGTCTGCATCCAAAAAAGCTATAAATTCACCTTTAGCCAATCTCAAACCCATATTTCTAGCCGAAGAAACACCTTTGTTTTCCTGATGAATTAATTGAATCTTTAACTGAGGATTTTCATCTATGAATTGTTGAACTTTTTCAGCGCTTTTATCGGTAGAACCGTCATTGATTACCAAAATTTCAAAATCAAAATCCCCTTCTTGATTTTTCACCGAATCTAGTGCAGCTAGAATGGTATTTTCGGCGTTGTAAAGAGGAATAATTACAGAAATCATGCAGTGAAATTTTTATAAAAATTACATTTTTTCATTGTAAGGCAAACGGTTCACAATACTTCTTCCCAAAGAGATTTCGTCTGCATATTCCAGTTCATCACCCACGGAAATTCCACGAGCAATGGTAGAAAAAGTCACCGGAAACTCTTTGAATTTTTTGTATAAATAATACGCTGTAGTATCTCCTTCCATGGTTGCAGAAAGGGCAAAAATCAATTCTTTTACTTTTCCTTCATTCAGTTTTCTTTCAATAGAAGAAATATTTAATTGATGTGGCCCAATTCCTTCCATGGGAGAAATTTTACCGCCCAAAACCAAATATTTACCATTAAATTTAGCCGTATTTTCTATCGCCATTACATCTCTTACATCTTCTACAATGCACAAAACCTCATCATTTCTCTTATGATTACTACAAATTTCGCAAATATCTTCATCTGAAAAATTATGACATTCCTGACAATATTTAATGTCCGTTACCAATTTTTGGATGGCTTTACCTAGTGCCATTCCTTGAGATTCTGGAACGCGAAGCAAATGCAAAGCAAGTCTCAATGCAGATTTTTTACCAATTCCGGGCAAACTAGAAATTTCTTCTACGGCTTTTTCTAAAACTTTACTGGGAAAATTCATTATACAAATGTACTTTTTAATTTGAAAATCTGAAAATTTGAAAATTTAAAATTATCTTTATCAAAAATAAATTTCTATGCAAAATCTTCAGTATCCGCTATTTTTAAAATTTAAAATTTCTACCCTTTCAAGTGATTTCAACATTTCTGATAAAAACGGAAATTCTTTGGCTTATGTTCGTCAAAAATTATTCAAACTCAAAGAAGATGTAGTTGTTTACAATAACGAAAGCAGAACGCAGGAAAACTTTAGAATAAGAGCCAATCAATGGATAGATTTTAACGCAAGTTATGCGATAACAGACCACACTGGAAAGAATTTAGGAAAAATCGCCAGAAAAGGAATGCGCTCTATTTGGAAGGCTACTTATTTTGTAATGGATGCTTTTGACAACCAAAAATATAAAGTTCAGGAAGAAAATGCTTGGGTAAAAATTATAGACGGATTCTTTACCGAAATTCCAATTTTGGGAATTTTTACAGGTTATTTTTTCAATCCTACTTATATCGTTCATGATAATAACGGGAAGGAAATTTACCGTTTGAAGAAAATGCCTTCATTTTTTGGTAGAAAATTTCAGTTAGACCAAATCAATGACATTGCAGATGAAGACGAAACTTTAGTGGTTTTAAGCCTAATGATGATGGTTTTATTAGAAAGAGCAAAAGGTTAACATCAAATCAAAAAATATTTATTATCTTTGATAAAATCCAAAAAATTATGAAAAAGCTAATATTACTTTCCGCAATGATAGTTTCTGTGCTTTCTTTTGCGCAACAAAATTCTTCTTCTAACAATGTAAAAAGAGATAGCGATAATTATCAAAGCTATTTTACCATGAATGATGCTTCGTTTAAAAACAATGAAGCAGATTTAGAAATTAGCAAATATTATTTTGACATCAGAAAATACATTAAATCAAAGAAAGCAGAACTTTCTTCAGAAGATTATCAAACGCTAATGAAGCAAAACGAAAAAGACTTTACTACCATTAACAAAGCAGTTTATGGAATGAGCGCTCGATTATTTTTAGAAAAATACGGCGAAGAATTAGAACAATACAAGAAAAAAATTTACGAACAAGTAGATTTACTTGCTAAAAAATAAAAGAAAAGCCTGCATTTTGCAGGTTTTTTTATGTTTACATTTTCACGATTCATTATCTTTGTAAGAAATCATTTTATATGTCAATTACCCATTTAGAACCTCAAAATATTTGGAAAAACTTTGCGGCGCTTAATGCCGTTCCACGTCCTTCTAAAAAGGAAGAAAGAGTTATCGCTTTTATTAAAAATTTTGGCGAAAATCTTGGTTTACCCACTTCTGTAGACGAAGTAGGAAACGTTATCATCAAAAAACCAGCAACCGCAGGAATGGAAAACCGTCAAACCGTGGTTTTACAATCTCACCTTGACATGGTTTGTCAGAAAAATAATGATGTAGATTTCGATTTTGATACACAAGGAATCGAAATGTATGTAGATGGAGATTGGGTAAAAGCAAAAGGAACCACTTTAGGTGCAGACAATGGACTTGGCGTTGCAGCCATTATGAGTATTTTAGAAAGTACAGATATTGCTCATCCTGCTATTGAAGCGCTTTTTACGATAGATGAAGAAACGGGAATGACGGGTGCGCTTGGTTTAAAACCTGGTCAATTAACAGGCGAAATTTTATTAAATCTAGATACAGAAGAAGATGACGAAATAGATATAGGTTGTGCTGGTGGTATCGATGTAACGGCTTCTGCCAACTATACTCTGACTTCCACTTCATCTAATTTTGTAAAAATTGAAATTAAAGGTTTACAAGGTGGTCACTCTGGAATGGATATTCATAAAGGTTTTGGCAACTCTAATGTAATTCTCGGAAGATTGCTTTATGCAGGCATTTCAAACGAAATTCAATTGGTTTCTATTGACGGAGGCGGATTGAGAAACGCTATTCCTAGAGAAGCTCACGCTTTGGTTGCCGTAAACAATGCTTCTGAATATTTACAGAAATTAGAAACTCTTAAATCTGATATTTTAGAAGAATTTGCTTCGGTTGAAAAAGATTTAGAAATCAATTTCGCTACCGCTGAAAATACAGAGAACGGACTTTCTGTGGAAGACTCTAAAAAAATTATTTTAGCTTTAAAATCTGCTCACAATGGTGTTTACAGAATGTCTCCAGACGTTGCAGATTTAGTAGAAGCATCTAATAATATCGCAAGAGTAGAACTGAAAAACGGTGGTTTAAAAATCTTAAACCTTACTCGTTCTTCGGTAGAATCTACCAAAATGGCTGTTGCCGAACAACTGAAATCTGTTTTTGAACTGGCAGGAATGCAAGTTGAGTTTTCGGGTTCATATCCAGGTTGGAAACCAAAACCAGGTGCAGAAATCATTAAAATTATGACAGAAATTTATGAAAAAGACTTCGGAGCAAAACCTCACGTTGTTGCTTGTCATGCTGGTTTAGAATGCGGAATTATTGGAGCGAATTATCCAAAAATGGAAATGGTAAGTTTCGGACCTACGATTAGAGGAGCGCATTCTCCAGACGAAAGAGCGAATATTCCTTCAGCACAAAAATTCTGGAAATATTTACAAGAAATTTTGAAGAATATTCCTGTAAAGAATTAAATATCAAATAAGTACCCATAAAAAAGACGCAACTGAGTTGCGTCTTTTTGTTTTTGATGAACAAGTCATAACTTGCTCTTACTTTATTTTTTAAATTTCCTTATTCATAAGGAGCCAATTCTACTTCCAGACCTTCTAAATCTTCTGTGATGTGAATTTGACAACCTAATCTAGAATTTTCTTTTACATTGTAAGCTTCAGAAAGCATCGCTTCTTCTT
>ERZ650300.2047-NODE-2047-length-11025-cov-17.131267_pt1 | contig 11025 bp, 11 predicted proteins | sample MGYA00376236_ERZ650300 | MGnify/ENA primary metagenome ERZ650300 (study PRJEB26733, sample SAMN07839303) | wastewater metagenome | biome: urban; feature: wastewater treatment plant; material: waste water | place: USA: North Carolina | collected 2016-04-28 ... | reverse complement strand
CAATACCTGGGTGTTACCGACGCTTGCTGAATTGCATGCGCTGTATAACGACCCCGCGGTAGCCAATCCGCTGGCTGGCTGGCATAACAACGGCTTCTGGTCGTCGACGCGGTCTGGCTCGGGCTTTCACGACAATGAGTCTGTGCACTACGGCTACCAGGGCAGCTACCTCGACACTACCTACACTTCTGTCGCGTTCCAGGTGCTCTGAGGTCCGCGCCCCGGCGCAGCCGTTTGAGGTTCGATTTTTGAACTTTGGCATTGCTCTCCGGCTCCGCCGGAGAGCGCCCGCCGCGTCAGCGGCGGGGTTTTTACTTACGCTTTTTTATGGAAGCCGTGCGCATTCCGCCACCTTTGGGTGGCGCCTCATGGGGAGCTTCATCACGGTGCAGCTCAAAAGGGGCCAATAGGGTATGTTGCTGGCGTTCGCCACGGCGCGCTATGAAGGTGGGGGCGGGGTTCTCGTCAGCGGACTGTATTCGGGTGGCAGGATGGTGTCAGCCCGGGTGGTCAGCACTCACCCAGCGCCGTATTGATAGTCAAGGGGGTAGCGACAGGCAGTGAGGTCGCCACGCCGGCGATAAGGCCGCCAGTGAGGTGGGAAAGAGTGCGAACGCAAAGCGCCGGCTGGCTGGAATAGCAACAACTTCTGGTCGTCGACGCAGTCTGGCTCGGGCTATCACAACAATGAGAATGTGAACAACGGCAACCAGAACAGCAACAACGACACTAACAACAATTATGTCGCGTTCCAGGTGCGCTGAGGTCCGCGCCCCGGAGTGACAACCCGGCCTCTGTAGGGATGGATGGCTCACGGCTTCCAATATTTTATTGAATACTTCGCGAATTCAGATAATAAGTGCAACGCTCGGTCATGGTGAGGAGGAGGGAGTTAGCTGCTGATAAGCTATCCCTCTTCCGTCCAAAGATGAGCGAGTAACCATGAAATATCAGCAGCTAACTGAGGGGCAACGGTACCAGATTGCCCTGCTCCACGGCGAGCATTCTAGTTGTAGAGAGATAGGGCTACGGGTTGGCGTCAGTAAGTCGACAGTTTCCCGTGAACTCAAGCGCAACAGTACCCCCGAGGGGTATGCCCCTGATAATGCTCAGCGCCTGTGTGAGCAGCGCCGTGTTAGCGCGACAAAGCGTTCAATAAGTCAGAGCACGATTAATTTTGTTGAGTTTGCCTTGGGATGGCAGTGGAGCCCTGAGCAGATAAGCTCTGTGGCAAAGGTGCTCGGGCCTTGTCAGCCACGAATGGATTTACCAGTACGTGACGGCTGACAAGGCCCGAGGCGGTGAATTGTATACCCACTTGAGGCAAGGGAAACGGCGCTACCGCAAGGGTTACGGCCAGAAGCGAGGTGGTATCCGTGATGCGGTATCGATAGAGCTGCGTCCGGCGGTCGTTGATGAACGTGAGCGCCTGGGAGACTGGGAGGCTGACTTGGTGTTGGGTAAACAGGGCACCGGTGCAATCGTGACATTGGCAGAGAGAAAGAGTTGTATCTATCTGACAAAAAAGGTTTTTTCGAAAGATGCAGTGGAGGTAAGTAACGCGATTATCTCACTGTTGAGCGACTACAAGGATGTGTGTCACACGATAACCTTCGATAACGGTCTGGAGTTCAGTGAGCACAAGGAAATCGCCAAGGCGCTGGAAGCAGAGATGTACTTCGCGCACCCTTACGCTTCGTATGAGAGGGGTCTGAATGAGACACTAACGGGCTTCTACGGCAGTATATTCCGAAGGGAACGGACCTTCGAACAGTGTCAGAAGAGGACTTACAGCGCTATCAGAGAGCCCTGAACAGCAGGCCACGAAAGTGCTTGGGGTACAGGCAGCCTTCAGTGGTGTTTGCAGAGCTAAGAAAGGCGGCTTAGCGTTGCACTTCAGACTTGAATCCGCCCTTCATTGATATTTATCAGCAGGCTGGCGCATGCCAACCTGCTTTTATATGGTGCAAGGGTGGTCACTGCTTATACAACCCACCCAGGCCGAGGGACGCTTTGCTGTGCGGCTTGCTGATGTGCGAGGGGAAGCCAGGCCTTGCGGATACGCAGGTGATGATAGCCAGGGCCATCGGGTAAAAAATAGCGGCGCAATTCTCCAAGTTCATGATGATACAGGTGTTGGCGTAGTTGCCAGGTGTTGGCATGACTGAAGAAACCATAATAGCTATTGAGTGTCGCCAATATGCGCTGCAGTAGAGCCAAGCTGGGCGAACCGTCAGGCAGCAGGGGGGGGTGGTTAGCCAACCAACGGTGCCAGTGACCAGAGAGGGGAGGTGGTAAATGCGATGGCGACCCAAGCAATTGGTTGAACCAACTGATGCGCCGCCGCAGTGCGCGCACGGTGCGTTGCCGACTAAGTCGGTGCCCGGGATGCACAATGGCCCCGAGAAAATCGGCCCCTTGCTTGCAACGCTGAATGACGGTTTTACGTGGATGCAATGTGAGTGCGAGACGTTCACGGAGAAAGCATTCAATCTGTGCTTTCCAGGCCATGAGCGTTGCCACATCTGGGCCGAGCAATATAATGTCATCGACATAACGAATGTAACCACCAATTCTTAATTGGTGTTTGGCGTACTGGTCAAGCTCATTCATGTACACGTTGGCGAAGAACTGACTTGTCAGGCTGCCGATAGGCAGCCCCTTGCCAGGTTGAGCATGAAAGAGTGATTTATGTGGCGGAATTCGGTTTAACAGAGCTTGGTCACCACTGCGTAGTGGCTGTGGTTGTATTGGGTCTTGGGTCAAAATGGCGGTTGCAACCTGCTCAAGCCGCTTGCGTGTTGCGACCGGATAGGGTAGGCGCGGCAAAGCGCGCTGCCACAGCGCAAGCAGAATGGTGCGGTCGATACTCGGAAAAAATGCCTGTACGTCGAGCTTGCAATACCAACGATGGTGTTCCCGTCGCATCAATGCCTGCAAACGTTCGATAGCGGCCTGCGTTCCTTTGCCTTGACGGTTGGCATAGCTGTCGTCAATGAAACGCTTATTCCACCAAGGTTCGATCTGACTGACAAGCCAGTGGTGAACGATACGATCGGCAAATGCTGGCGCAAAAATTTCGCGTAGTTTCGGCTCGGTGACGGCGAATACCGTAAACGGCTGTGGTTTGTAATTCCCAGTGGCGATGTCGTTGGCCAAGGCGAGCACCATATTCGGTAATGCAATGAGGTGGGCTCGTTTCTGCTCGCTGTTACTGGCTCGTTTGGCGCAAGCAAAAAGTACTCGCGCTATGTTAGATATTTCAACTTCATTCATTGAGGCGCCATGCAACACGAATATAAACATCCACAGATTTTTGCCGATGTATTGGCGATTAGCCAACTTTATTATCCCCTGCACAACCGTTTTCCCAAGCCGTTTCGTTTTGCTGTGGGGGAGCGTCTATTGGGAGAATTAGCAGAGTGTGCCCGCCTCATTATATTAGCGAATTTGGTGGACAAGCAGACGACTGCCGGTCGCTCAGAAGGCGCGACCTTTGTGCGCCGCTTACGTGCCAGCATAGAAGTTATTCGTGGTTATTTATTGGTGGCTTGGCAGCAGAAATTTCTTTCACATGGCGCGATTACAGAGTTGTCTACTCGCCTGGAAAGTGTCAGCCGACAAGCAGCACGCTGGCAGCAGTGGTTCGAGCGGGCAACAGGAGGAACATGATATGGTGGTTGGCGGATTCAAGTCCTCCCCTGCGCCACCCGATAACCCCAGTAACCTCGTGACTCGCCAGCACTGTACGCTGTACTTCTGCCTGCAGGCTTGCCCTCCTTATGGTAACAGTTACCGAAAATATGTAGTAACTGTTACCATAAGGCGAGCAACAAGGGGTTGCCGATGTCAGTGTCAGAACGGAACTGGCGTTTTTTTCATTTGTCATCGTAGTGAAAGCGGCAGGCTACCACCGTAACCGTGTTGTCTGACACGCTGTAGACTAGGCGGTGCTGTTGATCTATACGGCGCGAGTATAGAGCAGGGTTCTTGTGATGGCGTAGCCGTTCTGGCTTTCCTATCCCACTGAACGGGTCGGCCTCGATGGAATGTAACAGGGCTCGTATCCGCTCAACCTTGTGCTGTTCAATCCCCTTCCAGTAGGCAAAGTCAGCTGCCCCATGTGGGGTGAAATTAATAGTCCACGGTGACAACTTCGCCGCGCTCCAACTGTGCCAATGATTCGTTGAGGTGGGCAGCGTTCGCCGGGGTGCTGAACAGGTAGAGCGTCTCCAGCATAGCCTCATATTCACCAGCATCGACCATGACAATATCGGGTGCATCGCGGCGCATGACGCGAACCGGTTCGGCGTTGTTGGTTACACGGCTCATGGTATCCGCAAAATGCTTGCGAGCGTCCGAGAAGGTAACTGTGTGCATGATCCGCCTCCTTGATAGCGGTTTGTATCCTCCATTATGACACGTGTACCTTTTTACGTACAGCATGCAGGCGCCCCACCTGACTAACTGGCCAATGTCTCTGATGCCGTCAAGGCGCCAGCCAGCACTTTGTAAACGGTTGAGCGACCGCTCTTCAACTGTCTGGCGATGTCTGTTGCCCCCTCCCCCGTTCGCGCGAACAAGTTGCGTATTCTGGCGAAGTTGAACAGTCATTCCGGCCCCATCAGGCCCAATTATTGGCGCGTCCAGTGAACAACCCCTTAATGCCTCAATTGCTGTATCTCATCTTCAGTAAGCCCTGTCATCTTCATCACAGACCGAGGCTCTATGCCGTTTTCCAACATGGTTCGGGCGATTTTAAGGGTGGCTGCGTATTCCCACGCATGGCGATCGCTCAATAACATTCATGCCGATCACGTAATAACATCCATGCCGATCACCCAATAACATCCCAAGCCGATCACTTTTTTCCTCTATGGGAAACCATGATCGGCATGAATGTTATTGATGACTTCTTCTCCCCGCTTCGTTAAACCCGCACTTTCCTACTGGACCAAAAAGAGGAAAGTGCATGTCTGCGAGGCCTATCACCGTGAGAAAGCTCAAAGAAATCCTTCGTCTCAAATATCAGGCTCAAATGGCTCATCGTCAGATCGCCCTCAGCCTGCATATCTCACCCAGCACCGTCTCCTATTACCTCAATCGCGCAGCTCAGTTGGATATCACTGCCTGGCCGCTTTGTGAGCGTTGGGATGATGTCACCCTGGAGCGTGCCTTCCTCAGCACGCGCGCTGTGTCTAACACCCGCCACAAACCCCTCCCTGACTGGGCAGTGCTCCACCAGGAGCTCAAACAGCCCGGTCAAAAAGGGGTAACGCTGGAGCTGCTGTGGCAGGAGTATGCCGAGCGCAATAACGCTACCCACTACAGCTACAACCATTTCTGTCGGCTCTATAAGGTGTGGGTATCGGTGTTGCAACCGTCGATGCGCCAGACCCATATCGCGGGTGAGAAACTCTTTGTCGATTACTGCGGCCAGACCATGCCCATCGTTGATCCCCATACCGGGGAGAGCCTCTATCGGGCCCAGGTCTTCGTTGCGGTACTCGGAGCGTCCAACTACACCTTTGCTGAAGCCACCCGCTCCCAACAGCTTGAGGATTGGGTGATGAGCCACAAGCGGGCCTTTGAGTTTTTCGGCGGCGTCCCGCAACTGGTGGTGCCTGATTGCTTGAAGAGTGCGGTCAGCGTGGCACGCAATACTGACCCGGATCTCAATCCCACCTACCAGATGCTGGCCGCTCACTTCGGCACAGCGATCATGCCCGCCAGGCCGCGCAAGCCGAAAGATAAATCCAAGGCCGAGGTGGGGGTGCAGATCGTCACCCGCTGGATCCTGGCGGTATTACGTCATGAGGTTTTTCATAGCCTGGCTCAACTCAACCAACGGATCGCCGAGTTACTGACACGGCTCAATCAGAAACCCTTCCAGAAGCTGCCAGGTTGTCGTGCATCGATGTTTGCCGAACTCGATGCGCCGGCACTCAAGCCCTTGCCAGCGTACCCCTACCAGTACACCCAAGTGCTGTCGGTGCTGGTTGGCAAGGATTACCACGTCGACCTGGAGAAGCACTATTACTCGGCATCCCTCCTGATTTTTTGTCACATTATGTTCCAACTGAACCATTTGCATTTCATAGTATAAGTGACTGGTTAAGTGACGCGCTTTGACGAACAAGCGCTTTCAATTCAAAATGTCACATAATCGAACGTTTATGTGACAGGTGGTATATGCTAATTGGTTACATGCGGGTATCAAAAGCGGACGGTTCCCAAGCCACCGACTTGCAGCGCGACGCTCTAAATGCAGCCGGCGTCGAATCGGCCCATTGCTATGAAGACCGGGCGTCCGGTAAGCGTGAGGACCGACCCGGCCTGACGAGCTGCCTGAAAGCTCTCCGGCCGGGAGACACTTTGGTCGTGTGGAAGCTGGACCGACTCGGGCGCGACCTGCGCCACCTGATCAATACTGTCCATGACCTGACTGGACGTGGTATTGGACTGAAGGTGCTGACCGGTCATGGTGCGGCCATCGACACCACGACGGCCGCCGGCAAGCTAGTCTTCGGCATCTTCGCCGCACTGGCCGAATTCGAGCGCGAGCTGATCGCCGAACGCACCATCGCTGGACTGGCGTCAGCGCGGGCACGCGGACGAAAGGGTGGCAGGCCGTTCAAGATGACGGCTGCCAAGTTGCGCCTGGCGATGGCCAGCATGGGGCAACCGGAAACCACGGTCGGCGACTTGTGCCAGGAACTTGGGATTACCCGACAGACGCTCTACCGGCATGTATCTCCAAAGGGTGAACTACGGCCAGACGGAGTAAAGCTGCTCTCCCGCAGTTCAGTTGCATAATTGGCGACGCCCTGAAACGGGCAGCGGTTCAATTGCCGGTGCCCCTCCAAAGCGGACGTTCTGGCAAATGGAGCATGCTTGTTATACGGAAAACTTGTGGATGACCCGGATAGCTTGGGCCTGTTGGCAATGACGACTGAGATGATTGCCTACACTTATTATACACAGCATCTTTGCTCCGCTAACCGCATGCAGCGCATTGATACAGTGGGCTACTGAGCCTTCTCAATTTTGGCGTATATGACTAAAGTATCTTTCAGGGGTGCCGATAACAAAAAAACCTCTTATCTGTTATCAGGGTTATCATGCGCCAAAATCTGCCTGTAACGGGTCGTGCTGTGGATCTCCCACGAGACGTGAATATCATGTCTACGACCACTCCCCAAAGTCATATCACTTACGTCAACCCGGATTTTATAAAAATCAGCGGGTTCAGCATGGAAGAGCTACTACAGCAGCCGCATAATATGGTTCGGCATCCGGACATGCCGCCGGCCGCTTTCGAACAATTGTGGGCGACCTTGAAAAAGGGCAGCTCATGGATGGGGTTGATAAAAAACCGCTGCAAGAATGGTGATCACTATTGGGTCAGTGCTTACGTGACGCCTATCAGCCAGAACGGTACAACCATTGAATACCAGTCCGTAAGAACAAAGCCTGATCCTAAGCATGTTGTTGCAGCCGAGAAAGCCTATGCAAAGATGAGAGATGGAAAGTCTCCTTCGAGTAAACGGGCAATCGGGCTTGGCCTGAAAATGAGCCTGTTGGTGTGGGCGGGCATTATTGCCACGATGACGGGGGCAAGTCTGATGACGGAACTGTCTTTGCTCGGTGCTGTGGCTGTAACGCTGGTGTCTGGAGGCTTGAGTTCCGCTGTGATTGCGACGCTTTTGTCGCCGCTGCGACGGCTGACGCAGATGTCGCGTGATATCGGAGATAACCCTTTAAGCCAAAGTCTGTACACCGGTCGCAACGACGAGTTCGGTCAGATCGAATTCGCTCTGCGCATGATGCAGGCAGAAACCGGATCTGTCATTGGCCGTATGAGCGACGCGTCTGACCGCCTTGGCGATTACGCTAACAGTTTGCTTCGTGAAATTGAGTCTGGCAACGAGCTGAGTGCCGCCCAGCAGGCAGAGACTGATCAAATTGCTACGGCGGTTAATCAAATGGCGGCGAGCATTCAGGAAGTGGCGAGCAACGCGCTGAACGCGGCCGATGCGGCTGGCAGAGCGGACAGCGAGACATCGTCCGGGCAACGCCTGGTTGCCGATACCAGCCAGTCCATTGGCGATCTTGAGGCAGAAATTCGTCAGGCCGCAAACGTAATCCAGGAGCTGGAAGAGCAAAGCAACAACATTTCGGAAGTTCTGGATGTTATTCGTGGCATCGCCGATCAGACTAACCTGTTAGCTCTCAATGCCGCGATTGAAGCAGCGCGAGCCGGGGAACAGGGACGCGGGTTTGCTGTCGTAGCCGATGAAGTGCGCAGTCTTGCAGGTCGCACTCAACAGTCTACCGCAGACATTCAAAACATGATCAGCGCCTTGCAGGAGCGGGCGAGTTCTGCCGTTAAGGTAATGGAACAAAGTAGCCAGCAGGCACATTCCAGCGTCAGCCATGCGCAACAAGCTTCTACGGCACTCACGGGTATTGGTCGGCAAGTGAATGAGATCACCGAGATGAACACGCAGATCGCCGCTGCTGTCGAGCAGCAAAGTGCGGTTAGTGAAGACATTAACCGAGGTATTACCAATATTCGCGACACCACCGATATGAACGTGCAGTCAGGTCAGGAGAACTATAAAAGTGCCGCTTCGGTGGCGGAACTATCAAAGGATCTGAGCGAGCTGGCGCGGCAATTCTGGGAGAAGCGCCACTGACGTAATTAGGCTAACCGTTTTTTGTATGTGTTTTTCTGATCATTGCGAGTTATTTTATTGCGGCTTTTGCTGTCCGTCTTGCCACGGCGGAGAACCTGGCAAATCCGCTCATCGTGCCGCCACTGGCAACGCTGTTTGCCCGCTATCCAGACCTCAGTATCGATGTCGTCACAGGTTCGCAAACGGTGAATCTGCATCGACGCGATGCAGATCTGACTGTTCGCATGGTTAAACCCGATGGGGGGAATGTCACGATCAAGCGCCTGGGCGCACTGGGCTTTGGCCTTTACGGCGCACCTGCATACATGGCCGTACGGCCGGCCGGGGCGGATTCGGGTAGGTTCGATGACGATGCGTTCATTGGCTGGTCGGAAACTTATAACCACCTGCCGGCTGCGAAATGGATTGATCGCATCCTGCGGGGCGGCCTTGCAAGGTGGCAACCAGTACCTTGTCTGCACAAATCTCTGCCGCCTCCGCTGGACTTGGCCTTGCTGTTCTGCCGCACTTCCTTGCCAAACCAGCAGGACTTACTCGTTTGCTGCCAGAACTCGGGGTTGACCAATCCATTTGGCTGGTGATTCACTCCGATCTGGCTCATTCAAGACGTGTGAGGGTAGTTGCGGATCACCTCATTGAGTTGTTCGCGTACCGGCGAATAGACTTATCTGGAAAGGCATAGCACGCTGCGCATCACTCGGTCACTTGTTGGGGGCGATACAGCCTTCGGAAATCATCGTACGATAAGCCCCGCCAAACGAGCCGAAGGTTTGCAAGGCAGCCCTCTATACTGCTTCGAAAGCCACCTAGTCCGACACACACGCGACAACCGTGCTACCGACTCCTGATATTCCGTGCTATCGCCTTCTGAAAATTACACGCGGCAGTGCTGGTATGGCATGTTGCTTTCTCGAAAACCACTCTCGTATTGCACGGCTGAAACAGCCGAGTTTCGAGAATCACGAAAATGCGGTTTCCAGAGGTGTGGGGCTTGCGCAAAGCCTTGCCGTTGTTGGGGCTCGCATTCCTTAACGTACTTTAAATTCCGAATTCTGAAGCGACCCCTACACCAATAATTCCTGCACAAAATAACCCGATTTACCATCGATGCGCATGAAATCCCGCAATGTGGTACCACCTTGTGTAATGGCACGAGCCAGCACTTTTTTCACCGCCGCTACTAACGCCTGACTCTCTTCTAGTGTCAGCGAGTTTACTGCTCGTTTCGGGTGAATGTGTGCCATAAAAAGCGACTCATTGGCGTAGATATTCCCAACCCCTACCACGACATGGTTATCCATCAGCCACGGTTTAATCGCACTGCGCGGTTTGCGGCTGCGTTGCCACAGATAATCGGCGGTAAATGCATCGGTTAATGGCTCTGGTCCTAAGCTCTTCAATAGCGGATGTTGATGCGGGTCATCGGTTGTCCACAATAGAGCGCCAAATCGACGCGGATCATGAAAACGCAGCAACTTGCCATTGGCTAATTCCAGATCCACATGGTCATGCTTTTCTGCCGGTGTACCAATAGGAAGGATACGCAGGTGGCCAGACATACCCAGATGCAAAATCGCCGTTCCCAACGTGGAACGTAATAATAAATATTTAGCTCTTCTTTCGATCGAATGTAATGGCTGACCTTCCAACAGGTGGATTTCTGACGGAATAGGCCAGCGCAAACGCGGATGCCGGATCACCACTTTTTCAACAACCACACCTTCCATCCATGGCGTGATCCCTAATCGGCTTACTTCAACTTCGGGTAATTCCGGCATAATAATGTCCTGATAGGTAAACAATGACCCATTAAATTAATCTTGAGCTATACGCAGCAAAGCTCGATTCAGATCGCTTTTCACAACCTGATGCACTTGTCGTACTCGTACATTATGACTAAGTTAAAGCAATGAGCCGCATAAATGGAGCTAACGGCATGACACAAGCTCGGTGTGTAAAAGTGCTGGTATACGGCATTGTACAAGGAGTAGGGTTTCGTTATTTCACACAACAAGAAGCCCATCGCTTAGGGTTATCTGGCCACGCCACCAATCTGGCGGATGGCTCGGTCGAAGTGGTAGCACAAGGCGAAAGTAAAGCCGTAGATAAACTGATTGAATGGCTAAAATCAGGGCCACGAACAGCGAGCGTTGATTATATTGAGGTCTATGAGTTAGGTAGTAGCGCGGCGAACAGCGGTTCATTCCGCGCATACTGAGTTATTTTAAGGTCGCGCAAATCTTCCACAGATCGGCTTGTACTGCAGCTGCCGTCACTTCGCGCCCAGCGCCCGGCCCTTGCAAGATCAGCGGGTTAGTGCGATAGA
>ERZ650300.2045-NODE-2045-length-11031-cov-5.094752_pt1 | contig 11031 bp, 9 predicted proteins | sample MGYA00376236_ERZ650300 | MGnify/ENA primary metagenome ERZ650300 (study PRJEB26733, sample SAMN07839303) | wastewater metagenome | biome: urban; feature: wastewater treatment plant; material: waste water | place: USA: North Carolina | collected 2016-04-28 ... | reverse complement strand
GGAATGCTATCTGATATGTCATTGACCACTCTGATCAAGCGTATGCATGAACAAAAGCTTAAAGAAAATAGCTTAGGCTATATTGACCCAAAACAGAATCGGGTGATTACAACACATGGCTTTCGCTCTACATTCCGTGACTGGTCAGCCGACAAAACAGACTACCCTAGAGAAGTTTGTGAGCACGTACTTGCTCACAAACTTCCAGATGAAGTGGAGGCTGCATACTTACGTGGCGCTTATTTGGAAAAAAGGAAAGGCTTGATGGCTGCTTGGGCTCAGTTTTGTAATGCATAAAAATCGTGCTTCTTCCTTAAATTACAGAAGCATGGCCACACTTATAATTTCTATAAATTATCTCTGTAACCTACTAATAAAAAATATATTAATTGCTAGGTCGGTACATTAAAATGGCTAAGTCTGCACAGAAATTAGGGCTTTACTAAAGCTTTTTTAATGGTAATACTGTAATGAAATAATAAGCTCTGTATGAACAGGAGTGAGCATGCCAAACAATCAGCTAGATAATCAAATTAAAATAATCAACATGCTAGAGCTATTTATTTTTGAAAAAATCTGCTCGACTCCATTTTTAGGTTCCCATGAATCTATCCTCATGGCATCTAATGAAGAAGATTTAAGGAAGGCAATATATACCTTGATTGATGAAGGTTATTTCCAAGAGTTGGAAGAAGATAAAATAAAAAGACTTTGTAACAAACCTGTTAAGGCATTTTTTCCAGATCAGGATGGTAATGATCAAGTTGCAAAGCTTGATTTCGAATATCGCCCCAAACATTATCACGAAGTACTTCAAGCTATTCGTAAATTTAGAGCTTCACTACAAGCTCATGCTCTAGAAAATATTCAAACTGAGCTTAAAGCCATTCGGACTGCTTATTCATCACATGCAGATTGCATGAATCAGAAAAACCTCCCCCCAATTTTAAGGCACTTTTTAGAACAAGGGATTTCCAAATCCTTCGACACCTATAATTTTCAGCGCATACGCAAACAACCCTTTTACAACTTTGTAGAAAATTATATTCAGAATTATAGAGGTCAAAAGTTTAATAGTTTAAACCAAATATACATAGACTTAGATTTGAAAGTGACTGCAATAATTTCTCAATCCATCCAAGATGAGATTAATCACTTAGAAAGTTTATTAAGAACTATGTTAATTAAACATAAAGAATGCTTGATCTTTACTCATAATAAAGCCATTGTACCGTTATCTGTTCCTGAACAAATGACATTACTTAAACAAGGCAAGCCTGTTTCGTCTACGTCATTCTATTCATCGCAGAATCTTACTGATTTTAAAGAACAGTTTGAATCGTTTGATGACAGGAAAGAGAATATTGAAAGTAGAATTAAAACTTTAAAAAATGAACTAGAAACTTTTAATAATCCAGATGCCCCTTTTGAAAGAAGCAAGGCTTACCTAAATGAAAGGCCCGACCTGAAAGAAAAACTCAAGGAAAAATGCATAGTTAATAAAAAATCCTAGCATATCTTTATCATTTCCCCCGTTGACGAACTTTTGATGATCTCTAATGTTTTATTTTTTCCGTGATTAGTCCAAAGCTAATCTATAAGGAGTAAAAATGAACACATCAATCGCTACTATCCAAATGCTTAGACTTCATGAGCTTATCAAACTGATTGGTTTATCTCGGTCATCCATTTATGACCGGCTAAACCCGCGCTCGAAACGTCACGACCCTGATTTTCCAAAACCAATCAAGCTAAATAGAGCTTCACGTTGGTTACTCAGCGAAGTTGAGGAATGGATTAGAAACAAAATGTCCAGCCGAAATCGAGCTGCTTCGGTGAGCTAATTCTGTACAAGCAGTTTCTCGAAAACATGCACGATTCGCGCAACTTTTGAGTTTAGCTCTTCGGATTCGCTATAGGTTTGAATTACGGTATTTATATCATTTATATACTATTTATATACTATTCAATTATTTAAATGTATTTAATACAGTTTGAATGATTGGATCAATGTTCATATAAATACAAGTACTGAAAGCATCTATCACTTAACCGAATGATATTCCCGCATGGACACTGCCTTAGCACAGTGTCCAAGGGAGAGCTTTACTTAATCGTTGTGTTTTTAAGTCAATTCCATTTAATCCAAGGCTTAGACATGACTAAACCCAAATTATCCAATACAGCTGGACTGTTTACGATGTTTGATCATGAGCTTCTAGAGCAAGCGAAATTTGATCATCAACACACAGTACTGAATCACGGTGAAAACCAGAGAGTTGCCATCCATCATCTAGACAATATCGTTTTGCCGATATTGCAGAAAATTGAGTTTGTGCAAGCTGTTCTGAAGTGTAAAACCCCTATTGTTAAGATATTAACTGTAAAACAGCACGGTTTAACTGATCGTTTTTTTCGTAAATTTGCAAAACTCATTGAACCTTTAATGCAAAGTTTTTTTGAACTACTTCATGCATATACACCTCCAGAGATAGAGCCTGGTGTGGCCTGTCTTGCGTTTGATCATGCTCGATCTCAACTTACTCAAGATGAATTCAATGAACTGGCAACTCAAGGCATTGGGTCATCACATCATCTTGAAATTATTCAGGCGTTTGTTGATGACTTTCTACACTTTGTAGAATTGATTAAGTCGTATATGAATGATCCTAAAGTCAAAAAAAAGATCAGCGACCAAAATAATCATTGTAAAAAGATGAAAATGGTTTGCGTTGGATACATTCGACAATTACTGAAAGTCTACTCTAGATTGTTGGTCGTGCGGATGGATTTATCCCTTATGCGAGATCAACAGACTTTACTGAAAAATGCTTATAGCCTGAAAGAAATTCATTCCAAGCATGATCTAGTCCACATCAAGGCATGTGTAAAAAAACTACTGAATAACAAACGGAATAATCCAGTCATGAAAATGGTGGTGGGTTATATCTTACGCTTCGAATATACCGTCCGCACGGGGTTTCATGTTCACTGTTATTTCCTGTTCAACGGAGATAAAAATTTAGAGGATATTACCCTCGCCCAAAGTATTGGGAAATTATGGAACAAAGTTACACAGGGCCAAGGTACAAGCTATATCTGCAACATGAAGAAGGATTCTTATCGTCACTGTGCAATTGGCATGGTTCATTATGCAGATACTGAAAAACTGGGGTATCTGTATAAAACCTTTGATTACATCTGCAAAACTGAACAGCTGTTTGATTTTACCAATATGAAAGGCGCACGAGGCTTCCAACTCGGCGAAGTTCCAGAAAACACATCAAATGCTGGTCGTCCACGTAAATACGCTCAGCAACTCAATTTAAATTTTTAAATCATGCTTATGATATGGGAGACACTCATGCCAATCCATGCCCGCGATATTTTAACTGCCCAAGAACAATTTGATTCTCTGGAAATGCTGAATCATGTGACCAAAGCTGGAAATCGAGGCTTTACAAATTATCCACCGCATATACAGCCAGTTGCACTTTCAATGTATAACACCATGGCAAAAAAAATACGTTCAGCAAAGAACCTAAAAATTTTTACGCATCAACCCACTGGGATGCCAACTGGGTTTCCTGATTTATACCTCACCAAGTTAGGGCAATTGGTGATACCAGTTATACACGATTACACCTTTAATCCCTTTGTGAATGGACGCTTTAGGAATATGACGGTCAATCCTTTGATTAAACTCATGGCTGAAACCTTGACTGCACACCAACTTTCCAGTGGTCAGTTTTTAAATCGTGAATACTATGAAAAAGCTGTAGATACCTGTTTTTCAGACTTTAAGGTTCGATGTGGTACGCGAAACAGCACAACCATATTTAACTCTTGGCGAGCCATGTATGTAAAATCTCAAGGGAATATCAATCGGTTCATCGATACAATAATCGACGAATCTCCAAGATTCGAAGTTCACTCTATTGTTGTCCAATTGAAAACAGCTTCAGGGAAAATGCCTCAATTCGGCGATGAACAATTCAAAGGTCAAACGGAGAATGAAATGTTGGCTGATCTTGTAGAGCCAATCATAAAAGCGGTCTGGCTGAACAAAGATTCAAACGATGTGATTGGCATCTTGTCGAAAAATGAGATCGATATTATCGGTGATATAAGTAAAAGACTGATTTTCTTTGTGAAAAAAGAATTTACAGATATGGATAATTGGACTGATACAGAATTATTCCAAACTGTTCATCCATTTTTGGAAAATACGATTACCCACTGTATTTCTTATGGCGACGTACCCTCAATGAATGCTGGTGTAGCTCCAATGTTCCAAGGACAACATTTAAATTATTACGATTTAAATCAGTCTGGCATTGCTCCAAGGTTAAATCGTTTAAAAGCACATCTTTACGGTACTGACTATTGGATGCGTGTTGATGGGGATAGAGCTACTGTGCGAATTGAACATCAATACGGTTGACATATGCTAAATGAATCCAACGAGCCCATAGCTCGTTGGATTTATGTTAACTAGCTACCCCATTAATATTATTTAATATAATTTATTACTTAAGTTGTTTTAATGATGGATTGGACAAGTGAAATTTTATTTGTAATTTAAATCAAAAACTTATTAAAAATTTTTAAAATTTTAGGCGTAAAATAGGCGCAAATAACGTCCACATTTTGTCCAATTTTGCTGTTCTATTATTTTAATTTTGTTTGATCATTATTTAACCTAAAAACTTTAATTCACTATACTTCTAATAGTTTCATCATGAACAGCGATTACAAATGTAGAATAATGGTACTCATTTATAAGCTAACTCTTGAATTTCGTTCTTATGCTGTTGAATGAGACGTTTAGTACTATGCACTACAACACGCTTTGTTGCCTCGTTGTCATCAAACGGAATTGATAATAGTTGACCAGCCATCGCTGAACGTGGCTTTCTATTTTCAATTTTAAAATCACTTAAACGTTTAGTCATAGTCCTCTTCCTATCAGGTGTTTCTATATACATTTATTTTAACATTGAATAGACTAACCGACACTCATTTCACAAAGTCTTGGTAATCTAACTCAAACAAATCAAGCATCTTTTTCTCGTGATCTAGGATTTGTTCTTTTTTCCAAACTTTTTCTTCTTCAAGCGTTTGAATCATCAAATACAATTTAAGGGTATCAATTTTACCCTTCCTTATCTCAGGCATAAAATAATCACGTTTAGCACTTGGCAAACGATTCCCTATGCTTGAATTTTTACTTGAACTAATGAGACACAAGTTCCCAAAGCGATGTAAATTTTCATGATCTGATTCATCACGCTCTCCCTCTATCTGTTGTGCATAAAAATGCTCAACCGAACTCCGTTGCGTAAATTTAAATTTTTTGATTACATCATATCGATCATCTAAATTACGTTTTTCTGCATTACAATAAATTAAGAAATCCAAATAGTTAAAGACAAAATTATTTTCAATATTTCCAAAGCTTAGTTTGGATTGATCAATTTTAAAATCATCAATTGTCTGATTGCCATAAATCAAATCAAAATAATCAATCTGTTTTTCATTTAGATACCGCTGAAAAATAAACTTTCTCGCTAAATGTTGTAATGCATTAAAATAGTCAGACACAGATTTATCTTTATTTTGATAAAGCCAATACAGTGCACCATTTAACCAATATTTATAAGACAAGGTGGGCGTGGATACATGAAATGCTGTCATCAATAAGAGAACTCTTTGAGCAATATCAGTATTATTTACCTCAAAAGTATTCACATAAGAACCTGTATTTTCATATCGTTTAAGTTTTTTTATGCTCCAATCATCATGATCCGTAGAATAATCCCGTTTAACAATGTATTGATCAAATATAAATTTGCACTTCAGCAAGGTAAACATAAAACCTTTTACATTCTCAATAACCCTTTCATGCTCTGGGTTTCCCTGTCCTTTTAACAGAATATATTTTTCAAATTGATCAATCAGTTGCTTATCATCCAATGCCACTTTTTCATTACGGTTCGTTTGACTTAGCCAAATTTGTAAAACCTGTAACAAGAAATTCGGAAAATTGATAATACTGTTGAATCGTTCAGGCTTTTCTTCTTTTGTATCTTTATTTTTAATACGCTCAGGCACTCGTTTTAACATTTCAGAAATAGATTTAAAATTGCTTTTCGAACTTGTTTGTTCTTTTGATTCTACATTTCTGCTAAAAATTTCGAGCAAGCTAGAAGCATTTTCAGGAACAAAATCACCCCAATCCTTTCCAAAAATCACATCACGCTGTGTTGTGGAAAAACCATATTGAACGTAACGCTCCATATTGGCAGTCGCGTTCCAAATACTCGTAAATAGTGTCATGCTTGATGTTTTATCTGCTTCATCTTTGATTTGATTCAATACGCTCATCAATCTCGCTTTTAAAATTTCATGCTTTTCTAATTGTTCACCACGGTTATTCATAACCTCAAAATAATGATTGAGATCAGTATCTTTCGGAACTAAAACTTGTGTGATGACTACATTTTCAAATAAATATTTGCAAAAAACACTCAAGTCACCCTGTTTGATAATTTTTTGAATTGCTCGTTGTAGCAACTCAAACCCCTGAACTAAATCGGCGTTATATTCGGATGATTTTAAATGTTGTAGATGATCGCCTCTAAGTAAAGCCTGAAAGGTTAAAGAAGACTTTGGACGACTTTCAAAATCAAGATTGAATTGATTAAACCAAGACATATCAAGAACAATTTTTTCTTCTTTGGATAATCGTTTCAGGCAAATCGCTAACAAGGTTAAAGTGGTAAATCGTTGCTGACCATCGATAATTTCATAAGTGCCATCGCTACGCTCAAAAACAACCAATGTTCCAATATAATATTTTTTACTTCCTTGAGTCTGCCCTTGATTTAACTGATCAGTTTGCTTTTGATAATCTTGAATATCCAAAATTAACTGATCAATTTCTTTCTCACCCCAAGCATAATTACGCTGATACATCGGGATAATATAAGTCTGTTTACTCTCGAACAGGGCCTGAACCTTAAGCGCTTGGATTGACTCATTTGTCATTCTGATCTTCCTGTTTGAGATAATTTAGTTCTTTAAATAAAGTGATCAAAGGCTCAACTTTAGTGCCTTCTTGTTTATCGACTATCGGAAGCGACCATCCCATTAACTCACTGGGTGATTGAGCATATTTCAGTAAACTGAATATGTTCTTTTCTAGGACATAATTATCTATCGTTGCCAATTGCACCGAATATTGACTAATACGACAGCGATATGCCCAAATAAAAATCTTTTCAATCGCTTCTGATAACCGATCAGTAGCAAATTTATCGATATAAAAAATCAATGCAGAATCAAACAAGGTTCGCACATAACGATCCCCATCCCTATTTCTTGCATCATATGAATTCAATATTTTGATAATTCTATTCGCTCGATCCTGTAGTGTCGCACCAAATATAGAAATCTTCTCAGACTGATCTTGATGATCCACCACTTTACTGATCTGTTTTTCATAGTGCTCAACCATTTCAAAAAATCGACGACCGTTTATGATCATTTGATCAAGCTGAAACGGAAAACTCATTTCTTGTCGATCTATTTGCCGTTGATATTGTGCGTTATAGTCATCAATAAAATAATGCGCTATGCGTAATGGTTCTAAATATGGATGATGGTCTGATTGCCCAAGATGAATACCTTTAAAAAGATGCACATGATCTTTATTGAAAAATCTTGCGGACTTTCCTCTTGACCAAAGACGAATACGGAATAGATAGTTCGAAAATAACTTTGCCAAATGAGCCGAGTCTAAACTTTCCCAATGAGCAACAGTTTGGGCTTTTAAATATTGCTCCTGTGCAGAAAATTCTCGTAGATGATAAGCTTTTAAAAGATCATGCGGTTCTAAATCACGGCCACGTGCATTTTGTGAATCAAAAAACTGAAATGCCTCTGAAATATCATCTAAAATAAAAACCGCAACCTGACAATTATTGAGTAAAAAATCAATATCTTGTTCCGAAAAGTTTACTGAAACGATCCGTCTAGCGGCATTAAAGTTCTGATAAATATTGTGATGGCTAATATCACTATTAAATTTTTGCACATCCATAAAGACATTAATTTGATTCGATATTTCATTCAAAGCTGTTTTCAGATCCTCTCGTTCTAAATCTAATTCTTGCTTCTGAATAACCGCCCAAACAAGCAGCATTAAAGTTAAAGTTCGTTGTTGTCCATCCACAATATTTATATTTTTAAGGTTGGTATTATTTTTATCACGGTGTAATACGATAGTACCCAATCGATATGCAGATTTATCTTTATGTTCCTGTATATCATTGACGAGGGCATTTAAATTTTTTTCTGTCCATTTGTAAGGACGCTGATAATCAGGAATTCTGAGTTGATCTAAAATTAAGAGTAATTCTTTTACTGACCAAATTCCTGTTTTCAGTTGATCAACTTGATGCTGAGCCATAAAAAATTATCCTAAAAATAAAATTTTTTAATTGTTAAAGTTGTTATTTCATACCTTGATGCAATTTATAGCCATACCCATAATCTAGAACAAAAGTTTTTGTAGATTCACAAATACTTGCTTCAATTAACTGGTTAAGTAGTTGTTCTGCATGAGAATACCCAATTAAAAAATGGCGTTGTAAACTCGATACAGAAACGACACCCACTTCCTCTATGAATAATTTGGCACGTTCAAAGAGATCATCTGATTGCATAATTTCCCCATTCTCAATGAATTAAATTTTTGCTCGTACTAAGACCATGCTGACATTGTCATACGCCTGTTTTGAATCTAATGACGCTTTTATATTGAGTAACCATGTTCGAAGCTCCATATCTGCTTTTAAAGGAAGCCATTCCCCACACTCCATCACATCATGCACACCATCTGTACAAACCAATAAGGCATCATTCTCAGTCAAATATTCTTCTGTTGTTGTAAAATCCATCACTTCATGCAAAGGATCAGCACAAAAGTATTGTAATAATGCACCATAAATACTGGCATAGTTTTCCCCTTCTTTTATCTCGCCATTTTCTCTTAACTGTTCAAGATAATTATGATCTCTCGTCAGGCAGTGCCACTTTTGATCATGCTGGCTAAACAAATATACTCGACTATCCCCAATATGTTGAATTGTCACAAAACCTTGTTCGCCATTATTTTGAATGAGTGCAAGTGTTGAACTGGCTCCAAAACTATTTTTTTGATGTGCTAATTGATCAACAAGATACTGCTGAATGGTAAATGCTTGACAAGTTTCTATCTTTTTATTATGCGTTAAAGCATTTAAAACTGTATAGGCTGCTTGCTCAGCTACTGGACTATTGCTAATCCCATCCGCTACAGCAACACACCACTGTTCTTTTTCAGAATGGCTATATAGTTTAGTGATGAGTCCATCATGTTGAATAACTTTATTTTCAATCAAAATGGCATCTTGTTGATACTTTGACCTCGCCTTCCATGTCAGACCTTGCATTTCAAAAGTACTCATCACATTGATCTCAAACTTAATAGTAATTTTTTTACCAAAACCCGATAACACAATCAAGAAAAATTTTATATAAGTTACTGATTAATAATTAATTATTTAATTTAAAAACTTACTTTACGCTTTTTAATTCTCATTCATGTCTAACTGTTTAAGTAAAAATGTAACAAAATATTTTTCAAGCTAAATCATGATTTAAGACGATACCTTTGCTTAGGGCTTTTCGGCTTATCTGGAATAGTACGCTCAATCAAATCTGCTTCTATTGCTGGATTCAAATAATTCTTTTGGAATGTTGCCCGATGGTTTAAACCAACCAATTGCATCAACTCAGCCAAAGTGTAGTCTTCTAGCTTCATTGCTGAAATTAAATGCTGAACTTGGTCGCTCACTTGTACGTTAACTTGAGCGGTAACATGATCGCTAACTTATGCCGAATGTTTAAACAACTCTTCTAAACGCTCAACATCCATCGGTAAGCCTAATAAATAGCCCTGCAATTGCTGACAGCCCAAACGGGTTAAAATTTCTGCTTGCAATGGCGTTTCCACCCCTTCAGCAGTCACAGTTAAACCTAGTTTAATCGCCAATTGAATAATACTTTCTAAAATTAATTCTTCTTTACTGTCCAAACACAAATCTAAAATAAAAGCACGGTCAATTTTTAACTCATCGACTGGCAATTTTTTCAAATATAAGAAGCTCGAATGTCCTGTACCAAAATCATCAATCGCCAATTGAATCCCCATTTGACGCAAACGTTCAAAACTACGAATACTCGATTCAATATGATGCATTGCTGTACTTTCAGTCACTTCAATCATCAAGTGTTTAGGTTGAATCTCATAGCGTTTAAATAAGTTTTCTAAAGTAGAAAACAGGTGCTTATGTTCAAACTGCACTGCCGATAAATTCACAGCCACAGGAAATAACGGTGCGCCCAACCTTTCCCAAATTTGAATTTGTTTAAAGGCTTCTTCTAGCGCCCAATAGCCAATTTGAATAATCAAACCCGTTTTTTCAGCCCCTTTAATAAACATATTTGGGGTAAGTAAACCATGCACAGGGTGATACCAACGAATTAAAGCTTCTACACCACAAATTTTATGGTCAGCGGCTTTAAACTTTGGCTGATAGAACAGCTTAAATTGTTGTTGTTCAACTGCTTTATATAAATCATTAATCAACTTACTTTGGCTTTTAGCCTCAAGTAACTCCAGATCATAATTAAAGACTGAACTGGTGTTACGCCCCTGATATTTAGAGGTCAGCATAGCGGCATCGGCATTCATTAAAATATCTTGCAAATTGGTACCATGCTCTGGATACATGGCAATGCCAATACTGCCTGAAATATTAATGACCTTGCCTGCAATTAAGAAACTTTGCTGAATCAGTTCTAATATTTTTTCAGAAATGACAGTGGCTTCTGCAATGTCGGTATGTTCAATCACCAAAAGAAATTCATCGCCACCAATTCTTAATAATTTGGAATCTTGATCCAATAAACGGTGCATACGAT
>ERZ650300.2042-NODE-2042-length-11051-cov-5.537832_pt1 | contig 11051 bp, 6 predicted proteins | sample MGYA00376236_ERZ650300 | MGnify/ENA primary metagenome ERZ650300 (study PRJEB26733, sample SAMN07839303) | wastewater metagenome | biome: urban; feature: wastewater treatment plant; material: waste water | place: USA: North Carolina | collected 2016-04-28 ... | reverse complement strand
GGGTCAAAGAACAGCTGAAGAAAATTGGAGGGATGGAATTCTATGATGTGCATTTTAGCTATATCGACAATGACACCCTAGAAGAGCATTTTGTTTCGGTAAAAGAGCAGGGTGGAGGTGGACTTATTCCCGAAGGTCCTGCTAAACCAGGCTTCCTGTATACCATTGGCCTCAGTAATAAGGGCATGCCAGGCTTATACCGCTTAGAACTTCAAGTCACTAAAGGTTCAGGAAAGTTGGCGACATCTGGCTTATGGAATTCAAGTAGTGCCAAAGAACAGGTCAAGATTGCTTTTGATTACTTCAAGGCCAATGCATCCCGGATCTCGGGGGGCAGTAAGGTGCTGGAACATGATTTCCATTTACATGTGGTGGAATTACAGAATACCGGCCCGCTCAGCCATCTTGCTCTGCCAAGTTTAGTGGCTTTCGCTTCTGGCCTGTTAGGACGATCGGTACAAAGTCAGATGGTGGTACTGGGTGATATGAGCTTGGGTGGTTCAGTGACACCGGTGGAAAGTATTGCCGAATGTCTGCAAGTTGCTTTTGATGCTGGTGCCAAGAAGGTTGCTTTGCCAATGAGTAGTGCGGCAGATATCCCTACGATTCCTGTGGAACTGTTTACCAAGTTCCAGACCAGTTTCTATGCAGATCCGGTGGATGCGGTATTTAAAGCTCTGGGTGTGGATTGAGTTGATTCTGTATAAATCAGTTAAAGAGAAAAGCTTTTGAAATGATTAGGAAATATGAATCACATGAAGGATTTAATAACAGCTATTTTGGTTAAACAGCCCAAACTTACTGCTAGAGAAATTGCCAAAACTCTTGGTATTGAAAAGAAAGAAGTGAATGCTTTTTTATATCAAAATCAAGATATATTTTCACAAGATGAAGCCTTTTGCTGGTCTTTAGCTATAATTCCGTCAGTTAAAAAATTAGAAAGACCAATGATGAACTCTGAACTTGAATTAAATGATATTGTTAAAAATAAACTGATTCAATTGTTGGATTATGTATCTCATCAAGCTGAGGATACTCAAAAAATTCAATATGAAATGAGTGGTAATAGATTTTATTCTCATGATCTAGAAAAACTTCGTGGCTTAAAAATTCTGAATGATGACGATTGGTGGTTCCAAATTGAACGATTACAGCTTCAATCGATGCCGAAACCATCTGAAATACTCTCTTCCTACATTCATGTTGATGCCGAAAAAGAACCCACTGTTAATTTTTCTAGTTTAAATAAGATTGTATCTTTCAAAAAAGTTCATCAATTCCGCTTGCACTACAGTAGTGTGGCATGTGATTTGATTCCTAAAATTGACATACTTCAGAAGCTGTTTAAAGAATTCGAAAGCTATCAAAATATTTGGGAAGATTGGAAACAAAATAACGATGAGATTAAAAAATCTATTGTTGTTTATGACAAATTATTCTCATGGAATACAGCGATTAATTTAGGTGGAACAGGCGATGGTGAAGAAATTGTTGCAGGCTTTGGCTTAGTTGACTGGGTACTTCCAACGACTCAAAAATCTTACTCATATCCTCTTATTACTATCCCGTTAGAAATGGAGATAGAAAAAAATGGATTAATACGTGTAGGTGCCAAAGATACACGTGCCAATATAGAAATGGATGCCATCTTATTAGAGGATGATCTGCCTACTTCAGGACAAGTAAAATTAGCTTTAAAAGAAAACTTAAATAATGGTCGCTCATTACGCCTATTTGAAGGGGAAACTTACTCTGATCTAGTTAATGCCTTCGTCGCGAATATTTTTTCAAAAGGAGCAATTGTTGAGGCTGAAAATAGGGCTATACCATCTAAAAATCTAGCGGTGACATTAACATCAGTATTGTTTAGTCGTCCTAAAAGAAATTCTATTTTAAGCGATGACATTGAGTTATTAAAAACTAAACTTAATGACCCTTCAGTGGCTATACCTGAACAACCTTTATCGTTAGTGACAGAATTAAAAAGCGATATTAATCAAAAAGAGACTTATAGTTTTAGAGGGCGTTCTGGTACTGAGGGATTCGGATCAAAAGTTGAAGAGCTTTATTTCCCGCTGCCTTATAACAAAGAACAAATTACTATTGTTCAGAATCTGCTAACCAGCAGTGGTGTAGTGGTGCAAGGTCCACCAGGTACAGGTAAAACACATAGTATTGCCAATATTATCTGTCACTATTTGGCGAATGGTAAAAAAGTACTGGTAACTGCACAGCAGTCACATGTCCTTAAAACAGTACATGAAAAGATTCCTGATGAATTAAAGCCTTTAGTAGTCAGTCGCATTGGTTCAAGCAAAGAAAGTAAAAATCAGCTTGAATCTTCAATCGATTTGATTGTGCAAAAAATTACCCAGATGAATGTTGCAGAAGTTCGAAAAACGATCGAAGTTCTAAAACATCAAATAGATCATAACCATCATGAAATGGCTTTGATTGATCGAGAAATATATAACTTTGCAGAAAAGCATTATCAGAATATTGAGGTAGATGGTAATAAAAAATTACCTATGGATATCGTGAAAACGGTATTAGAAAGTAGGGTATCTTACGAATGGTTTACCGACCAATTAACTTTGGAGGAAAAAGACCAGTTTCCTTTTTCCCAGATTGAGTTGATTCAATTGAGAGACTCAAGAAAGAAAATCGGTACAGATTTACCATACATAAATTATGGTCCTCTGCCAGCTCCTGAAAAGCTGTTAGATTCGGCGAGTCTGAAGAAATTAAGTGAGTTCTTAAAAGAAAAAGATGAGATTGAGGAATTCTTAAAGCAAAATGACCTACATAATTTCAAGGAAACTATTTCTGAATCAGAAATTAATGAGCTAAGAGATTGGTTAAAGATTTATCTAGAAGATCTAAACTTTGTTCTTGATCATGCAGAACCATGGTTATTAAGATATTTCAAGAAGATAAATGCAGAAGATAAGGCTATGGAACTTGATATCTATAGTAACCTTATTCAAGAAGTTCAGCCTTTATTGGAATACAGGAAAACGCTACTAATTGATCCCATAGAGCTGAATTTTGAGATACAACCAAACTCAAAAGAATATCAAGCTGTTCAACGTGCTGTTGATACAGGTAAGCCATTTAATTGGTATCATTTTGGTACTGCTGAATTACAAGACCTTTTTAAGTCAATTAAAGTTTCTGGAAAATATCCTGATACATCGGATGAATGGAAAAGACTTAAAGAATATCTTGATAGAAAGCAGACTCTTAACATCTTTATGAGCAAATGGAATAGTATTGCCGCACAATTAGATATTCCTTTAATTGAGTTAAATAATCGTAATATCGATGAAATATTAAAAGAGTTCACGCAGCTCATCAGTAGAACCCAAAAATGCCTAGATTTAAAAAATAAATATTTGGATCTATTTAATGCGAATTATCTAAAAGTTTTTAAGAGAGCTAAATTTTTTGATTTCTACGGATTACCTAAAAATATTGATGACTTGATTCAATTGTTAGGGCAGAAGTTAAAAATATTTAATTTAGAAGTCTATCAACAACAACTGGCTGATCAAATCCTTTATTTATCAGAGTTTGGTAATAAAATATCAAATCAGTTAAAAAAAATTGTATCTCAGATTGATTCCGATTCATTACATGAAAGTGAACTTGGCGAGTATGCTGATTTATTAAAAAAATTATCACATTTAAAAGATCTAACTGAAGATTTTGAAAGAGTTAAATCCGCCAGTATTAGATTGAGTAAAACAAATGCTTTGATTGTTAGTAAAGACATTCTTGGAATTCCGTACGCTGAAGAAATTGAGGATCCTGTATTACGTAATACATTGCTAGAGGCTTGGGAATGGAAACGTCTTGAGATTTTTGTAATGGCCATTAGTAATACAGGTCAAATTGAAAATTTGTATGAGCGCCGTCGTATTCACGAGAAGAATCTATCTCAAAATTACGCTCAATTGGCAGCAAACAAGACATGGTTGGCATTAAAGGAAAATGCCTCAGACAAAATTTTAGTTGCATTACAGCGTTATAAAATTGCTGTACAACACTATGGAAAAGGGACAGGTAAGAATGCTCCACGTTATAGAAAAGATGCTCAAGTAGCCCTTAAAGAGGCAACAGCAGCTATTCCTTGCTGGGTCATGTCACATCTTCAGGTATCTGAATCTATGCCTGCTGAATTAGGTCTCTTTGATTTAGTGATTGTGGATGAGGCATCACAATCATCAATTGACGTATTACCTGTTTTAATGCGTGCTAAAAAGTTATTAGTTGTAGGGGATAATAAGCAGGTTTCTCCAAGTAATGTTGGCCTAGCAAGTGCTCAAATTGATGTATTAAGGAATCGTTATCTACATGGTCAGCCACATGCTGCATATTTAACACCAGATATGTCTTTATACGACATGGCTTCTTCTATCTATGAGTCAAGTGTGATGCTTCTAGAGCATTTCCGCTGTCATCCTGCAATCATTAGTTACAGTAATAAAAACTTTTATGGTAACCGTATTAAGCCAATGCGATTATCGAAGAAATCTGAGCAGTTAAGCCCAGCTTTAGTCGCAATTTATACACCGCAGGGGTATAGAGAATCTAAAAACAGCAAACATATTAATCGAATAGAAGCGAAAGCAATTATTGAGGAAATGAAGCTACTTATTAAAGATGAACGATATACGAATAGATCAATTGGCGTGATCTCGTTGCTAGGTCCAGCACAGGCTGAGTTCATTCAATCAGAAGCTTTGAATGAGTTTGGCGCAGGAACTCTTACTCAGGTTCAATTTGCTTGTGGAGATGCTTCAGCATTTCAGGGTGCAGAAAGAGATATTATTTTCTTATCTATGGTAGCAGATCCTGAGAATTGTCATGCTTTGAGTCGATCCGATCATGAACAGAGATTTAACGTGGCTGCAAGCCGTGCTCGTGAACGGATGTATCTTGTCCACTCCGTGAGTCGTGATCATATATCTCCAAAAGATCTAAGGCTGAATTTACTCAATCATTTTTATGATTTGCAAGAAGATCAAAAAGCATCATTTGAAGCAAAATTAGACTTGTGTGAATCGGAGTTTGAAAAATCTGTATTTACGACACTTCATGAAATGGGTTACACAGTTACTCCACAGATTAAGGTTGGAAGCTATCGAATCGATTTAGTCGTTGAGTCAGATGGTGATCAGCGTTTGGCTGTTGAATGTGATGGTGATAGCTATCATGGGCCAGAACAATGGCATGATGACATGACTCGTCAACGTGCTTTAGAACGCGCAGGATGGACATTCTGGAGATGCTTTGCATCGAGTTGGTCCATTGAACGTGAAAATATGATTATGTCATTAAAGGAAAAACTTGATGCAATGGGTATAAAACCTACACATGGAATGAGTAGCTTAATTCAAGATGTAGAACACAAAGTGTGGGTAGATGACGAATCTGAAATGAGTGCGGAAAGTGACATCGACAAAGATTTGTTAATTGTTTAATTGTACTAGCTTGTATTTAAATGGATTCGCTAGCGGACACTTACGTAACTAAAGATTACAGTAGTAATCTTTAGTTGTTGAAATTTACTTGGGTAAAAAGGTTAAAAATTTTCATCAGATTAAGGATGAATTTTATTTAACTAAAAGCTGTTTATTAAATCAGTGGCTATTCAGTCCAATGTTATTTTAGTGCTAGATTGTTGTTTTTTTAGTGATAAATAAGCAGAATTGTACTTTGCTTGGAAGTTATTTGAGGGGTAAGGAGTGAAAACGATACTGCTTTCGATCATGGGGATAAGCCCTCAGGTATTAACTGAAACACTTTATGCAATTCACATGCAAGGTAAGCCTTTTCCTGATGAAGTTTACTTAATCACATCAGTAAATGCAAAAGCAAAAGCAATTGAGTGGTTATTTGAAAGAGGGCAGATTGAGGATTTAAAAGCGCATCATAACCTTCCAGACTTCAAATTTGAATTAAGTCATATTTTGCTGATGCAACATGATGATGGTGTGGAGATTTTTAATGGGCGTGAAGAAGAGGATCAACAAAGTATTGCGGACTCCATTACTCGTATTGTTGCTAAGTTCACTGCAGATGAGAACTGTCGAATTCACGCATCAATAGCAGGTGGTCGCAAGACTATGGCATTTTATATGGGCTATGCCATGTCAATCTTTGGTAGAGAACAAGATATTTTAAGTCATGTTTTTGTTAGTAAAGATTTTGAATTTTCGGAGAATTTTTTTTTCCCAACCTTAAACGATAATTATATTGCTAACAAAGATAAGGTTTTAAATACTAAAGAAGCAAAAGTTACTCTTGCAGAGATTCCATTTGTGCGAATGCGAAATATGGTTGATCCAAGCTTTATAAATCAGATGGAAAGAAAGTCTTTTAGTAAGACTATTACATTATTAAATACTTATAAAAATACAAGCATTAAGGTCCAAATAATATTTAATAAAAAATGTATTTTAGTAAATGGTATAGAGATTAAACTTCCACCGAAAGAACTAGCATTTTATCTTTGGTTATCTCAACAACCTGAAAGAAGAATTAATATTACTCGGCAGTTTTGTGCTGATACTAAATATAGCGCTTCTTACTTGAAAATGTATTCAATGGTTTCTAGCGATAGTCGAGTATTTACTTCTTTTAATGTTGATAGGGAAATGGTTGAGCAGTGTTCTGCCGAAACTTTGTCAAAATTAACAGATATAAGGCCATTCGAAAAAGATTGGCTTCAGCAAATTCGTTCTAAAATTAATGGACAATTTAAAAAATGGCTTGAAGCGATTGTGGTTGAAGCTATTGAGATAGGGAGTAATGAGTACAATACACAGCAACATGAGGTTTGTTATTTTATGTCTGAGACTGTAATCATTGAATGTTAGATAGATTAAGAAATAAACAATCCAATAGGTTTAATTTTTATTTAAATTATATGATAAAGGTAAGTTAATGCAAAAAGATAAATGTGTTATTTGTACTATAGGTACTTCTATTGCCAATGGTTGTGAGTTGCAACTTGAATACTTTAATCCAGGTCATGCATGGGAAGAGGATACAAAAATATTTGAGCAACAAATAAATCTGCGTGTTACAGGACTTAAAAACACCATACATAAAATATCTGCCGAGATTAATTCTCTTGAACGATTAGGTTTGACAACAATGAGTAAAGTGGTTTTGCTAGCAGCAGATAATGCGGCGAGTAAAGCTTGCGCTAATGAATTAAAAAAAAATATTGAACAAATTTTTGGTCTTGCGAAACAAAATATTGAAATTAAGCGTATTAAGGGGCTACAAGTACATGATGTAAAATCATTAAAAGAACAAGGATTTCGTGAGTTAGTCACCACAATATTGGCTTATTTAACGGATGATAACCTAAATTACCATTATGATTTGATCTTAAATCCAACAGGTGGCTATAAAGGAGTGATTCCATTTGTAACAGTATTAGGGATGTTATATGGAAAACGTAGTGTATATATATTTGAACATGCGGAACAATTGATTAATCTCCCCCCCCTGCCATTTAGTTTTGACATTGATATTTACAATCGTGTTGTGCCGGCATTGAAGCGTATTGATGAGCAAACGGCTATAGCTGAGCAAGAATATTACGCTTGTATTATTGATTATACTGAGCAGGAAAAACCACTATTTACTTCATTTATTGAGCCTATTGGCGATAATATGGTAACGATTTCTCCTCTTGCTGAAGTACTTTTATCGATAGAGAATCGTAATTCCTATCCTATAGTTAGCCAGAATGTGATAGATGAACTCCAATATGATAATACACAACCAGCGTTAGCTTTAAAGCGATTAATTAAAAATAGTGTGAATCCATTATGGCGTAAGCAACATAGTGAAAAATGGCATGAAACTAATTTAATCGTGATTAAGCAAAATGCTACTGCTGAACGTTTAGCTGGTTTTGTCAAAAATAATGCTTTTTATGTAGCTTATGCTTTTCGAACGCATGAAATTTATGAGCGTGATTTACCAAAATATGATGAGAAAATTGCGAAAAATCTTAAGTATCAGCAATGGGAAATAACTGAAAATGTAGGCGAGTCACAAAGTAATAATATGGATTTATTAAGGGAAAGAGATCAATTGCTCATTGAAAATCGGCATTTAATAGAAAAAATTAAAACTCTAGAAGAAGTAATGGACAATAATGACTTGGATAAATTAGAGGAAAAAGATCAGCTTGAAGTGCTTAATCAAAAAATAATAGAGTTAAGTCAATGTATAGTAGACACTAAATTAGAATTAGAACAACAAAAAATACACGCTGAAATAAATTATCAAGCATTGGAAAAACAACTTACTGAACAGCAGAAATCCACTAAAAAATTAATATCCAAAGGTTTCTTCTCAAGACTTTTTTATGTAGTTAAAGGAGGGAGGTAATTTGGTAATCCCCCCTAAAAATCAACAGTAAGAATCTATCGTTATGAGTGAAATATTACAGTGAATTATATAGTTGGCAAGCTTGCTATTGAAGAATTTTTATTTAAATATGATATTGTAAATTTACACAGAAATTGTAAGTGAAGATAGCAGTTTGTTTAAACATAGTTTACTGAGAGTTCAGGTGGTCAGACGTAGCTGTGTTGATACATGTGCTTAATTATTTGTTAATTATATATTTAAGATAATAAGAGGATAAATTATGGCTGGATTTAACCCTGCTAATTTTACAGTTGCTAAAGCAAAACCTTTGCCAGTAGTACTACTGTTAGATGTCAGTAGTAGTATGGGGGGGGAGAGTATTAAAAAACTTAATATTGCTGTAAAAGAAATGATTTCAGACTTTGCTAGTGCAGAAAAAAATGAGGTAGAGATCTTAGTTTCAATTATTACTTTTGGTGCAAAAGTTCTCCTTCACACACCTTATACTTCAGCCAAAGATATCGAGTGGCAAGACCTTACAGTAAGTGGTAGTACCCCAATGGGTACAGCTTTTTCGATGGCAAAAGCAATGATTGAAGACAAGGAAACAACGCCATCACGTGCATATCGTCCAACAATTGTTCTAGTTTCAGATGGTGAACCAACTGATTCTTGGCAACAACCTTTACGTGCTTTAGTTAATGATGGGCGCTCAAATAAGTGTGACCGTATGGCAATGGCAATTGGTGGTGCAGCTTCTAATACCGTACTTAACGAGTTTATCTCGGGTACAGAGAATAAAGTATTCACAGCTCAAGATGCTTCACAAATTCAAGAGTTTTTTAAATTTGTGACCATGTCAGTTACTACTCGTACCAATAGTCAAAATGCCAATGTTGTGCCTAAACCAGAAGAAATAGAGCAATTGGTTAAGCAAGAGCAAAATCAACAGCAAGAAGAGTCAGATGAGTTTATCTAAGCTTCACTGCATTATCGATTTTTCTGGAAGTATGGTGGAGTATGGTAAGCCAATGTTGTTGGTTAACTTAGTACGCTATATCAGGCAATTTACTGAGCAACATGACACCAATATATGTTATTTCAGCTGGCAAGAGAATATTACACAACTTCATTGGTCAGTTGGAAGTGATGTTGAATTACCTAGCACTAGCGGGGAGGGGAATGTTGATGCACTTTGTAAGTGGATTGAAAGAAACCCAGACGTCAAATTTTTGCTATTGACAGATGGTTACTTTAAGTTAAATGCACAACAGCGGTTTCAATTAAGCCAACTCGATCATTTATATCTGATAGGTGTAGGTGGTGATGCGGATCTGCCACACTTAAATACGCTATCTAATAATTGCTATCGTGCAGAACAATTAGATCAAGTTTTACATATGATTTTGCGATCCGAAATTGTAGCCATGATTCCATCGCGCAGAGTTGATTTAACTCATATTATTGAAAATGAATCGAATGATGATGACTGGTAATAGTTTAGTATGGCGAGGTTTCAGTGGTACCGAAATAGGGCCGTTTCATCAACGCCTTGGATTACCTAATCAAGATGCTTGTCACTTAGAACTTGATAATGAGTTGGTCTTGATTGCTGTGTCTGATGGTTTAGGAAGTAAGCCTTTATCTCATATTGGTTCTCAAGCGGTATGTCGAGCAGTAGTGAGAGTTGCTCAACACTATATGAGTACATTAGTAATTGAACCATTATCTGTTATTGAGTTGTTTCATAGTTTTTGGTTAGAAGAGCTGAATGGGGCTGAAGTTGAACAATGTAGCTGTACAGCACTCTTCGCTATTGTATTTGGAGATAGTACTTTTATTGCTCACATTGGGGATGGTGATTGCTGCATCATTACGTCGGTTAAAAATGAGCAACAGATCCATTTTTTAACTGATAAAGATGAAAGTTTATTTGCCAATCAAACATACTCATTAGGTAAAAAAAATCAGGTTGAAAAATGGAAATTTTGTGTACAGCCAACTGTAGAGTTAGAGGCTTGCTTTTTAGTTACAGATGGGATTGCTGATGATTTAGCTTCTGAGCATCGTATTGATTTCTATCGTGAACTGTTGAACCAATATCGTCTGTTATCAGATATTGAAGTTACTTTAGATGTAAAGCATTGGATAAGCGATTGGCCGGTGACAGGTCATAGCGATGATAAGACTATCGCTGCTTTATATCGTTAATCATTGTTGGATATATGTTTGAGTGCTCTAGTTAAGAGCTACAGGGGAAGCTTTATATGCAACAGCAAAAAGAACAAAAACTTACTCGGGTGAAAGATCAATTATCTCAATGGCATGAGCTGAAAAAAGAGTTAGGAAAAGGTGGACAAGGGGTTGTATATAGAACAGCAGATTCCGAGTTGTTAGTTAAAATGCCACTGAAAAATGGTAAAGAAATAACGGATAAGGAAGAAATCAATCATTTTCAAAAGCGGTTTGAAAACCTCTATCTGTTGCCATTAACCAATAAAATGCATATTACGAGACCACTTTATTTGCTTGAAGGGCAGGCTGGTTATGTGATGCAGATGATGCAAGATATGCAACCGATAGGAAAATGGTTGCCGCAAATTTTGAATAAGCAACTTGCTAAAACTTTCACTCGTCCTAGTTGGTTGAGT
>ERZ650300.2040-NODE-2040-length-11051-cov-26.600491_pt1 | contig 11051 bp, 8 predicted proteins | sample MGYA00376236_ERZ650300 | MGnify/ENA primary metagenome ERZ650300 (study PRJEB26733, sample SAMN07839303) | wastewater metagenome | biome: urban; feature: wastewater treatment plant; material: waste water | place: USA: North Carolina | collected 2016-04-28 ... | reverse complement strand
AGCTGGAATAGGAGTCCAGGGATTCGCTGACGCTCTTGCCGGTCTGCTCGACGAGCTTTTGCAGCTTGTCGGCCTCGACAACCACCCAGTCCACCAGCAACTGGCCTTCGCGGTCGGGGTCGCCGGCGTTGACGATCTCCTTGGCCTCCTTGAGCAGCTTGCCGATCACGGCGAGCTGCTTCTTCGCGTCGTCCTTGGGCTTGAGAATCCAGCTCTCGGGGATGATGGGCAGCTCATCGACGCGCCAGACCTTCTTGCCGGACTGGCCGCGCGGCACGTCATCGGGCGTGTACTCGTCGGGGTCGGCCTGTTCGAGCATGTGCCCGAAGCACCAGGTCACTTTGTCGGTGCCGCACTCGATGAAGCCGTCGCCCTTGCCGGTCGCGCCCAGCTCGCCGGCGATGGCCTTGGCGACGGACGGCTTTTCTGCGATGAAAAGGCGCATGGTGTGTCTCCCTACCAGGTGATGACCGGACGGATCACGGTCTTGATTTGCGAACGATTGATCGGGCCGAAGTAGCGGCCGTCGAAGGATGTGGCGCTCACGTCCGACATAAGCAGCACCTCGGAATTGCCGAGCGTGTAGCTGTTGGACTGATAGCGCGGCAGCGGCCGACCGGCCTTGTCGGCCTTGATCGGCGCGCTGAGGGGCAGCAGCTCGCCGTTGACGCGCACGCCGTCATCGGCGACGGCGACGGCATCGTCTTTAGCGGCTAAAACGCGCTTCATCATGTAGCCGTAGCCGCCCTCGCAGAAGCCGGCCCCGATGTAGCCCCGCTCCTTGGCGTCATCGAACACGCCGAGCTGCGGCGGGCAGAAGAGGACGTAGGCCCCCTTCTCCACCGGCGCGCTGCTCGTCCAGTACAGGCCGACCGGAATGCTCTTGGTGGTATTCACCCGAGCACCTGCCGAGTAGCACCCAACACCCAGCAGCAGCGCGGTGGTGCCAACGATGGTTGTCCCGATGGTGAACTTCTTGAGGAACTGGTTCATATCGTGATGGCCTCCGACGCCTGCGGCTCTTGAGCGAGACGCAGCTTGTCGCTTGCCTTCGGTGCAGGGATTGAGGCCCTTGCCTGGAAAACAGGGTCTTTAAAGTAGAGGGGCTGCTTCCCGTAGATCGCTGGATAGCCAGCCATATAGACAACCATGTCGCCCGCTTGGGTTATGTCACCGGCCGCTGACTTGATCGGGCCGGGCATCCGCAAGCACTCGTCAGGTGTCAGCAAGGGGCGCTGCACTTCTTGCATCGTCCTGGACACCTGGCCCAGCAAAGCACTGGTGCGCCGGCCGCTGGTGGTGATCTGCTCTTTGACTACAGTGGTTTGCCCCGTGAGCTTGGAAAGGTGCTCTGCCGTTTCCACGCGGTTAGGTGGATATGCGTTCTGGACGTGACAGTTCGAGGTAATTGTTTCGTCAGGCCCATAGCCGGTTTCCCTCGACTTGAGCTGGTTAATGTCCTGGCAAATCAGGTAGCACTTGATCCCGTAACCGGCAACGAATGCCAGCGACTCTTGCAGAATCTCCAGCTTTCCAAGGCTTGGGAACTCGTCAAGCATCGCTAGCAGGCGGTGGTTGTAGTGCGCGACTGGACGGCCGTTCTCGAAGTCCATCTTGTCGGCCAACAGGCGAATAATCATGTTGATGAGCACACGCACCAGGGGGCGCAAACGTGCCTTGTCGTTCGGCTGTGTGACGATGTACAGGCTGACCGGGTTGTCATGGTTCATGAGGTCTTTCACCTTGAACTCTGACGCGCTGACGTTGCGGGCAACAATCGGGTCGCGGTACAGGGACAAGTAAGACTTAGCCGTAGACAGTACCGAGCCGGCTTCCTCTTCTGGTCTGTCCATCATGTCGCGGGCGGATGAGCCAACCACTGGATGGTTCTTGCCGTTGACGTGGCCGTAGGTGGTCATTTCCATCCACAGCTCGCCGAGGTCGCGGTCTGGATCAGCCAGGATGCGGTCAACTTCTGGCAGGGTGGCCAACGTGCCTTCGATCTTGCTCTTGTACAGAACGTGCATGATGAGGCCGACCAGCAGGGCCTGACTGGTTTTCTGCCAGTGGCTTTCCAAGCCCTTGCCGTCCGGGTCAACGATCAGGGTTGCCAGGTTCTGCACGTCCCCTACTTCGTTCTCTGTGCCAATGCGGATTTCATCCAGCGGATTCCAACGCACGCCGCCGTTGCTGGTTGCAGGCTCGAAGCGCAGCACCTTGTTGTTTGCGTGCTTCTGCCGCCAACCGGACGTTAAAGCCCACAGCTCGCCCTTGAGGTCGGTTACAACCGTGCTTGCCGGCCAGGACAGCAGTGTTGGGATAACCAGACCGACGCCTTTACCCGAACGGGTCGGGGCATAGGTCAAGATGTGTTCCGGCCCGTTGTGTCGCAGATAGTGCTGGATGCCGTTCTTGTCCAGCCAGGCCCCCACATAGACGCCTGTGTGGGAGGGAATGGACTTGCTGGTAACAACCTCCAGCGCAGTCCGGTCACGCTGCAGCAGGCCAGCAGCCTGAATGTCCTTCTTATTCGCCCAACGGGCCGAACCGTGCAGGTACTCGTTGGCCTTGGAGCTGTTGGCCTGGATCATCTTGGTGATCGCCAGGCCCAGCAGGCCCATGCCCGAAGCCAGGACGCCGATGCTACCGGCTCGCATCACAGCCTCGGGATAGGTGCCATACCACTTGGCAGCCCAGGTCAGAATCGACCACGGGGCATAGACATGATTGACGTGCGGGCCTAGTACGTCCTGGTACTTGAAGTCATAGGCGAAGTATTGGGTCGCTGCGGCCAGGCCGACCCCAATGGAGAGTAGCGACAGGGCGGGAATGACCTTCCCCACTCCGGGCTTCTTTGCCCGTACCTGCGGCCCGACTGCATTGTTGAACTTGTCTTTTGAAATCATCTGCTTCTTCCTTTGCTTTTGATCGCACCTGTAGCGCTTGCTGTGACCGGATCGCCCAGCTTCATGCGCTTCATGCGCCGCGCTGTAGCCTCATTGACGGGCAGTACCAAGAGTTCATCACCACGTTTAAGCAGCGCCATCGACTGCCCCTCAACCTGGCGTAATCCCTCAAATGTTGCCGGCCCATCATCGGCCTGATTATATAGTCTGTGCTTCGGTATATCGAAGCCTTTCGCCCGTTTATCCTCCCGCTCGGCGACGTATTGCCTTGCAGCTTGAGCGCTGGAAATAGCTTTACCCTCGGGCGCTATTCCTCCTGACCTAGAAACATCCCGTCGCAACCCGTTATCTGGTTTGGCTCCTTGGTGCTCCACGACACCAGGAACATCACGCGGCAATAGCACTTCACTTCCGTGGGTGAGCTGAACCACACCGAGTTTGGACAGCGCTCGCAAACGGTTCTGGCTTTCGGGCGGCGGCTTGCGTCCAACTCTTGCAACACCAGGCTTTGCGGTTCCTCCAGGGGAGCGAACGGTGACTCGTCCACTGGTTGCTGTTCCAGCTCGTCCAGAAAGCCCGGTTCCAATGGTTCGTCCCCGAACTCCAGCACCTCGCCCGGCTCCGGTGGTTCGTCCGCCCCTGGCGGCGTTGAGTCCATCGACGCCAGCGCCTGCGCCAGCAGCTCGTCCTCTGTCAGTTCTTCCGACATTGCTTCTCTCCTTCTCTATTGCTTGTTGCAGTGATTGACGACGCTGCTCTAGGGCTGGATCGTCGAACTTGATTGGCAGGCTTCTAATTGCCGCCGTTTGTGCAACCAGCTCCTTAAACTGATCGGAGCCGGTGATTGTGATTTTTTCCCCATAGCGCGCAGCGGCCATCCGCAAGGCAGTCTCAATGCCGTCAAAGTTGGCCCCTCTGGATAGTTGAAGTTTGCTGCCGTCATCCCGGATTGCGGATGCTCCCGCACGGTAGATAACGGTGCCTTCTTTCGTGATGTGGTCTTGCTCAATCGGAGCGGCCTTGGCTGGCTGCTTTTGCCCTTCAGCTGCAACCGCATCCCCCTGCAACCCCTTCACTCCTGGACGTGCGCGAAGCGCTTTCAGGGCGTCCTGGTCTCCATCCAGGGCCTTTGCTTGAAGCCAGTCAGCCCACTGCCGCGCCTTGCGTGACGTGTTGATATTTTCAATGGCTTTGATGTGCTCGGCGCGCAGGCTAGTTACTTGCTCCTGGAGCGATTTGCTTGTGCTTGCATAAAGCAGCTTCTTCGTCAGGCCAGGGGTGGCCATCAGCTTGATTGAAGAGCGCTTTAGCTTGGCCACATTCTTGGCATGCTCAATCGCCCTGTCGCGGCGATCACGGGCCGCTGCCAGCTCCTTGGCCTTCGTATGCCGTACTGCGTTCTGCTCGTCACGGAAGCGCGCATAAAGCTCTGTGGTATCTGACTTGTGCCCTACAGGATTTTTCTCATAGCGCTTGCCACTGTCGATCTGGATAGATTGCAGGGTGGACAAGCCGCGTAGCCGGTTTTTACTGGCGGGTGGCGGGCTACGCCCTACCCGCCCGACTCCCGGCTTACGCGGGTGTGGCTTGCCTTGTTTGAGTGAGGCCCGGGTTTGCTGACGTTGATTCTCGAACGCCCCAAGGCGTTCCTCTAGCTTGCTTTTGGACAGGTCACGGGCGACGGTGCTGGCCTTGACCATCGTGCCGGCCTGGTCGGTTATTACCAACCCATTGCCGCGCTCGCGTAGCTCCAAACCATTTTCGTGCAGCACCTGGTGCAACTCATTCCAACTCTTCGCGCCCTGGACTTGCTCCAAGCATTCGCGGCGCACCCAGCTAAGCAGGCTCTCGATGCCGGCGTGCTGCTCCATGTCGTTGGCCCGGCATTCGCTCACGCCTTTTTTACGGGCGTGGTTTACCTGCTGCAATCCGTGCTCAAGCTCCAAGCGGGCGCATATATCGCCCAGCGTCTTGAAGTCTCGATATGGCTCATGGAGCGTGTGGCGCTCAGGGTGAATCTTGTTGATCGCAATGTGGATGTGCAAACAGTCAGTGTCGTTATGCACAGCACTGACACGCTGATGATTTTGATAGCCGATTGCGCTGCACACGCGATCTTCAATGTCGCGCAGCACTTCGCTTGAAGGTTGCTCTCCCGGCGCGAGACTTATCAGCAAGTGATAGGTCTTATCGCCTTCGGCACGGGTGTTGATCTTCTGAGTGTGCAGAACCTCATGCACCGCCCATGAAAGTTCTTCGGTCTGGCAATTGGTGACACGAACCTGACCGACCCGCTCATTGATTCCCTGGCTGCTGGTGATGTATTTCACCAGCCCGGCGAAGCTGCTCTTCTTCGCCGAGTTCATTGGAATGCGCTTGGCGATCATCTGCCCGCGCCTTTTTTAGCGGCTAAAAAAAGACTCATGCTTTCTTTGCCAGCTCTAAAAGAGCTGCCTGCGTTTCACCGATCCTGTCCAGGACAACCCGGATGGTTCTGTGCAACTGCTCTTCCTCAATCCCTGCAAGTCGCTTGTCGCTCACAAGCCACATTTTCAGAAGCCCGCCTAAGCGGCCTTGATCGGCATTGACCTTGGCCAACTCCAGGACAAGGCGACTGTCGATCACGCTTTGCAGCTCATAGCCAAGGCCGACCGCCCGCATGTAAGCCGCAACGGACTTACCAGCAGCGCGGGCGCTGTCCTCAATTTTTGCTTTTTCTTCTGGCAGGACAGGCACCCGTAAATGGGTGTCCTTCCTGGTGATTTTCTTATCGTCCATCCCGCTTTCCTTTGCGGCTTTGCCTCTGCTTCTGACGGCGGTAGCCGTCCAGCCTCGCAGAGCAAGATGCCCCGTTGAGTGCGAAGCGCGAATAAGGGCAAGTGAAGATAGTTAACCGGCTTGCCGGTTAGCTAACTTCACTTATCTTGCCCGGCTCTTCGAGCCGTTTAACGCCAGGTGAGTATCGCATACAAAGCCGATTGATCCACCTCTAGGCAACGATAAAACGCAGATTAACAACGGATATAGTGAAATCGCGCAGAATCGGGCTAGAATGGGGCGTGCAAGGCTTCAATCGGTTTAGAATCGGCTTTAAATCGGGGTAATGATGGGTATGGAATCGACATGGCTAAGAGCGGCAAAAGCCTTTCTGAGCGCATAGCAGAACGTGCGCAGAAGAAGAAACAGCCAGGCCGAGCGGGTAAAAATCGGGCGGCATTTCTGGCTGTTCGGGATGAAGTACGGCAGGCCCTCGATGACGGATGGCCTGTAAAAGACGTTTGGGAAACGCTCTATGAAGAAGGTGCTATTGCCTTCCGATATGACGCTTTCATTGGGTACGTCAAGAAGCTGATTCGTCAGCCGGCAACTGTCACCCTACCCGTACCAGTAGTGCAGGAAGCTCCAGCCAGGCCAGCAACACCGGCCAAAACACCAGCGGCCAAACCGAAGCCAACACCAGCGCCGACCACTCCTGCGCCGGTCGTAACCAAGCCGAGCACACCGGCCAGCTTCTCGTTTGACTCAACTCCAAGGAAAGAGGATTTACTCTAATGGCAAAGATCCACATGGTTCTCCAGGGCAAGGGCGGCGTCGGCAAGTCCGTGATCGCTGCTCTGATCGCTCAATACAAAGCAAGCAAGGGCCAGGCTCCCTTGTGCCTCGACACTGATCCGGTCAACTCGACATTCCACGGCTACACGTCTCTGAATGTTCGCCGCCTCCAGATAATGGATGGCGATGAAATCAACTCGCGCAACTTCGATAGCCTGGTCGAACTGATCGCACCGTCAAAAGATGACGTTGTGATCGACAACGGGGCCAGCTCCTTCGTGCCCCTCTCCCACTACCTGGTAACGAACCAGGTGCCGGCATTGCTGCACGAAATGGGGCATGAGCTGGTTGTTCACACCGTCATCACGGGGGGCCAGGCGCTGGTCGATACCCTGAGCGGGTTCGCCCAGCTCGCCAGCCAGTTCCCGGCCGAGGCCCGTTTCGTGGTCTGGCTCAACCCGTATTGGGGGCCGATTGAGCATGAGGGCAAGACATTCGAGCAATTGAAGGCATACACGGCGAACAAGGCTCGGGTTGCCGCCATCATTCAAATCCCCGATTTGAAAAAGGAAACTTACGGCCAAGACCTGAGCGACATGCTCCAGGATCGCCTGACCTTCGATGACGCACTGGCCCTGGAATCGCTGACGATCATGACGCGCCAGCGCCTCAAGATCATCAAGGGCCAAATCTACGCACAGCTTGAAAATGTGCCCGTTCTGTAAGAGGTGGCGCTGTGAGTGATCCGGTAGATGAGCTGATTAAAGAAATCGCGGTTAAGCACAACATCGCCGTCTCCCGTGACGATCCGATCATGGTGCTCCACACGATCAACGAGCGCTTAATGCGAGACTCTGCGAAGGCCCAACAGGACATGCTGGACACCTTCAAGGAAGAACTAGAAAGCATTGCCTTCCGGTGGGGTGCTGATGCAAAGGAAAAAGCCGAGCGCATCCTAAACGCTGCACTGACGGCAAGTCGGGAAACGATGGCCAAGGTAATGCAGGACAGCGCGAAGGCAACGGCTGATGCCGTCAAAGCCGAGGTAGATGCAGCCCTCCGCCGTGTGACCGCCCCTGTTGAAGATGCCACGCGAATCGCTCGACTCAATATCGCGGCCGCTTGCCTGGCCTTCGCGGCTGCTGCAATAGTCCTATTTGCGTCCTTGTGAGTTGAGCCCCCACTAAAAACCCCGCCGAGGCGGGGTTTTTTTATGGCTATGTCCCAATACCGTGTTGCAAGGATGTTGCCGCTGACCGAAAACTGACCCAGTAGAGGCTGTTCTGCCGACTGAAAACTGACCCAGGTGTTCAACTGCTTCTGCTCAATTTTTGAGCAGGAGAACACAGGGTGATCAGTATGGAAATGATGGGCAAAATTCGCCGGATGTATTTCCGCGACAAGCTGTCGCTGCATGAGATAGCCAAGCGCACCGGGTTGGCGCGCAACACGATTCGCAAGTGGGTCAGAGCACCTGAGGCCAAGCCGCCGGTCTACCAACGCCGCGCGATCTTCAACAAACTCAGCCCTTTTCACGCCACGCTGGAGCAGGCGCTAAAAGCCGATTCGCTGCGGCCCAAGCAACAGCGGCGCAGTGCCAAGGCGCTGTTGGCGCAAATCAAAGCCGAAGGTTATGACGGTGGCTACAGCCAGCTCACCGCGTTTATCCGTGCCTGGCGAGGGGGACAGGGCAAGGCGTCGCAGGCCTTTGTGCCGCTGACCTTTGCTCTTGGCGAGGCGTTTCAGTTTGACTGGAGCGAGGAAGGCTTGCTGGTCGGCGGCATTTACCGGCGTATGCAGGTGGCACATCTGAAGCTGTGTGCCAGCCGTGCGTTCTGGCTTGTGGCGTATCCGAGCCAGGGCCATGAGATGTTATTTGACGCCCATACACGCTCGTTCGGCTCCTTGGGCGGCGTGCCGCGCCGGGGCATCTACGACAACATGAAGACCGCCGTCGACAAGGTCAATAAGGGCAAAGGCCGGGCGGTGAATGCGCGCTTTGCGGTGATGTGCGCGCATTACCTGTTCGATCCGGACTTCTGCAACGTCGCCGCTGGTTGGGAAAAGGGCATCGTTGAAAAGAACGTGCAAGACAGCCGCAGGCGTATCTGGCTAGACGCCCAGGACTGCCAGTTTCACTCCTTCGAGGAACTCAATGCCTGGCTGGGCCAGCGCTGCCGCGCGCTTTGGAACGAGCTGACGCACCCTCAATACAGCGGGCTGAGTGTGGCCGAAGTGCTGGAGTTGGAGCGCGCTGAACTGATGCCTGTGCCAGCGCCATTCGACGGTTACGTCGAGCGGCCTGCGCGGGTCTCCAGCACCTGCCTGGTCAGCGTCGGGCGCAACCGCTACTCGGTGCCGTGTGAGTATGCGGGTAAGTGGGTCAGCAGCCGTTTGTATCCGACGCGAATCGAGGTGGTGGCTGACGACGCGCTGATCGCCAGCCATGTCCGCTTGCTGGATCGCGACCAGGTCAGCTATGACTGGCAGCACTACCTCCCGCTGATCGAACGCAAGCCCGGTGCGCTGCGCAACGGCGCGCCCTTTGCTGATCTGCCGGCGCCGCTGCGTCAGCTTAAGCACGGTCTGGGGCGTCATGCCGGCGGTGACCGGATCATGGCGCAAGTTCTGGCTGCCGTACCGGTCGCCGGGCTCGATGCGGTGCTGGTGGCTGTTGAGCTGGTACTGGAAAGCGGCAGCCTGAGCGCCGAACACATCCTCAATGTCGTGGCGCGCCTGGCCGCGACCGAACCACCACCCAGCGTCGAAACCCACTTGTCGCTCAAGGAAGCCCCCGTCGCTAACACGGCGCGCTACGACCGCCTGCGTGGCCAGACCGAGGAGATCGGTCATGCGTGATTTGATGGCGGAACTCAAGGAGCTGCGCCTGCACGGCATGGCCACGGCCTGGGCGGAGTTGACTGCGCAGGGTGAGTCGAACACAGCCTCGTCCAAGTGGCTGCTCGAACACCTGCTGGAACAAGAGCACACAGATCGCGCCATGCGCTCGGTGAGCCACCAGATGAACATGGCCAAGCTGCCGATGCACCGCGACCTGGCCGGCTTCGACTTCAGCGCCTCCAGCGCAGACGCTCGTTTGATCAGCGAACTGGCCAGTCTGGCCTTTACCGACACCGCGCAGAACGTGGTGCTGATCGGTGGGCCTGGCACCGGTAAAACCCACCTGGCCACTGCGCTGGCCGTGTCCGGCATCACCCGGCACGGCAAGCGCGTGCGCTTCTACTCCACGGTCGATCTGGTCAATCTGCTGGAGCGCGAAAAGCACGACGGCAAAGCCGGGCGGATCGCCCAAGCTCTGCTGCGCATGGATCTGGTCATCCTCGACGAACTGGGTTATCTGCCCTTCAGCCAGGCCGGCGGTGCGTTGCTGTTTCACCTGCTATCCAAGCTGTACGAACACACCAGCGTGGTGATCACCACCAACCTGAGCTTCGCCGAATGGTCGAGCGTGTTCGGCGACGCCAAGATGACCACCGCCCTGCTGGATCGGCTGACCCACCACTGCCACATCGTCGAAACCGGTAACGAGTCCTATCGCCTGCAACACAGTAGCTTGGCGGCCCAGGCCAAGATCAAATCACGGGAGCGAAAGCGTAAGGGCGGCCAGGAACCGGAGGACGATGAGCCGTTCTGATTTCATGGCGACGACGGCCTGCTACATGGCTGCGTGTGGCAGGTCTTAAACAACTGAACTGGGCTAGCGAAGGAGTGGGGGCAACAGCAGCTGCGCTGGTAGACTTATCCACAGTTGCTGGTAACAAAATCAGCAATCCGCCCTGGGTCAAATTTCAATCGGCAGGGTGGGTCAATTTTCCATCAGCGCCAACACACTAAGCAACCATCAGAAAATTTTGACTGTACGCCAAAAAATTCGCATCTACCAGCATCTAAACAGGCGTTGTTGATTATCATAAAACACTGACACTGTATTATATAATCGTGCTTTTGTGTTATTTTTTTAATATTTACTGATTACGTACTTGCTTAACCACTCAGTTGCGCTATAATTAATAGACGCGAAATTTAAATCTCTAATTTTCCAACACTTAGTAAAACCTCGTTTGCCATCCCACTACCATTGTAGGAGCAAATCAGGAGACATAAAAAATTAGCGGTAGCGTGCCTGGCCCTCTAGATAAGTATTGGAGACTGTAATGAAGTTTGAAAAGTCACAGACAGCAATCGACCACCTGACTCCCGAGCAACACCGAATTACCCAGGAGGCGGGCACCGAAAGGCCCTTCACGGGCGAGTACAACGACAACAAGGAGCCTGGCATCTACGTCGACATAGTGTCGGGAGAGCCACTGTTCGCTTCGACGGACAAGTTCGATTCGGGTACTGGCTGGCCCAGCTTCACCAAGCCGATCGTTTCGGCAAACGTGAACGAGGTGCGGGACAGCGCACACGGCATGGTCCGGACGGAGGTCAGGTCAGTACACGCAGACAGTCATCTCGGCCATGTGTTCCCCGATGGTCCTTCCGACCGCGGCGGTCTGCGGTACTGCATCAACTCAGCGTCCCTTCGCTTCATCCCGCGCGACGAGATGGAGTCCGAGGGATACGGTGAAT
>ERZ650300.2032-NODE-2032-length-11078-cov-21.985757_pt1 | contig 11078 bp, 11 predicted proteins | sample MGYA00376236_ERZ650300 | MGnify/ENA primary metagenome ERZ650300 (study PRJEB26733, sample SAMN07839303) | wastewater metagenome | biome: urban; feature: wastewater treatment plant; material: waste water | place: USA: North Carolina | collected 2016-04-28 ... | reverse complement strand
CTGGTACGACAACGAGTGGGGCTACTCGAACAAGTGCCTGGAAATGGTGCGCGTGGTGACTGCCAAGTAAGGCACCCCAAGCTGCCTGCGAAACGCGCCCCGAGGGGCGCGTTTCTCTTTGGTAGGTCACCTTGGCAGGAATGCATCACGCAGCCCGCCTACGCAGCATCGGTGCGCGCGCCTACAGCCGCAAGGTGTGTTCAACGGCAGCATAGGGTCAGTTCTGTTCTCTTGTCGCCCATGAACCTACAACGCCTTTATCGCCTGGCCCGCAAAGCCGTCATGGCCTGGATGGATGACTTTGCCCCGAGCATGGGCGCGGCGATTGCGTACTACACCGTGTTTTCCATCGCCCCCCTGCTGGTGATCGTGATTGCCGTGGCAGGCGCGCTGTTTGGGCGCGAGGCGGTGCAGGGCGAAATCGTGGGGCAATTGCAAGGGCTCATCGGCCAGGACGCTGCCGTGGCCGTGCAAGCGCTGGTGCGGGCTGCCAGCGAGCCCACGCGCGGCCTGGTGGCGGGTCTGATCAGTGGCGTGGTGCTGCTGGTGGGTGCCACCACCGTGTTTGCCGAATTGCAAAGCGCGCTCGACCGCATCTGGCATGTGCCGCAGCGGGCCAAGCCTTCGGGCCTATGGGCCGTGCTGCGCGCGCGGGTGCTGTCGTTCGGGCTGATCCTGGGGCTGGCCTTTCTGCTCATCGTGTCCCTGGTCATCAGCGCGGGGGTGGCGGCCCTGGGCGGCTGGGCCAGCGGCCTGTGGCCGGCCTGGGAGGTGACGCTGCAAGCCCTGAACACCCTCATTGCGGTAGGCGCCACCACCGTGCTGTTCGCGATGATTTTCAAGTTCATGCCCTCGGTGCCACTGCAGTGGCATGACGTGTGGGTGGGCGCTGCCGTGACGGCTGTGCTGTTCGAGCTGGGCAAATTCGCCATCGGCTACTACCTGGGCAAGAGCGGCGTGAACGAAACCTATGCAGCAGCCGGTTCGCTGGTGGTGGTGCTGGCCTGGGTGTACTACGCCGCGCAGATCTTTCTGCTGGGGGCCGAGTTCACCAAGGTGTATGCCGACGAGCGCGGCAGCGCAGTGGGCAAGCGTGCGGTGGCCGCCACGCAGACCGGCGCTTTGGTGGCGGCAGCAGGCTCAGACATCACCGCCGACATGCTGCCCGCCACACCTGCGGGCGCTGCCTCGCCCGCAGCGCACAGCGACGTGCTGCAGGCGCAAGTGCAAATATTGGAGCAGCGCACCGGCCAGCAGCGTGCGCAATTGTGGGCGCTGGCAGGGCTGGTGCTGGCACAGCAGGTGCGCTGGCATTGGCATCGCCGCAAAACGCGTCGCGCGCCGCGCCCTTAGCAACATCAACCCATCAGGCCTGCAAAGGGGCCACGCGCAGGGGGTGGGGAGGCTCGGCAGGCATCTGGGCCACATGCACGGTACGGGCAGGCAAGGCAAACTTCACTCCCATGGCGGCCAGCTCGCGCATCAAGCCCAGGTTCAGGGTCTGCTGCAGGTCCATATACAGATTGAAGCCCGGGTCCTTCACGATGTAGACCACCTCAAACTCCAGCGCGCTTTGCCCAAAGGCCTTGAAGTGCGCCCGGTCGAACTCCAGCTGCGGCTGGGCTTCTACCAGCCGCTGCACCACGCCTGGGATGGCCTCGACCTGTTCGATGGGGGTGTCGTAAGGCACGCCAAAGCCGAACACGATGCGGCGGCGCTGCATGGGGCGATAGTTGCTGATGGTCTGCTTGAGCAGGTCGGTGTTGGACATCACCACCTCCTCGCCCTGCAGGCTGCGGATGCGGGTGGTCTTGAGGCCAATCATCTGCACCGTGCCCGCCACGTTGCCCACCACCACAAAGTCGCCCACCTGGAACGGCTTGTCCACCGCGATGGACAGCGATGCAAACAAATCCCCCAGGATGTTCTGCACCGCCAGGGCCACCGCAATGCCGCCCACCCCCAGGCTGGCAATGAAGGCCGTGATGTTCACCCCCAGGTTCGACAGGATGGCCAGCAGCACCACGCTCCACAGCAAGGTGCGCAGCCCCCACGACATGAGCGTGGCCGAAGCACTCACCTGCGTCATGCCCGAAGACGCGTGCTGCGCAAGGTAGTGCCGCACCCCGATGCCGATGGCGCGCATGCCCCACAAGCCCATCTGCAGCGCCACGGCCACAAACCACAGCTGGCTCAGCCGGTTTTCCCAGCGCCCGGGCAGATCGAGAAAACTGGCGCCCACCAGCAGCGCCGCCACCAGCATCAAGAAGCGGCTGGTGCCTTCCAGCACATCCACCATCGCACGGGCCACCCCGCTGTGCGACTGGCTGGCCCACGCACGGGCACGGCCGGTCAACAGGCTCAGCGCCAGCAATATGCCCAGATAGGTGGCCACCCCCGCCAGCACGGCGATCAGCAAGCTCCACAGCGGCACGCCCGCAAAAGTGGTCTCCTGAACCCAGGAAAGAAAGGCGGATGGTGGCATGCAGGGTTCTCCTTGTGTGTAGCGTTGGCAAAGGCCAAGCCCAGGAGCCACGTGGTGCACCAGGGCAGGCAGCCTTTCAGCATGCCCGCGCATCGCGCACAACACCATCCGCAGTGCTTGCAAATGTTTGTAGGACATATCCCACAACCCAAGGCACAGGCGGCGCTGGCCTCGTTCTTTTCACCCATGCGATGGGCGGGGCGAAGCCCGGCCAACCGCGAAGGGGCAACACCCAATGGATGCTGTCTCAGACGCCTGTGCGCTCCGCGTAGGCCTCGGTATCCACTTCGCTGGCGTTCTGCGGGTTGTAGCGGTTGCCCACCACAGTGCGCTCGTTGATCAGCGCTTCCAGCCGCTCGATGACAGCGCTGCCGAGCTGCACCTGCACAGCCCCCAGGTCGTCGTGCAGATGCTCCACACTGGTAGTGCCGGGGATGGGGATGATGTCCTGCCCCTTGTGCAGCAACCAGGCCAGCGCCAGCTGCGCGGGGGTGCAGCCCACTTCGGCCGCGATGGCACGGTAGCCTGCCAGCAATTGCAGGTTGGCTGCATACGCCTCGGGCGCAAAGCGCGGCATGCCACGGCGGATGTCCTTGGCGTCCAGCGTGCCCACATCGGTGAGGTCGCCACACAGAAAGCCCCGCCCCACCGGGCTGAAGGCCACAAACGCCACGCCCAGTTCACGGCAGGCGTCGAGCACCGCAATCTCGGGGTTGCGCGTCCACAGCGAATACTCGGTTTGCAGGGCTGCAATGGGGTGCACGGCATGGGCGCGGCGCAGCGTGGCGGCCGACACTTCCGACAGGCCAATGCTGCGGATCTTGCCCGCGCGCACCAGGTCGGCCAGCGCGCCCACGCTGTCTTCAATCGGCACGCTCTTGTCCCAGCGGTGCAGGTAATACAGGTCGATCACATCGGTCTGCAGGCGGCGCAGGCTGTCTTCGCAGGTCTGGCGCAGCGTGGCGGGGCGCCCGTCAATCACGCGCACCAGCTTGCCGTCGCCATTCACATCCACGCCCTGCATGCCGCACTTGCTGGCCAGGGTGAAGCGGTGGCGGTGCGGCTTCATCACCCGGCCCACCAGGGTTTCGTTGGCGCCAAAGCCGTACAGCGCCGCCGTGTCGAACAAGGTCACGCCCGCATCCAGCGCGGCCAGCAGCACACGCTCGCCCTGCTCGGCACTCACCGGCGCGCCATAGGCGTGAGACAGGTTCATGCAGCCCAGGCCGATGGCCGAGACAGAGAAAGGTCCAAGGGTTCTTTGTTGCATGCAGCGAGCATACGTCAACCGCGTTTCCAGCGCCCCAGCGAAGTGGCAAGGCCGAGCGTGCGATGGCAGAAGTCGCCCGACCGTGATAAAGTAATTGGGCAATTACCAAAAGCCATGCCCCAGCTCCCACGCACCAAGCACAGAACCGCCGACCGCCAGGCGGAGCTGGTGCAGGCTGCGCTGCAGTTGGCCGCACAGCACAGCCCCGCCGAAGTCACCACGGCCGCGCTGGCACAAGCCATTGGCATCACCCAAGGGGGGGTGTTCAAGCACTTCGAGAGCAAGGAAGCCATCTGGCTGGCAGTGCTGGACTGGGTGCAGGCCGCCCTGCTGCAGCGCCTGCAGGACGCCGCCGCACCCCATGTGGAGCAAGGCGATGCGCAGCAGGCGCTGCGCGCAGTGTTCGTGGCGCACGTTGCCTTCGCCCAGGCGCACCCCGGCGTGCCACGCCTGGTCTTCCAGGAACTGCAGCACGCGCGCCCTTCCCCTCTCAAAGACAAGGTGCAGCAGCTGATGCAGCGCTACCGGCAGTTGCTCACCGGGCTGCTGGAGCCCCTGCGCGGCCCCGATGGCCCAGCCCCTGGCCTCGATGTGCCCGCAGCCACCGTGCTGTTCATCGGCGCCGTGCAGGGGCTGGTGATGCAGTCACTGATCAGCGGCACGCTCTCGGGCATGGCCGCGCAAGCCCACGCGGTTTACGACCTTTACGAAGCAGGCCTGCGGGCCAAGCCGACCACAGTGCCAAGGAATTCCCCATGAGCCATTCGCCCTCCAAAGTACGCCGCGCCCTGGTCGGGGCTGGGACCATTGCAGTGGTGCTGGGCATTGTCTACGTGGTGCTGCGCATGGGCCCTCTGGCGGCCACTCAGGTCACGGTGCAACGCGTGGAGCGCGGCGTGCTGACGCCCTCGGTCTCCGGCATTGGCACCGTGGAGGCCCGCCAAAGCTGGCTGCTCGGCCCCACCCAGGCCGGCCGGGTGCTGAAGGTGCATGTCGATGTGGGGCAAGCCGTGGCTGCGGGGCAGTTGCTGGCCGAAATGGACCCCGTGGACCTGGACCAGCGCGTGCAGGCGCAGCAAGCGGCACTGGCCAAGGCCCGCAGCAGCCTGAACACCACAGCCGCCCAGGTGGACGACGCCCAGGCACGGCGCGAGTTGGCCAACGCCAACCTGCGGCGGCAGCGCGATCTGGCCCGGCAAAACTTCATCAGCCCTTCAGCCGTGGAAGGGCGGGAGCAGGAAGTGAAGTCGGCGGATGCCGCGCTGCAAGGCGCACAAGCCAACCTGCAGGCCGCACGGCAAGAAGTACAGCGGCTGCAGGCCGAGGGCGCGGCCGCCGAGCGCCAGCGGCAGAACACCCGCCTGCTCGCTCCGGCAGCGGCCGTGGTGATCAGCCGCGACGCCGAGCCCGGCAGCACCGTGGTGGCCGGCCAGCCCGTGCTGCGCCTGGCCAACCCGGCCAGCCTGTGGGTCAAGCTGCGGGTGGACCAAAGCCGCTCTGCCGGGCTGCAGACGGGGCTGCCCGCTCAGATCGTGCTGCGCTCTGACGCCCGGCAAACGCTCGCGGGCCGCGTGCAACGGGTGGAATTGCAGGCCGACGCCGTGACCGAGGAACGCATCGCCCAGGTCGCGTTCGACCAGATTCCCGCCACCCTGTCGATGGGAGAAATGGCCGAGGTGACGCTGACCCTGCCCCCCCTGGAGCAGGTGCTGGTGGTGCCCCAGGCCAGTGTGCAAACCTACCAGGGCCGCAGCGGCGTGTGGCGGCTGGAGCAAGGCACGCTGGCGTTTGCGCCGGTGCGGTTGGGCGCCTCCAGCCTGCAGGGGCAAGTTCAGGTGCTCGATGGCCTGCAGACCGATGACACGGTGGTGGTGTACAGCGAAAAACCCCTGTCGCCCGGTGCGCGTTTTCGGGTGGTAGACCGACTGGTGCGCCAGGGCAAGCCATGATCAGCCTGGCCGCGCGCGACATCCGCCACAGCTGGGGCAAATACGTGCTCACGGGCCTGGGACTGGGCCTGCTCATCGGCGTGACGCTGACCATGGCAGGCGTGTTTCGTGGCATGGTGGACGATGCCCAGGCGCTGCTCAACAACTCGGGCGCAGACCTGTGGGTGGTGCAAAAGGACACCCAGGGCCCTTACGCCGAATCTTCCAGCCTCAAGGACGATGTGGTGCGCAGCGTTGCGGGCATGCCCGGCGTGGGCCAGGCGGCCAACATCACGTATTTCACGATGCAGGTGCAGGCCCAGGGCGGCAAGGAAACACGGGCCATGGTGGTGGGCATCGAGCCGGGCGTGGCGGGTTTGCCCGGCCAGCCGGGGCACCTGGTGGCGGGGCGGCATCTGGTGCGCAGCCACTACGAGGCTGTGGCCGATGTGAAGACGGGCTTTGCCGTGGGCGACAAGATCCGCATCCGCCGCCACGACTACGAGGTGGTGGGGCTGGCCCGGCGCATGGTTTCCTCTGGCGGCGACCCCATGGTGTTCATTCCCCTCAAGGACGCGCAGGAAGCGCAGTTCCTGAAAGACAACGACGCCATCGTCAACGAGCGCACACGCACGGCCGCCAACCCGGCCTTCAACCGGCCCGGCGTGCCAGGCCTGCTCGACGCCGTGCAGGGCCTGCAAACCAGCAGCCGCAACGTCAATGCCGTGCTGGTGCGGGTGGCCCCCGGCTGGCAGCCCGAGCAGGTGGCCGAGCCCATTCGCCGCTGGAAACACCTCAACGTCTACACCCGCGCCAACATGCAGGAGATTCTGGTGGACAAGCTGATTGCCACCTCGGCGCGCCAGATCGGCATGTTCCTCGTGATCCTGGCGGTGGTGAGTGCGGCCATCGTGGCCTTCATCATCTACACCATGACGCTGGGCAAGATCCGCGAGATCGCTGTGCTCAAGCTCATCGGCACCCGCAACCTCACCATCATGTCCATGATCATGCAGCAGGCCATGGGGCTGGGGGTGATCGGGTTTGTGGTGGGCAAGGTCGCTGCCACCCTGTGGGCGCCGGTGTTTCCCAAGTATGTTTTGCTGCTCAACCAGGACGCCGCCACAGGTTTTGGCCTGACCATGCTGATTTGCGCGCTGGCCAGCACATTGGCCATCCGCGTGGCGCTGCGGGTGGACCCCGGTGAGGCCATCAGCTGACGCCGCCCAAGGACACGCACATGACAGCCCACACCGGCGGTATCCGCATCGAAAATCTGCGCAAGGTCTACGGCCAAGGCGACACGGCCGTGGAAGCCCTGAGGAACGTCAACCTGCACGTCGCGCCCGGCGAAGTGGTGGGGCTGGTGGGGCCATCGGGCTCGGGCAAGAGCACGCTGCTCAAGTGCCTGGGCGCCATCATCGAGCCCACCTCGGGCCGGATGACGCTGGGCGACGAGGTGATCTACGACAACGGCTGGGCCACGCCCGACCTGCGTGCCCTGCGGCGCGACCGCATTGGCTTCGTGTTCCAGGCACCCTACCTGATCTCGTTCCTGGATGTGACCGACAACGTGGCCCTGCTGCCCATGCTGGCGGGCGTGCCCAACGCGCAGGCCCGGCAAAGGGCCCTGGAGCTGCTCACGGCGCTGGATGTGGCGCACCGCGCCAAGGCGGCGCCCGCGCAGCTCTCGGGCGGCGAACAGCAGCGCGTGTCCATCGCCCGCGCACTGGCCAACCACCCGCCGGTGATCCTGGCCGACGAACCCACCGCCCCGCTGGACAGCACGCGAGCGCTGGCGGTGGTCCGCATCCTCAACCAGATGGCGAAACAGGCGCAAACGGCCATCATCGTGGTGACGCACGACGAGAAGATCATCCCCACCTTCAAGCGCCTGTACCACATCCGCGACGGCCAGACGGTCGAAGAAGCTGGCGAGGGCCGGCCGGTGGAGTGAGTTTTTTCAGCCCCCAATGAACACAGGGGCAGCTACCAAACTGATAGCTGCCCCCGCAATCCCCTGGCGGCCCAGAGGCCATTTCGGCTTGAAAATCAGCCTGCGTTGAGCTGCTGCTCCAGATCGTGCAGCACCTGGTAGCAGGGCAGCACCTGCGCCACGCTGGCGTTGGGCTCGCGGCCTTCGCGGATGGCGGCGAAGAACTCGCGGTCTTGCAGCTCAATGCCGTTCATGCTCACATCGACCTGGCTCACGTCGATCTTCTCTTCCTTGCCGTTCACCAGATCGTCGTAGCGGGCGATGTAGGTGGCGGTGTCGCCGATGTAGCGGAAGAAGGTGCCCAGCGGGCCATCGTTGTTGAAGCTCAGGCTCAGCGTGCAGATCGCACCGTTGGCCGCCTTGAGCTGGATGCTCATGTCCATGGCAATGCCCAGATCCTTGTGGATGGGGCCCTGGATGGCGTTGGCTTTGACGATGGGGCTGCCCGCCTGGTAGGCGAACAGGTCCACCGTGTGGGCGGCGTGGTGCCACAGCAGGTGGTCCGTCCAGCTGCGGGGCTGGCCCAGCGCGTTCATGTTGGTGCGGCGGAAGAAGTAGGTCTGCACATCCATCTGCTGGATGTTGAACTCGCCCGCCTTGATCTTGTGGTGCACGAACTGGTGGCTGGGGTTGAAGCGGCGGGTGTGGCCGCACATGGCCACCAGGCCCGTCTGCTTTTGCAGGTTCACCACCGCCTGGCCTTCGCTCAGGATGTCGCACAGCGGGATTTCCACCTGCACATGCTTGCCCGCTTCCAGGCAGGCAATGGACTGGCTGGCGTGCATCTGCGTGGGCGTGCACAAGATCACGGCGTCCACTTCCTTGATGGCCAGGCTGTCTTCCAGCTTGGTGGTGACGTGGGGGATGCCGTACTTGTCGGCCACTTCCTGGGTCTTGGCCAGGTCGCGGCTGATGAGGGAGACGACTTCCACATCGGGGATGTTTTGGATGCCGTCCAGGTGCTTGATGCCGAAGGCGCCCGCTCCGGCGAGTGCGACTTTGATGGTCATGGGGTGATGTCCTTTGGGATTCGGTTCAGTTCTCAAGAATCAGGTGGCCCACGGCGGTGTTGGACGCGGGCACATGGTAGAAGCGGTGCGCCACTTTGGGGGCCGGGCCACCGGCCACATCGGCCATCGCACCACGGGCGATGAGCCACATCACCAGCTCGATGCCCTCGCTGCCCGCTTCGCGCACGTAGTCGATGTGCGGCACTTCCGAGCAAGCGGCAGGGTCGTTGATGAGCTGGTCAAGCCAGGCGTTGTCCCATTCGCGGTTGATGAGGCCTGCGCGTGCGCCCTGCAACTGGTGGCTCATGCCCCCGGTGCCCCAGATGTGCACGTTCAGGTCTTCGTCAAAGCTCTCCACCGCGCGGCGGATGGCCTGCCCCAGCTGGAAGCAGCGGCGGCCACTGGGCACGGGGTACTGCACCACGTTCACCGCAAACGGAATCACCGGGCAGGGCCAGGCACCGGTCTGCGGATGCTGCTCGCCGCACATCAGCGACAGCGGCACCGTCAGGCCGTGGTCCACATCCATCTTGTTGACGATGGTGAGGTCAAAGTCCTGCTGGATCACGCTTTGCGCAATGTGGCTGGCCAGCTCGGGGTGGCCTTGCACCACAGGCACGGGGCGCGGGCCCCAGCCTTCGTCGGCGGGCTGGTACTGCGCTGCGGTGCCGATGGCGAACGTGGGAATCAAGTCCAGGCTGAAGGCCGTGGCGTGGTCGTTGTAGACGAGGAAGATGACATCGGGCTTGTGGTCCTTCATCCATTGCCTGGAGAAGTCGTAGCCTGCGAACAGCGGCTTCCAGTAGTCTTCCTGGGTCTTGCCCAGGTCCATGGCCGCGCCAATGGCGGGCACGTGCGATGTGTAAACGGATGCGGTGATGCGTGCCATGGTGTTCAGTCTTTCTGGGCCTGCCCGGCCTTGCCTTGCGGCTGGCGGTGCGCCTGGGCATCGCCGTCTTCGCCGATGTAGCGGTTGCCTTCGGCACTGCGGCCACCGCCGATCATCATGGCGCGGTATTCCTCTTCGGTCATGCCGGTCATGGAGCCCGCCATTTGCTGGAAGCTCTTGCCATCGGTCGCACCGATCTTGGCCAAAAAGTAGATGTTGCCGCCGGTGCGCATGCACCAGTTGAGGTCGCGGGCCAGCACGGCCTGCTTCTGCTCTTCGGTCATCGCCCATTCGTCCAGATAGGCGCGCTCGTTGGCCTTGAAGCGTTCGCGGTTCTCGGCCTTCATCAGGCTCATGCAGAACTGGTTGAGCCAGTAGCCTTTGCGGCTTTGCTCGGCATCAAAGATGATGGTGCCGGGCACGTCCTGGTAGGGTTTGTCGAGTGCCATCTCAGACCTCCTCGGGCCAGTAAAGCTTCATGGGGTTGGTCACGAGCAGCTTTTGCTGCAGCTCGGCCGTGGGCGCAATGTGCGGGATGAAGTCCACCAGCAAACCATCGTCAGGCATGTGGTCCTTGAGGTTGGGGTGCGGCCAGTCGGTGCCCCACAGCACGCGGTCAGGAAACTCCTGCACCACGCGGCGCGCAAAAGGCACCACGTCCTGGTATGCAGCCTGTTCGCCGTTCAGGGCCTTGGGGCCGGTCACGCTCAGGCGCTCGGGGCAGCTCACCTTGCTCCACACGTTCTTGTGCTCGCGCATGAACTTGAGGAACAGCGCGAACTCGTCACTGTCCACGCCCTTGCTCACATCCGGGCGGCCCATGTGGTCCACCACCACGGTGGTGGGCAGGCGGGTGAAGAAGTCCCACAGCTCGGGCAGGTCCACCGCCTCAAAGTAGATCACCACATGCCAGCCCAGCTGGGCAATGCGGCCTGCAATCTCCATCAGCTCGTCCTTGGGCGTGAAGTCCACCAGGCGCTTGACGAAGTTGAAGCGCACACCGCGCACGCCCGCCGCGTGCAGGGCCTGCAGCTCTTCATCCGTCACGCTGCGCTTGACTGTTGCCACGCCACGCGCCTTACCGCCGCTGGCCAGGCAGGCATCCGCCATGGCGCGGTTGTCTGCGCCGTGGCAGGTGGCCTGCACGATCACGTTGCGGGCAAAGCCCAGGTGGTCGCGCAGCGCAAACAGCTCGTGCTTGCTGGCATCGCAAGGCGTGTACTTGCGCTCGGGCGCGTACGGAAACTCCGCGCCGGGGCCGAACACATGGCAGTGGGCGTCCACCGCACCTGCGGGCAGCTGAAAGCGGGGCTTGGCAGGGCCGGTGTACCAGTCAAGCCAGCCGGGGGTTTTGGTGAAGCCTTCGGCTTGGGGGAAGACCTCCGCTCTGGTGAATTCGCTCATTCGCGTGCTCCTTGGATTCTTGCCGGCTCGCAGGTCAGTCGAGCGAGACGTTGGCTTGGCGGATCACATCGCCAAAGCGCTTGGCTTCGTCCTTGA
>ERZ650300.2030-NODE-2030-length-11088-cov-9.669537_pt1 | contig 11088 bp, 12 predicted proteins | sample MGYA00376236_ERZ650300 | MGnify/ENA primary metagenome ERZ650300 (study PRJEB26733, sample SAMN07839303) | wastewater metagenome | biome: urban; feature: wastewater treatment plant; material: waste water | place: USA: North Carolina | collected 2016-04-28 ... | reverse complement strand
CCGAAGATCAAGCAGCAGCGAGCGTCGAACCTGGCCGAGGAAGAGTGGGAAGAGTTCTGAACGCGCAGCGCCTGAACAAGAAAACTGATGCATGCCGGTCGCGCGCCTGGAGCGCCGTGACGGTGCCCCAAGCGTGACAGCCTGGCCCTGGCCTGGAAGGAAGAGCACATGAAAATCAATTTGCCTGTAACCCAGCACGAAGTCGAGCTGCAGGAACACACCCTGATCGTCTCGAAGACCGATCTGAAGGGGCGAATCACTTACATCAACCGAGACTTCCTGCAGATCAGCGGCTTCACCGAGGATGAGCTGATCGGCGAGGCGCACAACATCGTGTGCCATCCCGACATGCCCGTGGAGGCCTTCGAGGACTTCTGGCGTTCTCTCAAGGCGCAGCGGCCTTGGGTCGGCTTGGTCAAGAACCGCTGCAAGAACGGCGATTACTACTGGGTCGAGGCGCACGCCGCGCCCATCCTCGAGAATGGGCAGGTCACCGGCTACATGTCGGTGCGTCGCAAGGCGAAGAAGGCCGACATCCAGGCGGCGGAGGCGGCCTATGCGCTGTTCCGCGAAGGCAAGGCCGGCGGCCTGGCGATCCGCGAAGGCAAGGTCGTCAAGGGTGGGCTGATTGGCGCCATCCGGGGAGGGCTGGCCGGTCTGACCGTCCGCAACTCGCTTTTGCTCGCCATGATGACGCTGACCGCGGTCGTCGCGGTACAGGGTTATATCGGCGTCTCCAAGGTCGGTGAGGCCCACGAGGCCGCGGAGAGCTTGTATCAACAGCGGCTCAAGCCCGCGGTGACGCTGGCCGACCTGGTCGCCGCCCAGAGCGAGGCGCGTTCCCAGGCCTTGCTGGCGCTGTTGCATGCGCCGGAGAATCCCGCCAGCAAGCTTCATGACCATCCGCTGAGCGTTCACCTGGATGCGCTCGACAAATCCGTAGTAGAGGCCGAGCGGCTGCGCAAGGCCTACGCCGAGCATGTGGCAACGGCGACTGCCGAGCACCAGGCGCTCTTCGCCAGATTCGTCGCAGCAGAAGACGCCTTGATCAGCCGCGGCCTGCGTCCGGCACGTGAGGCCCTGGTGGGCGGGCGTTTTGACGAGGCCAACCGCCTTGTGCTGGCCGAGATCAATCCGCACTTCAATGCGGCCGCCGAAGGTGTCCGCAAGCTGCAGGAGCAGCAGCTCCAGCAGGCCGATGCCCAGATTCAGCAAGAGGGGGCAGCCTTCCGCGAGACGGTGACGATGACCATCGTCGGCGTGCTCATCGCCGCAGCCTTTGCCCTTGCGCTGACTTGGCTCCTGGTGCGCCGCATCGGAGGCCGGACCGACGATCAGTTCGAAGCCGAAATATTCGGCGCGGGTGCGCACCACGTCGAGGGTTTGCGGAAAGACGCCTTCGTCCACAAAGAAGGCCGGGCTTTTTGCCTTGGATACGCGCCGGGCCATGGCCATGGCTTCCGCCGCGGCGGTGGCTTCGTCGAGTAGGGAAGCGTTGGCGAGTTCGAGACCGGTGAGGTCGATGACCATCTGCTGGAAGTTCAGCAGGGCTTCGAGCCGGCCTTGGGATATCTCGGCCTGATAGGGCGTGTAGGCGGTGTACCAGCCGGGGTTTTCGAGCACGTTGCGCAGGATGACCTTGGGCGTGATGGTGTCGTAGTAACCCATGCCGATGAGGGACTTCTTCAGCACGTTCTTGCCGGCGATGGCCTTCAGTCGGGCCAGCGCGACATGTTCAGGCGTCGGCTCGCCGAGGGCCAGCGGGGCCGGCAGGCGGATGTCGGCGGGCACGGTCTGCCCGATCAGGGTGTCGAGGGAGTCGACATCGATGGCGGCAAGCATGGCCGGCATCTCGTTGGCACAGGGACCGAGGTGGCGGCGGATGAAGTCGTCGCCCTGTTCGAGCGTGGCAAGAGGAGCGGTGAGAAGTGTCTTCGACATGGGGAACTCGGGTCTGGAGGTACGGCTGCAACAAGGCGGGGGCGTGCCGGAAGGGCGCCCCCGCGGACGGCTTTTAGCCGATGGCGGCTTCGTAGCCGGCGGCGTCGAGGAGGGCGCCGGTGTCGGCGCCGTCGGCGGGCTTGATCTTGAACAGCCACGCCGCGTAAGCATCGGCGTTGACCGATTCGGGGGCGTCCACTGCCGCTTCGTTGCTGGCGATGATTTCGCCGGCGACCGGGGCGTAGATGTCGGAGGCGGCCTTGACCGATTCGATCACCGCGATGGCTTCGCCGGCGGCAACGACACGGCCGGCTTCGGGCAGTTCGAGGAAAACGACGTCGCCAAGGGCTTCCTGGGCGTGGTCGGTGACGCCGACGGTGAGACTGCCGTCGGATTCGGTGCGAACCCATTCGTGGGAGGCGGTGTAGCGCAGGTCGGTGGGAGTCGTCATGGTGTGTCCTGGTTCGAGTCCAATTGGAAGGGGTTGAGAGGGGTAAGGATGCCGGGCCTCAGATTAGGCCTTTGCCATTGCGGACGAAAGAGGCTTTAACCACCCGCGCCTTGAGGCGCTTGCCGCGGATGTCCACCTCGACGCTGTCGCCGGGGGCCACGCCGAGGGGCAGGCGAGCCATCGCGATCGATTTTTCGAGGGTCGGCGAGAAGGTGCCGCTGGTGGTTTCGCCTTCGCCCTGGGCGGTGAAGACTTTCTGGTGGGAGCGCAGCACGCCTTTGTCTTCGAGCACCAGGCCGAGCACCTGGCGGCGGGCTCCGTTGGCAACCAGAGCGGCCTTGCCCACGAAGTCGCGATTCGGGTCCTTGAGATCGACGGTCCAGGCAAGGCCGGCGTCGAGTGGCGAAACGGATTCGTCCATGTCGTTGCCATAGAGCGCCATGCCGGCCTCGAGGCGCAGGGTGTCGCGGGCGCCCAGACCGCAGGGGGCGACACCGGCAGCGGCGAGGGCGTTCCAGGTGGCGGCGGCCTGTTCGCTCGGCAGGGTCAGTTCGAAACCGTCTTCGCCCGTGTAGCCGGTGCGGGCGATGAAGAAGTCGCCGAACGCGGCGGCCTGGAAGGGTTTGAGATTGGCCGAAACGGCTTCGGAGCCGGGGATCGCAGCCCAGGTCTTGGTGCGGGCGTTGGGGCCTTGAACGGCAATCATCGCCAGGTCGCGGCGGACGGTCAGCGCGGCCTGGGTGCCGGTGGCGGCAAGGCGTTGCTGGATCCAGGCCACGTCCTTGTCGGCGGTGCCGGCATTGACAACGATGCGGTAGGACGTGTCGGAGAGGAAGTAAACGATCAGATCGTCGATGACGCCGCCGTCGGGATTCAGCATGCAGCTATACAGCGCCTTGCCGGGTTCGACGAGCTTGGCGACGTCGTTGGCGATGAGGCCGCGCAGGAAGGCCTTGGCGTCGGCGCCTGCCAGATCGAGCGCGAGCATGTGGGAGACGTCGAACATGCCGGCATCGCGGCGCACGGCGTGGTGCTCCTCGATCTGCGAGCCGTAGTTGACCGGCATGTCCCAGCCGGCGAAGTCGACCATGCGGGCGCCTGCCGCGACGTGGGTGGCGTAAAGGGGGGTGTGCTGGGCCATGGAGATCTCCGGTGGGTAATCGTTCAGTGTAGAAAAGCAATGGGGCCGACACGACGTCAATCGTATCGGCCCCATCTGTCCTTTTTACCTGAGAGATTGCGGCTGCGGCGGGTGCCGGCTGCGTGCCCCTTCGGTGGATGCGGCCGGCACGTTCGGCGGGCGGCATCTCTCTCCAGATTGTTGATTTGTCGGCGGTCCTTTTGCCTGAGCGGTTCCGGGGGTTGCGCCTTCGGCGGCTCGACTTCAAAACTGTTGCGAGCGCTCTCCCACACGACGGCGCGCACCTTACCATCCGGGGCGAGGGAGGGCAAGGGTCTGCTACACTTGCAAGGATGACGCCATCCCGTAGCCGATTTCTGACCATCCGCGGAGTGCGCTACCACGTGCGCGAGTGGGGTGCCGACGGGGCGCCGCAGCTTTTCCTGCTGCATGGCTGGATGGATGTTTCGGCCTCTTTTCAGTTCCTGGTAGAGGCGCTTTCGGCAAATTGGCACGTGATCGCGCCGGACTGGCGCGGCTTCGGCCTTACCGAATGGCGCGGAGATGCCTACTGGTTTCCCGATTATCTTGGCGATCTGGACGCGATCCTGCGGTTTTATTCGCCCGAGGCGGCGGTGACCTTGATCGGCCACAGCATGGGGGGCAATGTTGCCTGCATGTACGCCGGTGTGCGGCCTGCGCGGGTGCGGCGGCTCATCGCGCTGGATGCGTTCGGCCTGGCGGACAGCGATGCCGGGCAGGCGCCTGGGCGGCTCGAAAAATGGCTGCGTGAGTTGGAAACGCCGCCGCAGTTCGGCAGCTTCCCCAGCCGGGATGCGCTGGCGGCGCGGCTGCAGGGCGATAATCCGCGTCTCTCGAACGAAAAGGCGGCTTTTCTCGCCGAACATCTGGGGGAGCCCGACGGTCAGGGCGGCATTCGTCGGGCTGGCGATCCGGCTCACAAGCGGGTCAATCCAATCCTCTACCGGCGCGCCGAGGCCCGTGCCGCGTGGGCGCGGGTGACGGCGCAGACCTTGTGGATCGAGCCGGCCGACGATGGCTTGCGACGCAAGCTCGGGATTACGGACGAAGCCCATGCCGAAGCGCGGGTTTGCTTCCGGAACTTTCGCGAAGTGCAGGTCGCCGACAGCGGCCACAATCTGCATCACGACCAGCCGGGTGAAGTTGCCCGGATCATCGAGGCATTCTTGTTGTCTGAGGAATCATGAACGCACTCAACGCCGATCTGCACTGCCACTCCACCGCTTCGGACGGCACGTTGCCGCCTGCCGAAGTGGTTCGCCGCGCCCACGCCAACGGTGTCGATCTGTTGGCGCTGACCGATCACGACGAACTCCTGGGACTGCCCGAAGCCAGCGCCACCGCGGCGGACCTCGGGCTGCGTTTTGTGCCGGGCGTGGAGGTGTCGGTTTCCTGGCTCGACCAGACGCTGCACATCGTCGGTCTTGGCATCGATCCGGCCAATCCGGCGTTGATCGAAGGGCTGGCCAAGGTTCGCGGCGGTCGCGACGGGCGGTCGGTGCGGATCGCTGCCGAACTGGATCGCATCGGCATTCACGGCGCCCTTGAGGGCGCATTGCGTTACGTCGGCAATCCAGCCCTCGTGAGTCGCGCCCATTTCGCCCGTTATCTGGTCGAGATCGGCGTCTCGAAAAACGTCCATGACGTCTTCCTGCACTATCTGGCCCGGGGCAAACCGGGCTATGTCGAGCACATCTGGGCAACGCTGGAGGATGCGCTCGGCTGGATCAAAGGTGCCGGCGGATTGGCGGTCGTCGCCCACCCGGGACGTTACCGTTTGAGTCACGCAGAGATGGACATCCTGTTCGACAAGTTTCGCGATCTCGGCGGCGATGCCGTCGAGGTTTCCTGCGGTGCCCACGACGGCGGTCAGGTGTTGGCTTTTGCGCGTGTGGCGCGCAAATTCGGCCTGATGGCTTCAAGGGCGTCGGATTTCCACGGCCCGGAAGACAGCCCGATCGACCTCGGGAAAGCGCCGCCGCTGCCGCCCGACCTCATTCCCGTGTGGTCGCGCTTGATCTGATCCTTTTATTTTGAATCATGGCCCAGTTTTTTACCCTTCATCCCGAACAGCCCCAGCCCCGCCTGATCAAGCAGGCGGCGGAAATCATGCGTAACGGCGGCCTTGTCGCCTTTCCCACCGATTCGGCCTATGCCCTTGGCGGTCATACCGGCGACAACGCGCTGTTGACCCATATTCGGCGCATCCGCGGGGTCGATGAGCGTCATCACTTCACCCTGATCTGCCGCGACCTCTCCGAGATCGCCACCTACGCGAAGGTGGACAACAGCCAGTACCGGCTGCTCAAGGCCACGACGCCGGGCCCCTACACCTTCATCCTCGAAGGCACCAAGGAGCTTCCGCGCCGCGTGCTGCACCCCAAGCGCAAAACCATCGGTCTGCGGGTTCCCGATCATCCGGTTGTCTCGGCGCTGCTCGCCGAACTTGGCGAGCCGATGCTCAGTTCGACTTTGCTCCTGCCCGACGAAGACCATCCGCTCACCGACCCGGAGGAAATCCGCGACCGGCTGGAAAAGGAAGTCGACTTGATCATCGAAGCCGGTCCATGCCGCGGCGAGGCCACGACGGTCATCGATCTGACCGGCGGAAGCCCGGTGCTGGTGCGTGAGGGGCGTGGCAGTCTGGCGCCCTTCGGGCTCTGATTTGCTCCCGGATGTGCTGTCGATTGCGTTCCGCGACGCCCGGCGGGACGGGACGGTGGGCGAGGTCTGTTAGAATCGCGGCCCCGCACGGACGTTTCCCATGCAAGAACTCATCTCCACGCTGACCATCTGGGCGTTGCCCGTGCTGTTCGCGATCACCCTGCACGAGGCCGCCCACGGCTACGCCGCGCTGTATTTTGGCGATGCCACCGCCAAGCTCGCCGGGCGGATCAGCCTCAATCCGCTGCGCCACATCGACCCGGTGGGAACGATCATCGTGCCTGGGTTGATCGTCATCATGAGCAGTCTGGCTGGCGCCGGTGCGATGCTGTTCGGCTGGGCAAAGCCCGTGCCGGTCAATTTCGGGCGCCTGCGAAATCCCAAGGCGGACATGTTCTGGGTCGCCGCGGCAGGGCCGTTCGCCAACCTGCTCATGGCCTTGGGCTGGGCGCTGCTGTTCAAGCTCGCGGTGCTGGCGCCGGACAGTGTCTACGCGCTGCCGATGGCCAAGATGGCGGATGCCGGCATCCAGATCAACGCGGTGCTGATGGTTCTCAATCTTGTTCCGCTGCCGCCCCTCGACGGCGGCCGTATTGCAGTCAGCCTGCTGCCCCCCGGCCCAGCCTACAAATTCGCCCAAATCGAGCCTTATGGCTTCCCGATTCTGCTGTTTCTGTTGTTCACCGGTATCCTTGGCGACATTCTCGGGCCGCTGGTGGCCATTTTCCGTTTTGTTCTCGCAACCGCTTTTGGACTCTGAAATCCATGTTCGCTGAACGCGTCCTCTCCGGCATGCGCCCCACCGGGCGGCTCCACCTCGGCCACTACCACGGCGTCCTCAAAAACTGGGTCAAGCTCCAGTCCGAGCACCCCTGCCTGTTCTTCGCGGCCGACTGGCATGCGCTGACGACCGACTACGACAATCCACGGGGTATCGAGTCCAGCGTGTGGGACATGATCGTCGATTGGCTCGCGGCCGGGGTCGATCCGTCCCAGGCAACGATCTTCATCCAGTCGCGGGTGCCGGAGCACGCCGAACTGCACTTGCTGATGTCGATGATGACGCCGCAGGGCTGGCTTGAGCGCGTTCCGACCTACAAGGATCAGCAGGAAAAGTTGGTCCATAAGGATCTGACCACCTACGGTTTCCTCGGCTATCCGCTGCTGATGAGTGCCGATATCCTGATCTACCGCGCCGACAAGGTGCCGGTGGGCGAGGACCAGCTGCCCCACGTGGAATTCACCCGCGAACTGGCCCGGCGCTTCAATCACATGTACGGTCGCGAACCCGGCTTCGAGGAAAAGGCCAAGGAAGCGGTCAAGAAGCTCGGCTCCAAGCGTGCCCGGCTCTACGAGGAGTTCCGCACCCGCTTCCAGCAGAACGGCGACGACGAAGGCCTGGCGCTCGGCAAGGCGCTGCTGGAAGAGGCTCAGAGCCTTTCGCTGGGCGATCGTGAGCGTCTATACGGCTATCTCGAAGGCAGTGGCAAGGTGATCCTCGTCGAGCCTGGCGCGCTCCTCACCGAAGCCTCCCGCATGCCGGGCCTCGACGGCCAGAAGATGTCCAAGTCCTACGGCAACACGATTTTCCTGCGCGAAGAAGCCGAATCGCTGACCAAGAAAATCCGCACCATGCAGACCGATCCGGCACGGGCGCGGCGCACCGATCCGGGCGATCCCGAAAAGTGCCCGGTGTGGCAGTTCCACCTGATCTATTCCGACGAAGGCACCCGCAACTGGGTGACCCAGGGCTGCAAGAGCGCCGGCATCGGCTGCCTCGAATGCAAGCAGCCGGTCATCGACGCGGTGCTCAAGGAACAGGACGCCATGCGCGAGCGGGCCCAGCCCTACCTCGACGACCCGAGCCTGGTGCGCAGCATCGTGGCCGACGGTTGCGACAAAGCGCGCAAGCTGGCCCAGGAAACCATGCGCGAAGTCCGTGACGCGATGGGCTTGAGCTACAGCTGATGGGTTTGCCGGCGTCGGGTTGTCGATATATGCCTTGGTCGCCGGCTTCTGCCGTGTTAGCCTCCGCGGCTGGATTCGTCCGGTGAGTACGCTTGTCGTCGATCCGGCGCAGCCGGAAACCGTTCTCGGCCGCATGTACGGCCAGCCGATCTTCGATCTGCCAAAGGATCTCTACATCCCGCCAGAGGCGCTGGAGGTGATCCTCGACGCCTTCGAAGGTCCGCTCGACTTGCTGCTCTACCTGATCCGCAAGGCCAACATCAACGTCCTCGATATTCCAATGGCGCCGCTGACGGCCCAATATCTGGAGTACGTGGAAGCGATGCGTCGGCACAATCTGGAGTTGGCTGCCGATTATCTGTTGATGGCCGCGACGCTTCTGGAGATCAAGTCCCGCATGCTGCTGCCGCGTCCGTCGCGGCCCGAGGACGCGGAAGAGCTCGATCCCCGTGCCGAACTGGTGCGTCGCCTGCTCGAATACGAACAGATCAAGCGGGCTGCGGCGGGCATCGACGAGATGCCGCGCGTTGAACGGGATTTCGAATGGGTGGGGGTTTTCGTCGCCGAAAAGGTGGTGGAGCGCCTGCCGGGTGTGAGTTTGCACGATCTGCAACTGGTGTGGCTTAAGATCGCCCGCCGGAGCAGCCTCAAGCGGCATCACACGATCCAGCGGGAAGAACTGTCGGTGCGCGAGCACATGACGCTGATCCTGCGCAAACTGCATGAAGACGCTTTCGTGGCGTTTGAATCCCTGTTCGATCCCAGTCTGGGCGTGCCGAGTCTGGTGGTGAGCTTTCTTGCCACGCTGGAGCTGGTGAAGGAGCGCCTGGTGGTGATTACCCAGAACGAGGCCTTTGCGCCGATTTATGTGAAGCGTGCCGAAAGTGCAGCCGGAATCGACTGAAACGATCAAGCTGGTGCTCGAAACGGCTTTGTTGGCCGCACAGGCGCCGCTGCCGGTGAGCGAGTTGCGCCGTCTTTTCGAGACGGATCCGGGTTCGGAAGTGGTGCGCCAGTTGCTCGTCGAGCTCGGCGAAGATTGGCAGGGCCGTGGGGTTGAATTGGTGCAGACGGCGGGGGGCTGGCGTTTTCAGACCCGCGTCGAGTATCAGGCCTATCTCGACCGTCTGAAGCAGGAGCGACCGCCGAAGTATTCGCGGGCCGTCCTCGAAACCTTGGCGATCATCGCCTATCGCCAGCCGGTAACCCGCGGCGATATCGAGGACATCCGCGGCGTGGTCGTTTCGACGAATGTACTGAAAACCCTCGAATCGCGAGGGTGGGTGGACGTGGTGGGCTACCGGGACACCCCCGGCCGGCCGGGGCTTTATGCCACGACCCGAAAATTCCTGGAGGATCTCGGCTTGCGTAGCCTGACCGAGTTGCCTCCGTTGACTGAAATCGAAAGGATCATGGATCTTGTAGAGATTCCCGGCCTCGTTTCAGAAAACAAAGAAAAAACGGGGTCTTAGGGATTTTTTCCTGAAGCTTGCTCGCTTTTTTTGCGTTGTGTACCCGTTGTGTACGCGAAAATCATTGATGTTTGGCCCGTCAGGTTCTATTCTTCGGTGGCTTCGTGTTTCGAGGCGTCACGGTGAAGAGTCCCCAATGTGTTCGCTGAAAAGCGAGCTCGCGAGCCTGGGGCATGGAGGCAAAGGGCGGTAGGTCTTCGGATCGACCGCCCTTTGCCTTTTCAGGCCCTGACGGGGGGGCGGAGCTCTTTCACTCCCTTCTCCATTTCATTCAGATAGCAGACGCGGGTTTTCTCGGTGTGGAGGAAGCTGGCCGGAAATTTGCGCCCGCTCCAGTTCATAGATGGTGGTGTGAGAGAGCGGGATTATCTGCAGCTGGCGATTCCTGTTGATGGTGACGCGGGTCATGTTGGCGGCCCAGGTGGTGAGGTGGAGGCGGTTCGGTCCTGCCAATACGCTTGAAATAGGCGTTCCACGATTCGCCAGGGCGGGGCGGCTTGTTCGAATCGATCATTTCTTGTTGGTATCCCCCGCACCGTCCGGTGGACAACGCGCTCTGCCGTCCGGAGGAGGCGCCCCGAGTGCCTTCCAAGATACTACCCAGCAGCCCGACATTCAGGCTTTGTGTACTCCCTGTCCGCCTGCGTAGTGCCTTGGCACGGGCGATGGCCTGGTCGAGCTGTTCCGGTGTCCCGGCTTTGGCAGCCAGCGCTTTGAGGGCAGGGCCGGAGCGGTGGGTGTCGATTCCGGCGGCGGCGATCTTATCCACAAGCCACTGCGGTACACGTAAACATTCCTGATTCTTGATGTGTGCCCGGTTTGGCGGTTTGGTTGCTTCGTATCGCACGCTTGGTATGTGTTTGAAAGCCAGAGTGCGCGCGGGATTGCTGGTGCCCGGTTCTGTTGATGGCGGCGTGCCCTCACCGTGCCCGGTTTGATCCGGGCGAGCGGGAGCGGTAGCCGCCAACCGGAGGCGATAGGCCAGCCGCCGGCCGGGCAGGCGGTGCAGCATGCCCACCCGTTCAAGGCGTTCGAGTGCGCCCCGGATGCTCTTCTCGGTGGGCTGCTCGATCTGCGTCCCTGCACCCCGCGGGGTGTGCGTTTCGCAGTAGGTTGCCAGCATGGCGAGGCTTATCGGCCGGCTGCGGCCGGTGATGCCGGTCCGGTAGTCCATCCACCATCGCAGCATCACGTAGACCTCGAAGGCGAGGGGGCCGGCGCCGTGCAGGGTTTCCAGCTCGATGCCCCTCAGGGTGATGAGTTGCTCGATGGGGTTCATGGATGCCCCTTCGATGACTTGGCCAGCACGGCACGCAGGGCAAGCAGCAGCGCCCCTTCTGGTGACGACGGATCGGGCCGCCATCTCTGGCGGGTCAGCATCGCTTCCGCCTCGTGGGCGACGGCGTACAGATCGGGAGTCGCTTCGATCA
>ERZ650300.2024-NODE-2024-length-11097-cov-22.150154_pt1 | contig 11097 bp, 5 predicted proteins | sample MGYA00376236_ERZ650300 | MGnify/ENA primary metagenome ERZ650300 (study PRJEB26733, sample SAMN07839303) | wastewater metagenome | biome: urban; feature: wastewater treatment plant; material: waste water | place: USA: North Carolina | collected 2016-04-28 ... | reverse complement strand
TGATGAAGCGCTCGGCGTTCTTCAGCGTCTGGCGGCGGCGGTAGTCGTCGGGCACGCTGGCCAGGTGGCTGCTCGTCACTTCAATATAGAAGCCGTGCACCTTGTTGAACTGCACCCGCAGGTTGGGGATGCCGGTGCGCGCCTTCTCGCGGGTTTCCAGCTCCAGCAAAAAGCTGTCGCAGTTGGTCTGGATGGCGCGCAGCTCGTCCAGCTCGGTGTCAAAGCCACTGGCAATCACGCCGCCGTCGCGCACCAGGGCGGCGGGCTCCTCGGCAATGGCGCGGCGCAGCAGGTCGGTGCAGCCTGCGGGTGGTTGCAGTTGGCTGAAAATTTGAGCCAAATAGGGCTCTGGCGCTTGTGCATTCAGCGCGAGCAGCTCTGCTTTTTGTAGCGTTTTGCCCAGGCCTACCAGTTCGCGCGGGCGCACTTGGCGCAGCGCGATGCGGGCCGTGATGCGTTCCACATCGCTCACGCCCTTGAGTTCTGAACGCAGCTGCGCCCAGGGGCCAGAGCCGCCACCCGCTCCGCCGCTGCCACGCAGCGCAGTGGTGGCCGACAAGCGTTTGCGCGCTTCGGTGCGGTCGCGCTGGGGCTCCAGCAGCCAGGTTTTGAGAAGGCGGCTGCCCATGCCTGTCATGCAGGTGTCGAGCAGCGAGAACAGGGTGGGGGCCTCATCGCCGCGCAGGGTTTTGACCAGCTCCAGGTTGCGCCGCGTGGTGGCGGGCAGGTCGATCAGGTCGTCGCCCCGCTGCACCTGCACGGTGTGGATGTGCGTGAGCTGGCGGCCCTGGGTGTGCTCTGCATAGGCCAGCAGCCCGGCGGCGGCGGCATGGGCCTCACCCAGCCCGTGCGCGCCCCAGGCCTGCAGGCTGGCGGCTCCCAGGTGCTCCAGCAGCTTGCGCTCGCCCAGGGCACTGTCAAATTGCCAGTCGGGCCGCAGGCTCATGGGGCAGGTGAAGGCGCCGCTCTGGCGCAGCACCTGCAGCTGCTGCTCAAAGCGCTCGGTCACTCCGGCGCTGTAGATCACTTCGCTGGGGGCTACGCGGCCCAGCCAGTGGGCCAGCTCGTCCTGGGTGCACTCGGCCAGGTGCACGCGGCCTTGCGTCACGCTCAGCCACGCCAAGCCGCAGCGCGCACGCGGGCCCTGGTGCACGGCCAGCAGCATGGATTCGGCTTTGTCGGAAAGCAGCTCGGTGTCCGTCAGCGTGCCGGGGGTGACCACGCGCACCACCTTGCGCTCCACCGGGCCTTTGGCGGCGCCCACCTCGCCCACCTGCTCGGCAATGGCCACCGATTCGCCCATCTTGATGAGGCGCGCCAGGTAGTTCTCTAGTGCATGGAAGGGCACCCCCGCCATCACCACCGGCTGCCCGCCCGACTGGCCGCGCTGGGTCAGGGTGATGTCGAGCAGCCGCGCGGCTTTCTCGGCGTCCTGCCAGAACACCTCGTAAAAGTCACCCATGCGGTAAAAGAGCAGCGTGTCCGGGTACGCGGCTTTCAGGCCAAGGTACTGCTGCATCATCGGCGTATGGTGCTCGAATGTGTCGGACATGCGGTGCGAATGGAAAGACGAAAGAAAAACAGGGCCAAGCGGGGTGCCGCGGCGAGAGGCGTGGACTGTAGCAGGGCCAGGCGGCGTCTGTTGTTTCACAAATCTTTGACGATTTGCAGCGTTTTGCTGTTACCTTTTGACATACTGTGGCTGGCGACGCACCACGCTGCGCCGTTGCGGGATACCCGTTCTTCTAATTTTGCAGAGGTTCCAGAGCGATCGTGATTTCTTCCGAACTGCTGACAGATCTTCTCTATCCCGAGGGAGACACCCTGATGGGCCCCCTCGCACATGGGCGCATGCAGGCGTTGCTGGATGCCGTGCCCGTGGGGCTGCTGGAGTTTCGCCTGGAAGAGGATGGCCTGTACCTCTGGGCCTCCAATGCAGCCGCGCGCCGCATGCCGGGCCTGGGCTTGGTGCGCGAGGAAGGCGTGCTGGCGCAGGTGGTGTTTGACCAGCTGGCCCACACCACGCTGGTGGAGCAACTGTGCGCAGTGGCGCGCCTGGGTGTGCCCCTGGATTGCCGCCAGGTAGTGCGTGAGGGCACACGGCTGCTGTTGGCCTGGGATCTGTCTGCCAGGCGCGTGGCAGATAACTGCATCGTGGTGAGCGTGCGCGATGTGTCTGAGGCAGAAAACCTGCGCATGGCCCTGGCGCAGGCCGAGAGCGCCCTGGCCGATGCCCGCCGTGATCTGCAGGAGCAGACCGAGGTGTTCAACACCATGGAAAGCCTGGCGCAGGCTGGCCATTGGCGCCGCATTGAAGGCCCGGGCGAGACGGTGCTGCTGTGGTCGCCTGGTCTGTGTGACATCGCGGGTTTTGAGCGGCAGGAATGGCTGAGCAACGAGCGTGCAGTCAGTGGCATTCCGGCCGAAGACCGGCCTGTGTTTGACCAGGCCTGCCGCCTGGGTGATGGCTCGGATGTGGAATACCGCTGGCGACGTCCCGATGGCGAGGTGCGCTGGATGCGTTCGCGCGTACGGCACTCGCGCTCGCGCGATGGCATGGTGGTGTACATGGGCGTGGTGCAGGATGTGACCGAGGAGCACCGCGCGGACGAGCAGTTGCGTGAACAGCTGCTGTTCATCCAGCGCATCGCCAGTCGCATCCCCGGTTTCATTTACCAATACCGCCTGCATTCGGACGGCACCACTGCCCGTGTGCAGTACATCAGTGACGCGGTGACCCAGTTCCTGGGCGTGACGCCCCACGAAGTTGCGCAAGACCATGGCTTGCTGCTCAAGCATGTGCTGCCCGAGGACGCCCCGCACCTGCGCCGCTCTGCGGTGGTGTCAGCGCGGCGCATGCTGCCGTGGCGCTGCGAATACCGTGTGGTGGGGCCTGACGGCAGCGTGCGCTGGCACATGACCAGCGCCGTGCCCCACAGGGAGCCGGACGGCACCGTGCTGTCGCATGGGTTCACCATGGACATCACCGACCGCAAGCAGGCCGAGCAAGAGATCAAGCGGCTGGCCTTTTATGACGCGCTCACGGGCCTGCCCAACCGGCGTTTGTTGCTAGACCGCCTGCAGCGCGCCATTGTTGCGGGGCAACGCACCAAGGCCCAGGGCGCGCTGTTGTTCATTGACCTGGACAACTTCAAGGACCTGAACGACACCTTGGGCCATGACATGGGCGATCAGCTGCTGTCCCAGGTGGCATCGCGGCTGGTGGCCTGCGTGCGCGAAACCGATACTGTGGCCCGTTTTGGGGGCGATGAGTTTGTCGTGATGCTCGAAAACCTCAGCAGCCACCTGCATGAAGCCGCCTCGCAGGCAGAAGCTGTGGCAGACAAACTGCTGGCCAGCCTGAACCAGCCGTTTGAGCTGGGCGGGGCGCGGCACTACAGCACGCCCAGCATTGGCATCACCTTGTTTGGGGAGCATCGCCTCTCGGTGGACGAATTGCTCAAGCGGGCCGACCTGGCGATGTACCAGGCCAAGGCTGCGGGCCGCAACACCCAGCGCTTCTTTGACCCGGAAATGCAGGCGGCGGTGAATGCCCGCTCGAACCTGGAGGCTGACCTGCGCCAGGGCCTGGCGCGCAGCGAGTTGCTGGTGCATTACCAGCCGGTGGTGGACCATCAAGGCAAGCTCGTCGGTGCCGAGGCCCTGGCCCGCTGGCGCCACCCGCAAAGGGGCATGATCAGCCCGGCGGAGTTCATACCCCTGGCAGAGCAGACCGGTCTGATCCTGCCCCTGGGGCAAGCCGTGCTGCGCAGTGCCTGCACCCAGCTCCATCTGTGGGCTCAGCACGAAGCCACGGCCCACCTCACCCTGTCGGTGAATGTGAGTGCCCGGCAGTTTCGCCAGCCAGGCTTTGTGGCGCAGGTGCTCGACACCCTGCGCGAATGCCAGGCGCGGCCCCACAAGCTCAAACTTGAACTGACCGAGAGCATGCTGCTGGGGGATATTGAAGACGCCGTGCAGCGCATGGAACAACTCAAGAAACAGGGCGTGGGCTTTGCGCTGGATGACTTCGGCACCGGCTATTCCAGCCTGAGCTACCTCAAGAGGCTGCCGCTGGATCAGGTCAAGATCGACCAGAGTTTTGTGAGAGATGTGCTGAGCGATCCCAACGATGCGGCCATCGTCAGAACCATTCTTGCGCTGGCCAAGAGCCTGGACTTGCAGGTGGTGGCAGAGGGCGTGGAAACAGCCGGACAGCTAGGGTTTTTGCGTTTGCACGGGTGTGATGGGTTCCAGGGATACTTGTTTGGGCGCCCGGTGCCCGTGCACGAAATGGACGCTCATATCTACCCCGCGCTTTGAGACGCAGCGCGCGGGTACGGAGGCAAGGGGAGGCAACACATGTGCTGCAGCGCCTTGAGGCGCGCGGCGTTTTGAGGGGAACGTGTGATGAATGAGGAGCCATTCCAGTGCACGCCTGCGGTGCCTAGCCGGAGGAACCTATGGCGGTAGGGGTGAAACGCTCGGGTACCGGCGTTGCCACGCTGCTGGACAAGGTGCTGGGCCGCAATGCGCCGGGCTGGCGGGGGGCATCCGTGGTGTTGGTCGCCGCCACCTTGGCTGCCTGGCTGACGGTGGAAGTTGTCGCCCATTGGCTGGCGATGGAGCGCGCCCAGGAGCGCCACGCCAAGCTGCAGCAAACCGCCGATGCCCTCGCGTACCAAGCCATGGGGGCTGGCATGCTCGGGGCGGTGTCTTTGCTGGGCTTGAGCGAGCCCCTGCTCAAAGACATGGCCCGGGGTACGGTGCCGCCTGACCACCCCGCTGCGCTCGCGCGCCTGACCGTGGCGCGCGAGCGTTTTCTCGTCAACGGCGCGTATGTGATTGCCCGTGATGGAACGGTGGTGGCCCATGAAACTGCGGGGCCTCGCTCCACCGGTGTGAACCTTGCGTACCGCCCTTATTTCCAGCAGGCGATGCAGGGGGGGCATCAGCGTGTACGCGGCCATTGGCGGCAATACGCACGAACGCGGGCTTTACTACGCAGGGCCCCTGTATGACTCCGATTCGCCCTCGGGCGCCATCATTGGCGTGGTGATGTTCAAGGTGGGGATGGAGTCGGTCGATGGCCTGCTATCGCGGGTGGGTTTGCCGGTTTTGCTCTTGTCGCCCCAGGGCGTGGTGTTTTCATCCGCCCGGCCGGAATGGCTGTTTGCCGTGGCGCCGCCTTTGACCCAGGCTCGCATCGACAGCATTCGCGCCACACGCCAGTTTGGCAGTCACTTTGACAATGGCCTCGCCTCCGAGCTGCCTTTCAGCCTGGACGCATCACACGTGGTTCTGAACGGCGTACCCCATGCCATTTCGCGGCGTGCCGTGGATTGGAAAGATCCCGGAGGGCAATGGCAGCTCTTGATGCTGGACGATGTGAGCGGACTGATGCCTTGGTCGCAGCGCCTGCAAGTGGGCTTGGCTGCTTTGATGTTGTTTTCCATGCTGGGGTGGCTGCTGCTGGATCTGCTTCGCAGCAGGGCACAGGTGACGCGCGCGCTGGAGCGCTTCAAGGTGCTGGGCACTGCCCTGGAAAGCAGCCCGGTAGCCGTCGTCATCACAGACAGTGAAGGCTTTATCGAGTGGGTGAACCCGCAATACGAGCGCAACTGCGGCTACACGCTGGAGGAGGTCAAGGGGCGCAAACCTTCGGTCGTGGCGAGCGGGCAAACACCTCCTGCAATGTACCAGGCCATGTGGGCAACCTTGTTGTCAGGCCAGTCGTGGCGCGGCACCTTCATCAACCAGCGGCGCGATGGAAGCCTGTACCACGACGAAGTTACCTTGTCGCCCGTTTTTGATGAGCGTGGCAAACGCATTGCCATCGTGGGCTTGCATGAGGAAGTGTCTGAGCGCATGCGCGCCCAGGCAGAGCTGCAGCGCCGCGAGCGCATGCTCAACGAACTGCTGGAGCAGCAGACCGCCATCTTCGACAACGCCCCGCCCATCGTGCTGATTTGCGATCGGCACTTGCGCCAGTTCAACCCTGCGTTTGCTGAGTTGATGGGTGAGAGCACGGCGCAGCTGCAGGGGCGCCATGCGTCTTTCCTGTTTGGTGGAGAGGCGCCGTTCGAGGCGTTCCGCTCCAAAGTCATGCCAGGCCTGCACCCGCATGAAGCGGTGCGTGACACAGCCGTGTTGTATCGCCCTGATGGCAGTGTTTTCCACGCCCGGCTCTCTGGGCGCCGGCTGCAAATGGAGGGCTTCGCCAACGCTTCGCTTTGGGTGATCGAGGACGTGACCGAGGCCCGCAAGGCCGAGGCTGCGCTGCGCGAAATCCACGAGCGCCTGGAGCTGGCGCAAGAAGCGGGCAAGATCGGCGTGTTTGACGTAGACCTGCGCAGCGGCCGCATCCTCTGGTCGTCCAAACTGTCCGTCATGATGGGGTTTGCTCCCGACAAGCAACCCCTGTCCCGCGACGAGTGGCTGGCCTGCCTGCACCCGCAAGACAGGCAACGCGCCCGCGACCATTTCGACGCCTGCATCAACGGCACCCAGGACTCTGTACGCGACTCCTGGCGCGTGGTGCGCCAGGATGGCGAAGTGCGCTGGTTCCTGGAGGCCGCCCGCATCTTCCGCGATGAGGCCGGAAAGGCCACCCGGGTGGTAGGCGTCAACGTGGACATCCATGACCAGAAACAGCTGGAAGCCCAGGTGGCGGCGCAGCTCGATTTTCAGCAGGCCCTGATCGATGCCATCCCGGTGCCGCTGTTCTACAAGGGCGCGGATGGGCGCTACACCGGGTTCAACCGCGCGTACGAGCAGGCCTTTGGGGTGAAGCGCTCAGACTTCATTGGCAAGACGGTTCAGGAGCTGGCGTTCTTGCCCGAGGAGCTGCGCATGCAGTTCCGCCAGGATGCCGACGAGGCCTTGGGGGGCAACCAGACAGTGCACCGCGAGGTGGACTTGCCCTATGCCGATGGGCAGATTCACCACACGTTGTTCTGGCTGCACGGTTTTGTGCGCCCGGACGGCACACCGGGTGGCGCCATCGGCACCTTTGTGGACATCACCGATCGCAAGCTGGCAGAGCAAGGCCTGTTGCGTGCGAAAGAACTGGCGGAGGAATCGACGGCGCTCAAGTCCAACTTCCTGGCCAACATGAGCCATGAAATACGCACGCCGATGAACGCCATCATTGGCATGTCGCACCTGGCGCTCAAATCGGGGCTCAGCCCGCGCCAGCACGACTACGTCAGCAAGATTCAACAGGCCGGCCAGCATCTGCTGGGCGTGATCAACGACATCCTGGATTTTTCAAAAATCGAGGCAGGCAAGCTCGCGGTGGAGAACCAGCCATTTGTGCTTGATCGCTTGCTCGAAAGCGTGGCCGATGTCGTGGGCTACAAGGCGGGAGCCAAGGGGCTGGAACTGGTTTGCGATGTCGCCAGCGATGTGCCGCCCAACTTGGTGGGGGACTCGCTGCGGTTGGGGCAAATTCTCATCAACTAAGCCAACAACGCCATCAAGTTCACTGAAAAGGGCGAAATCTCCATCGTGGTGCGCATGGTGGAAGAGCGTGGGCAACAGGTGCTGCTGCGCTTTGAGGTGCGCGATACCGGCATCGGGTTGACGCCAGAGCAGATGGGGCGCCTGTTCCAGAGCTTCCAGCAGGCTGATACCTCGACCACGCGCCGCTATGGGGGCACAGGGCTTGGCCATTTGCAAGAGCCTGGCCGAATTGATGGGTGGGGAGGTAGGCGTTGTCAGTGAGTTTGGTTGCGGCTCCACGTTTTGGGTGACCTTGCCGCTGGAGCGGGGCGCGCCAGCGCGGAATTTGCAGCCACCTGCTGATTTGCGTGGCCAGCGCGTTCTGGTGGTGGATGACAACCATACGGCGGCGGCTGTCTTGTCAGACATGCTGGTGGCGATGGGCCTGGAGGTGGATCAGGCTTACTCGGGCCTGCAAGCGCTGCAAATGCTGCGCGAATCGATGGCGCAGCAGCGCCTGTACGGCCTGCTGCTGCTGGACTGGCACATGCCGGGCATGGATGGCGTGGAGCTGGCGCGCCACATCCGCAGCCTGGGCATGCCCCGCGTGCCGCAAATGCTCATGGTGACCGCCTATGGCCGGGAAGACGTCATGCGTGCGGCCCGCTCTGAGGGCATAGAAACCGTGCTCATCAAGCCGGTGAACGCATCGGTGTTGCTGGACACCCTGATGCAGCCGCTGGACGGCGCAGGCGGCAGCACCTCACGCACACCTGCGGCCGCGCCCGCGCCTGATGTATTGCCAGTGGCTATTCGTGGCGCACGCGTGCTGCTGGTGGAGGACAACGAACTCAACCAGATCGTGGCTGTGGAGCTGTTGCGCGATGCGGGGTTTGTGGTGGATGTGGCGGACAACGGCCAGATGGCTTTGGACCAGTTGCACCAAGCCTCGTATGACGTTGTGCTGATGGACATGCAAATGCCGGTGATGGATGGGGAGACCGCCACCCGGCAACTGCGGCAGGACCCACGCCTGCAAGACCTGCCTGTGATCGCCATGACCGCCAACGCCATGGATGCTGACCGGCAGCGCTGCTTTGCTGCGGGCATGAATGACCACGTTGCCAAGCCCATCGAGCCTGCCGCGTTGTGGAGCGCCTTGTCCCGCTGGATCAAGCCCCGGCCAGGATTGGGCGAGGCCGCGATGCCCCCAGCGGTCGGGGCAACTCCTGGCCAGGCGCCGGTGCTGGCCTCAGTTCCGCGGCTGACGGGGTGGCCGCCGGTGGTGCAGGGCCTCAATACGGCTCTGGGCTTGCAGCGCGCCCTGGGCAAGCCCGCGCTGTACGCCGATATGCTGGTGCGCTTTGTCCAGGCCCAATCGTCCGTTGTGGCCCAGATTGATGCGGCGATTGCAGCGGGCAACCAGGGGCTGGCCGAACGGCTTGCCCACACGCTGAAATCCGTGGCAGCCAACATCGGTGCGCAAGAGGCCTCGGAACACGCCCATGCGCTGGAGCAGGCCCTGCGCCACCAGCCTGCAGGCGCATCCAGCGCGCAGGTGCTGCCCTTGCTCGGCGCTCTGGCGGCGGCCATGGAGCCCTTGGTGGCAGGCCTGCAAAACTGGGTCGATCAGTCCGGGGCTGCGTCGGCTGCATTCGCTCCGGGGCTGGCCGCGCAGCAATCGCCCACGGCGGATGTGCTGGCTGTGGATGACGTACTCACCCAGCTGCGTGATCTGCTATCGCAGGACGATCCGGCAGCGACCGAGTTTTTGCAACACAATGCAACAATTCTGGAAGCTGCCCTGGGGGATGGGTTCGCCACGGTCCAGGCCCAGGTTCGCAACTTCGATTTCGAGCAGGCACTGGAGCATCTTCCCGAGGGGCAGGGGGGCGTGCAGTCGCCCGGCCCGGATTCTGGTCAAGCTCTCTGAACGGTGTATTTCGCAGGAATTCCAATGGAACAAGCGCCCTTTACCGTGAACGCCTCCACCTTGGTGGACAAGCACATCGCTACCGTGCTGGTGGTGGACGATACGCCAGAGAACCTGACCTTGATGGGCGCCTTGCTGCGTGACCACTTCATGGTGAAGGTGGCCAACAATGGTGAGAAGGCCTTGAAGATTGCGATGTCTGATACGCCGCCTGACCTGGTGCTGCTCGACATCATGATGCCGGGCCTGGACGGCTACGAGGTGTGCCGCCGGCTCAAAGCCACCGCAGCGACCCGCGATATCCCGGTGATCTTTTTGACGGCCCGCTCAGACCCTGACGACGAGCGCATGGGCCTGGCCCTGGGGGCGGTGGACTACATCACCAAGCCCATCAGCCCTCCGATCTTGCTCGCACGGGTCAACACCCACCTGGCACTCAAGGCGACTGCCGATTTTCTGCGCGATAAAAGTGCCTACCTGGAGCGCGAGGTGGCGCTGCGCACCCTGGAGGTGCAAGCCATTCAGGACGTGACCATCATGGCCATGACCTCACTGGCAGAAACGCGAGACAACGAGACGGGCAACCACATTCGCCGCACCCAGCTGTATGTGAAAGCGTTGGCAGAACGCTTGCGCAACCACCCCAGGTTTGAAGCTGTGCTCAACGAGCGGATGATCGAGCTGCTCTACAAGTCCGCGCCCCTGCACGACATTGGAAAGATCGGCATTCCCGACAGCATCCTTCTGAAACCCGGCAAGTTGACGGTGGAGGAGTTCGAGGTGATGAAGACCCACACCACCCTGGGGCGCAAGGCGATTGAAGATGCAGAGCGCCGCTTGGGAATGCGGGTGGCGTTTTTGAGTGTTTCCAAAGAAATCGCCTACAGCCACCAGGAAAAGTGGGATGGCAGTGGCTACCCGCAGGGTCTGGCGGGTGACCAGATTCCCGTGTCGGCCCGCTTGATGGCGGTGGCCGATGTGTACGACGCGCTCATCAACAAGCGGGTCTACAAGGCAGCCTTTTCACACGACCAGGCCTGCAGCACCATCGTCAAAGGCAAGGGCACGCACTTTGACCCGGACATGGTGGACGCTTTTGTGAGCATCGCCGAAGACTTTCGCAGCATCGCGCTGAAGTACCCCGATCCAGAGTGAACCCGGGTGGGCGTGCGCAGCGCCCTGCCAGGGTGCTGCGCTCAGCTCATCGGTTCAGAACGGTGCGTCGCCCGAGCTTGCGGATGCGTCGGGGTTGGTGGGCTCTTCTTCAGCAGCGCTGGCGCTCTCGGCAGAGTTGTCTTCAGCGGCAGCCTGGCGCACAGATGCCTTGTCACCAGCGCTGGCGAACTTGCTGTACTTGCCCAGAATAGGCACGAGCTGGCCGTACACGCGGGGGTTGCCCGCCATGCATTCGCGCTGTTCCATGAAGTCGGCTTCGCCGGTGAAGTTGCCGATCAGGCCACCGGCTTCGGTCACCAGCAGCGAGCCCGCAGCCACGTCCCAGACGGACAGGCCGGTTTCAAAGAAACCGTCGGTAAAGCCGGCAGCCACGTAAGCCAGATCGAGCGCGGCAGCACCGGGGCGGCGCAGGCCAGCCGTGCGTTGCATCACGTCGCTCATCATGTTCATGTAGCTCTTGAAGTTGTCGCCCGGGCGGAAGGGGAAGCCTGTGGAGATCAGGCAGTCCTTGAGCTGGGTGCGCTTGCTCACGCGGATGCGGCGCT
>ERZ650300.2023-NODE-2023-length-11098-cov-4.394911_pt1 | contig 11098 bp, 13 predicted proteins | sample MGYA00376236_ERZ650300 | MGnify/ENA primary metagenome ERZ650300 (study PRJEB26733, sample SAMN07839303) | wastewater metagenome | biome: urban; feature: wastewater treatment plant; material: waste water | place: USA: North Carolina | collected 2016-04-28 ... | reverse complement strand
TGGCTTTTTGGGCTTCCCATGAAGACAGGAGTGATGCCGCTGATGCAGGTGTTTGTTTCGATCTCCGATCCGCGCAGCCCTCGGCACACACAGCACGATCTGGCCGAACTTCTGACGGTCGTGGTGTGTGGGGTGCTCAGTGGCGCGGACGACTTTGTCGGCATCGAGGAGTGGGCCAAGTTGAAACTCGACTGGCTGCGGGGCTTCATGAAGCTTGAGCAGGGCATCCCGTCCCACGACACGCTGGCCCGCGTGTTCGGGCTGATTTCGCCCGACGAGTTCGAGGCCGCCTTCCGGCGCTGGGTGGGGATGGTGATCCCGGCGCTGGCCCAAGACACGGTGGTGGCGATCGACGGCAAGACCAGCCGCCGCTCGCACAACAAGAAAGACACCGACGCCCACCCGCTGCACCTGGTGAGCGCCTTCGCCGCCGGCCTCGGGGTTGTACTGGGGCAGAAGGCCACCGAAGAGAAGTCCAATGAGATCACCGCCATCCCCGAGCTGCTCAAGACCCTGGCGCTCCAGGGGACGATCGTGACCATCGACGCAATGGGCACCCAGACGAAGATCGCCGAAACGATCCGCAGAGGCGAGGCCGACTATGTGCTGTGCGTGAAGGACAACCACCCGAATCTGCTCGATTCGATCATGTTTGCCGGGCTGGGCCCCGAGGGCGCGCTGCAGCCCTGTTCGACCGACGAGGTCACGGCCACGAAACCGAACCACGGCCGTCTCGAGGTGCGCCGCTGCTGGGCCTACGACGCGGTAGATCGGCTCTACAAGCATGAACAGTGGAAAGACATCCGCAGCTTCGCCATCATCGAGCGCGAGCGCACGCAGGACGGGCGGACGAGCATTGAGCGCGCGTATTACATCAGCAGCCTGCCCGCCGACGCCGCACGCCTGGCCCGCGCCGTGAGAAGCCATTGGGAAGTGGAAAACCGGCTCCATTGGTGCCTCGATGTTCAGCTCGCTGACGACCAGTCCCGCACGCGGAGTGGTTTCGCGGCTAATAACCTCGCGATCGTCCGCCATATCGTGATGAATCTGTTGCGCCTCAACACCACCAGCAAGGTGGGAATAAAGAACAAAAGACTGATGGCTTCGGCGTCTGACGAGTTTCGGGCGGAAGTGCTCGGATTCATGACGTGACGGTGCGATTGCCCTGGGAGTTCCCGCCCGAACTTGATCGTTGGATTTCAGAAATCGAGGCCACCGATTCAACAAGCACCTTCTTTCGTTACCCCGTGACGAAACACAAAGCTCAAGACGCAAACAAGTCTATCCATCACGAAAGTAACGTCGACCGGGTGCTCTCTCAACTTGAGAAGGGAGCCAATCCAGTAAAGGCGTTTTTTGTCCTTGGCGAGGGTGACGAAATAGTGAAGACCTTCACGTTTAACGATGAGCTTGCCAAAGCCATGACAAACGTATTGAAAGATACCGCCAATCTCTTCTACGGTTGCCACGCTGCAATGCGGGGAGAGCTCACAGGTGGTTGGTAACCCCGCCCCCAACCCGGCAGTCGAGCGGACCTGCGCGAAAAGCCGCGCAGGCCGCTGACTTTTACGCGGATCGACAGCTTTCCATAAAGCTCAATGGCTGCATCGGGTCGGAACTTGTCAGTCAGATGGGCAGTAGTCGGCCAGTAGCGGCCCTTCCAGAATCTGTTCCACAGCAGCCATTCGCCGGAATATTCTTGCCATTCGCATGCCAACTTTTGGTCGGTCCGTACTATCATCGCATATGCGGAAAGTCTGCCGGAGTCGCCGCTAAATGAATCAATCAGTTACTTGAAATTGCCATGTTTTACGATTGTCAATATGCGGTCGCGTGGGTCCGTTGAGCAACTGTTAGCCACCTTCATTCCGCCAAAGGAATCTAGCCTTGCCTGGAAATTATTGGAAAGCGTTTCACGATGAATGGCCAAGTTCACTACCAACGTACTTTGATCTGGGATGGCAAGAGCATATAAGCCGCAAAGATCGGATTCTGGAATTTGGCTATGGCTACGGGCGTAATCTTGGCTTGCTAGCCGAGAACGGTCACGAAAATCTATTCGGCTACGAGCTATCTCCAGTCGCAAAAATGCGCTCCATTTCACCTCACTTCAATATCGTGCCAACGATGGAAGCCTCACTTCCGTCGCATGAGAAATTCGACATCATCATGGCGATTGGTGTCCTTAGCGTTCTCGGCACAGTGAAGGAATTGAAGCGTGTTGCCAGTACGTTGGTAAAGAAGCTAAGGCCTGGTGGCCGCTTTTTGCTGTGTGACTACCACTATTCCAAGAGCAAAAGTGGCTCGTATCGAAACCTGGACACGACAGAGTATGGCAACTTGCATATGACACATCCCACTTGGGCACCATATCCATTCTTTCACTTTACGGAAAGCAATATTGAACGCATCTTCTGGCGAGCTCATCAATTTACCCAGATATATCTCCCATCACGTAACGGTGAATTGAGCGAGGCCGGATTCAATGGGGTGTTTCATAATGTCTATTGATAGCAAGTTAATTGCCATATTCGGCCAATCCGGCTGCGGCAAGTCCACCCTCGTTAGAGAATTTGTCGCAAGGAGTTCCGATTATGCGACTCCTATCTCCTATACCACTCGCTCGCCACGCCAGGATGATCGCCCAGGGCAATACTCTTATGTCAGTCGCACTTGGATTGAGTCTAACCACTCTGACTTTCTCCTCGCATCGCTTTACGGGCAGTATTACGCCACTTCTCTATCCGACATCACCAAGCTATTAGAGTCTAGTAGAAACGTGATTCTTGAGGTATCGAAGGAAAATGCATTAAACCTCGCACAGAGGTTCGTTGGCAGAACAAAGCTGATTCATCTGCAGTGTTCGGAACAGGTTAGGATAGAACGGTTATGCAGGCGCGGAATGAGCGCGGAAGTAATACGACAGCGACAACAGTCCGAGTACGAAGCCGACCTCGATACCGAGATGAGCTTCGATGGCCATTCTTATCACTTCATTGACGCAAGCGGCTCACTCACGACCGTCATCGCCATGGTGGAGGAGCGGATAGCCCTCTGATCTAGCCGTGGATAAATCAAGAATTTTCTTGGATGCGCTTAATCCTGATTACTATCGTTATCAGCTATCTACGGAAGCGCGACGATCTAGTCAGTTTGCGGAAGCGATGCATCAATTGCTACTTACTGCTGCACTGATGTCAGAAGACTATTGCATCATTCCGCCTGGATTCGTTCTGGAAGACGGATTTAACTGCAATTTGATTCGTAAGTACGGTAGCAAGTTGGCGGCAGCTAACGTCATCCGATTCCCGACCCGAGATGAAGGACTAGGAGACCTTCTGGAGAAGAAGAGATCCGAGTACTTCGCAGAACGTGACGAATACGAATACCTATATTCCAAGGACACTGAGCGTGGAATCCGCGTAATGGAGCCTGCAGTCCTAAGTCGAGATACGCCAGTTGGGAAATTCATCGCCGATGGCATTTCGGAATTTGGCATTATCTGTCCTCCTCATGTTGAAAGCAGGTTGGGTGGCTTTACAACACTGGAACGCGATTTCCTGTTGCAGTATCCCAATCGCCTACGTTCGGATGGGAGAGCCGTCACCCCGCCAGCGATTGCCAACGCAATGGTGACGAAGCACCTAAAGGCTATCGTTCATATCGTCGAGCATCTCTATGGGCTTGCCTATGTGCAAGAGTACGATGCATTTGTAATGGAAGGCGTTCCTTACTTCCCATCCCACTATGGCTTGGAGACCTCCATAGCATTAAGGCGCTATCCGGTCATTCTTGATGCGCTATCGAGGTGTTCCATAACACCGCAGCACCTTCTTGCATTGGGTCAAGAGGGTGTCCTCCTGTTGCGTCATAGCGTTGGCTTCGCTTTGTTTCGGCACTTCCTGTGCAAGCTTGCGACGGATCAAGCATCAACAAAGCAGATTACCGAAACTCTTGGTGTAAAACTCACTACAGCCCGGAAGCGGATAAAGGCAGAGACACTGCGTAGGCCAATCCCCACGGGCGCGAAGGGCATCGATGAATTTGTAAGAAACATAGACCTGTTATTGGAAGAAGTATTCTGTAACGAAGCAGATTTACCTGAGGGAGGTACGCTAATTATGAAAGTCGATCTTACGGCCCAGGCCGGGGCAACAGTAGTTTTCCAGGAAAAAGGGGCGCCCGTACATGTTAACAACGACAACAGGCAAGCCACAGTCAATTACTCGCAAATTGGGCAAGAGCTTCAGTATCTGCTCAACCAGATTAACGACGGAACTCTTTCTATATCAAGCGACGAGAAGCGTGCCTTGGAAAGTGCCAAGGTTGCAACCACTACCAAGAACGATACCGCTCTTACGTCAGGTCTGAAGACGGCGGGTAAATGGGTTTTGGACACAGCTAAGGCGGCAGTTACTCCGGTTCTTACCGAGTACATAAAGACCCACATTGGGCTACCTCCAGGTGGCTAACGCTTCGGTCGCTGGACGCTACGCGATAAAGCCGCGTAGCGCTGGTTAGTTCTACGTTCCTGAGTGTCCGCTTTCCAAGAGCGGCTACGGCAGCAAAGGGTCGGTTCCAGCCGAACAGCTGCCGGGAAAACTGCCGTTGAGGCTTGAAGTCGGCTGGGCGACAGCTGACGGCCTAACAACTGCCACTCCTTCCAAGGACCGTAAGAGTCAGCAAAGGCCGAGGTCCGGCCGCTGATCCGACAGGCTCGTCCTCTGCCTTTGCTGTCGATGGCCTGGCGGAGGAAATCGGGCCGCAATGCGCCGGTCACTTGACATTCGTGCATGAGGCGAAGGCGAACGACAGTTCCACATTTTGCGAACTGGGGCTATCGCCCCATTGCCGTCGTTGAGCTTTGAGGAAAGCCGTCGTTCAACGCTCAAGGTAACCGGCCTTGCGCGGCTTTATGCGCAAGGTCCAGTTGACCGCAGGGTTGAGTGTCATGCCTTTGCCTCCGTCTCCGCAAGCCAATTCTCATGCCCCTCAATTGCCGCCCGGACACCCAGTTCAGAGATGTAATGGATCCATTCGTAGGGTTCCGCTTCTGCCGGTGAGCCGAGTTTCAGCACACTGCCGTCTTTCAGAATGAAGCTCTATCAGGTCGAGGACGCCGTTCAGCCCGATAAATTTAGCAGTATCCCTGAAACGATTTGGTGGGCAATCGTTACTCTCACTACCATCGGTTACGGGGATATAACTCCGATGACGGCACTCGGAAAGGCCTTGGCCAGCGGCATCGTTATTGTTGGGATAGGTGTTTTCGCCTTACCGACGGCCATCATGACCGCTGCAATCCTGGAGGCGGAGGCGGATGAACCGAGTCAGTGTCCCCGCTGCCGCAACCGCCTTGAGTGAGGCGGCTCCATGACCCTTTTGCTGTAATCAGACAGGCTGTGGCTGACCAGACCAGACCAGACCAGACCAGACCAGACCAGACCAGACCTGATCTGAGAGCAGGTAGCTGAGGCCTTGGTGTTACAAGCAGGTTTGCGTGCCATTGCGCCTTGAACATAGCATTTCTGAGTCCGACGACACGATAGATCTCTGATACGTTGATGGCTTGTGCTAACTCACAAGCCAGAAAGGTGAATCCCCGGCCACTCGCAATGCGAACCGGGGACTCACTACTGCGCCATCAGACCAGATGGCTTAGTTCTTGATCAGCCACTCATCAAGATTTCCGCCATTATCAAGGAAGGTCTGGATCCAACCTGGCTTCCGACCCTTGCCAGTCCATGTCAGCGAAGAATCGAGCGAGCTTCTGTACTTCGGCGTGCCCGTGACTTTCGGTGCTGCGGTGCCGCGTGCGGCGCGGGTTTTCTTTGGCTGAGTGCCGGCAACCGAAAGGCCTAGCGCTTTGGCGATTTCGCTCGGCTCGATATTAAGTGCTTTCAGTTCGCCGACGATCTTGTTGAGCGCTTCTTTCGCCTGCTGACGTTCAAGGGCTTCGATTTCCGCCTCGATCCGGACCTTGTCAGCGGACAGTGCGCTGAGTTGTTCTTCAATCTTTACAAGCGTGGCCTTAAGCTCACTCACGGTATTCATGTTTATTCCTTTGGTTCTAATCTTTGACCGTAACACACCGCGGGTAACAGGGTCAAAAATGAATTTCGGAAATAATGTTGACGCGACTATTTCCTCGCAGCGCTTTATCAAACTATTGCAAATAACATGGCCGATCACTGGGCATGCAACGTGATCTGCCTTGCGATATCTTGGTGCGGAATAGACGAATGGGGTTAGATACAGGGCTCGGACTGCTAGCTCTCGCGAATGACCGGGATTTTAGTGCTCCGCTTGTTCTTTCGCAGTTCCCCCGGTAAGGTTTCCGCTTCCAGTCATTCTGGCTATCCGGCGCGACAACAGATCCGATTAGCCGCCACATCATGCAACGCGTTCAACCCTATAAACACGTGCAGCTATACGTCACCAAGGATGGCTCCAGGATCCGCGAACTGATGCATCCGACGGTGCACGGCAACGCCGCGCAAAGCCTGGCTGAAGCCACGATCCCGTCGGGCAAGCGAACGTTGCTGCATCGCCATCACAAGACGGAAGAGATTTACCACGTCATCGGTGGCCGTGGCCGAATGACGCTCGGCGACAACCGGTTTCCGATCAAGGCTGGGGATACCGTCTGTATTCCACCTGGCACGCCGCATTGCATCGAGGCCATCGCACCAACGCCGCTACGTATCCTGTGCTGCTGTGCGCCGGCGTACGCTCACGGTGACACGGAGCTGCTGGAAGCCGAGCCCGAGGCTGCACCTCCGCTCGCGCCTGTTTCGCGTCCGTCGCGCCGCCTGAAGCGTGCGCCTGGCGAGGAAACACCATTTCAGATGCTGCGCGCGTCGCTGGGCGTGAGTCAGGCGCAGTTCTGGGGCGCTGTTCTCGTCACCCAATCAGCAGGCAGCCGATACGAATCGGGTCGGCGTCCCCCGGCGCAGGTCATCGTTCTGGTACGCCTTGCGTACGACCCTGAGGAAACAGCCCGCGCGCTGCTAGCTGAACTTCGGCAAGCGCTTCCATCGAACAACGTACCGAAGGTGACCAGCGTCGCGGCCGCCACGACCGGGGAAGGCGTTCGAGCACTTCGCAAGTACATCGGGATGACGCAGAGTATGTTCTGGAAGCTCGTCATGGTGACTCAGTCCGGTGGGAACCGGTATGAGTCCGGACGAGACATGCCGCCCTGTGTTCAAGCTTTGCTGAATCTGGTGTTTGGGACTCAAAAGCAGGCCGAGGCTTTGCTTACGCAACTGAGGCAAGGGGCCGTCTGAGCGGTTCAAGGGACTGCTGTCCGGCTTACACACATAATGGAGCGTCGTGTTCATCTTTACTCCTGCTGGCCTTCCCGCATTCGATGTGAAAATGGCGTTTGCTAAACTCCGGGCATGCTGAAGTCCGACCTCAACGAGCGCCTGGCGCAACGCTTCCCGCGACTGTCCGAGAAGGATGCCGGCACGGCGGTTTCCCTGATTCTTGCCGCGATGCAGGACGCCCTCGCGGGTGGGCAACGGATCGAGATTCGGGATTTTGGGAGTTTCAGTGTGAATACGACACCACCGCGAACCGGTCGTAACCCCAAGACTGGCGTCTCGGTACTGGTGCCCATCCGGCATCGGCCGCACTTCAAGCCGGGGAAGGCGTTGCGTGAACGCGTCGCGTCGGCCCCTTCTCTGGACGCCGCAACGCGCGCCTGACCCGCCCACCCGGAGTCCTGCCCATGGATTACGAAGGCCTCGCACAGCAGCTGGAAGCCACCGGCGATTACAGAGTGATGCGCCGCTTCGAGCCAGCGGCGTGCTACGCCCTGCTCGATGGTGTCGAGCCGTCGCAGCTTCGTGTGGTGATGGTCATCGATACCGAGACGACCGGGCTGAACAAGGAGACGGACAAGATCATTGATCTCGGCTACGTCCTCGCTGAATGTAAGCCCCCAGCCAACTCATCTTCCCCCGGCCCCTTAGCTCGCTAACCATAGTGTCCACTAGCACTAGAAGTGGACACTTCCATGACCATCACGCAGCAGCCCCGCCGTACCCGTCGCACCCACTCCGAAGCGTTCAAGCGATCATTGATCGAAGCCTGCGGCGAGCCGGGCGCCTCGGTCGCCGGGATGGCCCTGGCCAACGGGATCAACGCCAATCAGCTGCGGCGCTGGATGCACGAGCGGGGCATCAAGCCGCCCGAGCTGTCTTGCCTGCCGTGACGTCCAGTCACCTCCGAGGCTGTTGGTGGCTTCGTCCCGGTGCAGCTTTCCCGAAGCCCGGAGGCGCCCCTCCGGCTTGAGTTACGCAAGGGCGCCTTAGCGGTCACGGTCACGGTCGAGCGGCCGGCGTCCTCACCCGCCTACCGACGCAGCTGCAGAGCCGGATCGGGGAGTTGCTGCCGCATCGGTGGAGACCGGATTCCGCCTAAAGCTCGATCAAGATGGGATCGCCGGGTGCTTACGAAACTGTGCTCTGCTGCTAAAAATCAAGCAAACATCCACGCAACACGCCTTAATTCTCGATTAAATATAATATTTTCTCATTTAACGAAATTCCTCCCAACGGGTGTTGATGTCCCGCTCTTTGCTTTTTCGGATGCGATCCACGGCCGTCTTCATATTGACGTAGATGCCACGCCGAGGCACACCCCCACTACCCGGAAGGCGTGGTTATGGGCATCAAACAGCATTTCGTGGGTTTGTAGCGGATAGGCCCGCAGGACGAACGCCCGACTGTAGGAGAGTTTGAACTGGGCGACCTAAAGCTTGGTCTTGATGTCGGCAATGGCCGCCCAGTCTTCGCTCCAGTCAAACTGAAAGGCTTTGCCGGGGGCAAAGCTCAGGGGAATGAAGGTGCCACGACCGCTCGTCCCGGCAGCCACCTGCTGCGCTTGTCGCCAATTCCGGGCAAAGGCCGTGACCCGGTCATAGGAGCCTTCGTACTCCAGTGAGCTAAAGTCGGCATGGATCTGTCGTAGATTGCGCAGCCGCTTGCGATTCTTCTTCGACTCCGTCTTCAGCCAGGCAGCCAAATTCGGTGCAAACCGGTCGAGCTTGCTCGGGCTCTGTCGCTCGGGATACTGCGGCTCGACGATGCCGGAGTTCAGATACTTCCGGATCGTGTTTCGGGATAACCCCGTTCGTCTGGCAATTTCCCGAATGGCTATGCCATCCCGCAGGTGCCAGCGCCTGATTACGCTTAATAACGCCACGTTGATCACTCCTGCTTCCCCCGCTTGATCTCCGAGCAGGTCCGTGTCTATACGTGGGTCAAAATTCGATGCAAATCTATGGGACTAGTGGGTCAGTTTTACGTGCAACTTAACACCAGATGTTCGATTTGAGCTGTTTCATAGCATCACCCTCAACGTGGAAACTGGAAGGCGCATAGTCTATTAATGGCCGGGAAAATATCGTGGCCAGTGGCGTCGATCAGTACGGGGAGAGCCAGACGGTCATATTGCGGCGCCTGAAGATGGATCTCACAAAGGTGTCTGCCTCCAAACACACTCCAGAGTGTCTCTGACTTTGCTGAGTCTGATCCCCCTAGAAGAGGACATTCGAGCCGGATTACCTGTATCGAGGCTGATCGTCGGAAAGGGCTCCGGGGGGCAAACCCACCTTCATAAAATTAACAACTTGCCGTGCTGATTTTCGTGAAACGGGGGTGTTTCGAGGTGCTCTTTAAAATTACTCATTCTCGGAGACTTATCGCCAAGTCCATGCCCAGTACTGTGGATATCCGGTGAAGAATCAGAATTGATGGGTTGGCGATCCCCCGTTCCAATTGCGATACATAGGTCCGGTCCACCTCAGCCTGCAAAGCCAGTGCCTCCTGAGATAACCCAAGGCGCCGACGAGATTGTCGAATTTCGTTGGCGAGTTCAGCACGAAGGTCATCGAAAGATTTTGCCACCGGCGAACATTGCCAGTGGCGAGACTACCAATCCACGGATTATAATCTACATTTTACTGCAGGTTGACTTACTCATCATGTTCGAAACTCACCGTTCGGCAATCCTTCCCATGAATTTTGATCCCCAAATTAATCTATGGGATTGGGTCGATCTTGGAGTCGATGCACCTTTCTTCATGTTGGAGATCGTGCTTTCTGCAGAGCTGGGCGACTTTACAACCCACAGATTGACATCCAACATCAACGTGCTGCGTGATCATGTGAGTGCTTCAGACGCTGGTGTTTTGAGACGCGTTTTCCTCGTGTCACCGGGGTATGTGAACGGTTCGGACGCGTTTCAACTCGACGTCTTAGACAGCGTTTTTACGTCGGCATCCGATCAAATGAAGATGCTTTTCAAGTTGTCTGACGGGCGGAGATTACATTTTAGCTGTGGGGAAGACAGGCTCAACGAGTCTGAATACACCGTCCAGGTCTACAAACGCACTCCTGAGACAACTTAGTTGTTTCAGAGCTGAGCGGCCTCAGGCCGCTCATTGGTTGGATGTTGTCGTCCGTATGTTTTCGGATCCGCGCCTAGGCCCCGGGTGCGAACTACCAGGCAATGTTGCTTTGCAGAAAAAACGCTGGGTGCAGCGGGGCTGGCTTTTAGCTTTGTCCATTTTCGAAAACTTGCCCGATATACCTACAGGTCGTTTACTTGCATGTAGTTGGCGAAGAACGGGCGCTCGATCACGTGATCGTCGCTGTGCGCCTCGGCGCGGATCAACTCGTACTTGATCGCCAGCTCGTCGGCCGAGAGGGTGTGAATGTCCTCCAGGGACACCTGCTGGGGCCACGAGGAATAAGGGCAGGTCAGGTCGTGGCATAGCTGGCCATTGAGCGACGTGCCGCACTTGGCGCAGACTGCCGGGGCAGCGGGTGCCGGCGAGGCATCGACGTAGCGGGCGATCAGATCTTCAAAGGACAGGTCTTCGCGCACCGCATTGACCGAGTAGCCCAGCGCCGTCGAGAGGTTGTCGGCGGCGGTCTGGACCATCACGCCGGAATCGTCGGCAGTGTCGCCGTGGATGATGAGGTGATTGCGGACCACCAGGGCAATGAGGCCGCCCGGGGTGGTGATGAGTTGCAGTGACATGTGGTGCCCTCCTGAGTGATATGCACCCAGGTTACCGATCCAC
>ERZ650300.2018-NODE-2018-length-11101-cov-5.882401_pt1 | contig 11101 bp, 12 predicted proteins | sample MGYA00376236_ERZ650300 | MGnify/ENA primary metagenome ERZ650300 (study PRJEB26733, sample SAMN07839303) | wastewater metagenome | biome: urban; feature: wastewater treatment plant; material: waste water | place: USA: North Carolina | collected 2016-04-28 ... | reverse complement strand
GCCATTACTTTTTACTAATTTCCAGTTATTATCAGAAATTGGGAACCATAATGTAGGTGCTTCTAAATTAGGTATCGTTTGAATAAAATCTTTTACTTCAATCTTTTCGTCATTAGTCATCACATAAGCCAATGGAAGAATCGGTTCACCATTCCAAATTTCTTCCGATTGATTGTGCCAATCTGTTTTATAATCACCATTTAGCATTTTTATAAAAGTACAAATTAGTTTATCATTCAAATAAAACTGATAGGTTTTATTTACTGTAGCAAAACCCAAAATTTGTGATAAAGAGTCAGAATTATATTTTTCATTAAATATTAATCGTAAACTAATTTTATTTTTTTCGGTGTTTAGTTTCCAAAAATTTTCAGGTTTGAAAAATCTTACCTTTTTTTCTAATGCCTTTTTCTTAATCTTTAAAGCATCAGTAATTTCTTTTATTGTTTCATTTGATTTGAATAATTCATCATAAAAATTATCATCTTTCAAAATGGATTGAACGATTTCAAAGCAATTTTCAAATATTATTTCATTCCGACTTGATGGTGGTAAAAGATTAATAATACTAGATTGGAAGATAAAATCTTCTATCTTTTCTGGTTGTTCTTCTAAAACAGCAATCAGAAAATTTTTGTAATTACTTTTATTTGCAGAAATATGATTCAAAGGAAGCCCTCCCTGCAATAAAAGTGTGCGGAAATACAACGTGTTTTGTTTAGAAATCCAATTTATGCCAAGCATTTCTGCACCTTTTTTCGCAATTTTGTAAAATCGTTGTGCATCAAGATTAAACTGTATGTTACCACCAATTGATTTGAATATAAATTCTTTACTTGGTTTGCCTCCATTATAGTTTCTTCTCCACCATTCCGCATAGAATAGCGTAGCGTCTCTTGGGTCGAGATTTAATTCATTTGAAAATTTTAAAGTTTCTACCAAAGAGTTGAATTCTATATCAGAAAGTGGATGTTGCCACAATTTAACATCTTGCTTGTTGATAGCGTTGTTGCTTTGAAAAGTTGTAAAATATCCCATGGTTCTGTTTTTATTGTTCTCCAAAAATGGAATTTATTAATGCAGTAGAAGTGCATTAATAAAAATTAGATGTTTTGTTTATCCTGTTTTTGATTTTATCAACCAAAATCGGAGGCTCTATTACCTTCATATTTTCTCCATAAGAGAGTATTAAGGTTTCTAACTCGTAATTGATTTTAAGTTCTAAAGTCAAAATATTACCTGAAATTTTTTGAGAGCCGTGTATCGGTTTAGAAATGATATAGGGAATGATATTGTCAGAAAGTTGAATTTTAATATTTTGAACTTCTGCAGATTTATCATTCGTAACCCCAATTATATCTTCAAAATATTCATTAAAATCAGTTTCGTTAACGATGTATTTTTCAATTGAATATTCTATTTTCAAAATTCGATCTAATGCTAAATTTTGAATATTTTCAAACTGGTGATTCCAACCAAATAAAAACCAACGATTATTGTATTGCTTTAAATAATAAGGTGAAATAACAAATGTACTTTCTGACTCTGATTTAAAACTTTTATAATAAATTTCTATACATTGTTTTTGAATAATATACTGATATAAGGAATTTAAAAACTCAATTCCTTTTAAAAATTCGTTTTCCTCAAAACTGATGATTTGTTGATTGGTTTTATCCAAATCCAGTCCTGATTTCAATTTGGTTTGAATAGAGTTTACCCAATCAAACCCAGGAAGCGAATTCATTCTATTCAAAGTTTCTAGGGCTTCATTCAAGGTAATAAGTTCTGTTGGATTTAATGGTTTCTTAAGAATAGAAAAATCTTTTTCTGAATAACGGTAATACGCTTTTCTCCCTTCTTTGTATGACTCTATCGGAGCTTCAAAACCAGCTTCACTTTTCATAAAATCTATATCATCAAAAATCTGACGACGAGAAACGGACATTGATTTTGCGTAATGTTCAGAAAGCACCTTTGAGCAGAATTCAATTAAATCATCAATATAAAATTTCTTATAAAAATTAGAAAAACATTGATCTAACGCTTTATATCGAAGTTGTGCATTTTTATTGGTTGCCATTTGTTTTTTTGTTTCCTTTCAAAATTACAAAAAGCAAATGAAAGAAAATTATGGAAAAACGTAAATTGACTATTTTTAAGTTAAAATTAAAAAATTTGGCAAAAAATTCTTACCAAAACGTAATTAGTATAAATGATGATGTCGCAATTGTTCGCAGAGCAATTCCAAGTCCTGTAACTTTCTGCCAAACACATCATCATCTTATTTTAGAAAATTATTTTAAATTAAAATTGTTTGATATTTCAAACAAATACAATCCATATGTTTGAAATAACAAACATTTAAAGACAAAAGATATTTATCTTGATTTCTTACTCGCCTCAAAACCCTCTTTAAATCTCAAAAAATCTTCTGCTTTTTTAGGATTATTCTTCATCCAAAGTTGCATAATTTCAGTGTTTTCTTTTAGGATTTTTATTTCTTTTTCATCAATTATTCTTTTTCCTTCACCAGCAATTTCATTTAAAATATCTTGGCGAAGTTCGGTTTTTGCTTTGATGCTTTCTTTGTACCAAGTTGTTGCGGAATTAATGGAAAAAATCAAAGTGAAAATCCCCAAAATAAAAGTTCCAAATCCTCCCCAAATAAATTTCCCATTCCTTTTTATTTTCCTTTCCAGGTTGCCATAAAAATCAATGGTTTCCTGAGAGAGTACTGTTTCTGTTTTGGTAGGAATATTGGCAAGAAATTCAACTCTTTTTATTTGTTCCAGCTCATAAAAACTCAATATTTCCTTATAGATTTCTTTCACTACTTCAAAATCTAATTGTTTTTGACCAATCGCCAAAACTAAATCTTCAATATCTGCACTCAATTTTGCATTAGATTTCAGATTTTCGATGTTGGATGCAACTGCTTTCTCGTTTGATTTTATCACATTTTCAAGCAATTCCATTCCATTGCTTTTCGTTTCTTCGTTTTGTTTTTGATTTTCCATTTTTTGATTTTTTTTATCTTGATTTTCTCTTCTTTTTCCTTAATAATTCGTCGTCTGAATTGAAGACATAAGTTGGTTGTAAAAATTGCTCAATTGCTTTTCCAACTTCTTTAATTACGGAATTGCTTTTTAGTTCATTTCCATTAATTTCTTGGTTAGAATTTTCAGAAAAAATAGTTTCGTTATTTAATTTCTTCTCATTATTTTCATTCAGAATTGCTTTGATGTCTTTAATTTTCAACTTGTTGGTAATTTCAGAAAGTTTGTACCCTGACTTATAAATCCTTTCTGTATTGGGATTTTTGTCTTTCTCCATCACAATTCGCATTCCCGAAACGCCAACTTTCGCATTCGTAGATAACTGAACTTCAAAACCTTTTGCCTTCATTTTTAGAATAAGTTCATCAAAGTTTTTCGCTGTTTTTAATGTTTCTTTTAAGTTTTTTAGCATCAATGCTTTTTTCTGAATCCCTATTTCCACATCGGTTAACAACCCTTTTTCTTTGCAAACTTCTCGAACTGCTTCTCCAAATCTTCGTCCAATATCGTGTGATTTTACCGTACATTTTCCCGAAATATCTATTCTGTTCACAATAAAATGAAGGTGTTTTTGTTTTGTGCTGTTATGAATATCCAATCGAAATTGGTTGTTTTCGGTCACTCCAATTTTTATTAAAGCTTTGGTGGCAATTTCTGTAAATTCTTGATCCGTCAATTTTCTTCCGATTTCGTCTGGCTGAGAAATATAGCCCGTTAAAGCCCATTTTTTCACGTTCGAATTTCTATCTGCGACGGTTTTCATTTCCTGAAATTGACCTTCAGCTGTTGAACTTAAAAGACAATTAGAAGCCATCATTTCCGCAGTTCCTTTGTCGTTTCCGTTGTATTCTAAAGCGATTTTAGTGATGGTTCTTGTGGTTGCCGAATTATTCATTTTTCTGAATTTTTGAATATAAATAGTGATGAATCAAATCGACTGTAGTTTCAATTTTTGCTAAAATTTCTTTCTTATTTTCAAAAACAGTCCATTCTCGATTTCGCAACAAATTGGTTATTTTTTTGAAATTATTACCAAATTGAAGTAATGTTTCATCGGTTTTAAATTCATTGATTTTTAATTCTTTTTCAAACAAAACATTTCGGATATAAGTTGATAGTTTTAGCGGAGATTTTTCTTGTTTTTGAATGAGTGTTTCATATTCAGAATGGGTCATTCGTATCGAAATCACTTTATCTAATTTTTTATTTTCTTTGGTTTTCAAACCACCTTTTCTGCCTAATTCTTGGAAATGTTTTTTTCTTTTTTCCTGAGCAATTTTGACTTCATTTTCTTGGGTGGCTTGGTTGATAAATTCTTGTAAAAAATCGTTTTTCATTGTGTTAATTTTAGTTTTTTAAAAATATTTCTGACGATAGGAAGAAATCAAAAATCCCAATTTTACAATTAGCGGCTACGCTTATTGTAAACTTTGGGTACTTTTTGCACTAAAGAACCACCGAATTTTTCTTCCAATTTTGTAGAAGACATCGCCCAATCATTCAAATCCTTGAAATCTTTGTACAAAATCCTGTCATCTTCCACATTTTCAAATTCCTTCTTAAGAGTTTCTACAGCTCTATTCCCTGCTTCATCATTGTCAAAATAAAGTTCTATTTTTTTATAATTTTTGAGTAAGTTTTTAATTTTTGAAATCATCGAAACGGAATTTAAAATGATGTAATCAGACTTTTCATCGCTCAAAGATTTTTCTATATTTTTAAAGGAGAGAAAATCAAAAAAACCTTCAAAGATTTTCAAATTTTCAGAACCATTTTTAATCATTGAAACATCTTTTTTTCCTAAACAAATTTTGGAATATTTATTGCGAATTTCGTAACCTCCAGAATCGTTTTTAAAACCAATTCCGAAGTAATTTTTGTCATTCATTCGATAATGAATTTCTTTTAAAAATTTTCTTTGTTCCCAAACTTTTCTATTTAATAAATATTGAATTAAAGCAGGGTGTGAAATTTCATCTTCTACCACTAAAATTTTATAATTTTTTTCTTCAATTTCTTCTAAATTCTCTTGCTTCTGAAAGGAAGAAGAAAAATCCATTTCTGAAATGATTTTCAAAGCTTCTGAAACCGAACATTTTTTGATTTCTTGTACCAAAGAAATTGAATCATAAACTTTACCTGTACCAAAATCTAGTGCCGTGTTTTTTTTCAAACTCACGGAAAGGCTCGGAACTATTTCTTCTCTATTAATGGCAAAATACATCGCTAAATCTCCAGAAATTTTGGCTGGAAAAACATTTAATCTTGCCAACAATTCTGTTAATAAAATATTCTTTGCTTGTTTAATATTCATTTTTTTTGATTTTTTTTCTTTTCAAAAGCAAAAAATATCGGAAACATTATCTTGCTTTATGGAGTTTTTTATTATTTTTAAATTATTGAAATTGAACATATTATAGTTTGTTCATTTATCCACATTTATTATTTTTTTTATAGAAATTAAAAAATTAATAACATTAATATAATTAAGCATCAATCTATTAATGCTTAAAATCTTTGATAGATACTATGAAATTGGATTTCTTTTTTTCAAAAAAACGGAAACATTATCCCTAATTGCGGAAACATTATCCAAAATCTCGGAGATAATATCTTTTATTACGGAAATAAAATCCACTAATGCGGAAACAAAATCCCTATTTTCGGAAACATTATCCTTTTATTTCTTCTAAAAGTTTGAAAACCGCTTTTATATAATTTTCTCCATCCAAACCATTTTTAATTTTCCTTTTTAAAATTCTTGATAAGCTTTCATAATCTCTGATTTGATAAAGATTTTTCATTATTTTTACTTGATTATCATTAAGCTTTCTCTTTACTTTTAAATAGTTTAATGCGCGATTGATTTGTAAAGTTTCTAGTGTAGGAAACTCTATATTTCCAACAGATTCTTTAGTATGATAAATGACAAACAGAAAAGTGTCTTTTGTTCGAGAATAGTTGAAACTTATGTCATTAAAGGTGTCCAAATCTGCCTTTACTCTTTTCAAAAAATCTCTATCAAAACGATAGCTTCCTTCATATTTATTTGGTGGAATATTAAGCTCTTTCAAAATCTGTCCATACTCTTTTGTCACTTGTTTGATTTTTTTAAATTTTAAAATCCACAAAAGGAATCTCAACGTGTTACTAACTGATGTTTCATAAGGTAAATCTTTAAGTAATGAAAAATAATGATTCATATTGAGCAAATTCTTCATCACCGCTTTATCCATCTTAAAATAGATATATTTGTGATTCCAACTCGGCTCTAAAATAAAGGGTACTGCCCTAAAACCATTGATTTTCTCATCTTTCAACCTCATCCAGTTTATATTTGTCATGCTTATTAAGGCTTCTTGTATAGTAGCATTTTTCATTATCTGTTTAGGATTAAGCTGATTCAAAGGAATTGCAAATTCAACAATACTTTGATTAGTCCAGCCTTGGTGATAATCGTCAATGGACAACTGAAATTCTCTTTTAGTATCAAAAGATTTCACATTAATAAAAAGAGACTGCTGTTCTTTAATGGCTGACAAAATCATTACAATTATCCGTTGCTCAATAATTGAGGTATTCTGGGTAATCAAAATTTCCCTAAAATCATTGGAAATCAAAACTTTCTTTCGGGATTTTGGTACAAAGACTTTCTCCGAATTCATTATCTGCCGATTTTTTGGTTTTTCTTTAAAAGTTCCAATGCTTTTTCTACATCGATGATTATTTTCCTTCCATTTTGAATGATTGCTTCATTTATTACACCGCTCTTTTTTAGTCTTTTTGCGGAAGATTCACTACAATTTAGAAGTTTTTGGATACCAGAAATACCATAAACATATTTCTTTTCAGTAGGTTCATTCGTTGTTGAAATTCCGGATATACTTGACTGGATGAGTTCCACTAACTCACTACCTTGCATCTGCCATATTGGCTTTTCTTTTAGGTTCATTTTTTGAAATTTTTCTGTTAAACAATAGCCGTGTACTTTGGCATTTCTATGCTCGAACAGGACAAATTTCTAAAGTTTTTTTGGTGGTATTTTGTGGTAAAAAGTATATTTTTTTTGTAAAATAAAAAAGCAAATAATTGAAAATCAATCATTTGCTTTAAAGTATTTATTTTGTTTTGTGGTTTTTCTCCAATATAACATTTAATTAATGTTATTTGGTATCAAATCTTTTAAAAACCATTGTTATTTGACACAAAAAAAATCGTAAAAAATTTTATTTTCATCTTTTTTATAGCCATGTTTTGATATTGATCCTTTGTTTAAATCTAATAAACTGCAAACATGACTTACCCATTTATCTTTATTTAATTTTAAGCCTTTAACTTTTTTTGATAATTCATTCAAAGGAAAATTGATTAAAGTTCTATTTGTAACACTTTTTTTACAATCTGTTTTTGGGTTTCTATTATTGATTATCAAATGAAAATTTTCTTTCGTAAGGATTTCTATATTAATAATTTCATTTTCAGCCAAAATTTTCCATAATTCATAAGTATAGTCAAACTTAAAAATATCTTCATCCATTTCTAAAACTTCCTCATTGGGAAAAGAATTTCTAATCTCTTTTAGTATTTCTGATGATGCATGATAAGCAAGTGTATAATAATCTTCCTTAATCCATAAAAACACCTCCTTACCAATTTTAAATTCAGAATTTATTTTTACTATCTCAGTTTTGAAATAGTCACATTCCTTATCTTTTAGCCAATCAGGCATTTTATTTTTTTCATCTCTAATTTCTCTAATATCATTTTCAAGGATAGAAATTTTATTTAAATATCTATATTCTAAAAATTTTATAAAGAGCATCTCTCTATCAAAATTCTTAATCTTATTATAATTAGACTTATAATTTATTTTATATTCTTCAAGTGTTTTGATCAAACTATTTAATATGGCAGGATCAATTTTATTTTGAATGATAATCATAATCAATCTCTCAAAATCAATATTTTCTAATTTTGTAAAATCAAACTTGTTTTTCTTTACTATATTATATTCATTTTCATCATAGATAAAAGTATCTAATAACAAAGATTGGTTTAAATTCTTAAAAATATCTTTGATTTCTCTTATTTGTGCTAAAATTTCTTCTGGAATTATCATATTTCATCAAATTTTTTCATAGCATTAGCCTTAATATTATCAGCAATATCTATGTAAGGTTTCATAGATTTGTAGTCAGAATGTCCCGTCCATTTCATTACCACGTTTACAGGTATTCCAAGTGAAAGAGCATTGCAGATAAAGGTTCTTCTTCCTGCATGAGTTCCTAGAAGTTTATATTTTGGTGTTACTTCGTCTATTCTATCATTTCCTTTGTAGAATGTAATTCTTATAGGTTCATCTATTCCTGCTAATTCTGCAAGTTCTTGCAAATAATCATTCATTTTTTGGTTAGAAATTACTGGTAAGGCTTTATTTTTGACAAAAGGAATATCTTTATATTTTTCTAAAATATCTTTTGTATTCTTGTTTAATTCAATTACTAAACTATCGCCAGTCTTAACGGTTGTTATTTCAAAATAGTCTTCTTTTACATCAGAACGTTTCAAATTATACGCATCACTGTATCTAATTCCGCTGTAGCAAAGGAAGATAAAAACATCTTTCACTCTTTCTAAATAAGATTTATTGTTGGGAACTTTATATTCTTTCAGCTTTTTCAGTTCTTCTTGGTTTAGGAATATGATTTTCTTTTGAGTAGATTTTAATTTTGGTTTAAAGGTTTCGTAAGCAAAATTATTATTATATCCTTTAGATTTTGCCCATCTCAAAAACCATTTCAAAAATCCTATTTGTTTTTCGATGGTACTATTTCTCATTTCGGGTACACTCCTTAAAAATTCCACATAATTCGTTAAGCCTTTCTCATTTAAATATGAAAAGGATAATTTAGGGTTGAAATCCCACAAATGATTTTTTACTGTTCCAAATTTTTTGTAAGTAGAAGTAGTCCAATTTTTCAATCTACCATTTTCTTTTACAAATTCATCAAAATAGTCAAAAAACATTTTTTCTTTTGATGAATTTCCTTGATTTTCGAGAGCTAAATTGAATAAATACTTTATTTCCTCTTTATTTGGGATTCTCTCTTCAATCTCAAATCTCTTAAAGATATTTTGTAATTCGAGTTCGTATTCAGACAACTTTGCATTGATATCCGATGCAGATTGTTTGAGTTTGTTTGTGCAGTTGTTTTTAACTTTTTTTTTTGAATCATCCCATTTATTTCTATCGATTCTTATCCCTGTAGAAAGTTCAATACGATTGCTAGAATATGATAACCTAATTCTAATTGGAACATTGTCAGAAATCAAATTACCCTTGTTCTTTCTATTCTCTAAATCAAAATTTATGCTTCTTTTTATTATCATTTTTTACACCCATTTTTACACCCACAAATGTATGAATTTTATGAACATTTATGATACTAAAAGAAATGAATTTTTCATATGTCATTGATTTTCAAACTAATTAAGTTTTAAAGACACTTAAAGAAACTATAGGTTAAAATCCCTCCAACTCCACTGAAATTAAAACGCTACAAAATCATTTGTAGCGATTTTTTATTTCTTAACTTTGAGGAAATTACTGAAAAATGAAAATAAAAATTCTAGTTTTTTTCCTTGTTGTTTTTTCTCAAAGTTTTTTTTCTCAAAAAATTGACCAAAAATATTTTCCTAAAGAATATGTAGAAATTACCCATCCTGAATGGAGCAAAAATGCTACGATTTATGAAGTAAACCTTCGTCAATATACTCCAGAAGGAACTTTCAAAGCCTTTGAAAAACATTTACCTAGGCTGAAAAGTATGGGTGTAGATATTATTTGGCTCATGCCGATTCATCCTATTGGCGAAAAAAATAAAAAAGGAGGTTTAGGAAGTTATTATTCTGTAAAAGATTTTCGTGGGGTGAATCCAGAATTTGGAAATATGGAAGATTTTAAAAATCTGGTCAAAAAAATTCATGAAATGGGAATGTACGTCATCATCGATTGGGTGGGTAATCATTCTGCTTGGGATAATTCTTTGGCAACTACTCATCCACATTGGTACACTAAAAATAGAGACGGAAATTTCCAGCCAACACCTTGGTATGATTGGGATGACGTTATCGATTTTGATTATGAAAATCCAGAATTTAGACAATACATGACAGAATCTCTTAAGTTTTGGGTAAAAGAGGCTAATATTGATGGTTATAGAGCAGATGTAGCAGGTTTTATTCCTGTAGATTTTTGGGAAAATGCCAGAAAAGAATTAGACCAAATAAAACCTGTTTTCATGTTGGCGGAGTGGGAAAGTAGAGATTTGTACAAAAAATCTTTTGACATGACTTACTCATGGACGCTTTTTGAAAAATTAAAAGATGCCACTACACAAAATAAAGGAATTGGCGGATTGGTAGAATATTTAGCTCACGATGTAGGTTCGGTTCCTAGAAATGCTTACAGAATGGTTTTTACTGACAATCATGATATGAATTCTTGGAACGGAACGCCACAAAGAAATTTCGGGAAAGGATTAGAATTGTCTATCGTTTTTTGTGGTGTGGTAAACGGAATGCCTCTTATGTATAGCGGACAAGAAGCTGGACTTGACAGAAGTTTGAAATTTTTTGACAAAGACCCAATCGAATGGAAAGACCATCCTCATGCAGCGTTATTTAGCACTTTGTTTCATTTGAAACACAAAAATCAAGCGCTCTGGAACGGAAAATACGGTGGCGAAATGGTAAGAATTACCAATGATAAAATGGACAAAGTAATCTCGTTCCATCGTGAAAAAAATAATGACGCTGTTTTGCCTATTTTTAATTTCTCTAATGAAGAATTAACAGTGACGCTAGATTCTAAATATTTCCAAGGAAATTACACCGAACTTTTTAGTAAAGAAAAAATTCAAGTAAAAGAAAACTACACTGTTTCTTTGAAACCTTGGGATTACAAAGTTTTGGTGAAAGATTAACAAATAAAAAATAATTACTACATTTAAAATCCGATTCATTCAATCGGATTTTTTTAA
>ERZ650300.2017-NODE-2017-length-11101-cov-26.465236_pt1 | contig 11101 bp, 9 predicted proteins | sample MGYA00376236_ERZ650300 | MGnify/ENA primary metagenome ERZ650300 (study PRJEB26733, sample SAMN07839303) | wastewater metagenome | biome: urban; feature: wastewater treatment plant; material: waste water | place: USA: North Carolina | collected 2016-04-28 ... | reverse complement strand
TGATCCAGTTCGTGAAGAAGCCCGCCCTGGCCGACATGATCGCCAAGCGCGTGGATTTCCTCACTGGCTACCAGAACGCCGCCTACGCCGCCGACTACCAGGCCTTTGTGCAAAAGGTGCAGGCCGCCGAGGCCCAGCTGGGTACCACCACCCGCCTGACCGAGGCCGTGGCCCGCTACCTGTTCAAGCTCATGGCGTACAAGGACGAGTACGAAGTGGCCCGCCTGCACACCGACAAGGCGTTCATGGACAAGATCGCCGCGCAGTTTGAGGGCGACTTCAAGCTGGTGCACCATCTGGCGCCGCCCCTGTCGGCCGCCAAGAACGAGAAGGGCGAACTGGTGAAGAAGCCCTACGGCCCCTGGATGCGCAACGCCTTCGGCCTGCTGGCCAAGATGAAAGGCCTGCGTGGCACGGCCTTCGACATCTTTGGCAAGACCGAAGAGCGCCGCACCGAGCGCGCCCTGATCGTGGAATACCGCGCCTGCATCGACGAGCTGCTGGCCGGCCTGACCGCCGACAAGCTGGCCCTGGCGGTGGAGATTGCGCGCATTCCGGAAGACATCCGTGGCTACGGCCATGTCAAGGAGCGCCACCTCAAGGCCGCGCGCGCCAAGTGGAATGGTCTGATGGCGCAGTGGCGCAGCCCTGGTGCACCTGCCCAGCGCCAGGCGGCCTGAGCCTTTGCGAACTGGCACTGCCGTGGCACGGCGGTGTCGGTGAAATCATTTGCTATTAAATTAATAGCTTCTGGCGCTTGATGGATAAGCGCCAGAAGCTATTTTTATGGATAGATGAAAACCCTCTGCGGTCAGCCACCCCCCCCAGGCCCATCCGGTCTTGGGTGATGACATAGGCGCCGCATACAATGTCCGGTTACCCCATGGCGGGCGCCCAGGGTCCCGAATGGGGAATTCGTTGCATAAAGACGCCGAGCATCGCCGCCAGGCCGCGTTGCCAATCCTCGCGATAGCGATGGCTATCGCTGCGGTTGGCGCCTTGCCTGGCGACAATTTCGACCTCTTTATTGCATAACGAACTCCCCATTCGGCACCCTCCGCTGGCTGTGTGGAATTTCGAATTTTTGATCCTCTGCTGGGAGTCCTTGACGTGTTTATTTCTTCTGCCTTTGCTCAGACCGCTCCTGCCGCCGCTGCAGGTGGTGGCGACCTGATGTCTTCGCTGACCGGCATGCTGCCTCTGGTGCTGATGTTCGTGGTGCTGTACTTCGTCATGATCCGCCCCCAGATGAAGCGCCAAAAGGAACACCGCGCCATGATTGACGCGCTGGCCAAGGGCGACGAAGTGGCCACCGCTGGCGGCATCATCGGCAAGGTCACGCGCCTGTCCGAAGGTTTCCTGCACATCGAGATCGCCAACAACGTGGAAGTGCAGATCCAGCGCAGCGCCGTGGTGCAAGTGCTGCCCAAGGGTACGGCGAAGTAAAGAGTCTGAAGTCGGGGCGTGGTGGCGGTGGTCGTCGCCAGCCCTCGTCAGGGGCAGGAGCTGCCGTGCTGCCCGCCCCGCTAGCTTTCCGTGAGGTAAGAGCGCGATCATGAACCGATATCCGGTCTGGAAGTGGGCGATCCTGGTGATCGTGCTGCTGGTGGGTGCCTTGTACAGCCTGCCCAATTTCTTTGGTGAAACGCCTGCGGTGCAGGTTTCTGCGGTCAAGAGTGGCGTCAAGATTGACGACGCCGTGGCGCAGCGGGTGGAGCAGGCCCTGGCCGCCGCCAGCCTGACGGCCGAGCGGGTGGCGGTGGAAGGCACTTCGGTGCGCGCACGCTTCGACACGCTGGAAAACCAGCTCAAGGCGAAGGACGTGATCCAGAAGGCCCTGGTGCCCGATGCGAACGACCCGAGCTTCGTCGTCGCGCTCAACCAGATTTCACGCACCCCCGCGTGGCTCAGTGCCATCCATGCCCGCCCCATGTTCCTGGGGCTGGACCTGCGGGGCGGCGTGCACTTCATGCTGCAGGTGGACATGCAGGCGGCCCTCACCAAGAAGGCCGAGGCCTATTCCGGTGACATCCGCACCGCGCTGCGCGAGAAAAATGTGCGCCACAGCGGCATCTCGCGCGACGGCCAGACCATCGACATCAAGGTGGCGGACGAAGCCACCCAGAACACGGTGCGCAACATCATTGCCGACCAGTTTGCCGACTTGCAGGTGGTGAGCCAGCCCGATGGCGACGGCCTGCGCCTGCGCGCCAGCATCAAGCCCGAGGCCGCTCGCAAGGTGCAAGAGCAAGCCGTCAAGCAGAACATCGTCACGCTGCACAACCGGATCAACGAACTGGGCGTGACCGAGCCCGTGATCCAGCAGCAGGGCCTGGATCGCATCGTGGTGCAACTGGCCGGCGTGCAAGACACCGCCCAGGCCAAGGACATTCTGGGCCGTACGGCCACGCTGGAAGTGCGCATGGTGGACGAAAGCACCGAGGCGCGCGCCGCCGAGCAAGGCCGTGGCCCCGTGCCCTTTGGCACCGAGCGCTACCCAGAGCGCAGCGGCCAGTCGGTGATCGTGAAGAAGCAGGTCATCCTGACCGGTGAAAACCTGACGGACGCCCAGCCCGGCTTTGACAGCCAGACGCAAGAGCCCACCGTGAACCTGACGCTGGACGCCAAGGGCTCGCGCATCTTCCGCGACATCACGCGCGAGAACATTGGCAAGCGCATGGCCATCGTGCTGTTTGAAAAGGGCAAGGGCGAAGTGGTGACGGCGCCTGTCATCCGCTCTGAAATCGGTGGTGGCCGCGTGCAGATTTCGGGCCGCATGACCACGGCCGAGGCCAACAACACTGCGCTGCTGCTGCGCGCCGGCTCGCTGGCTGCGCCCATGGAAATCATCGAGGAATACACCATTGGCCCCAGCTTGGGTGCTGACAACATTGAGCGCGGTATCAACTCCGTGGTCTGGGGCATGGTGGCGATTGCCGCCTTCATGTGTGTGTACTACATGCTGTTTGGCGTGTTTTCCACCGTGGCGCTGTCGGTGAACGTCTTGATGCTGCTGGCAATTTTGTCCATGCTGCAAGCTACTCTCACCTTGCCTGGCATTGCTGCCATGGCGCTGGCGCTGGGCGTGGCGATTGACTCGAACGTGCTGATCAACGAGCGCATTCGAGAAGAACTGCGTGCAGGCGTGGCTCCGCAAGCCGCGATTGCCGCTGGTTACGACCGCGCCTGGGCGACGATTTTGGACTCCAACGTCACCACCTTGATTGCGGGCCTGGCTTTGCTGGCTTTTGGTTCGGGCCCGGTGCGTGGCTTTGCCGTGGTGCACTGCATTGGCATTTTGACCAGCATGTTCTCGGCCGTGTTTTTCTCCCGTGGCCTGGTGAACCTGTGGTACGGGCGCCGGAAAAAGCTCAAGAGCGTGGCGATTGGCCAAGTGTGGAAGCCTGAGGACACCTCCGGCCTGCGTTCCGTGGCGGCCCGTGGCAGTGACGGCGACAACTGAGCGAGGACATCAAGATGGAATTTTTCCGCATTAAAAAAGACATCCCCTTCATGCGCTACGCGTTGGTGCTGAACGCGGTGTCTTTCATTACCTTCGCTTTGGCGGTGTTCTTTTTGGTCACACGCGGGCTGCATTTGTCGGTGGAGTTCACCGGCGGCACGGTGATGGAGGTGGCCTACACCCAAACCGCCGATGTGCCGCGGGTGCGTGAAACGGTGGCGGCGCTGGGCTATGCCGACGTGGTGGTGCAAAACTTTGGCACTTCGCGCGACGTGATGATCCGCCTGCCGGTGCAAAAGGGCGTGACCTCGGCGCAACAAAGTGAGCAAGTGCTTGCGGCGCTGAAGGCGGACAACGCTGAAGTGACGCTGCGGCGCACTGAGTTCGTGGGCCCCCAGGTGGGCGACGAGCTGGTGCATGGCGGCTTGATGGCCCTGGGCATGGTGGTGCTGGGCATCGTGATCTACCTGGCCTTCCGCTTTGAATGGAAGTTCGGTGTGGCGGCCATCATCGCCAACCTGCACGATGTGGTGATCATTCTCGGCTTCTTTGCCTTCTTCCAGTGGGAGTTCTCGCTGTCGGTGCTGGCGGCTGTGCTGGCCGTGCTGGGCTACTCGGTCAACGAGTCAGTTGTGATTTTTGACCGGATCCGTGAGGCCTTCCGCAAGTACCGCAAGATGACCACCTCAGAGGTGATCGATCACGCCATCACCAGCACCATGAGCCGCACCATCATCACCCACGCCTCGACCGAGGCGATGGTGCTGTCTATGCTGTTCTTTGGTGGCCCCAGCCTGCATTACTTTGCCATGGCGCTGACCATCGGTATCTTGTTCGGTATCTATTCCTCGGTGTTCGTGGCCGCCGCCATTGCCATGTGGCTGGGCGTCAAGCGGGAAGACCTGGTGTCGGCACCGCGCAAAGAAGGTGGTGATCCGAACGATCCCAACGCTGGGGCGGCCGTTTGAGCCGGTAATATCGACGCATGCAATCCTCTGAAACGCTCGTAGCGCAACGCCGCCTTGCGCGCCAGGCACGGCAGCGTTTCGTCGAGGGTTTGTGCGCCAGCCTGCCTGACCTGCACAAAACGGTGGGTGAGTTCCTGTCGGCGCTGATGGCGCAGACGGGCACCCAGCGAGAAATGCAAACCCGCCGCGATGCCTGGCTGCTGTACCAACAGCACCAGGCCGCATGGCTTGACGGCACCGCCAAGGCGTGGCGTGATGCGGTATTGCCCGCCTCCAGCGCTGGCCCGGGTGGCCGCGCGGTGAATCTCTCCTTCGAGTTGCTCAGCGACGATGTGGTGGAAAACAAGATCGTCGCCTCTCGCATGGCCCTCACGGTGGCCGAGCAGGTCAGCCAGCAGTTCGACTCCTTGCGCCAGCGCACCCAGGTGCTGGAGGGGCAAGACATGGACAGCACGGACATCTTGCGGGCGGAGACCATCTGCCTGAAGCTGGTGGAGCAGTGGGTGGAAGCAGGGTTGCCTCGCACCGATTTGCTGCGGGTGATTGATCCGCTGCAGCGCGAGTTGGCCAACCAGGTGCAAAAGCACTACCAGGCCGTCAACGTCTTTTATGTGGAACAGGGCGTGGCTGCGCCCACGGACATGCGCAACCGTGTTCGCCGAACCACCGCAGGGGCTTCGGGCGCCGCGGCCTTGGGGGCGGACCGATCCGATCGCGTGGCTGGCCCTGCGTCAGGCCGTGGTGAACCCCTGCGGCGCCCCCCTATGGGACCCATGGGTGGCTCCATCCCACGGGTGCCTGGGTCGTACCCCGCGATGGCGGGTGGTGGTTTGGGCGCCGTCACCGGCATGACTCCCTTGATCCGTGCCCGGCAACGGGCGCAGGGAGTGATGGGGCAACTGCGCCGCCTGTTGTCCCAGCCTGTAACGGGCTTTGACATGACCCAGGCACCGCCTGCCTCGGCGGCGCTGGCGCATGCACTGTCGGCCCAGCGCGTGCAGGCGGAAACGCATTACAGCGGCATGGTCACCATTGCGGAAGATTACAGCCCTGCGGCGGTAGTGCAGGTGGCCGGGGCGGTGCGCGAGCGTTCCGCCGAGCTGAAGAAAAAAGCCGTTACCCCTGGTGAGAAAGCCATCATCGAGGTGGTGGCGCTGATGTTTCAGAGCATTCTGGCGGAAGACCGCATTCCGCCGGCCGTGCGCGTGTGGTTCGCCCGCCTTCAGGTGCCCGTGCTGCGTGTGGCGCTGGCCGAGCCGGAGTTTTTCAGCAACCTGGATCACCCCGCACGCCAGCTCATTGATCGCATGGGCGCTTGTGTGATGGGCTTTGATGCCACCGCCATCAACGGCAGCGCACTGGAGGCGGAAATTCGCCGTGTGGTGCAGGTGATTGAGCAGTACCCGGAAACGGGGCGGCGGGTGTTTCAGCTGGTGCACGAGGAGTTTGAGAAATTCCTCTCCAAATTTCTCACTGAAAAGCAGGCCACTTCACGTTTGGTCAGCGTGGCCCAGCAGGTAGAGCAGCGCGAGACGCTGGCCATCCAGTACACCATCGAGTTGCGCACCATGCTGCGCGATATGCCGGTGCGTGATGAGATCCGCGAGTTCCTGTTCAAGACCTGGGCCGAGGTGCTGGCACTGTCGGCCGTGCGCGACGGCGCGCAGCACGCCGACACCGTCATGTTCAAGCAAACCGCGGCCGACCTGGTGTGGGCGGCCAGCGCCAAGCCCAATCGCAGCGATCGTGCGCTGGTGATCCAGCAATTGCCGGGGCTGCTGCAACGTTTGCGCCAGGGCCTGACCTTGATCGGCGTGACGGGCGCGGACCAGGACGCCACCATCAAGGTCTTGACGGATACCCTGGCAGAAGCCTTTCTCTCCAAGACGGCCAGCATTCCGCAAGCCCACATCGAGGCGATGTCCAAGCGTCTGGCCAACCTGGAAGACTTCATCAACGATGCCACCTTGGGTGACATGCCGCTCAATTCTGAAAGCATCGAGATGATGCTGGGCATCGATGCCTCGTCGATCTTTGTCATCGCTGACAACGACGCACCTGTGGACGATGCGATGGTGGCCTGGGCCCAAGAGCTCAAACCCGGCACCTGGTACACGCTGGACCACAACGGCTCTTCTGCCCAGGTTCAGTATGTGTGGCAGAGCAAACGCAAGCAATTGCACTTGTTTGCTGCCGTGGATGGCAGCAGCTACCTGATCCAGCTGCGCAGACTGGCGGCGTACCTCCAAAGCGGGCTTCTGGTGGCCCAGGATGAAGAAGGCCTCACCATGCGCGCCACCCGCGACGCCTTGGCCAAGCTGGACGCTAACCCGGAACGCTTGCTCGACTGAGCCCGACAGCGATCTCTGCGTTTTGGCTCACCGCCAGCCTGGCCTATCTCGCGTTCAGCCCCGCCCCACCCGCTGGAACAGTGCACCGGGCAAACGGGCGACCACACCGTCCAGCTCCAGTTCCAGCAATTGCACTTGTAGGCTCGCGGCATCCATTCCCGTGCGGTTGACCAAGGCATCCAGCCCGACGGGGTCGTAGCCCATGGCTTGCAACAGCGCACTTTCCCGGGGTGCAGTCGCAGCAGGTTCGTCCGTACCGACGGCTGTGTCGTCAGCCGTGAATGAGCTGGCGGCCGGTAGCGCCCAACGGCATTCTTCGAGCACGTCTTGTGCACACTCCACCAGCTTGGCCCCTTGCTTGATGAGGGCGTGACAACCCCGGGATTGCGGGGCGTGGATCGAACCCGGAATCGCAAACACCTCGCGTCCTTGTTCCGTCGCCAGCCTGGCGGTGATCAGTGAGCCAGACGCCAGGGCTGCCTCCACCACCAGCGTGCCCTGCGACAGGCCTGAAATGATGCGGTTGCGCTTGGGAAAGTTGGGGGCCAGCGGGGGGGTGCCCAGAGGGTACTCGCTCACCAGCAAGCCGTGCCGGGCAATGCGGTGCGCCAAGTCGAGATGGCGGCTGGGGTACACGCGGTCCAACCCTGTTCCCACCACGGCGATGGTCGTGGGTGCGTCGCCTTCTTTCAGGGAACGATCTGGCGCGATAGGGGCCAGAGCGCCTTCATGGGCTGCCGCATCCACGCCCAGTGCGAGACCCGAGACGATCGTGAGCCCTGTGGCCCCCAATGCCTTCGCAAATTGGTAGGCGTTGTCCGCGCCTTGCGCCGTAGGGTTTCGGCTACCCACCACGGCCAGGCAGCGCCCTTCGGCGAAGGGCTGACCTTGCACCACAGCGCGGGCGCCCACCACGTAGAGCATGAGCGGCGGGTCCTCGGTGTCGAGCAGTTTCTTGGGATAGCGCACATCCCCCAGGGTGATGATGGCGCGCGCAGTGCCTTCGGCCAAGTCGCTGGCGTGCAGCCATTGCCAGGTCTTTTCCAGCAGTTCAGGCCACGATGGGGGCACCGTGACCAGAGCGCGTGCATGCCGCTCGCTGACGCACTGGCTCAGCACTGCCTCGGGTTGTGCAAAGAGAGCTGTAGGCAGCCCAAAGGTAGCCAGCAATTTGCGCGCGGTCTGGTTGCCGATGCCCGGTGTGGTGGCAAGCCGCAGCCATGCGCCTAGTTCATCGCGGTCCATGAGCGGGCTCAGAGGAAGATTGAGAGGCTACGTAAAAACGGGGCCCACAGGCCCCGTTGGATGGGTCACGCTGGTGGGCGCAACGTTTAATGGGGGTTGACAAGACGGTCACCCACGCGCACACCGGTGCGCACGTCCAGCAGCAGTGCGTAGGAAACGCGCTCGAACGTCAGGAACACCATGGCCAGGCCATTGTGCTCGCTGGGCAGCTTGATGGTGGGCTTGCCCTCTGCCGTCGTGTCCCTCACGCGGTCGCCCTGGGTGAGCAGCGTCAGCACATGGCCTGGCTCCATGCCCTGGGCGGTTCCCATGTTGATGGCGATCACCTGGTTTTGCCCAGCCACGGCGACGGGGGTGGAGCCGTAGATCGACACCACCCGTGCATTCACGCTGGTCTGGGGCTCGTGCGGAATGTAGTTTTTGAAGGTGCGGGGTGGCTCGGGCAGCATGCGGTCACCGGCGCGAATTTCTTCCTTGGTGGATGTGATGTCTACCGTGGCGGGCACGGGCTCTTGCTTGAGGTTGCCCTTGCCGTCGCTGATTTCTTCCGTGGTTTCGCTGCGCGCGAGTTCGGCATTGCCCAGGTAACGGGCTTCATAACCCAGCACCTCCCCGGTAACGGGGTCCTTGAGCGGAATGGCTTCCCGGAAGACGCGGAAGCTGCGGGGTTGGCCGGGTTTGGTGCTCAGCGGTGCGTCAGGGTTGCCGCGTGCGTACACCCGGTCGCCAGCGGCCATCAGCACACGTTGGTCGGTGGTGGCGACAAGGCGCGGGGCTTGCTCGATGGTGGCAGCATCGGCCACCAGCGGCTCCACCAGGAACGGTGCGATCAGGTGGGTCTTGAGCGTGGGCAGCGCCAGGCTGGCAAGGCTGTCTGTGCGGGTGCGGGGTGACAGGCGCACCGTGTCGGACCCGCCCGTGGGCTGGGTGCGCAGGCGCGCGTAGCCGTCGCTCTTGTCCAGGTACAGCGTCTGCCCTGGGAAGATCAGGTGCGGATTGGGCAGCGCCTTGAGGTTCATGCCCCACAGCTCTGGCCAGCGCCAGGGGCTCTTGAGGTACATGCGAGAAATATCCCACAGCGTATCGCCACGTTTGACCACATAGGTGTCTGGCGCGTTGGGCGCCAATTCAGACACGGGGATGCCTTTTTCAGCCACCTGCTGGGCAGTGCTGCGCTGGGCATCGGTAATGGGGTATTTCTGGGCGAAAGTAGGTGTGCAGGTAAAAGCGGCAATGACTGCCAGCGCTCCCAAGGCTGTTTTCTGTGCGCTGGTGAAAGCCATCCTGTTTTTCCTTTTTTGATGCATTGGTATACGCCCCCTCACTGATGCCAGCAGCCTTTTTTCCACGAAACTGCTGGCAAATACATTACAAACCATCTCAGATTCTCTGCTCAAGCCCTTGATTGGGCAATGAATATTGGCTTGGGGGCCAGCGCCTTTGCTCAAAAGTGGCGAAAATAGCGACACTTATTACCTGGTTTCATGGCAATTCTTCCTATTCTTTGTTTCCCCGATCCGCGCCTGCACAAGGTGGCAAAGCCTGTGGCAGCGGTGGATGAACGCATCCAGACCCTGGTGGCCGACATGCTGGCCACCATGTACGACGCCCACGGCATCGGCTTGGCGGCCACGCAGATCGACGTGCACGAACGCGTGGTGGTCATTGACGTATCTGAGGAGCGCGACCAGCCGCTGGTGCTCATCAACCCGGAAATCACCTGGGCCAGCCCCGAAAAGCAGGTGGGCGACGAGGGCTGTCTTTCCGTGCCCGGCATTTACGACGGCGTGGAGCGTTCCACCCGCGTTCATGTGAAGGCGCTCAACGAGAAGGGCCAGCCGCATACTGTGGAAGCCGAGGGTTTGCTGGCGGTTTGTATTCAACACGAAATGGACCACCTGCTCGGCAAGGTGTTTGTGGAATATCTGTCGCCCCTCAAACGCAACCGCATCAAAACCAAAATGCTCAAGCAGCAGCGAGGTAATCGGGAGTGAATACCTCCGCACCTGCTGCACAACCCCACCACCATGCTCCGCGCGCCCGTTGGGCGCAGGTGCTGCGTTGGCTGGCGGTGTGCAGTGCAGGTGCGGTGTGCGCTGTGATGGTGGGCTGCGCAGTGCCGGGCAAAGAGGCTCTGGGCTCCGCGCGGGCCGACGTGGCTGCGCGCCTGGGGCCACCCACCGCCATGTATCCCCGCCCCGAAGGCGGCGAGCGGTGGCAATACTCTGAACTGCCCGCAGGCGTGCAGGTCTACAACCTGGATTTCGACGCCACGGGGCGCCTGGTGCGCAATGCGCCGGCGCTGACGCAGGCCTGGCTGGAGCAGATTCCCGTCGGGCAGTGGACGGTATCGGACGTGCGCTACTGGTTGGGAGAGCCCCAGCGGGTCGAGCGCGTGGCCCGGTTTGAGGGCGAAGTCTGGACGTACCGGTTCCTTCAGCTGTCCGACCCGCGCTTTGCCTACCTCCACATCGATCCATCGGGCACAGTGCAGCGCGTGCTGTTTGTGGACGATGTATCCAACGCCCCTGACGACCGCCCATGACGGTGGCGCGGCGCCTCATTCTTGGCGCCCCTTGTTCCACCAGCCCGCGCGGGCCGTTGCCCGGCTGAGCCGTATTGCGAGAGATTTGCCATGAGAGTGATTTTTGCCGGAACCCCCGAATTTGCCCGCGTGGCCCTGGCGCGCCTGCTGGCGGCGGGGTTCACCGTGCCATTGGTGCTGACGCAGCCCGACCGCCCTGCAGGCCGTGGCATGAAGCTGCAGGCCTCCCCCGTCAAGCAATGCGCGCTGGACCATGGCATTGCTGTGGCACAGCCGCGCAGCCTGCGGCTGGACGGCAAATACCCCGAAGATGCTGCCGCCGCCCGCGATGCGTTGCTGGCTGCCCAGGCCGATGTGATGGTGGTGGCCGCCTACGGTCTCATCCTGCCCCAGTGGGTGCTGGATATGCCCGCCAAAGGTTGCCTCAATATCCACGCCAGCCTGTTGCCCCGCTGGCGTGGCGCTGCGCCCATCCACCGCGCCATCGAGGCGGGCGATGCCGAAACCGGCGTCACCATCATGCAGATGG
>ERZ650300.2012-NODE-2012-length-11108-cov-19.616484_pt1 | contig 11108 bp, 10 predicted proteins | sample MGYA00376236_ERZ650300 | MGnify/ENA primary metagenome ERZ650300 (study PRJEB26733, sample SAMN07839303) | wastewater metagenome | biome: urban; feature: wastewater treatment plant; material: waste water | place: USA: North Carolina | collected 2016-04-28 ... | reverse complement strand
ATAATTCAATTAAGCCCAGACAGGGTAGCGAATTATTTTTTATCCTGAGCCAAAAAAAGTAGAGAACGCACGTATTTTTTAAGGGTTATACTACTAATCGTTAAACTACTAATCGTGATGAACAATTTAATCGCTTGTACTTTGGGGATGAAGCAGGCTGGAGAGAAGCGCAGGGTTTTGAAGCGCGCGAAATTAATGGCTTTGAGCGCCTCTTGACCTGAGCGCACGCCACTGCCCAAGAAAATCTCGCAGCTAGTGGCATGGCGTTGATGATAAAAAAATCTGCCAAGACATAATGAATTAAATTTTTAATATTATGCCAATAATCTATATTGGCTTGTCAGCTTAACGCCATAATATCCATGATGGAAAAAGGATAATCTAAGGTCTTAGTGGCGGTAACTAGCACAGGTATTTTATCAGCAAATTCCAGCATCTCTTGTTCTGGCAGCTCGGCAATATCAATCGACTGCCAGCGTATATCGGCAACGGCTTGTGCTTGACGCAATAAGCTTTCAGCGATTTCACACAGATGACAGCCCACTGTGCCATATAATCGCCAAGTAGTCGGCTCACCCATCATGTGATTGTGCGGATTTGTCATGTTTTGCGTGTCGAGGTCGGACATATTCTGCCTTAGCATATAGCCAAAAATGCCATAATACGTTATATTTTTAGCTTAAGCCATCGCTGCTTTTGCCCCCGCCGCTAGGAATACACCGTGACCAAACCCGCTACCAAGAAACCTGCTACCAAAATGTCGTTAAAGCCCAAACCTGTCAACACAGCTTTACCACCCACCAACCGCGGTATCGGGTTTGGCGGCTGGTTCAAGCGTATTTTGCTCATAGTCATTGCCTGTTTTGTTGCGTTTCATGTAATAGTTGCAGCCTTATTGGTTGTCTGGAAAACCCAGCCTATCAATAACAGTATGTTCATGATACTGTATCGCTTGGGCAATTTTGCCCCTGTCAGTCAGACCTGGGTGGATGATAATCAAATTTCGGTGAATGTAAAACGGGCGGCGATTGCCAGCGAAGATGCCAACTTTGTCAATCACGCTGGCTTTGATGTGCAAGGCATTGAGAATGCGATTAAGAAAAATGAAAAAGCGGGAGCTATCAGCGCGGGCGGCTCAACCATTAGCCAACAGCTTGCCAAAAATTTATTTTTATACCCCAATCGCTCGTATTTTCGCAAAGGCGAAGAAGCGTTAATTACCTTGATGATTGAAAATATGTGGACCAAAGAGCGGATTTTGCTTGCTTATCTCAATGTCGCAGAGTTTGGTAAAGGCGTGTATGGTATTGAAGCAGCCGCTCAGCACTACTACAATAAGTCGGCAGCGCATTTGACCAAGCGACAAGCCGCATCTTTGATTGCCATGCTACCTAATCCCAAATATTTTGAAGACCACCGTAACGACCGCCGCCTGCTTAACAAAACCCAAATTATTTTACGGCGCATGGGTGCGGCAGATTTGCCAGACACGGAATAGTCAAGAAACTCATGTATCATTACACGCTTATCATTACAGTGTTAACTTTACACTGTTAAAAATGCTTGACCATAAAAGGACTGTGCTATGCCAAACACTGCCAAACAAGATAAACCCAGCGAAGCGCCTGTATCACCAATCAATCCGATACTAGGCTTTAACAGCATTTGCTACCCAAACGTGTTTGAATCCCAACAAAACGATAGCGAGCGGTACTTTAATCGTGAATTATCACTGTTACAGTTTCATCAACGGGTACTCGCCCAAGCCACCAATCCTCGTCACCCACTGCTTGAACGACTGTTTTTCTTGATTATTTTTTCATCCAATTTAGATGAATTCTTTGAAATTCGTGTCGCAGGCTTGATGCAAAAAGTACAAATGGGCGATGTGGTGAGCAGCATCGATGGTATGCGCCCCAGTAAGGTTTTGTCATATATCTCTGAAATCGCCCATCATGCGGTGGATGAGCAATACCGTATTTTAAATGATGAAATTCTGCCTGCACTGGCGGAGCAAGACATTCGCTACCTAAAACGTGATGAGTTGACCCCAGAGCAAGCCGCCTGGGTAAAAAAATACTTTGCCGAACAAGTCGCGCCCGTGCTGACGCCGATTAGTATTGACCCTGCACATCCTTTTCCTAGATTGGTGAATAAAAGCTTGAATTTTATGGTGGGCTTAGAGGGCAAAGATGGCTTTGGTCGCGATATTAACATGGCGATTGTGCCTGCACCTCGAAGCTTACCGCGGGTTATTCGCTTACCCAATGAACTGACAGGCGGAAAAGAACATCACATCATGCTCACCGCAGTGATTCACGGGCATATCGAAGACTTATTCCCTGGCATGACGGTCACTGGCTGCCACCAATTTCGTTTGACCCGTAACGCCGATTTAGATTTATCCGATGATGTCGAAGACTTGGCGAAAGCGTTGGAAGGTGAGTTAGAGAACCGCCGATTTGGTGCCAAAGTGCGCTTAGAAGTGACCACCCATTGCCCACAGCCGATGGTGGATTATCTGCTTGAAGAGTTTGGTTTAAGCCCAGAGCAGCTATACCGTGTCAATGGTCCTGTCAATTTGACCCGTTTGTTGTTTGATTTTAAAATCCCAAATTTGCGTTATGAGCCGTTTAATCATGCCATTCCCAAAGCGTTTCGCCGTGATAGCTTGGATAAAAATGAAAATGTGTTCCATGCCATTCGTAAGCAAGACGTATTGGTGCATCACCCGTTTCATTCGTTTTCACCTGTGGTCAACATTTTGCGCCAAGCCGCCAATGACCCCCGTGTATTAGCCATCAAACAGACCCTTTATCGCTCGGGGACAAACTCTGAAATTGTCCAAGCGCTGGCCGAAGCTGCCCGTAAAGGCAAAGAAGTCACTGCCGTGATTGAGCTGCGCGCGCGCTTTGATGAAAAATCCAACATCGAAGTAGCAAACTTTCTGCAGCAGGCTGGGGCAGTGGTGGTGTATGGCATCGTCGGCTACAAGACCCACGCCAAGCTGATGATGATTGTGCGCCGTGAGGAAGACAAAATCCGCCGCTATGTGCATTTGGGCACGGGCAACTACCATGCGGGCAATGCCAAAGCCTATACCGACTATGGTTTATTTACCGCCAATGAAGCCATCACCGAAGATGTGCATAAAATATTTAACGAACTCACAGGCATGGGCAAGCCAGCCAAAGTGCAAAAACTACTGCATGCCCCTTTCACCTTGCATGACAGACTCATGGGCTTTATTGACAACGAAATTGCCCATGCCAAAGCAGGCAAAGAGGCGCACATCATCATCAAGGTCAACGCAATGACCGAAAAACTACTGATTGACAAGCTATATGAAGCATCGCAAGCAGGCGTTAAAGTCAATCTGATTATCCGGTCGATGTGTTGTATTCGTCCGCAATTACCCGGCGTATCCGACAACATCACCGTGCGCTCTATCGTTGGGCGTTTTTTGGAGCACACCCGCGTGTATTATTTTGCCAATGGGCATCAAAATCCCAATGCTAATGGCAAACGCACCTACCGTTTATATTGCGCCAGTGCAGACTGGATGGAACGCAATTTGTTTAGCCGTGTTGAAGTGGCTTTCCCCATTGAAGACCCCATCGTCTTTAAACGCATTATGGAAGATTTGCACAATTACCTCAAAGACAACGTCAATGCATGGGAGCTTGATGCCAAAGGCACATGGCGAGCGATTACCCCTCGTGAAGGTGAAGCAGCATTCTCGGCACAAGATTATTTATTGACCAAAATTACCAGAAAAAGCTAATTTTGCTAGTCACAGGTTTTGAGTTAATTGCACCGCTATCTACAGAAGATGGCGGTTTTTTTGTTGATTATTGCGCTGATTTACACGCAGCGTTCAAAATTTACCGAATAGTAATAAATCTGCCAAAATTTCACACAGCTAAACACTTATCACATAGTGATAACAGCTTGTTACGCGAACACTTATCACAAACTAGCTTTATTTGCTACTATCAAACTTATAAAAGCAAAAGTATGAAAGCGATTGAATTGGCTATTTTTTACATAAATTTAATCGCGCTCTATTTAAAAGTCTTTGATTAAAACCTTAGACTTGAATTGATACTAAAAAATCATAAGGAAAATTACCATGTCACAGAATCAAGCACAAAACCAAGCACAAAATCAATCAAGCAACCAAACCGAAATTCAAAAAGCAACAGAAAATGTGGATCCCAGTCAATTATCAGAAAACTTGGACAAACAAAATAGTGTGAAAGGTGAGCCACAAGACTTAGACAAAAGTGAAAACACCCCTTTTATTGACGAATCATTGCGTACCGACAACCACTAGAATTTTAATTGTTAAACTTTTGAATACTAAGCTTTTAGTCATTCAATTTTGATTGACTAATTTATGCAGATCAACTGATAAAAATAATAACTTATTGAGCGATAACAATTAATTAAAGGAATAAAAAATGCAAAATCAAAATAATGTAGAGATTGTAGATCCAAAAACGGGTGTCGCCGTGACCCCGCAAGCCGTTATAGTAGAAGACAGTGTCACCCACCAATCAGGGGATGGTGTCACTACAGGCATGTCACCCTCAATGGAAACGCCTGATATTTTTGATAATACCCCACAAGCGGCGGTAAAAGTCCAATCCGCAGAAGACGTGGAAAATGGCGAATTATCAGATGAAAATGTGGCACGTATTTCCGAGGAAGAGGCGCAGAAATTACAGCAAACTGCCCAAGCCAATCTTAATGCAGAAAATTCACTTCATACCTTATCAGATGGTAGCGTAGATATCGACCGCGATCACTAATTTTCGATATCACTAAGTTAAGTTTAAGCATTGTATTGGGTTGATACCGAAAAAGGAATGACCATGAATTCACCAGAAGCACAAACCAAACACGTTAATTTAGGCGATAAATCCGCCGAGTTTGTTGATCGGCGTGACCAACCGGGACAAGCGTTCGATGATAATGTCAATGAACATACCATTGGCGGGGACGCGGTTGGTAATGAACAGCTAAAAAGCGACACCATTAATGAGCGCAATCTTTATACTACCCCAGAAAATGCCCAAAAACGCACTATTAATCCTGATGGCTCTATTCCAAGCGTTGGTAGTGAGTGAGTGAGAGTAAGTGGCAGTAAGTCAGTTTAAGGATTAAATTGTAATAGCTAACCATCCACCCCATTTGATGGTTAGCTTTTTTATGGCTATTATTTTACAAAAAGCTTACTCAATCCAACCTCACGCAATCCAACTGGGTACCCCACTATGAAAGCGTAATTCATCATCGGGTTCATTGATGAGCTGCGCCTCTACTTGACGAAAAAACGCCACCCACGCATCTATCGGCTCGTCACTGATACTTTGCGCCAATGCCAAATAATCTTCAAAATGACGACTTTCTGATTTTAGCAAATAGCGATAATATTTTGCCAAACGCTCATCCTCAATCACTTGTGACAGTGCCCAAAAACGTTCACATGATCGGGCTTCGATGAAAGCACCAATAATTAAAGTGTCTATCATCGCTTGCGGCTCGTAAGTGCGTTTATGTTTGAGCATACCTGCGGCGTAGCGACCTGCAGCAATATGTTGCCACGCTTGTCCACGCTCTGCCATCAATCCCATCACTTGCTCATAATGGAGCATTTCTTCTCGAATTAGCTGAGCAAGCTTTAATTGCAGCTCGGTATGCGACATATAGCGAAAAATCAAATTCATCGCGGTGCCTGCGGCTTTTTTTTCACAATTGGCATGATCTTGGATGATAGTCGGCAAATCTGCCATCGCAGCTTTTAGCCACTTATCCGACGTCGTGCAACCCAAAAACGCCAAAACAGGGGTGATGTCGATGGGTTTTGGCTGATAGACAGAGTTATCATTATCCAAGTCGATGACGGCTAATTCATCAAAACTGCCGTCCGTTTGTACTGCGTTATTGATAAGAGCGGAATTTGACAAGGGATTACTCACTTATTGGCATGTTAATAAAATGATATTTTACCAAAAATCAGCGATAAAACCCTTAGCACAAAAATTTATATATAACGATTATTTAAAAAATAAATAGTTTTTATTTCTTTATTTTTATAAATGATGTTCGTATAATCAAATGTGAATTTTTTGCTATTTTAGGTCAAAACATAAGGAAAAATGCCATGTCAGAACGCGTTCAAAAGGGTAGTCTAGCGATTGATACACAGCTTTATAACTTCATTGCCAATGAAGTTACGCCAGTCGTGGGCATCGATAACGAAAAATATTGGCAAGAATTTGAAAAAATTGTCAAAGCATTCCAACCCCGTAATAAAGCATTGTTGGCAAAACGTGACGAGATTCAAACCCAAATCGATGACTGGCATGCCAAAAACCCCGCTAGCAACGGTCAAATCGACAAAGCCGCCTATACCCAATTTTTAAAAGACATCAACTACATCGTGCCAGAAGGCGATGACTTTTTGGTTGAGACCCAAAACGTGGATGACGAAATCGCCCATATCGCAGGCCCACAGTTGGTGGTACCCGTACGCAATGCCCGTTATGCGCTAAACGCAGCAAATGCGCGTTGGGGCAGCTTGTATGATGCGTTATACGGGACTGATGTCATTGATGAGACCAATGGCGCAGAAAAAGGCAAAGGCTACAACCCTGTTCGTGGCGGCGAAGTTGTAAAATACGCCAAAAACTTCTTGGATGCCAACTTTGCCTTAGCTGAAGGTAAATATGCTGACGTCACTGGTTTTAAGGTTGAAGACGGTAAATTAGTGATACTCCAAGGCGATAAAACCACCTCATTAGCCCAGCCAGAAAAATTCGTGGGTTTTCTAGGCGATGCGGCAAATCCAACGGGTATTTTACTAAAAAATAACGGCCTACATGCCGAAATCCAAATCGACCCATCAAGCCATGTGGGTAAAGATGACCCTGCAGGCATCAAAGATGTCTTGATGGAAGCCGCGGTTACCACCATTCAAGACTGTGAAGACTCCGTCGCGGCAGTTGATGCTGAAGAGAAAGTAGAAGTATATCGCAACTGGTTTGGGTTGATGAAAGGCGACCTGAAAGACAGCTTTGAAAAAAATGGCAAACAAACCACCCGTACCATGAACCCTGACCGTGAATACACCGCACCAGATGGTGGAAAAATCACCTTGCACGGCCGTTCAGTGATGCTGATTCGTAACGTCGGTCACTTGATGACCAACCCCGCGATTTTAGTCGATTTTGACGGCAAACAAGAAGAAATTTATGAAGGTATCATGGATGCGCTAATCACACCACTGTGTAGCCTGCCAGATATCTTGGGTAAAAACAGCTTAAGCAATTCACGCACAGGTTCAATGTATATCGTAAAACCAAAAATGCACGGTCCAGAAGAAGTGCAATTTACGGTAGATTTATTCTCAGCGGTAGAAAAAGCGTTAGACCTACCTGAGAATACCTTAAAAGTCGGTATCATGGATGAAGAGCGCCGTACTACCGTTAACTTAAAAGAATGTATCCGGGTTGCTAAAAACCGCGTTATCTTTATTAACACAGGCTTTATGGATCGTACCGGTGATGAGATGCACACCAGTATGAAAGCGGGTCCCTTTGTCCGTAAAAACGACATGAAAAATACCGATTGGCTCAATGCTTATGAGCGTTGGAACGTAGACATGGGCGTCAAATTGGGCTTACCTGGTAAAGCGCAAATCGGTAAAGGCATGTGGGCAAAACCTGACAACATGAAAGAAATGGTTGCCACCAAGTCCAATCATCCAAAGTCAGGCGCGACTTGTGCCTGGGTACCATCACCAACAGGCGCAACGCTTCACGCCATGCATTACCATGAAACCAACGTCATGGACGTGTTAGATAGTATCAAAGACCGCGAGCCTGCCAAGCTAGATGACATTTTGACCGTGCCACTTGCTACGGATACCAACTGGACAGATGAGCAAAAAACTGCCGAGCTTGAAAACAACATTCAAGGTATTTTAGGATATGTAGCGCGCTGGGTCGACCAAGGTGTGGGCTGTTCAAAAGTGCTCGACATTGACGACGTTGCCTTGATGGAAGACCGTGCTACCTTGCGTATTTCTAGCCAGCACGTTGCCAACTGGTTAGAGCACGGTATTGTCACGCCTGAGCAAGTCGATGATGTGTTAAAGCGTATGGCAAAAATGGTCGATGAGCAAAGCAAAGACGATCCTGCTTATATCCCAATGGCAAATGACTACAATACCTATGCGTATAACGCTGCTCGTGATTTGATTTTCAAAGGCAATGTACAGCCAAATGGCTATACTGAACCATTACTACATCAAGCACGACTAAACTTAAAAGCAAAATAAGTTTTTTATTTAGCAAAGATATTAACATCATAAAAACCATTAGATTTGTAACTGGTGGTTTTTTTATGGCATAAAAATATTGCAAAATGTTTCAGAGTGAATTACTCTAATTTCACAAGGAAAGTTTTAGATTTTGTTAACTGTTTCATTGTTTTGTAACAAATTGTTGGCAAAATCTATCTATACAAAAGAATTGCTACGCATCTGTGTAGTTTCACCTAGGATACTGTGGAGAAATCCTTATGAAAAAAATCGCTCTAGCTTCTGCTATCGCTCTAGCTTCAATCACTGCTGCCCATGCTGCACCTACTGTATATGGTAAAGTCTTATTAACTGGCGAATATACAGATGTTGATGATAAAACCGCTGCAAATAAAGATACTAGTACCACACAATTGGTTTCTAACTCTTCACGTATTGGTTTTAAAGGTGAAGATGATCTTACTGATACGACTAAATTAGTTTATCAATTGGAATATGGTATTGATGTTGATGCTGATACAAATGGTAAAGGTCAATTTTACTCACGTAATACTTTTATTGGCTTAGCGCACAATACAATGGGTACTTTACTTGCGGGTCGTCATGACACCCCTTTCAAATTAGCTAAAGGCGGCGTTGACGTATTCAATGATTACGATAACGTAGGGCTAGGCAAGCTAATGGTGGGTGAAACCCGTGCTAACAACGTGATTGCTTATAAATCACCAACATTGGTAGGTGTGCCAGTTACATTTATGGCAGCTGCAGTATTATCTGAAGAAGATAAAGATGCTGATGTTGCTAATACTGATATCGATGAAGGTGCAAACGGTTATTCTGCATCGTTAGCTTATGATCAAAATGGTGTCTATTTAGCAGCAGGTTACGACAATAATATTCAAATTAGTAAAACTGATAGTGCATGGCGCTTAGCAGGCTCTGTAGACATGGGTAAAATTAACATGGTGCCCGGCCTCACTTTAGGTGCATTGTACCAAGAAACAGATGTGGCTGATAAATCAGATGATGAAAAATCTTGGTTAGTAAGTGGTAAATACAAAATTGGGGCAACGCCATGGGCGGTTAAAGCACAATATATTGACACTTCAAACCAAAGTGGTGTGAAAGACAAAGATGCTACTGAAGTTGCATTAGGTGCTGAATACACTATCAATAAAGCTACCAAAGGTCACTTATACGCTGCACAAATCGATACTGATAATGTTTCAGATAAAACAATCGTGGGTGGTGGCTTAGAGTATAAATTCTAATATATCTAACTTTTAGATTACTGTAAAAGCTAACTAATTTTTTAGTTAGCTTTTTTATTGGCAGAATAAAGTTCGCTGTTATCTTGACAAAAATCAATAATTATCAATTTGATTAAAAATAAATCACAAGTGATATAAAAAGTGTAAAAACTATTGCAAAATATTTCAAAATTGTTATCCTAGTAGTTAGAAGTATGTTTTTAGTAATTAGTAAGAATAAATTGTAAATATATTCAAACTTTATTGCTAGACTTATACAATTAATAGTTGACGCTATTAATATGAGCCAAAGTAATAGTTTTCTTGCTTTGGTTATTCGGAGAGGTAGTGGTGCTGACAAGTCACCAGTTATCTAAAATTTGTTTTTCCTGATAGAGATGTCCTATGAAAAAATTACTTTTAGCCACAGCCGTCGCTGCACTTTCAGTTTCTGCTGCCCATGCTGCTCCAACGGTTTATGGTAAAGCGTTTCTTACTGCCGATGTTATCGAGAATGATTACGATGTGTATGGTTTAGCTGGTAATTATAGCGGCAAAAGAGATGATAGCCATGGTGAATTAAATGCAGCGGGTTCGCAAATCGGTGTACGTGGTGGAGAGGCTCTAACTGCTAATACCGACTTAGTTTATCAATTAGAATACCGTATTCGTCCAGACAGCGATGAACAACAGTTTCGTTCACGTGACACCTATCTTGGTCTATCAAATAAACAATATGGTACTTTGCTTGCAGGTCGCTTAAGTGGCATCGATGATATGATCGATTATGCTGATGTATCTGAAGGTGGCGTGGTAGGCGGTGACGATTTATTGTTATCATTTAACGAACCACGTGCTAACAATGCCGTTGCCTATGTATCACCCTCTTATAACGGTTTACAGTTCATGGGTATGTACGCTATGGACGAAAATGATGCAAAAGTAACTAATGATTTAGCGGTACCTGTAGATGCTGAAGTTTATGGTGTAGGTTTCAAATATGAGCCAGCTAACCAACCGTTCCATTTGGGTGCGACCTATATTGGCTCTGGTGAAGTTTCTGCACTAAAAGCTTTAGGTGGTGATAAAGTGCAAGATATTCGTGTCAGTGGTGACTATCAAGTAACGCCTGCATTAAAACTTGGTGCGTTGTACCAAAATACCGACTATGGTTTTGATGATAACGAAAATGGTGCAACTGTAAGTGCTAGTTATAAAACTGCTACGCCTTGGACTGTATATGGTCAAGCTGACTGGGTTGATAATTATTTAGGTCAGGCTGATAGCGAAAGAACACGTGGTATCATTGGTGGTAAATACGCATTCAATTCGCGTACTAATGGTCATGTTTATGGGGCTTACTTAAAAGATGAAAAAGTTTTAAATCTTTCTGATAAAGAAATCGTAGATGGCGATAGCTATGGTGTGGGAGCAGGTATCGAATACAAATTCTAATCTTTACTAGAATTTGCTCTCAAAAAATCCACTCAGCGATGAGTGGATTTTTTTATGAGTGAGCGATTTATTGA